>JACLAC010014891.1_pt1 | contig 44914 bp, 25 predicted proteins | sample 8027881 | NCBI WGS metagenome assembly JACLAC01 (sample SAMN15725517, study PRJNA655200) | protist metagenome | isolation source: fluorescence activated cell sorting (FACS) single amplified genomes of... | place: Spain: Blaines Bay Microbial Observatory, Mediterranean Sea | collected 2016-01-19 | reverse complement strand
TATCCGCCCAGACAAGGGTGTGAACTCCGACACTTGGGCCTTCCTTCAGGATTTGAACGAACTGTTTAGCGGGGCTTACGACCTTGCTTCGGTCTGTGGAGAAGCTGTAGTCGTCGTCTGCTTTACGGAGATCGCGGATCTTCGTTGCCATGAAACCCTCCGTGGTTTTCATCGTCAGGCAGTTTTGAATCCCATGATTAGACGCGTAAACGTCGACGTTCAGGATTCAGCACTGAGTTGTTGGTTATTGTCCTGAGTTGCGTTTTCGTCGATGACTTTTTTGATCTTTGAGATCACTATGTCTTCCAGAAGACGACGGGCAAGTTCTCCAATAATCATTCCGATTCCAAAGAATGCCGCACCGATCTTGATGGCCAGAATCAGTACTGTCCGAAACTCCGAACCGTCCAGAACCCCGCGAAATGCAACTGTCGCAAACGCGATAAGTGCAAGTCGACATGCAGTGTGGAGTGCCACGGGACTGTCCGATTTTCGATGCACGCGACGATTGTGATCTCTTGCGAAGATTCATCGGGAATGATGAAATCGCAACGAGGGCCTGCTTCGATTTATCGGCGAGTTGTACTGTTGATATCAGCCTTTTCGGAAAAGTTTTCGTAATCGGCAAAGTTTGACACGTCGTAGAAGTGAGAAATCCGAAGCGAGAAAGTAGTGGAAAGAGAAGAGCATGAGGGACCAGCAGGAGATGCTGGCAGTGAGGTGGGAGTGTGAAGAGAAACGAGAGGTGAACAGCAAACTAATGAAACATTCAAATTCAAAGAGAGATCGGTTCTGACCCCTTTTTTCAATTGAAGGTAAACGCTGTAAATTAAGTCTGCCTTTTACTTAAGAAGCATGGCAGCGATCATTTATGAAAAGGAAACTCAAACGTCAGTAAAGAGTGCCTCAAAAGAAAACAGGCGAAAGCCAAAAAATCAGACTCGCGAATATCAGTCGCACATCCAAGTTTCTAACTCTCTCCAATTCATTGAACTGTTGTCGTGAAATGGCCCGTTCAGATTTAACGCTGCTGAATCGTGGGAGCCTTCGCGCTTCGTTCCGTCGAACTTCGCCTGCCGACGCCGATAGACGAAGTTACTCAAGCGTTTCAAAATCGGCGTCAGTGAGACATGCCCACTTGTGGTAGATCTGCTGATCTTCGCAACGTTTGACATACGATTCTGGCATCGAGTCAACGACGGCCTCATCCCACTCAACAAAGTATTTAAAGGGCGTCTTCTTGCCGGAGACCTCGACTACCTTACCAGTCCAACCAGCAAAGGAGATGTCTGTAAAATCCGGTGAGACAACTTTATCAAGAGCACGAATACTCGTTCCAACCTTGCGTTTGACCGTCTTCTTTTTTTTGACGGGCGTCTGAGGTTTTGGATTTTCGGTGGTCACACTGGGCATGTGTATGTCCTGATTCTGAAAAGTTTTGTTTCAAGACGGCTAACCTGATTGTTCGCTGCGAGACGGATCAGGTTAACTGGATGTCAGAAAACGAGCTTAAAGCGAATTACACAGTTAGACTCAGAAGAAGTTTCAATGTTCGATACTGGTCATTCAATGAGCGGTTACAGTCGGCAGTGCAGAAAAACGCTGATCGGCATGCGCTGGATCAGCATTTCCAATGCCTGCAACTGAAGGTTGTGTCTGGTGCATGATGATCGGTGGAGTTCGAGTGATGGTCGGATTTCCAAACACTGGTTGCCCGTAAGCAACGGTCGATTGAACTGGATGGTGGTTGGCAAACGAGGGTTGCTGGTTTTGAGCAATGACCGGTTGACCGCCAACGTAAGTCGGCATGTAAGCGAACTGAGTTGCTGATCGCACAGTTGATGCCGGTCTGGTCGTTCCACCAAGGGTGGCTACACGACTCTTAACATCAGACTGATACCAATTCTGGTAGAGCGACCGACGGTACATTGCAAGGGCCTCGCTGGATCGTCCCTGATCCTGATACACCTGTCCGAGGTGAGCGAGTGCCGTGGGATTAGCTGGATCAATTTGAAGAGCCTGTCGAAGATTCTCTTCCGACGCGGCGTTGTTTCCCATTTCCCGGTTCAGCCAGGCCAGTTCGATTTGAGGTTCAGGAATGTAAGGCTGAGTGTCGGCCCATGCTACCATCAGTTCCTGAGCTTCGCCGCCGCGTCCCTGCTCTTTCAGTAGCTTGGCGAGACTGTGATACGAAGGCTGATGCATCGGATCGAGATCAAGCACCTGGCGATAAACGTGCTCAGCTCCTAATGTGTTTCCTTCCTTCCACATGGCAGAAGCCACGTTGTGAAGGTACGCCGGTTTTCGAGGATTGTCGGCAGCAGCCATCTTGAAATAGCGGCTGGCCTCTGCGTAGTTGCCGGTTTTGAAATTTCGCGTGCCCATCGTGTTGTGCACAAACCCGTTCGGCGCACCACACCCGGTCAGCATACTGACCAGACAAGTGGTGATCGCGCAGGCCATGACCCGTGTAAGAAACATGGGCGGAATTCTCCAGGTAGGGAAAGCCGAAACGGTTACGGATGGAATATTCGCCGCGAGATTTACGATCGGTTGATCACAAATATACGCGGAGAATCAAACCGCGAATGCGTCAAGGAACACAAACACAAATTTGTGGGTGAGTTTTGATTGGGTGATTGATGCTCGTCAGACATCGATTGCTCTGAGGAAATCGAGCGATGGGAGTGGTTCATCAGAGATAACTCTGACGAATGTGAGTGACGGAAATTTGCTTCAGGGCCGCGGAGAGTACCGAGCGGCAAAAAATGCAGCAATACCGAATTTAAGTGTGCGTGTAACGTCTGCAAAAATTACACGCTGGCTAATTGCAGGCACCCGGTGATTCGATGACGTGTGCCTGCCGGGCTACTTAATCCGTGCGTAGTAACGCAGCATTTCAGCATCGAGTAGAATCAAGTTGTCGCCGAACGACTCGGTGAACAACTTGACTCTCGATTCGGGAGTGAGTTGCCGCGTGACGTCTGGTGAAGCCATCTTCTGCAGAAACTTCGCGTACGCACGTGGTCGGGTCTCGCTCAGCCAGAACGACAAAGCCCAGGCCTGGGCATAGGCATTGCCCATCTGCGTGGAAAACGGCTTGTCATCTCGGATGAATGTCGTAAGGAATCCTTCTGGCCGACCTTCTTTGATGAATTTATTGAATCCGTAGTGCCAGCCGGGGTTCATGCGTTTCTTGACGTCACGGTCCATCGCGTATTTTTCCATGCCCGGCGTCTCGAAAACTGTGGCTAGCCCCTCGACGATCCATTTGGGATTCCGACCGATACGATTATGCACACCGAGGTTGTAGCCAAGCTGGTGAGTGGCTTCGTGAATCATCGTTTCGCGGAGGTCCAGGTTGATACCGGCTCGCGTCGCGACTCCGTCGATGCCCTGCTGATCATCTAGCAGGTACCTCGTATTCTGACCGCCGAACGCCCAACCCCACGCGTCATCTTCTAACCGTGATCCGCCACCATAAATGCCGCGACGTTCTTCATCACGCAGTGCGGACGCCAGCAACCGTTGTCCTGTGGCAGAATTCTGGTCGAAGACGGCTGCCTGAGACTTCTGACCCTCAAACATGATCACACGATTATGAGTCGACCAGTAGTATCCCAGTATGTTGGAGTCGACTTTTGCGTTCTCTTTCTTAGCGTGGTCAAGAAAGCTCTTCCGATCTTTCAATACGATGGCGATCATCGGAAATTCAGGGTCATTCATCTTGAAGCCACGAATGGCGAAATACATGTGGAAACGTCGCCAGGTTTTCTCGAAGACGTCGCAGTATGTCTTCGCTCGGCCTCTCGGAGCGCACACAACGTAATGTCGAGTCGTCGCTACTTCTAAACCACCACCAAATTCTTTCAGAAGCTTGGTGCGAAGCGTCTGAAATGAGTACGGCGCGAAGGTTGACGAGACTTTTTTGAACCGAGTGACCTTGTCCAGATCGATCGTGTGCATCTGCCCTTCGCGATCGTAGAGTGCGCACCACCCTTGGCCACGTTCGACGATGCGGCCTTCAACGGCGTTGTTGCCCAGTCGCAGTTCGACCAGCGGCTGCGCGGCTGAAGCTAAACCGACAGCTGCAAAAACAGCCATAATCGCAGCCGTTACGCCCAGAATGTTTTTTGTATTCATCGTCAGATATAAGTCTATCAGCAGGTGCGAATCGTGGTGCGGATGCAGCATGCCGATGCTGACACTCAGTCCAACCCATTGATTCAACTATACCTCTCGCTATGCAGAGCGTGAGATCTGAGACGCCAATCTCAAGTAGCTTTCCATGCTCCAGACGAGATTAGGACCACCGCTGACTAACCTGTCAGGCAGGCGCGTGCTCCCACCCCGCCATTACTTCTCGCGATGTTGTCGACTTGTCACGTCGCGCTGGCACACTGCCGATCGGCTAGCTGTCGTTCGGGCCGAAGAAGCTATAATAGGGCAATGACTCGTTGGCGACTCGTTGGATGTAGAGTGCCAGTTCACGCAGATGATAGTCACCCCACATACATGATTCACTGTGTGGTATCTTTGATCCCGCCGGAACGTGGTCCCATCCTCGGGGCTGATGATAGATCGTATGCAGAAGCAAACCCTGGTGGATGTCGTCCGTGCTGAGGTAGGGTTCGGCGAGAAGTGACCTTGCGGTTGTCAGTCCCGCTTGCCAGTACCTGGCGGACGCATCGTCGTCTCGTCCTTTCAGAAAACGGCCGAGCCGCAACAGGCCTTGCGCCGCGATCGCCGCTGCAGAACTGTCAACCGGTTCAAAATCATTTAACGGCTCAGACGGACCGCTCAGATAATCACCAAGCTGGGACAATTCCGGAGCACCGGTGTCCCAATAGGGGACGCCGTCTGTTGGCGTGTTCTCGATGAAAAAATCGCACGATGCACGAGCGGCGTTCAACATCATGTCTTCAACTTCGTCTCGGCCACCAAGTGAATCAAGAATTTCATCCGAGACGGTCTGCAGAAATTCAAGCTGCTCGGGATAGCCAGCGATGATCCAGGCCAGGCCGCGCGTCCATGTCGAGAAAGGCGAGAATCCCTGCTGCGTGCTCGGGCAACGATACCGACCATCGTTGCAGTTGAAAATGCTTTCATGGGCGACCCGGCCTCGAACATCGTAAGAGTCCCGACCTTCGCCGTAATAAACGTTGTACTTCGCAGTTGAACGGGCATGCTGAATCATGCGGTCGAGCAGACTGACGGAGCCGTCATTTTCGTCCATCAATGAATGCCCAAGTTGATGGGCCATTGAAAGCGACCTCATCGATCGGATAGTGTCGCAGAAGAGCGAATGCGGTCCGTTAAATGAGTACACGTATCCGGACCCGTCAGCGGTCGTGCTCCACCGGGAAGCCTGGACGGCTCCGGAAACTTTGAGAGCGAGATCGTAAAAATCCCGTTCCCGTTCGTCCATTGAAATTCGATCTTCCAGCATCAGACGCCGCAAGTTGCCGTAAGTGCTGACGTTGTTAAAGCCGTGATCATGCACGCCGATATGCGAAACATGAGGAGCCATCCGTTCGATCGTATTTCGTCGGCCAATCTCCAGAAACTGCTCATCGTCGGTCGCGTCGAATTGAAGAATCGCCGATCCAAACTGAAAGCCTTGCGTCCACTCAGTCCAGCCTTGTGGCTGATACTTACCTTGGATCGTGAAAACGGGCGTCTGCGAGTTTTCTGAACACGATTCCTCAATCGAGAGAATTTTTCGACCGGACGCTTCCCACATTTGCTCGATAGATGAAAGCAGATCAGCCGCGGCAAGTGTGTTGTTAATAATCATCGTTTAGTTCAACTCATTGGGTGTCACCGGCGCTGCCAGTGCGGGATGATAGATAGTCGATAATTCCGGGCGGGGACCAACAATGCCGGCTGCTGACGAATTTCAGCAGTTCGTCAGCTTCCCGAACTCCGATAACTGCGAAGCGACCACTTAAACAGCAATCTCGAAACGACCAGACCGACGGATGATGAGATGAGGCCAATCACCGGGTAATGCCAGTCGGACAAACCGTTGGCGATGATCCTTGCAGGCACGGTGACGACCAGCAGGATCGGAACTGCGTACGTAAACGTGCCCTGCAGCATCTCGGAAAATTCCAGTCGGTTCGCGTCTACACCGTTGTAGATGCTTCGTGGGTACCTGGCAAAAACTGTGATGTAAAACCAGAAATCATAGAGACCTTGATTCCGCGTCAGCCAGATGCTGGTCGTCGCCATCGCGATCATCAAGCTGTAGAAAAAGGCAACTCCAATTACAACGAACGCCAGATACGCCACGATCTGCATAGCGTTAATCGGCTCTCCGATCTGGATCAGCGAGTAACTCAGCAAGCCCAATGCGAGCAGCGATTGATTGATCATCGCCAGCTCAATTTTCTCGCACGAGATCAGAAACTGCGTGTCGATCGGCTTGACCAGGACAAAATCAAGATTACCCGTGCGTATCATCTCGCTGAAGTTTGCACAATTCGGCATGAACAACGCTTCAATGATCGAGTTGATCAGCATGCCCGTCGCCATGAAGGCGAAATATTGCGGGCGAGTCCAGTCATTAATCGTGTCGACGTTGCGGTAAATTATTTCGAACAGCGTAATCTGAGCACAGAACCAGAACGCTCGCGTGACCACGTTGATGAGAAAATTACCGCGAAACATCATCTCCCGGACGAGAGCGTTTCTAAGAAACGTCGTCCAGACTCGAACGTAGTTTGCCTGAGCTGATTTCGCTGAAGTATCCATGCAGGAAGTTTAACGACCGTCACTCGCCGCTGAAGCCTCACGCGACAGGGCACGAATCTGCTTGCATAATTCGTTTACACATGAGCACGAATATCACATCGTCGGATGACGAAACAATCTGTATCCAGCAGAACGCACACGATGGATCCTCCGGCGTTCAAACGATTCGTCGCGATCTACGGAAAATTCCTGAAGATGTACAAAGCCCAGACTTTGGTGACCATCATGCCGGGATTGGCCTCGGTTAGTAGTGGCCCCTTGTCACGCCCCGCCAGTACGGTTGGCTGCTGGGCACGCCGGTCCGCTCTTCCTGACGAATCGGCAGGTCGCTGAGTCTCATCTGAACGGGATGCGGTTCCTCAAGCACGTAGTTTCAATAGTCCTGCCAGACCATCGCCGCCAGAACCAAACCAAAGATCCAGCCGAGCCCGGTTCCTGACAGAAACAGCGTCCTTCAATCGTCGGACGAATGGGCCATTCGTTGCATCACCTATCGATTTGGACGGACGAAGGTTCTATGCGAGAGTGCATGGTTCAGCATCTCAGCTCTCCAGAATCCCGAGGCCAATACCGGTCCCTTAAACGGGCGTGAAGTTCTGCCAGACATCACCAGCTCAAGGAATCACGGGCCGGATCCTCGTCTGGACAGGATCTTCAGTTTTCCATATCAACCAGCTCGATATTTGTTAATGTCGCGAGGAGAAGACACCGGACTGGCTGATCGATCTGTCAATAGCAGCGTAAATCGTTACCAGTTCAAATCTTCGGTCTCGTTTTATGAACAGCACGGAGGCATGGATGCCGCCGGATTCGGCTACAGGATTGCAGCAAACATGGACGAAGGTGCGGGGATTCGCGTTCCCGCTTCTGATCGTTACGTCCATTCTTGTAATCATTGCGCCGCTGCCGCCGCTCCTGATGGACATGCTGCTGGCATGTAATATCACGGCCGCCGTCCTGATTCTGCTGACGACAATTTACGTCTCGCGGCCGCTGGAATTCAGCGTTTTCCCGGCAATTCTGCTGGGGACGACACTCGCTCGGCTGGTGCTGAATGTTGCTTCAACTCGGCTGATTCTCACCCGAGGTGCGACGGACAAAACTGAAGCCGCCGGAGAGGTCATTCAGGCCTTTGGCGAATTCGTTGCCGGCGACAAAATCGCCGTCGGGCTGATTCTGTTTGCGATTCTTGTCGCCATTCAGTTCCTCGTGATTACTAAAGGCTCTGGGCGAATCAGCGAAGTCGCGGCCAGATTCTTCCTCGACGGAATGCCTGGCAAGCAAATGTCAATCGACGCGGACCTCGCCGCGAATGTAATTACTCAAGACGAAGCGAAGCAGCGTCGTCAGGAGATTTCACAACAGGCAGACTTCTACGGAGCAATGGACGGTGCCAGCAAATTCGTTCGCGGCGACGCTATCGCCGGCATCGTAATTACGTTGATTAATATCGCCGGCGGTTTGTACATCGGCATCGTTGATAACGGCATGAGCTTCGGCGAAGCCGGAGAAGTGTTCACGAAGCTGACGATCGGCGATGGGCTGGTCACTCAGATTCCCGGCTTCCTGATTTCGCTGGCGGCCGGTTTGATCGTGACTCGGTCGTCAGTCGAGAGCGATCTGCCCAAAGATGTCATGAACCAGATGTTTCGGCATCCGGAAGCGTTGTTCCTCTCATCGGCGTTCCTGGGAGCGATGGCGTTTACTGGAATGCCGATGGGACCGTTGCTGTTTCTTTCGGCCGGCTGCAGTGTGATTGGCTTCGTTCTGAAGCAGAATCAGAAGAAGTTAGAAGTTGCCGCGGAAGTTCAAACCGAAGCCGAGTTGCAGGAAAATCAACCGCCGCCTGAACGAAAGCCAGAGGATCGTTTGCCCGTTGAACCGCTGATGGTTGAACTGGGTGCTGGCGTCGTGCCGCTGGCTGATCCATCTCGCGGCGGAGATATGCTCGAACGAGTGATGCAGATACGGCATCAGATCGCCGAAGAACTGGGCATTATCCTTCCCAAAGTCCGAGTGCGGGACAATACGTGGCTCGGCGTTAACGAATACGTCATTCGTATTCGTGACATGGAAGTAGCGAAGGGCGAAGTCTGGCCAACGAATATACTGGCAATCAATCGAGGCAGTGCCGAAGGCGACCTGCCCGGCATTCAAACCACCGATCCGTTGAATGATAACCCGTCGTTCTGGATCGATCCCGGCCTGATTGATCGAGCCGAGGCACAGGGATACTCGATTGTCGAGCCGACAATTGTCGTGATTCTTCATCTCACAGAAATCATCCGCCAGCACGCCGACGAGCTACTCACACGGCAGCACGTTCACGAGCTGATCGGAGCGTTGAAAGACCGGGCTCCGAAGTTGGTCGAGGAAGTGAATCCTGACCAGGTGAAGATGTCGCACGTCCATCAGGTTCTGAAGAATCTGTTGAACGAACGAATCCCCGTTCGCGACCTGGAAACGATTCTGCAAACAACGATCGATAACTCCGATCGAATTTCAAATCTATCGATCATGACCGAGTACGTCCGTACGGCGCTCGCTCGAACGATTTGCCAGAAGTTTCGCGATCCGAACCGTCGGATTCATCTCGTGAGTCTAGACCCGGTCCTGGAAGATTTCCTTCGCCAGAAGATGGACTTCGACCAGTTCGGCGTGGCCAGCAAGCTGACACCACAGGAATCTGAGGCAATTCTCGAAGGCCTCAAAACGGAACTGGCAAAACTGACAGACATCGGGCTACAGCCGGTCGTCATGACAACTGCGCCGCAGATTCGAGCGGGACTGCGGCAAATGACGAGCCGAGCAATTCCAAAACTAGCCGTACTTTGTCTCAACGAAGTCACTGCAGAAACACAAATCGTAAGCCGCGGATATGTCAGTGCGGAAGTTCTGCGTTCCGTGCTGATGACCCAGGCCGATGGCTAGCTACACATCCGCTAATTCCGGTCGAAAGCTCTCGCGATGGAAAGTTGCTCCATGAACGAAATCAAAACATTCAAAGCCGATTCCATGCGGCAAGCACTCGCCATCGTGCGTCAGGAGCTCGGCACGGATGCCGTCATCCTGAACACACGGCAGATTACTCACCGGCGACTCCTGCCCTTCCTGAAAAAGCGACAGGAAGTCGAAGTGACAGCTGGCATAAACGTCGGTACTCGACCGACACCGGCATCTGCTCCTCGGTCAGCGACGCCTGCTGCAGCTCAAGGAGCCGGATCGTTCTCGGCAGAAGTCTCAGACAAATCGACAATTCTCAACGCACCAGGCCTCCCCATCCGTCGTCCACAAGTCAAACGGGTATCGCCAGCGATCGTTTCGACGGATCCGGACACCCCGCTTGCTAAGGCCGCCGCTTTGGCGACGGAACTGGAACGTCAAAACGAAAACAAAGCAAAGTTGGCAAAGAGCATTAACGCACTGGAAGCAGCCGCGGCCGCGGCTGCTCCACCGACAGTTGCTGCTAAACCAACCCCCGTCCGCGAGAAAATCAAACCACATACCAACGGCCATAAACCGTTGCGTTCGACTGAACAAACCAAATCCGAACTTCCGTCATCAGCCGTGACTCAAACGCGGGAACGTGCCGAAGATGTTCCCCACTCAGACAATCAAGCAGCCGGTTTACAGGCTGCAGCGAACGCGTTGACCGAAGAAAGTGAATCCACGAACGAGCTGTCCGTGAAGCTCGACGTGCTGCAGAAGATGGTTAAAAGTCTCGCTCAGAAATCGCAATTCCGCAGCGCAGACGAAGTGCCAAGCGAACTCTTTGAAATCTACACACAGCTCATCGACGCAGACATCGATGATGATCTGGCCCGCGAGCTGATCTGCAATCTCCGACAAAACTACACACCAGAGCAGCTTCACGATCCGGCTGGATCGAGAGCTTTGTTGTCAGCGATGGTTGAAGCGGACATCCAATGTGCGCCGCCGATTCAGACCGAAGTCGGACGCCGTCGAGTTATCGCACTGGTCGGCCCAACCGGAGTCGGTAAGACCACAACGATCGCGAAGCTGGCCGCCAACTTTCGGTTACGTGACGGCATCGAAATGGGACTGGTTACAGTCGACACGTATCGCATCGCGGCGGTCGAGCAACTTCGCACCTACGCGGAGATCATCGACCTCCCGATGAAAGTTGTCACGAGTCCACAGGAAATGCGGCGAGCGCTGGATGAATTGTCTGATCTGGATCTGATCCTGATTGACACCGCTGGACGAAGCCCACGCGACGAACTGAAGATTCAGGAATTGAAGTCGCTGCTCAACGAAGCAAACGTAGACGAAGTACACCTTGTCATGAGCCTGACGGCGAGCGTTCGCAGTATCAAGATGACCTGTGATCAGTTCTCGTCGGTTAATCCAACGTCTTTGATCCTGACAAAACTCGACGAAGCGGCTGGAGTCGGCAGCCTGCTTTCAATAAGCCGTGATGTCAAACTGCCATTCAGCTATCTGACCACCGGACAGGATGTCCCGGAAGATATAGAGCCAGCAAATGCCAGCCGCGTCGCCCGACTTGTGCTGGGTGAAGATCGACTGTTCGACTAATCAAACACTTTAATTCCGAAGATCGCACACCACTCACCATGCCCGATCAGGCAACAAGACTTAGAGGGATTATCGAAACGCGACAGGAGGCTCATCCCGAGTCTTCGTCAGCTGGGGCGAACCGCGCGCGAACTATCGCTGTAACCAGTGGTAAGGGTGGAGTCGGTAAGAGCAACGTCGCTCTCAACATGGCGATCGCGATGTCGCGGCTTGGCAAATCCGTCTGCCTGCTCGATGCCTGCCTCGGACTGGGAAACCTCGACCTGTTATGCGGCTTAAATGGCTACTGGAATCTCTCGCACGTCGTGACCGGTGCCCGAACCCTCAAAGATGTGGTACTGGACGGCCCGGACGGAATTCATGTCATCCCTGGAGCTTCCGGTTTGATTGAGCTGGCAGATTGCCCGGAGAGAGTGCAGCGAGAGCTGCTCTTCCAGATGGAAGAACTGGAACGCAGCCACGACATTCTGATTGTCGACACAAGTACGGGTATTCATCGAATCGTCCGACAGTTCGCGACATCCGCCGATCAAATCCTGCTGGTAACGACGCCCGAAACAACTTCGATTGCGGATGCCTACGCAACAATCAAGGCACTTGGCTCGCCGGGCTGCCCGCCTCTGGACGTCGTCGTGAACCAGGTCGAGTCGGCGGCTCAGGCGAAAGCAATCGTTGGCCGACTTCAGCAAACCTCGAAAATGTTTCTGAAAAAGTCAGTCGGTTTTGCTGGACACGTTTCGCGCGACCCAGCAGTCGTTGACGCGGTCGCCAACCGAAAACCGTTCGTGGTTGATTCGACAACTTGCCCAGCCGCGACCGACATTCACCAGCTGGCGCGCCGCGTCATCAGCAACGGCGGTTCGCTCAGAACGTTCCAGTCCTACTTCGACCGATTCCGAAACGACAAGCAACGTGCCACCTGACCGCGATTTTCGCAAGGTCAAAACTGCCGACGATGCCAATTTGCCAGTCGCTGCGTCCGCGAACCGATTGCCGGATGCATCTCAGGATGCGAAAGTAGCCGCTATGTCCATTGTCTGAGCGATTTTCAAGTCCGAGTTCGAGTGCCATGCCCGAGTTGCCGCCATTTACTGAAACTGATTCTTTTCAACAGCTACTCGAACAGCTTCGCCATTCGTCCAGCGAACTGAACGCTACTGACGCGTGGCCTGCTCGACAGCTTCATGGCATGTCAGAAGCCGGTGTACTTGCCTGGCTAATCCCTGATGAGTTTGGCGGCGGCAATGTTTCCAGCGTGGAACTCACCATTGGATATGAGCACCTTGCGGCAGCGTGCCTGGCATCAACGTTTGTCCTGACCCAACGAAACGCGGCCATCCAACGAATTGTTCGGTCAGAGAACGAAGAATTAAAGAAGGAACTTTTGCCCGAACTCGCAACAGATTCTCTGTTCGCTACGGTCGGAATTTCGCATCTGACTACATCGCGGCAGCACCTGGGCAAGCCCGCCGTCACCGCTGAAAAACTCGACGCCGGCTACATCCTTAATGGTGAGGTCCCCTGGGTAACGGGGGCCGACAAAGCTGACATCATCGTCTGCGGCGGAACGCTGGAAGATGGCACTCAGATTCTGGTCGCTTTGGAAACTTGCACCGAAGGCATCGCGATCGCGCCAACGGTTCCGTTGATGGCTCTCAATTCTTCACGCACGGCGACAGTCCAGCTAACTAATGTGTTCGTCGCGCTGGAGTTCCTGCTGCACGGCCCCGTTGAAAACGTCATGAAACAAACAGGGGGCGGGGCTGGATCATACACAACATCCGCACTGGCGGTTGGTCACGCGGCTAACGCCATCTCGCTGCTCCGCAACGAGGCTGACCGTCGCCCCGAGTTGAGTGAAATTTTGCAACCCTTTACCAGTGCGCATCTGTCAATTTCCGCCGACCTCGCTCTAGCCGCTGCTGATACATCCGATGCTCCTTCACACTTAAGTGCAGAAACGATGCGTCAACGATCCAACTCGCTAGCCTTGCGAGCGAGTCAGGCATCTCTTGCCACCAGCAAAGGAGCCGGCTTTGTCGCGTCACACCCGGCATCACGCCTGGTTGCTGAGGCAATGTTCTTCCTCGTCTGGTCCTGCCCACAACCGGTTGTCCTGGGAAACTTACGAGAACTCACCTGTATGACAAGTGGATCCGACGATGTGAACCTTTCCTGAATCGGCGTGCCAAAGCGGTTGAAATTCTCAGCTACCAATCGGACGTCTCGGTAATGATGTTTCCCAACGCATGCCCGATCACCCGTGGCCACAGTCGACGAAACAGCAACCACATTATTCCGAAGCCTGAATCGAACAGAACGATGCCGCCAGTTGCGGGCCCGCAAACCAATAGTTTGAAAGAGGCTCACCATTGCTGCAGATGATGTGAACGACGATCTAAACGGAGCAAGCACTGAACATGAACAGATTGATTGTCTGTCAGAAATAAGACGACACCTGTCGTTCGGAGAGGTCCTGAATTGCTGCCTCAAATGGTGGAATGATGGTGACTGCCATGACGACTGAAACTTCCGTCTACAGTCCTCAAGCTGACCGCGCGACAGGTGCTGCCTCTTCAGACGGTCCGCCACTTTGATCACGGCTTTCGTCGTTTGATGACGACATCTTGTCAAGCGGATGAGACACAGACGCGACTTCTGCAGGCTCAGCAGGGCTGCGTTGGTTATTCGTGCCCCATGACCATCCGCAGTTTTCACACGTCTCGACATCTTGCAGCGGCGTATTGCAGGCCAGGCAACAACTCTCCTGAGAGTCTCTTGCAGTAACTGCAGCCTGAATACGAACCAGGACCGCGCGAGCGTCAGTTAGACAATATTCAGGAACCAGAATTCGCGGCAGCGTATTCCATCCCGGCGACAATTTCCCCAAGCCACCTTGAAGCAGTTCGTTTTCGACCCGCGTCGGAATGTCCGCGTCATTGAGTTCACGTGCCAACTCGTCAGATTCAAGCAGGCTGCCAGTTCGAAAAGCTCAACGAACGGAGTTGCAGCAGGATCTTTAGAAGGTTGCGACAATACTGGCTTCCAGCAACGATCGGTTCACGGTCGATAAGAATTTCAAACGAGAAGCGTAGCAACTGTCGAGGTGTGATGAACAATCGGCTGCGGATGACAGAGGTAACGTATTCGTCACCACGTGCTGCCAATCGGACGGGGCATCACAACCTGCTAGTTATCGTTCGAGGCTGTCTGCCCGGATTTGGCGAGTTCTTCGAAGTAGAGCTTGATCAGCTTTGCATAGTCGCCGGTTGCTTTGCGTTGTGAAGACTGGAGGATTTCGGTCTTCAGGTTGCCGGTGAGTTTGCCCCAGTTCTTCATGGCTCGACGTTGAAGTTCGGTATTTAGCGGGCCTGCGATTTCACCCTCACCAAATGCTCCCGTTCCACTATTTCCGAGCCCTGGTTGCTGGCTGGAAGGTTGTTGATTGCTCTGCCCCTGATTGTCGCCGGACTGGCTGCCGTCCGCCGCCAATTGCTGCGCAGCATCGCTCAGCATTTGAGCGGCTTGCTGAAATGCATCGGCGACTTCGGTCAGAGCACCGTTCCGTTGTTGCTTCGATTCGCCCGTTTGAGCGTTGGACGAAGAACTCGGTTGGCCATCCGAGCTGGAGCTGTCTGGAGTTGATTGGCCTGACTGTTGACTCGATTCGCCTGTTGAAGCCTCGCCATTGAGAGTTGGCGTTTCACCAGTTTGTCCTGTCGAGTCACCTTGAGAAGCCTGCCCCGGCGTCAATTCTCCATTTGTAGAATCATCGCCTGCGGGAAGCTGTGACTGAGCCGTTTCGCCACTCGATGCGTCGAGAACTGCCGCACCAGGCTCGCTGCTGCCATCAATCGCTCCTGACTCGGCTGGCGATTGTCCCGACGGCTGACCGGCCTGTGGTGCGTTCGCAGCAGCCTGGGCCAATTGTTCCTGAGCCGCCCGGAGTTGACGCATGGCGTCGGCAATCTGCGCAGCAAATTCACCTGGCACCGGCGAGGCGCTGTTCAAAGGCGTGGCGTTAGCCGCAGCCTGGTCAGCCGACTGACGAAGTGCACTCGCCGCAGCCTGAGCCTGTTGAGCGGCTTGCCCCTGATTACCTGCCTGCATGTTCTGAGCGGCCTGGCTGGCGGATAATTGACCCTGCTGAGCGGACTGCTGAGCGGACGAAGCCTGTTGCCCTTGCTGCTGAAGATCGAGCGGTTCGGCTCCAAGTTGCCCCGCCAGTTCCTCGAGGGCCTGAGCAATCTGATCGGCCTGTTCAGCGAGCTGTTGTTGCTGTGTCTGCTGAGCGGCTGCTCGTTCTGCGGGTGAGTTTTCCAATTGCTCAAACGCCTCGGCCATTTGCTGCTGTTGCCGTGCGAGCTGCTGTGCCTGGTCAGCCAGTGCCGGCGCTGATTTCTGAAGCGACTCAGCCGTTGCCGATGCTGCCTGCTGAGCATCCGTGGCTTCGTTGGCGGCCTGAGCAAACTGACCGCCTCTTGCCGCCGATTCCGCCTGCGCACTTTGCTGAACAGTCTGAGCCGCCAACTGAGTTGCAGGCGATTCAGTGCCGGACTGTTGCGCGGATTGAAGTGCGAGCTGCGCAGCCTGTGCAGTCAGCTCTTCCTGTTGCGCCAACAGTTCGCCAAGCGTTTGCGCGGCCACGGGGGCTCCTGCTTCAGATCCTTGCTGATGACCGGGACGAGCGGCGTCCGCCTGCTGGGCGGCTGGCACCGAACTGGTCGCTTCTGAATTTTCAGGTTCTGAGCTGTCGGATTGACCATTTTCTGATAGCTCATTCGAGGATGCAGGTTGCTGAGAAGACGGCCCGCCAGCGGCCTGCTCTCTCGGTGGCGTACCACCCACAGGATGTTGAGCCAACTCAGCAATTGCTCGCTGAAGCTGCTGTTGCAGGTCAGCAAGTTGCCCGGCCCGAGCCGCGAGTTGATCGTTCGGCTGCCCACCGCTACGCGGTTGGTCTCCGGCCGGCTGAACACCAACTGGTTCAGGTAAAGACGTCGCATCGCTGGCGGCCTGCTCTCCCGGCGCGATCGCAGAAGAATCGCGAGGAGTGGATGTCTGCGCCAGTGCCTCGGCTTCGCGGGCAAAGTTTTCGAGCGCGGCCTGAGCCTGTTGTTGAGCCTGCGCCGCCGCTTGCAACTGTCCATCTTCAAGTGCCTGCTGGGCTTGCTCAAGTTGAGCGAGCGCCTCTGCTCGTTCTAAAGCTCCAAGTTCGGTCGGTAAAGCGGCGGCCTGTTCTGCTAAGGCGGCCTGCTGTTCCGCGAGTGGTTGAGCGGCGTCTGACAACGCACGATCGTCTCTGACGAGGTCGTCGACAGCATTCTGATTATTCAACGTTGGATGGTCATTGTCTGCGGTTTCGGCGTTCGAAACGGATTCGTCATACAGCGTCTCTGTTTCTTCGCGAAGCTGTTGTTGAGCCGCTGCAAGTTGCCGAGCTTCCCCGGCGACCTGCTGAGGTTCCGTTTGCCGCGGGTCAAGCAATTGATGCAGTCGTGCGGCAAGTTCTTCGTCAGACAACTCCTGGTCCTCGGTGCCGTCTTCTTTTCGGAGCCTCTGCAGCTCTTCTAAAGCCTCTTCGCGCTGCTGAGCTTCCGGCAGAATGTTCTCCGCAAGATGTTCCAATGCGTCGGCCGCTTCCCTGCCCTGCTCCGCTACCCGAGCAAGCGTCTCCGCCTGGTCTTTCGGCTCTTGCTCTGCCACTTCGATCAGTTTTCGAAGAGTCTCGGCCACTTCATTGACGGCTGCCTGTTGTTCATCACGCGACTCTCGGTCCACCTGAAGCTGCGCGGTGGCCATTTGCAGCGCGGCCTGTCTGGCGGCGAGTTCTCCCACATCCGCATTGTCAGCGGGGCTTTCGGTGTTGTTACTTGCCGCGGGTTCTGCCCCCGGTTCTGATAGCGAACCGGCTGCAGCGAATTCTTCCGCCAGAGCCTGTTGTCTCTTTGCAAGTTCCGCGGCAGCTTCTTTTGGATCGGCGGGAAGCTGAGCGTTCTCAGTCAACTCCTTCGCCAGGTCAACTAGATCCTTCTGAGTCTGCCTGGAAAGTTCTTCCGCCTGATCAAAGTTCCCTTCCTGCAACTCGTCAGCGATCTGACGTGCCAGTTCTGGATCAATTGGTGTCACAGGCTGCCGACTCTGTTGAGCGTTTGCTTGAGCCGCCAGTTGTTCGATCTGCTGACTGATTTCCTGCTGACGTTCGGCCAGCGGAGCGGCAGCCAGTTGTGTCTGTTCAGCATCCTTCTGTAAAGACTCGGCGAGCCGTTCCTGAGGCTCAGCAATCGCGCTGGCCTGTCGAGCGAGACTGGCCAGTTTCGCAAGCTGATGATCGCGTGCGGCTTCCAGTAACTCCGGACGCTGCAGCATGAGGTTGTCCAGCGCGGCCATCAACTCAGTCTGCTCTTCCATCAGGAGTTGCTGATTCTCCGCGAGTTCCCGCTGAGCTTCCGAGCGATTCCGCGCGACGCTCTCTTCCTGAGATTCAACATCCTGAGCTTCCGCGGCGGCGACTTCGTTGCGAAGTTCCTCAAGCTCTTTCGCATCGTCAGCAAGTTGATTGGCTCGTTGCGCGATTCGGTTTAATTCAAGCAGGTCTTCTTCCAGCTCTGCGAGTTTTTCGAATTCAACAACAACGCTGGCCAGCCCTTCTTCCACCATGTCTACGACGGTCGAGTTCTTATCGAACGTCACAATCTGATCTTTCAGTTCCTGCTGACCAGACTCAGCAAGCTGCATGGCGGCCGGATCAAGCTCACCAGCCGCCATCTTCCACAAGTCTTCGCTGAGATTGCCAAAGAGCGGATGCTGAGAAAACTGATCGGCCAACTCCGCGATTCGAGCGGCCAGTTCTTCCTCACTACTGGAAAGCGTTTCAACGACCTGCTGCTGAGCAAACTGCTGGTCGTTATCGAGTGACTGTTGTGCGTCGTCTTTCAGTTTATCGCTTTGCCCAACAGCTGCTCGCAGTTTGTCCCGGATGTCCTGAAGCTCGTCCCGAATCTGCTCCTGCCGGGCCAGCACGTCGCTCGTTCCCTGAGCCGAAGCATCCTCGTTAATCGCGACGTAACGAACTTCCGACCAGACTTTATTGGGAAAAGGATTTGGTCGCCCGTCAGCGGCTCGAATCTGCAGCTTCAGAAACTCGCCCGATTTGACTGCAATGTCTGAGAGGTCGACGCGAAACTCGTGCCCCAGTGAATCCTGGCCGAGCAGCTCGGTCGGCGTTTTGATAACTATGTTGAGTCCTTCACGCGACGAAACGTGCAACTCCAGTTCTTCCAGGGCGACATCGTCGACCGCCGCAACTCGCATTCCGTAGACGTCGTTCGGTCGTGCTCGATCCTGCTCACCGCCTGACACTTCGAGCATCGGAGGCTGGTCGCGCTTGACGATTAACTGGCGATAAGGCTCGCCGTCATTCTCCAGACCGTGCGATTCTTTCAGCAGAAACGCAAATCCTCCCTGGATGGTGGCCGGGATTTCCAGTTTCGCGGAAAGGCCGTCATCCGCGACCGTCATCTGAGTGGCCGGCAAATCATCGACGGTAACCAGCGTGTTCGGAGACGTACCCGGTATTCGCAGATCCAATGCATCCTGCTCCATCGGCGGAACGACCTCTTGAGCTCCCGCCAGTTCGGTTTCGGGCAGGACCATCGCCGACAGCCAGTTAATCGACGCTTCTTCGACTGGATGGCTGAAGGTCAGATCAAAGGTCAGTCGGCTGTGTTCGAAAACGGATATCTCACCAGTAACTCCGTCGAGCGTTTCTCGCGGGCGACCGAGATATCCGGGCGGCGTGATTTCCAGTTTCGCCGTCAGAACTTCCGGGCGGTCCAGAACATTGATCTGATATCGCCGCGACCGGCTGCCTTCGGAAGAGACAAAAAACTCCAACGAATCCTGGGCGTCCGGGATGACTGTCGTGAAAGCGTCCAAATCCGGATCGAAGCTAAGCGTCCTGACGTCTGAGTTGCCGTCTTCGCTTCGCCATGAAAGCTGTACGGGTTCCGGGATGGGATCGTCTGAACCGTTTCGCCAGGCCATCTTTGCTACGATCTCGATGTCCGCGCCTCGCGCAACAAATTCGTCAGCGCCTTCAATATCAAAAAGTAATCGGCTGACGGATTCGTAATTGCCCCAGGGATTAAACAGCCGAGCCAGCAGCAGGCTGGAAACCGATGGAAAGATCAGGAGCGAAAACAAGAGAAACGACAGCGTGACCAGCCCATAGCTAAGACGTCTGACCGCAGGCCGTGTTGAGACAGCTTTGTCGAAATCGCAGCGGCCAAGTTCCTTGAGAGCCTCTTCTTCGAGCAGATCCCGCATCAACGGCGAGCCTTTTTCAATTTCCGGGATGTCCGGATCAGCCAGCTCGACAAGTGATGACACTCGTTCACCAAGCTCGGGAAACTTCTCTTCAGCCAGTGCAGCGACTTCCGCATCTTTCAGGTAAACGACCAACGGACGAATCAGCAGCAGTACTGACAACAAGACCTCAGCCACGCAGAACGCGACAAAGCCAGCCAGACGGGAAGACGATTCCAGGTCGAGTAGAAAATCGATCAGCATCGTGCCGACCAACAGGCCGCAGGACAGCATCAGAAACAGTCCGCACCCTCGCAGAAACGCGATACGACGGATTCGCCCGCGCAGCGAATCAAGCTGCGAAGTCACCGCGTGGGGAAGTACATACTGAAACGCCATGATCCAGACTTTCCGCGTCGCGAGTTACGGGCAGGTAATTAAATCGCAGGGCAGGCTCTGCCTGATAAAGTTCAAGTGTCAACGACACCCGTTTAGTGTCTCCGCGAGGCAAGTGCGAATCAAGCTGCCGCTTCCGCCACCTACCGGGAACAGTCCCACGATAGAAACCGATTACTCGCTTCAGAATAAACGCTCGGCGTAACGCTTCCGATCGTTTCTCCGCAGATATCGAAACAAAAAGGGCATCTTACAAACTAATCACTTTTGCTCGGTCGTCTGTCATGACTGTTCAAACATCCCAACCATCTGCGACGCATTCGATCGAATATAACATCCCAAAATCCCCAACCGCACGAAACCGGGCCAACGAATTACGCAACCAAATCTCGTCTCAATATTTGTCAGCGGCTTCTTTATGCTCGTTACTGTCTCACCTGCCAGACGGGAGTTGCTGTACGGTCCGACCCCCGGTTCTGCTGACTGCGGCCGCTTGATACCGGAAAATCATATGGACGTCTCTGGAAGCACGGGTAACAGTTATCCCATCTGCTTCACTGCCCACACCACAAACGGCGCTGATATTTTCTATTCGCAAAGCGAGACGGGTTTCCGGGATATGACCGATGGTCAGTCCAACACATTGGCGTTATGGCCAACTTGACCTGCCCAAAGGACTCGGATGGGTAATGTATGGCGGTAGCGAATGCGAACAGTACCTGCGTGTCCAGGAAGGACTCGTTCATACTCAAAACACCTTCTCCGATGCCATCAAATCCTCTCAAGTTTCTGGAGCTGACACAAAGGCGGGGATCATTTCCTGCTGGCGGACGGCTCCGCCCATTTCCTAAGCCTCAACACGTCAAAGACGATCCTCGAAGTTCTTTCCACCCGAGGAGGCGAAGAGCTTCCCGGGGACTTCCACGTGGATCTCAAAATTTGCTCGACTGAAAAGGATTCCTGATGAAAAGCGTCTACTGTTTGTCACTTTTACTGTCCCTGAATGTTTTGCCTGGAGCAGAGACTGCCCAGAACAAAGGGACGCCAGTAAAGAAGAAGGCAAAACCAACAGGTCCTTCGATCGTCTGGGTAAATGAGCTGGGAGATAAGGAACTGCCGACAGGAGTCACTCATCGGACGTTTCATAGCGAGGCAGCCGAACAGGATGTCGGGTACTGTCTCTACCTGCCGCCGGGGTATGACGACGAGGAAAACAGGGTTCTTCGTTATCCAGTGATTTACAACCTGCACGGTAACGGCGGGAACGAATTTCACAGCTTTGAAGACGTCGAAGTGCTGCACAATGGCATCGTCTCAGGCAAGTGGCCGCCGATGATTCTGGTTCTGCCGAATGGTGGCCGCAGCACGTTCTACAAGGATTCGTACGACGGCCGATTCCCGATCGAGACGATGTTCATCAAGGAGCTGATTCCTTACATCGACAAGACGTATCGCACAATCGCCGCTCGGCATGGTCGATGCATTGAAGGCTTCTCTATGGGCGGCCGCGGCTCGACGCGACTGGCCGTCAAGTATCCAGAAATGTTCTGCTCGCTGTTCTGTCAGGCCGGCAACGTGCCGCGGACTTCCGAGAACTTTGATCCTTCAATGCCGGATGTTTATCCCAACAATTTTCTGGGACCGGACATCCAGAATTACATCGACAACGACGTTTTCAAACTACTTGAAAAGAACAAATGGAAGGTCAAACGTGGCGTGCGAATTCAGATCGCCTGCGGAACGAAAGACGGTGGCCACTTACCCACCGTCCGGGACTTCCACGCTGCCCTTGTTGAGCACAACATCGATCACACCTACATCGAACTCGAAGGCCTCGGACACCGCCGCACCGAGATGATCAAAACACTGCGACCAATCTGGTTCAACTATCACGTTGAGTCGCTCCGCCTGGCCGCGGCAGAGCAGAACTAGCGTCAGACGTATTCACCAGCAAATCCGTCGATCGATCTATTACGATTTGCCGATAACAAAACACTTGGCCAGACCAGCAAGGGTCGGGCATTTGACATCATTTGACGACCACCTGGCTAATTCGCCGAGACGTCGTAAACGCTAAGTGATTCCTGATCGCGAATGTAGAGTTTTCCGCCGATCACGATCGGGTGTGCCCAGGCGGGACGTCCGTGTTTCTGGATCTCGAAGCGACCGGTTTCGTTGTAGCCTTCGGGGGTTGCTTCGGCGAGTACTACTGAGTGGCCTTCTCCAAGCATGTAGAGCATTCCATCGGCGTAGCACAGCGAGCCTTTCCCGGCAGCGCGGGCCTGCCACTTGATTTCACCAGTGGCGAACTCCATGCAGATCAGCGTGCCGCCGCCGCACGAGTACATGTATTCGCCAAGTTTGACGATCCCTCCGTGATGGCAGGCCATCTTCTTTTCGAAGTACACCTCTTCGGCAACCTGGATACTGCCGCTCAGTGTGACCTTCGCCAGGCCTCCACCGGTCCCGTAGGCACTCGATGCGAAGACCAGATTGGCGTCGATGATCGGCGAGCAGCAGTTGGCCGTTCCGTTGGCCGGAGCCGAATACGTCCACAGGGGTTTGCCATCGGCGAGCGCCACGCCAAAGACGCTTTGCCGAGCGAATTGAACGACCTGCTCCACACCGTTGATCGTCGCCAGTGACGGCGACGAGTAGTGCGATCCTTCTTTGGTCTCTGCACTTTGCCAGACGACGTCACCAGTTCGTTTATTCAGCGCGAGTAGCGTGCCGGCGTTGCCGCCTGGCGTGACGATGACCAGGTCACCAGCGATCAATGGTGATTCCGAGTAGCCCCAGCCTGGTCGTCGGCCGCCAAACTCGGTGCTGAGATTCACATGCCAGAGCGTCTTTCCGGACCCGGCTTCCAGGCAGACGAGGTCACCATTTCCGCCTTCCGCGTAAACGAGTTCGCCGTCGACCGTGGGTGTACCTCGCGGTCCGTTCCCCATACCGTTTCGGTAGCCACCAATCACTCCCATCAGTTCGTTCGCACTCAGCACGCCGTCACCGTTCGCTTTTGTCGAGACGTAGTGCTGACGAAGTTCGTTGCCTGAGACCAGGCCGTCGCGGCCGGCTTCATGCTTTGACAGACCAGCGAAGATCTCTTCCGTCGTAAGGCGATTGTCTCCGCGATTCGTACTGGGGTCTCGTTCATCGAATCGCCGGAAACTGCGGTCGAGCAAACTTCCACGTGCTTCCTTTTGATCGATGCTGCCATCTTCGTCTTTGTCGAGCGTTTTAAGAAAAGCATCCGTACGTGATTTCGCCAGAGCTTCCGCATCGACCTTTTTGTCAGCACGGTCGATCCGCTGCCAGTCGTCCCGCAGTATCTTGCCCGCTTCATCGAATGAAAGCGTTCCGTTGCCATCACTGTCGACTTCCTTCAAGACAGCCGCGGAACGCCGCGCAGCGACAACTTCAAGTTCTTCGTCAATCGGTTTGTTGTACTGATTCCATTTCCAGCCGAGTCGTACCAGGGCTTCGACTTCGGAAACTGTGCCATCACCATTGACGTCGTACCGTTTTATCTCTGCTGCAAGTCGTTCTTTCAGCAGTGACACGACGGGAGCAGGCTGAACCGCCCAAACCGCCTGGCCGTCTTTCGCATCCAGCGCGATGATATGTTCGACGCCACCCAGGTCTCCCTGAGTGAAAATCAGTCCATCTTTGACTGCCAACGACGAATAACCAACGCCGACGGAATCGACATTCCAGAGCAACTTCGGTCCGTCCTCAGGCCACTCTTTCAGCAGACCCGTGTCCGAGCTTTTTCCATCCCGATTCGGCCCTCGCCATTGAGGCCAGTCGCCAGGGCCGGAAGGAACCTGAGCCGCCACATCAATCGCGGGCAACGTCAGCAGACACAACAGGGCGGGCAATACAGAAAAGCATTTCATCAGGTGAGACTCCAAAGGGAGCTAAGGAATGGATGGCGGGTTGAAGAGCAACTCGGTGAGCTGCTGCGCAGGGCTCTGTTGTCGCCCGTCGACAATTGAAAGTCCAGTCACCCGCGTATGCAGGGCCGAGCCACGGTTCCGTCATCTTGACTTCTGCCTGTCTCGAACCACACTTCACAGATGTATTGGCAATAAGTCAGGCAACAACGGCTTTGGCGGCAGGAACGAGATAATATGTCAGATGCAACATCCTCGCTGTATGACCGGCTCGGCGGGTACGACGCCATCGCGGCGGTCGCTAACAACATGCTTCCCAGTTTAATGACAGACGAGCAACTTGGTCGGTTCTGGCAGAATCGCGGCGAAGATGGCATCGAACGGGAAAAACAATTGTTGATCGATTTTCTCGCGCACGCTGCCGGCGGACCGATGCTCTACACTGGCCGAAATATGACGACAACGCACCGGGGAATGCAAATTTCGGAAGCCGACTGGACACGCTTCATCGGCCACCTGACCGACACATTAAGACACTTCGATCTGCCCGCCGCCGAGACAAACGACGTCCTCACGTTCATCGAAAGCACGAAGTCAGAGATCGTAGAGGCTTGAAGACGTTGCAGGGAACGAGCAGCGTTGTCTCCGATGTGCCGCTACCTCGAGCAGTTCTACAGCCCGATGTAGCGGGAGTAGATAGCTCTGGCGAGGGCGGGTTCGTCGGTGCCTTTGATGATAGCTCTGCCGTCTTTGAAGAGGGTGATCTCGTAGTCGGGATCTGTCAAAGATACTCGTAATAAGAACGCATTCTGCGTAACTTTGCCGGATTCGCTCAGCTTATTGGCCATTTCGTCGAGCGACAGAGCCGCCGGTTTCTGAGGCCTGATCTGCACGGCGTTGCGGCCGCAGAGGATCGTTGACTGAGAACCCAGCTGCCCGGACAGCCAGACTCGTTCGCCCTCCTGGCAAGCAGCGCAGTTGGCCTGCTCTCGGAGATCGGAAACGTTCATCTGACGGAGCGTTCCGTCCCAGACATCAATCATCGTCAGCGAAAGCGCGACGTCTTCGCGACGGCCGGCCAGGATCTTAATAGCGGTCATGGCCTGCAATGAGGCAATCACGTTGACGGTTGGCCCAAGGATGCCTGCCGTGTCGCAGGTTTCAGTGGAACCAGCGTCCGGCGGAGAATCAATCAAACAACGCAGACATGCGGTTTCGTTCGGAAAGATGGGCATCGTCTGGCCATGGCTGCTGACACATCCGGCGTAGACCCAGGGGATGCCTGTATCGAGCGACAGGTCGTTGATCAAAAAACGGATCTCGAAGTTGTCGGTCCCGTCGAGAATCAGGTCGACACCTTCGGCCAGTTTTCCGATGTTGGAATATTCGACGTCGGCGACGACCGGTTCTATGGTCACGTCGCTGTTGATTTTTTCAAGTTTCCTTGCGGCGGCGACCGACTTTGGAAGCTGGTTCTTAATGTCGTCTTCGTCAAAGAGGACCTGCCGTTGAAGATTGCTGTATTCGACAAAGTCTCGATCGACGACCCGCAGAAATCCAACACCCGCGCGTGTAAGCGTCTCGGCAAGCACGGTCCCGAGCGCACCGCATCCACAAAGCAGTACTCGGCTTTTCAGCAAATTCTTCTGACCCTCTTCGCCGAGTTGAGGAAAGCGGGTCTGTCGACTGTAACGTTCGAGGTTCATGGCTTGTGCTTTTGTACGAAGTAGCGAACTGCTACTGAGCAGCTTCCTGAGACTTTCGGGCGACACCGGCTTTAATGGCAGCTTCGGCGACGGCGGTGGCGACAGCGGGAGCGACTTTGCGGTTGAACACGCTGGGAATGATGTAGTCCGGGTGAAGCTCGTCCTGCCTGATGACACTGGCGATGGCGACGGCCGCGGCGAGCTTCATTTCGTCGGTGACCGAATGGGCGCGCACGTCGAGCAGGCCTCGAAACAGGCCAGGGAAACACAAAACGTTATTGCACTGGTTGGGGTAATCCGAACGTCCGGTTGCCATCACCTTGACGTAAGGATCGGCTTCTTCGGGCATGATCTCGGGATCCGGATTGGCGAGTGCAAAGACGATCGCATCGTCGGCCATGCCCTGAACATCTTCGGCAGAAACCAGTCCAGCCGCGGAGACACCGATCAGCACGTCGGATCCCTTAATAATATCACTTAACGAGCCGGTTTCTGCAGCGCTGTTGGTGTTTTCTGCCAGCCAGTCTTTGACCGGATTCATGCGTTCGGAACGGCCCTTGTAGATCGCACCGCTTCGATCACACACAACGATCTGCTCAACGCCAGCCAGTTTCAACAATCCAGCAATGGCCATTCCAGCAGCTCCAGCACCGCTCATCGCGACGCGGATGTCAGCCGGTTTCTTCTTGACGACTTTTAATGCGTTGGTCAAAGCGGCCAGTACGACAATCGCCGTTCCATGCTGGTCGTCGTGGAAGACTGGGATGTCGAGCTCTTCGTGCAGTCGCTGTTCGATCTCGACGCAACGTGGTGATGAGATATCTTCAAGATTAATGCCGCCAAAGGTGGGAGCGATCAGCTTGCAGGTTTCGATGATCTTTTCAGGGTCTTTGGTGTCGAGACAAATTGGGAACGCGTCGACGGCCGCGAATTCTTTGAAGAGCAGCGCTTTGCCTTCCATGACCGGCATGGCGGCCCGAGGCCCGATGTCGCCCAGCCCGAGCACTGCGGTTCCGTCGGAAACCACAGCGACCGTGTTCTTCTTGATCGTCAGGTTGTAAGCCGCGTCAGGTTCTTCGTGGATGGCCATGCAGACTCGCGCGACGCCCGGCGTGTAAGCCATCGAAAGGTCGTCACGAGTTTTGACAGGAATCCGGGAGTTGACTTCGATCTTGCCTCCCAGATGCATCAGAAAGGTACGATCCGAAACTTTCAGAACGTCAATTTGGTTATCACCCTTGAGAAGCCCAACGATTTTGTCGCCGTGGTCGACGTCTGATGTGTTAACGGTGAAGTCGCGAGTGATCGCGGTCCCTTTAACATCCACGATGTCAACCGCGCCGATTGATCCTCCAACGTCGCCAATGATCGAAGTGATGCGTCCCAACGCACCCGCAGAATCCGGATATCTGAGTCTAAGCGTGAGACTGTATGACGGGCTGACAACTTTCATGAGGTGATCCTGAGCTGCTGACTTGAACATTCGACGAGCTTGCAGCCGGATTGTTGGCTCAACAGAGCCGATTTGCAAAGGTTGTTGAAACGCGTGCTTATCGATCATCAGTTTGGCTTCGGCCATTGTTTGCTTATGCTTTATTTCTGATTTCGAATTATCAGCGCTCGCAACCAATTGAGATGTTCCATGACTTCGTCAAAATCCAGCGTCGATCAGATTCACCTTGCCGACCAGACTCGGCGGTCATTCCTGACTTCTTCCGCCAGTGGTGTCGGCGCGGCGGCGTTGGCCAGCCTGTTGAGCAACGAAGGACTGCTTGCGGCGGCCGATGACACTGATCGGTCGGAAGCGGCCGATCCGCTGGCTCCTCGGCCGACGCATCATGACGGACCGGCAAAGTCGTGCATCTTCATCTTTATGGCCGGAGCACCCTCGCACCTGGACCTGTTTGATCCAAAGCCGAAGCTCAACGAGTTACACGGTAAGCCGCTGCCGGACTCGATCCTCAAGGATGTTCGATTTGCGTTTATCAAGAAGGAAAGTGCAACGCTACTTGGTTCAAACAGGACGTTTACGAAGCATGGCGAAAGCGGCATGGAGTTCTCTGAATTTCTGCCGAACATTGCAACATGTGCTGATGATCTGCTGATGGTCCGCTCGTTGCATTCCGAGCAATTCAATCATCATCCCGGCCAGTTGCTGATGCAGTGCGGTCGTGCGAGTTTTGGACTTCCGACGATGGGGTCGTGGCTGAGCTACGGACTCGGCAGCGAATCTCGAAATCTGCCCGGCTACGTCGTGTTGAACAGCGGGCGAGGTTCAAGCGGCGGGGCGACGCTGTGGCAGAGCGGTTTCCTTCCGTCTGCTTATGCGGGAGTTCTGTTCCGCAATCAGGGCGAGCCGGTTTTGAATCTTTCCAACCCGAATGGCCTCCCGCCCGAACTTCAGCGCAAAGGACTCGACGTTCTACGGAACGTGAACGACGGACGGTTCGATCAACTTGGCGATCCGGAAATTGCCAGTCGCATCGCCAGTTACGAACTCGCTTTTCGGATGCAGACATCGGCTCCCGAGCTGATCGATCTTTCCAGTGAGTCAAAGTCGACTTTGGAAACGTACGGCGTCAACAGAACGGAAGAGCCGAAAGGCGGTGGCCGAGGTCAGTCTGGCTCAACGCGTGAAAGCTTCTCGCGGAATTGCCTGCTCGCTCGACGGATGGTCGAACGCGGCGTGCGCTTCGTGAATATTATTTACGCCTCGTGGGACCACCACAGCAACCTGGACAAAGAGCTTGCCTACAACGCAGAAGTCGTCGACCAGCCAATCGCCGCGTTGATCAAGGACCTCAAACAACGAGGCCTGCTGGATTCAACGATGGTCGTCTGGGGCAGCGAATTCGGCCGTACACCACTGGGTGAAAACCGAGGAGGCAGGAACCTGAACACGGGCCGCGATCATCATCCGGCGTCCTACAGCATGTTCCTGGCAGGAGGAGGTTTGAAGGGCGGCCTGACATATGGATCATCTGACGAAGTCGGCTGGGGAGTTCAGGATAAACCCGTCCACGCCAACGACCTGCACGCCACCATGCTGCACCAGTTCGGACTCGACCATCTCAAATTGACGCACCGTTTCCAGGGGCGAGACTTCCGCCTGACCGATGTCGGCGGGAAGGTCATCTCTGACTGGATCTCTTAGTCGGGCAATGGACAAAAGAAAAAGCCCCGGCTGCAATCTGCAACCGGGACTTACTATCTAGATGGGTCAGACTCGAAACTCAAAATCCATTGAGCAGAGCCAGCGCTTCGAGGACGGAAGTTTCAATCAGAAGGTTGTTGTTATCAACTTCTCCGGCGTCCGCACTGATGAGGACATCGATCCCTTCTCCACCATTGAACTGATCCGTTGATCCACCGCCGTTCAGCGAGTCGTCGCCCTCTTCACCGTAAAGTGAATCGACGCCTGAACCACCGATTTGATTATCCGCTCCATTACCGCCAAGCAGCGTGTCGTTGCCACTTTCACCGTTGATGGTGTCCTGGCCGTCTCCTCCGTTAGCAACATCGTTTCCGCTGCCGAGTCGCAGCCAATCATCGCCGTCTCCGCCGTCAACGACGTCGTCGCCACTATTGCCGAAGACCATGTCGTCTCCGTCACCACCCTTGATAAAATCGTTGTCAGACTGGCCGCGGATGGTGTCGTCACCAGTATCACCGTCGAGCGAGTCAGAACCACTGCCACCGAGCAGTTTGTCGTTGTCCTGGCCGCCTGCCAGAAGGTCGTCGCCGGAGTTTCCATTCAGTACATCGTTTCCAAACCCGCCGGAAATGGTGTCGTTGCCGGAATCACCGCCCAGCGTATCATTGCCAAAGTTGCCGAAGACAACGTCGTTGCCGTCTCCGCCTTGTGCAGAATCGTTTCCGATGTTGCCGAGTATCGTATCGTTACCACCGTCGCCGGCCATCGTGTCGTCACCTTCGCCCCCGTCGAACAGATCGTTGCCCAGGCCTCCGATGAGCGAATCGTCACCGTTGTCTCCGTTAATCGTGTCGTTGTCTCGAGAGCCAGTGATGGTGTCGTTACCGTTGCCACCATTAAGATGAAGCCTCACGCTTCCGATGTTCGCATCGAAGGCTGTGATCGTATCGTTGTCGGCCTGGCCATCAATGTTGAGAACCAGAGCACGTACGTCAGCGATTGTGTTGATCGTGACCGTGTCGTCATCGCTGCCGCCCAGCACGTTGATGGTCGACGTTGAATTGCTGACCGTGATCGACGCTCCGCCTTCAGCGACTCGCAACAGGCCGTTGTTGCTGTCGACGGTGTAATTGTTCACGATTGAGTCACCCTGCACGATGACAGTTTGTACTCCCGCAGAATCAACGACTGTATCCACACCATTGCCGATTCCGTTCCAGAGAATGGTGTCGTTTCCTGATCCTGTCGCGATCACATCATTGCCGCTCTGCCCAGCAATGACATCATCACCCGCTCCACTGTCGATGGTGTCGTTCCCGTCGCCGCCATCGATCGTGTCGTCACCGGCTTCGCCGCGAATCGAATCATCACCAGCGTCTCCGTCGATCACGTCGTTACCGGCGTTGGCGATAATGGTGTCTTCGCCGTCACCACCTCGCAAAGTGTCTCCTTGAGGATCGGTAACGCTGGCGAGTGACTGGACCGTGATCGGTGAACCAGTCAGGTTTGACTGGTCGAGATAAGAAGCGGTCAGGATTCCCGATTCCGCACCTGCTTCAATAAATCCATTGTTAGTTACGGCGGAACCACCCTGCAGCGTAATCGATCCAAGGAATGTCCCATCCATCTGACGATTCAGAGTCACCATCTCGGTGTCGCCGCCACTCGACGTCACAGTCACCATGACAGTGTTGGTCGCCATCGGCAGATCGCCATCATTAACACGTACCGTAACAGGATCACCAGATGCGAAGTTCAGTGCTTCAAACTGGATCGTCGCCAAGGCAGGTGGAAGGTCGAACGCCGCACTGACAGTCGTTGAATCACAACCAGCAGTCGACGCACTGAATCCGAAACCTCGACGAGCAAATGCAGTTGTAATGGCACGCAGATTAGCGCCACCGTTGTTGATAACGTCGGCCTGAATGACAGCATCACGCGCGTCGATCAGGCTTGGGTTTGCGGGTTGAAGTTTCATCCCATCGATAACAAGCTGCAACGCGATGTTGTTGCCGCCAGTTCCGTTGTAGAGATCCGAGTCATACCCGTAACCTGGCGTCGGGTTACCATTGCTGTCCGGCGTTGCAATGCCGTCGATCAGAAGCCAGGTCATGTCCCAGAGAGCGGTTGCCCAAATCTCGCCGACTGGGTGCGGAGCCGGACCTGGGAGTCTGGTGTTGGCATCGTCAAGCGTCAGTGGATTGACAGTCATGTCAAAACTGTAAGGGAATGATCGAATTCCACCGCCGTTCTGATCTTGTCCAAGGACATAGTTCCCGATACCGCGGGCATCGGTTGCCGCGTCGCCGATCTGCTGCGTCATGATTAGAGAGAAGTAGTCACTCCAGCCTTCGCCCATCCCACGACTCTGAAGACAGTTCAATGCACCAGAGTTAGCGGCACCACCAGTCAAACGGTTTGATACACCATGACCGTACTCGTGATAAATGATCCCGTTTTCGACAGAACTGTCGCGGCCTGGATTGGTCAAAGTAAATATGAACTGCTGCATTCGCGGAGCAAAGCCATCAGGTGGCGTTGCAAAGTTGGCGTTGTTGGTTCCGGAACCATCCTGAGAATCAGCTTGGACTGGATCGCCGCCGAGACCGCCATTGCCATAGTTGTTCTCCTGAAAATTCCCCGCAGCTTCATCGAATCCATACTGATAAAGCACGTCATGAATGATGTTGTTTGCGTAGAACAGGTTCGTGGTTGCGGCGGGCGTATAAGTTGTAGGAGCCGCGGTGTCGTCGAACGGGAAATCAAAGACCAGCGTGGCACCACCGTCTGGCCGAGCGCCACCGGTGTTGTCTGCGTTGGCATCTTCCTGAGCGAACACGTTGTTTCCTCGCGTGTCCGTAAATTCAGCTCCGGCAACACCGTCAGTATCGTGCCAGCCGAATGGCGAAGCGACGCTGTCCTGTGGATCAATTTCGAGCGTACGGCCACCGTAAAGCGGTCCTTCAAGGTCGTACCGGAACCCATTGTACGTAGCATGCGCGGTGTACGACGTATTGTGCAGAACTTCGCCGCTGGTCGCACTGGCGGAAGTGTCGTACCAGCCTGATATTCCTTCCTGGACATTGATTGTCCACGCCAGGTTCAGGCCGCCATCATCGGTCTTGATCCATTGCAGACGATCCGGAATTTCGGTTCGGACGAGGATCAAGTCTTCGCCGTCATGTTCATCTTCGGTCTCGCCAAAATGGCTATGACCATGAACATCCTCCAGTGCATGTCCAAGCTCAACACCGAGTGTTGAGAAAACCTGATCCACTGTCCGGTCTGGAGTTGCCGAAAGTCCGAGTGATGCAACATCGGCTACAAATGACTCGTAAACATTGAGAATCGACCCGTCGGCGGCAACATTCAGATTGATATCGGCGTCGACGATCTGCAGACCCTGGTAAGTCTGCCGAAGGTAGATGTGCGTGACTCCGTTGTGATCGTCACCGTGTTGACTCGTGACAGCAAAATTCTGGACATCGTCGAGTGTCAGGCCAAATTCAGCAGCGTTTTCTTCCAGATAGCTGGTTGCTGCGGCAAGTGCATCGACCGCTGAAAGTGGCGTTGTATTTGTGTCATCATCGTTAATCACGCCCAAACCAGTCGCGTCGCTGATTAGTGCGCCCATCGGGTTCGACAAGACGACCGTGAACGTTTCGGTTGATTCGACCGAAGTGTCTCCAACCACGCCAACGGTGATCGTCTGCGTCGTAATGCCTGGCAGGAACGTCAGCGTGTCGGCGACTGCGGTGTAATCACCAGGCTGTGTCGCAACACCATCAACGGTTGCGTAGTCAACAGTAATCGTCGACGTACCCGCGACAGACAGTGACACCGTAAAGTTAAACGCCGTTGTCCCTGCGTTGCCTTCATCAAGTGTCACGTTGTCGATGACGATCAGCGGTGAAGAAGAACCGCCGCCACTCAGCAACAGGTCATCACCCGAACCGCCGACAACTGAGTCGCTGCCACCACCGCCGGAAAGAATGTCGTTTCCAGAATGCCCGAGCACGGTGTCATCGCCGGTCTGACCGTCAAGTGAGTCGTTGCCCCGCCCACCGTAGTTTCGATCATCACCGTCACCGCCCAGCACCGTATCGTTTCCGCTCTGGCCATTGCCAATGTCGTCACCAGCACTTCCGAGAATCGAATCGTTTCCACCACCACCGTATGCAGTATCGTTTCCATTGTCGCCTGTGACAGTATCGTTACCAGCCTGGCCGTTGACGATGTCGTCTCCGTCACCGCCGTTCACGCTATCGTTTTCAGAGCCACCGAAGACCGTATCGTTGTCCGCTCCGCCGTCCAGATCGTCGGTTCCTGAATTTCCATTCACAAAGTCCGCTCCGGCACCACCGTCGACCGTGTCGGCACCGTTTCCAGCATTGATGCTATCGTCGCCGTCGCCACCGAGAACAGAATCGAGGCCGTTTCCGGCATCAATCGTGTCGTTTTCTGTGCCGCCGTCGATCACGTCCTGGCCATCGTCGCCGTCTATTAAGTCAGCACCAGCTCCAGCATTGATGGTGTCATCACCGTCGCCTCCGTCGATTGTGTCGTCACCAGCTCCAGCGTTGATGACATCATCGCCGTCGTTGCCGTCAATCAGTTCGCCGAACTCATCGCTGCCTGTGATGGTGTCGTTGCCGTCGCCAGCCTCAATAGCAATCGATGTCAGAGCCGAAAATTCCGAGGCAGTGACACGACTGACGTCGATCGTGTTATCAGCGTCACCGCAGAACACGTTAAGAACAGTCAGACTGCTGGCCTGAATCGAAGGGATCGCCAGGACCGGCTGCAGATTTGCATCAAGAACTTCCACATTGCCAGAAGTCGCATTCCGCTGGACAGTGACACTGTCGCCGTCGTCGGCAAAAATCGACAGTTGGTCGCCCGCAATCAGAACTCCTGCTGTTGTCAACAGCGTGCGTTGTTCCAACGCTTCGGTCCTCTGTAGAGAATTTGATCGGCGAGTTGATTTTGAAGGACGACGATTCTGCAGGCGTGTCAACCAGTGGGTAATTCGCACGACAAAGTTCTCCTGATGTTCGGTTTTTAGTTCGAAGGCATCGCTTTCCCGGTTCAAAGCAAGCGGTGGATATCCAATCGCTTCGCTCGTTCAACCTGTCGATGCCGCGGTGAGGGCTTGTTAATTCCGTGGGCGTGTTCTGCGAGTTTGTTGCCTTCTGGCAACATCTCCGCTTTAGGTAACCTGGACCGATTTTCGTGCCGCCGCAGAATTTCCTGTCAGATCAGCGATAAATCCCAACGTTTCAATTCGCCCAGTCGTGAGAATCCGAACTCACATGTCATACCAAACCATCGTGCAAATTCGGTTTGCTCCTTGTTTGAGCATCCAGGACTTGCCCGACCAACAAAAAAGGACCTCATCCGAATCTGGATGAGGTCCTTTCGTCGCAGCAATAAAGTTTGCCGGTGCATGCAGGTTGTCGAAATCAGAAGCCGTTCAGCAGATCAAGTGCTTCCAGCACTGAAGCTGAAACCGCCAGGTTGTTGTTGTCGACTTCGCCAGGGTCCGGGCTCACCAGAACATCGACACCTTCGCCGCCATTGAATTGATCAATCGAACCACCGCCGTTAAGCGAGTCGTCACCTTCTTCTCCGTACAGGGAGTCGACACCCGCCCCACCGATCTGGTTATCGGCTCCGTTTCCACCGAGCAGAGTGTCGGAACCACTCATTCCATTGATGGTGTCGTTGCCGTCTCCGCCAGTGGCAATGTCATTACCGTTTCCAGCATCGATATTGTCATCGCCGTCGCCTGCATCAATGACGTCGTTTCCGCTCTCACCGAGGATGCGGTCATTGCCATCGCCACCTTTGATCAGGTCGCTACCGGACTGACCTCGAACGGTGTCATCGCCAGTGCCACCTTTCAGCGAGTCGTCTCCGCTACCACCAAGCACCTGATCGTTGTCTCGGCCGCCATCGGCGAGGTCGTTGCCGCTGTTCCCGTTGAGAACATCCGCCCCAAAACCACCGAAGAGCGAATCGTTGCCCAAACCACCGATGGCCGTATCGTTGCCAAGGCTTCCAGAGAGGATGTCGTCGCCGTCACCGCCGTCCATCAGATCGTTGCCGGTATTACCGAGCAACGAATCATTGCCGGCTTCGCCATTCAAGATGTCGTTGCCTTCTCCGCCGTCGACAGTGTCATCGCCCAGGCCGCCGAGAACCGAATCGTCGCCGCCATCGCCGTTGATACTGTCTCCGTCCCGCGAGCCAGTAATCGTGTCGTTGCCAGTGCCACCGTTCAGAAACATCCTGACATCACCGATGTTGGCATCTGCCGCGGTGATCGTGTCGTTGTCCGCCTGGCCATCGATATTCAGTACGAGAGGATTGACATCAACAAGTTCGCCAATCGTGATAACGTCTGCCTCGCTGCCACCGTTGACGTTGACTGTCGTTGTCGATGTCGCAACTGTGATCGAGGCCGCACCTTCGGTGACAGTCAGCAAGCCACCATTGCTGTCAACGGTAAAGTTGTTAACGCCGGAATCGCCCTGCACAATCAGTGTCTCGGCACCATCTGAGGCAAGAATTATGTCGTCACCATTTCCGATACCGTTCCAGAGGACGGTATCGATACCGGATCCGGTTGTCACAACATCGTTACCGCTCTGCCCCGCGATCGTGTCGTCACCCGATCCGCCGTCAATCGTATCGTTACCGTCTCCGCCCTGAATGGAGTCGTTACCTGCCCCACCGCTGATTGAATCGATACCGGGGCCACCGTCAATTACGTCATTTCCATCCGTCCCCAAAAGCGTATCGTTTCCATTGCTACCAAGCAGCGTGTCGTTTGAGATGATCGGAGTCACTACAATTTCATTGACTACTACATTCAGGTTATCGATACCCCAGGATTCATTCGCGCCCCCTTGGAAACCAGCGCCGTCCGCATATATATCAATCGTCAAACTACTCGCAGTGTGGGGAATATTGCTGAATACAGGATCGAGTCCGATATCCCAAGCACTATCGCTACCGCCTCCGAACCCTAAACTTGTGAAGGGGCGTGCGGTCAATTGAACCCCGAGTGGCGGATTGTAGTCTTGAAAAAGACCGTTTGAAGGTGTGTTGTCGAAGCTATGTCGAAACACTGAAGTGCCATCAACAAGGACGTTAAAATAATCTGGAAAGTTTGGGAAACTTACTGTGCTATCAAACCCATCCCAAGTATCAATAATCGCAAGCAAAAACGACAACTCAATGCTGTTATGTGTCGGGAGGTTATTTAGTGTTAATGTCGTTGATGTTTGCGGTATCGTGCCGGGATTAAACTCGGCTCCACCGCTAGCATTTTGAAGCAGATTGCCGCTAAAGATGTTCGCACCTGTGCCCAGTCCTTCGTAACCCTGCACGGAAGCGACTGTCGTTGTCCCTGACAACTGCGTCGGCACCCCACTCTCGAAGTCGGTGGTAAAGACGCTAGAGGCGATAAACGTCGTCAGAAATTCCGACGTCCCGGTCTCGCTCTCTGCATATTGGATGTCGTCACCACTTCCACCATCAATCGAATCTGCGCCCGAACCACCAAACAGTGTGTCGTTTCCGCTATGAGCGCGAAGTGTGTCATCGCCAGCGCCACCATCTAACAAGTCGTTGCCGCTGCCACCGTATAAACGATCAAGACTATCTTCACCAATTAAAGTGTCGTTTCCACTCTGACCGTTAATGATGTCGTCGCCGTCGCCGCCAAGTAGTGAGTCATGCCCGCCGCCGCCGTAGGCCGTGTCGTTTCCATCTCCGCCGTTGACAGTGTCGTTTCCGGCCTGCCCGTTGACGATGTCGTTACCGCTTCCGCCATTAACGGTGTCGTTCTCTGAACCGCCGAGGATTGTGTCGTTGTCGGCATCGCCATTCAGCAGGTCAGTTCCTGACATGCCATTGATGTTGTCGTCACCGGCTCCACCATTGACCGTGTCCAGACCGTCGCCGGCGTTAATCATGTCGTCGCCGTCGCCACCGTCTACTGAATCCTGACCGTCGCCGGCATCGATGTTGTCGTTGCCATCGCCGCCGTCGATCGTATCCTGACCATCGCCACCGAGGATCGAATCAACACCCGCTCCGCCGGTGACCATGTCGTTGCCGTCTCCTGCGTCGATGGTGTCATCGCCGCCGTTGCCGGTGATGGTGTCATTTCCGTCGTCGGCGTCGATCAACTCAGCAAAGTCAGCACTGCCGGTGATCACATCATCGCCGTCACCCGAGTCGATCACGATTGTTGTCAGCGCTGGAAATTCGACGGACGTAAGCGGACTCACATCGATCGTGTTGTCCGCATCGCCTGCGAAGATATTCAACGCCGTCAGCGTGCTGGCCTGGAACGTCGGGATCGCGGCGACTGGCTGCATCGTTGCGTCCAGAACTTCGACTTCACCTGACGTCGAGTTTCGTTGGACAGTCACGCTGTCGCCGTCATCAGCAAAGATCGTCAACTCTGTCGGGCTGATGGGTACTCCGATGATCGTCAACAGCGTCCGCTGTTCGAGCGACTCCGTCACCTGCTGCGATTTTGCACGGCGAGTTCTTCGGAGAGGACGATTCTGCAAGCGAGTCAACCAGTGAGAGATTCGCACGACTAACGCTCCTGATCTGTGTTCTCTGAAGGAAGCTGGTCCGGTGGTTCGCTTACTTTGACCTGGGCGAGCCACGATTCTGCCAGCCACGGCATCCATGTGTTTCACGGGCGACTTACCCGCTGTGCGACGCCGTCTGCTGTCAGGCCGAATGTGGAATCCGATCGGGAAAGCAAGGCATCACAGAGAACCTACACCGAGTTTGGCGACGCGGCGGACTTTCCTGTCAGATCAGAACCAAATGTCAGGCCGGAATCTTCGCGCGTCGCAATAATCGTTACGCGCGGCTCATGCCAAACCCATGCAGCACTCACAGGCGGTATAATGTGTGGATTGAGAGGTCCAGGGGCAGATCTGATTGCAGGGTTGTTCGGCGAGTGTCCGCGGGGGACGGACCGAATACTGCCGTTCCTTGCCGATGCAGATTGCCGTCTGTTAATGTTTCGACGGGCGTCGCTGGCGGGCAGCCGGTACAACCTTGATCCCGCCTCTGGCTCCCAGCCAACAACTCAGATTCCCAACCTCGTCCACCCCTCATCCGGAATCTCTGCGTAATTTGACTTTGTCAGCACACCTGAACGGCACAACCCCGGCGTTACCTCAAAACAACGGATGTCGTCGCTCGGCAGCCATCTTCCCAGGACTGATCCTCTCAGCACGGAACGTAGCAGTCATGAGATTTTCCCCTTTGCACAACGAACCATCTAACATCGCGCAAAACGCGTGCGGGTCATCGTCGAGTAGCATTTGGACGATCCACCGCGCCGCGGCTTTGCGGTCCTCTCTTCTGACGATTCTAGCCATCGTCGTTACCTCACAAGGTATTTCCGCGGCCGATCCCGATCCGCTCGACTGGCCTTACTGGCGCGGTCCGGAAATGAACGGGATCTCCCGTGAGACCGGCATTGTCGATAGCTGGTCACCGGACGGCGAGAACCTGCTGTGGTTCAAACCGGAGTTTGCCTCGCGGTCCACCCCGATCGTCATGAACGGGAACATCTACTTCCTGGCAAACCTCAATCCCGGCTCAGAAGAAGAAGGCGAGAAGGTCGTCTGTGCCGACGCGGCGACTGGCAAAGTCAAATGGGAAAACAAATTCAACGTCTTCCTGTCAGACGTCCCTGACACGCGGGTTGCCTGGTCGAGCGTCAGCGGTGACCCCGAAACCGGCAATGTGTTTGCTCTCGGAGTTTGCGGCTACTTTCAATGTATCAACGGCGAAACCGGCAAGACACTCTGGCGTCATTCACTCAGCGAAGAATTCGGCCTGCTGAGCACCTACGGCGGACGAACCAACTTCCCGATCGTCTATAAAGACCAGGTGATCATCAGCTCGATCATCATCGGCTGGGGAGAGCAGGCAAAGCCAAGACACAGCTTTATCAGCTTCGACAAAAGAAACGGTCAACCGGTCTGGTTCAACGGAACTCGACCGCTGCCTTACGACACGACTTACAGTGCTCCCTCGCTGACGGTCATTGACGGAGCACCGGCTCTCGTCTTCGGATCGGGCGACGGCGGCGTGCACGCAATTCAACCTTCAACCGGTGTTCCGATCTGGAAGTACAACATCTCGCGACGTGGCATCAACACAGCACCTGTCGTCGCTGGCGACTTTGTCATCGGCGGCCACAGCGAAGAAAACGTAGACAGTACTGAAATGGGTGCGTTGTTCTCGCTGAAGCTCAACTCTAAAGGCGACATCACAAAGACCGGCGAAGTCTGGCGTAACCGCGAGATGTACATCGGTAAAAGTGCCCCAATCGTCGTTGGCAATCGCGTCTACGCCGTCGAGGATAAGGGCAACCTGCTGATCATTGACCTGAAAACTGGCGAGCAGGTTGGTCGCGAGAAGCTTGGCACCATGGGGCGGGCCAGTCTGCTTTACGCCGACGGAAAGATCTTCACCTGCGAAGGCAACGGCCGCTGGGCCATTTTTAAAGTCAACGAAGACGGCAGCCTCGACCGAATTCATAAGCTGCGTCTGGATGGCGATGTCTCGGCGTCCCCGATCATTTCTCACGGACGTCTCTACATCACTACCGGAGCAGGCATGTACTGCATCGGCAAAAAGGATGCAAAACCGGCTGCTGACCCTCGTCCGGAAGCGAAGGTCGAAAAGGCTGTCGGATTTGACATGGAGCCTGCTCATCTGCAGCTTGTGCCGGTCGACACCTTGCTGAAGGGTGGGCCGCAAGGACAGCGTCAGCTTCACCATGTCCGTCTTTACAACAGTAACGGCCAGTATCTGAAGACGTGCAAAGCGGACGAAGTTGAGTTCTCGATCAGTGGAGCAGGCAGTATCGATGCCGATGGTCGTTTCGCGGCATCAAAAGCAAACTCACACGACGCCACAATTCTCACAGCGAAAGTCGGCGAACTGACCGGCACGTCGCGCATCCGAGTGATTCCGGACTTCCCCTGGGAGTTCAAATTCTCTGACGGCGAGATTCCCATCACCTGGATCGGAGCCCGTTACCGGCACATTGCACTCGACTTTGATCTCTACAAGAAGCTGGAAGCCGAAAACGTCCTGTTGTCACGACTCTACGTTTACTTTCGGTCGGAGTTTGTGAACTTTGCTCCGACGCGAGTCTTCGACAACACAACCCCGCGACAACGCTGGACCGGGCTGCTCGACTTCTCCAACCTGCTGGAATCAGTCAAGACGCTCGACGACGCAAAAGCCGTCATGGATCCACTGCTGACGACGCTGAAGAATGAAGGCGTGCTGGCTGAATGGTCCTGGGAGAACGTCGAAGGCAACGGCCCGCGATTGACGATACAACGCGGAGAAGACAAGGTCTCCGGCAACGGAGTCATGTGCAAAATCGCAACGATTCCAAAGGGAGCCCGCAGCCAGGGGTGGATGGGGCGTACAAACTTCTCGAATTACTCCATTCAGGCAGACATCTACAGCGCCGAACGGAATGGCAAGATCGGCGACGCTGGCGTTATCGGACAGCGCTACCGTCTGGACCTGATGGGAGCAGCTCAGGAACTGAAAATCGTTTCATGGATCTCGCACGAAGAGAAGTTCCACACTGTTCCGTTCGAATGGAAAGCCAACAAGTGGTACACGCTGAAACTGAATACCAGCGTGACAGAGAAAGACGGGCATAAAGTCTCCACACTCAAAGGTAAATGCTGGCCGCAAGGCGACAAAGAGCCTGAAGAATGGACGATTACCTGGGAAGATAATCCCGCCAACGAAATCGGTAGCCCTGGATTGTTTGGAAACGCCAAGGACGCCGAAGTCTTCTTTGACAACGTAAAAGTCTCCAGCAACTAGACCAGCCAATGTTTACGGCTGACCATCGTTTCAATACTGGAAACTCTCTTCTGAAACGTTCTGAAGGTGAATTATGAAAAACAATACAGCTTACTTCCTGACGCTACTGACGCTGTCGATCGGCGTCAGCGTCGGACAGGTACACGCTCAGGATTACGATCCCACCGCCGAGATCGCCAAAGACCTCGCCAAACTGAAAGTCGGCCCGAAAGACTGGCCTCAGTGGGGCGGATGGTCCGGTAAGAACAACACCCCAAACGGAAAGAACATTCCGATTGAATGGGACATCGACGACGGAACCAACATTAAGTGGTCCGCCAGGCTCGGTTCGCAGACTTACGGAAACCCGGCAATCGCCAACGGAAAAGTTTACGTCGGTACAAACAACGGTGCCGGACACCTGAAACGCTACCCAAGCAATGTCGACCTCGGCTGCCTGCTCTGCTTCGACGAGAAGACTGGGAAATTTCTGTGGCAGCACTCGAGTCCTAAGCTCTCGACCGGTCGAGTTCACGATTGGCCACTCCAGGGCGTCTGCTGCTCACCAGTCATTGACGGCGACCGACTCTGGTTTGTGACCAGCCGCGGCGAAGTTCGCTGTCTCGATACAGAAGGCTTCCTTGACGACGAAAACGACGGCTCTTACACCGCCGAACCAAACGAGAACAAAGACGAAGCCGACGTGCTCTGGGTCTTCGACATGATGGCCAGACTAAAGGTTTCGCAGCACAACATGTGCAGCTGCTCGGTTGCTCTGGCTGGCGACATCCTGCTGGTCAACACGTCGAACGGCCTGGACGAATCGCACATCAACCTGCCATCGCCGGACGCTCCGAGCTTCATCGCCCTTGATCGAAACACTGGCGAACTGCTCTGGAGCGACAAGTCGCCTGGAGCCAACATCCTGCACGGCCAGTGGTCGTCTCCGACGATCGGAGAATTCAACGGACAGGTGCAGGCGATCTTTGCTGGTGGCGACGGCTGGGTTTACAGCTTCGATCCTAAAGGCGACGGCAACGGTAACCCAAAGCTGCTATGGAAACTCGACGGCAATCCGAAAGACTCAAAATGGATTCTGGGTGGCCGCGGAACACGTAACAATATCATTGCCACACCGGTCATCTATGACGGAATGGTCTACGTCTCCGTGGGACAGGATCCAGAACATGGCGAAGGCGTGGGCCATATCTGGTGCATTAACCCCAACAAACAAGGTGACGTCAGCTCGACGCTCGCGAAAGACAAAGACGGTAAAGCCATTTCTGCGCGGCGTCTCCAGACTGTCGATACCGACGAAGGCGACAAGATCGAGCAGAACCCGAACTCAGCCGTTGTGTGGCATTACACAAAGGTTGACTCAGACGGAAACGGTAAATTCTCATTCGAAGAAACAATGCACCGCACAATCGGTACGGCAGCCATCAAAAACGACCTGATGTTCATCTCTGACTTCAGCGGACTCTTCCATTGCCTGGACGCTAAGAAGATTGACGAAAAGACAACCAACGAAGACGGAACTCATCCGCCGGTCCTCTACTGGAAATACGACATGTTCGCAGCCGCCTGGGGGTCACCGCTGATCGTCGACGGCAAGGTCTACATTGGCGACGAGGATGGCGACATCGCAATCTTCAAAATGTCGTCTGACCCGGAAATCGCCATGCCGGACGAAGAACCGATCGTCGAGATCAATGTCGGTAATGCGGTCTACAGTTCTCCGATCGTAGCGAACGACGTCCTGTATATTGCCAATAAGTCGACGCTCTACGCGATTTCATCTGAAGAAGAAGCATCGACCGACTGATCGACAGCGGTAACCAATAAATTGAAAGCCCTGAATGACTCGGCAGGAATGCCAGTCATTCAGGGCTTTTTCGTGCCCTCGTCGAGTGGTAAACGCTCTTTACAACGACGTTGACGCCACGGATTCACAGGAATTCGATAGTTAAGCATCCGCTCCTGCCCGACGTCTTGCGACTCCGGCTACTCAAATCGGAAGCGGCTTTCGCTCTCTTGCCCAGTTGCGATGCCTCGCCGGAGGCCATATCACTCGGAAGACGTTCTTTGCCTGATTCTCGATTCCTTTCCGGAGTGATCTTCTGATGCGTTGCTTTTTGCTGCTGAGTACCTGGTTTGTTCTTGCAGTGCCAATGTTTGCCGAAGCTGCAAAGCGACCAAACTTCGTGTTCATCCTGGTAGACGATCTGGGTTACATGGACATTGGGGCGAATAATCCAGCCACGTTCTACGAAACACCCAATGTTGACCAGCTCTCTCGTGAGGGTGTCCGATTCACGAACGGCTATGCTGCTAATCCTGTCTGCAGTCCGACTCGCTACAGCATTATGACGGGCAAGTATCCATCGCGAGTTGACGCGACCAACTTCTTCAGCGGAAAACGTCAGGGCAGATTTAAGCCAGCTCCGTTAAACAATCACATGCCGCTCAGTGAAATGACGGTCGCTGAAGCTTTGAAAGAAGCGGGATATCGAACAGCATTCTTTGGCAAATGGCATCTTGGCCCGACCGAGGAATTCTGGCCAGAGCAACAGGGCTTTGACCTGAATTTTGGAGGGCATGCCAGAGGGGCCCCTCGCAACTACTTCTCTCCGTATTTCAATCCTCGGCTGAAAGATGGATCACAGGGCGAGCATCTGACCAGGCGTCTTACCGATGAAGTCATTCGCCAGATTGGCGAATTCAAAGACGATCCGTTTCTCTGCTACCTGGCGTTCTACACGGTGCACACTCCTTTGCAGGCTCCGAAGGATTTGATTGCCAAGTACCGTAAGAAAGCCGAAGCACTGACAGGGCAGCCTGAGTTCGCTGAAGATGAACAGGTTTGGCCCGGAGCTAAAGCACGCCGGGTTCGCATTCTGCAGAAACATGCAACGTACGCCGCAATGGTCGAGAGCATGGACACTGCTGTCGGACGTATCATGGATCGACTGAAAGAACTGAACCTCTACGACAACACCGTGATCTGCTTCACTTCGGACAACGGTGGCCTGGCAACATCGGAAGGCTCTCCGACTTCGAACCTTCCACTGCGAGGCGGCAAAGGATGGCTGTACGAAGGCGGAATCCGCGAACCGTTCCTGATTCGTGCTCCGGGAGTCTCAAAGTCGGGCAAAGTCTGCGACACACCAGTCATCAGTACGGACTTCTACCCAACAATCCTGGACCTGGCCGGAATCGGCCTGAAGTCGGAACAGCATCTCGACGGCAAAAGCCTCGTTCCGTTGCTGAGTGGCGATAAGACTGTCGCTCGAGACGCCCTGTTCTGGCACTACCCGCACTACTCCAATCAGGGCGGAATCCCTGGTGGAGCCATCCGAATCGGTGATTACAAACTGATCGAACGCTTCGAAGACGGTCAGTCGCATCTATACAACCTGAAATCCGACATCGGCGAACGCAACGACCTGGCTGCATCAATGCCAGACCAGGTCGCGTCAATGAGAACCCGGCTCCACAACTGGTACGAAAACGTCGACGCAAAGTTTCTCCAGGCAAAGTCGCCAGAAAGTGCGACACCATGGCGACCACAGGATTAACCGAGTCGGCAGTGCGTCATCCGCGTGAATCCGAATACTGACTGAATTGTCACTATTTCGAATTGGTGTCGCAGAATGGGCAGGCCCGATCTGAAATGGCTGCAGGTATTTGGATTTCCCATGTCAGTTTTCGTGGCCGGATTCTTCGGACATCAGAAGGCGAATGCGAAAGCTGCTGATACTGGACTCAGCATCACGATTGTCTGTATCGACATAGACTCTTTGATGTACAGGCAACTCCAGCAGACTTTGGATTTGTCGACGAAATCCCGGAATTGTCAACGAGACGGACTTAAGCGTCACAAGTTGACAGGTGTGTACGAGACGGATGAGACTCACTAAACGATCCTTTCACTGGATGTGCCAGTGTTTGCTGGTTTGATCTCATGAAGATCCATCATGATCATGCTGTTGATGCACCAACAGCACCTTGGCTGATTTCGCGACCTGGGCCCAATTTTTCGGCGGAACGAGGTAGTTTGGAACTCTACCGTGGTGAAACTGCACCAGCTCTAGAATCGATCGGCATTCGGTCAGGAATGAAGCGACGCAGATCATGGCATGGTGGTGACGGAGTTCCGTAACTTCACAGTGACCCGCGGCCTGATCTCGTAAATGTCGAACCGAGCGAGACAATTGTTCCTGCCAACCGATCTGCCGACTGGCCGGACCGATTTC
>JACLAC010012868.1_pt1 | contig 44943 bp, 34 predicted proteins | sample 8027881 | NCBI WGS metagenome assembly JACLAC01 (sample SAMN15725517, study PRJNA655200) | protist metagenome | isolation source: fluorescence activated cell sorting (FACS) single amplified genomes of... | place: Spain: Blaines Bay Microbial Observatory, Mediterranean Sea | collected 2016-01-19 | reverse complement strand
AATTTTGCAAATTATAAATCCTCCTTCTTTTAGTCAAACGGTCCCTGTTGATCTTGGTGATGATAGTTACCCTATTTGGGTTGGAAAAGGGTTGATAAGCCAGGTTGGGGGGTTAATTAGTGAGCAGATCGACAGCCCGAGTAAAGTGGCAATTATCGCTGATACCAGAGTGGCTGAGCTATTTGGCGATCAAATGGTGGAAGGGTTAAGACCGGTTGTGAATTCACCAATTTGGATCACTGTACCTGCAGGGGACCAGAACAAATCAATCGAGTGGTTCATGCGGGTTCAGGATGCTTTGATTGAATATCAACTAGACCGACAATCAGTGATTATTGCCTTCGGTGGTGGTGTAATTGGTGACCTGGCAGGTTTTGTTGCCTCAACCTATATGCGTGGTATTCGTTGGATCCAAGTGCCGACCACATTGTTGGCTCAAGTTGACGCTAGTGTCGGAGGGAAAACGGCTATCAACCACTCTAGAGGTAAAAATTTGATCGGTTCATTTCATCAACCGAAATTAGTTCTAATTGATGTAGAGACACTGGATTATTTACCTGAGCGTGAAGTTCGTTGTGGTTTGGTTGAAATTATCAAACACGGCGTGATTATGGATGAATCTTTGTTTGAACTGGTTGAACAAAACCTATCTGACTTACTAAGCCTCAAGACTGATATCTTAATCGAAGTTATTGCTAAATCCTGCCGGAATAAGGCGTGGGTTGTTGAAAATGACGAGAAAGAGAGAAACCTTAGAGCGACGTTGAATTATGGACATACCTTTGGTCATGCCATCGAGACCTTAACCGACTATCATCAATGTCGCCATGGTGAGGCTGTAGCCATTGGAATGAATTGTGCCGCGCAACTATCTGTCAACCTAAAACTTCTACACCCAACTGACCTTGTACGGCAAAACCGTCTTCTGCAAGCTGTCGGCCTTCCTTTAAATCTATCTGACTTATCACTAGAAAGTATTTCTGCCGAGGATCTACTTCAGACTATGTATTTGGACAAAAAATCCAGTCGTGGGACATTAAAACTAGTTCTGGTTCAAAAAATAAGCCAAGCAAAAATTCATCAGGACATTTCTGATAGCGAAATTTTGAAAGCGATCGAAATGTGTCGGAAAGCTAAATGATATGAATATCTTACTGGTTCATGGTCCAAATCTTCATCTGCTAGGAAGAAGGCAACCCGAAATTTATGGACACCAAACACTCGATGGGATCAATCAGCATCTAACTAAAGTAGCTGAGCGACAGAATGTCAATCTGAAGATCTTTCAATTCAATGACGAAGGGCAAATAGTTAGTGCTATCGGAGAACATATCGATTGGGCTGATGGAATTCTGATCAATGCTGCAGCTTACACACACACTAGCGTTGCTATTAGGGATGCTTTAACCACAGTCAATCTACCGACTATTGAACTCCATCTGTCTAATGTACATAGTAGAGAATCATTCCGACACCATTCTTATATTGCTCCTATTGCAATGGGTACTATTGCTGGATTTGGTGCCTTTAGTTACGATTTGGCTTTGACTGCAATGATTCAGCATCTAAGTCCGGCCCCAAGTGTAGATTCAACTGGTTCGCCCGAGTCTAATATCTAAAACAAAGTACTAAAAGGAAATGTAATGGCAAAAATACACGGTATAGTGCCACCAATGGTTACCCCATTTACGGAAGATCAACAAGTGGATGAGTCAGCACTTGAACTAGATGTAAATTATTTGATTGAGACCGCTGAGGTACACGGACTCGCTGTCTGTGGTAGTACCGGTGAAGGACATACCTTAACTACAGACGAAACAAAACAAATTTCAGCAGTAGCAGTTAACACTGCTGATGGCCGAGTACCTGTTATTACTGGAATCATTACCGACAGTACTCAATCAGCTATTGAAAGAGGGAAAGCTCTAGCTGACCTTGGTGTCGCAGCCTTGCAAGTTACACCTGTCCACTATCTGTTTCGACCTGACGATGATTCAACTGTTAGGCATTTTGATCAGATAGCTAGACAGACCAACCTACCAGTAATTATTTACAACGTTGTACCGTGGAGTTATTTGTCTCCCCCACTATTGGCACGTATTATCAGGGAAGTCGATGGAGTCGTTGGTGTCAAGCAAAGCGCTGAAGACATGAAGCTTTTAGCTGACTTGCTATTGATGGTGGGAGAAGAAGCCAAAATCATGTCGGCCGTGGATGCTTTGATGTACCCTTCTTTTCTGCTCGGCGCACATGGAGCGGTTGCTGCTATTCTAACAGCGGTACCAAAAACCTCGGTGGAACTGTGGGATGCAGTTCAGGATGGCAACCATCAAAAAGCACTCCAACTGCACGAGCAATTGCTACCAATTTGGAATGCCATTTCTGGCGATAATTTGCCAGCAAATGTCAAATTTACTATGGAATTACAAGGCCGAATCGCGGGACGACCACGCTCTCCAATGCCGGTAACAACAGTGAATCAAGCACAAGCAATTCGGCAAGTGGTAGGCTCCTTAATCTAGTAGAGTCTAAAATATTCCATTATTATTCAACTACAGCCTCAAACTAAGGAGTGGCTACGGCGCATCAGGTGGTATGTAGCCTACGAAATATTTATGGCATCACTCAATGACTTAAGGAATGGCCTTGTCATTCGACTCAACGACAAGCTCTATACTATCACTAACTGTGAGCATGTTAAGCCTGGGAAAGGTAGCGCTTTTGCTCGTACCAAAATTAAACGAGTAGTAGATGGTGCAGTTTTAGATCGTACCTTTCGCTCTAACGAAACGGTCGAAACTGTTCGCTTAGAAAGTCGTGAAATGCAATATATGTATACTGATGGTAATAACTATGCTTTTATGGATAATGAGAGCTATGAGGAAGTCGAGCTGTCAGCTGAATTAATCGGTGAAGCCAAGCTATACCTGAAGGAAGGAGAGAATGTCACAGTTAAGATGGATGGTGATATACCCATTACCATTGAATTACCAATTTTTGTCGTTTTACAAATCGTAGAGACTGATCCAGGACTACGGGGAGACACAGTCAGTGGTGGTACAAAGCCGGCCAAGCTAGAAACTGGCGCTGTAGTACAGGTTCCTCTATTCGTCGAAAATCAGACTATGATAAAAGTTGACACCCGTGATGGTAGCTATGTTGAGCGTGCCTAATAGTTTAAATAAAATCGAGAAATAATGATGGGAAAAGCGAATCGAACCAAATCTACTCTACCTATACAATATGTTGAGCAAATTTGTGATTTAATGGAAGAGAGGGGGTTATCTGAAGTTGAAGTCAGTCAGGGTGAAATTTCAATCCGAGTTCGACGAGATATACCCTCAGCTAATGCTAATCGGATAATCAATCAAGAGCTAGTTCTTCCCCTAAACATCGAGCAATCAGATGAAAGTAATTTAAAATCATCTGAAGTTACTATCGCGGAAGACTCTATTTCGTCCCCGATGCCCGGTATATTTTATTGTGCACCGTCGCCAGAGGACTCGCCCTTTGTTCAAGTTGGTGATACAGTCTCGATTGGCGATACAATCTGTCTAATTGAAGCCATGAAAATTTTTAACGAGGTTAAAGCTGAGGTTGATTGTGAAATATTGGAGATCTTAGGTAGCAATGGTGAACCAGTTGAGTTTGACCAACCCTTATTCAGAATCAAAAAAATTTAGCCGTAGGTGAGTAAGAAATGTTCAAAAAGGTGCTGATTGCTAACCGTGGTGAGATTGCTCTGCGAGTTATACGTGCTTGCAAGGACTTGGGGATTAAGACTGTAGCTATTTATTCTACTGCAGACAGAGAATCTTTGCACGTCCACTATGCCGACGAAGCTTATTGTATTGGTGCACCACTCCCTTCATCTAGTTATCTGAAGGCCTTCAATATCATAACCATTGCTGAGATTGCAGGGGTAGACGCAATCCACCCTGGAGCGGGCTTCCTATCTGAGGATGCACAATTTGCAGAAATTTGCGAAGCCCATAATATCAGTTTCATAGGTCCTTCAGTCGACCACCTAAGACAAATGGGAAATAAAGCGGAGGCTCGTTCAGCGGCAACCAAAGCCGGTCTGAAACTAGTTCCGGGTAGCCGCAATAGCTTTCGTAATCGGCGGAACAAGAAACGAGGTGTGATCGAAACAGTTGAGGAAGCAACCAAGATCGCTGAGCAGATTGGCTACCCAGTTGGAATCAAAGCAGTTGCCGGTGGCGGCGGTCGTGGCATCCGAATCGCTCAGAATAGCAACAGCTTGCAGAATCTTTTCCATACTGCTAAATCGGAAGCTGAAGCCGCTTTTGGCAACGGAGATGTATATGTTGAAAAATGGATCCAAAATGCTCGACACGTTGAAGTTCAGGTTTTGGGTGATAATCACGGTAATATCGTCCATCTTGGCGACCGAGAGTGTTCAATTCAGCGTAAGCGGCAAAAGTTAATCGAAGAAGCGACTTCTCCCTCTCTACCTGAAAAAGTCAGAACTGAAATCTGGAAAGCTGCTCTCAAAGCATGTCGCTCGATTCGGTATCGTAACGCAGGAACAGTTGAGTTTGTTGTCGACGAAAATGATAATTTTTACTTTTTAGAGATGAACACACGGATTCAAGTCGAGCACACTATTAGTGAAATGATTACTGGGATTGATTTGGTTAAGGAACAAATTCGTTTGGCTAGTGGAGAAAAATTGATGTATACACAATCAAATATCAAATTCACAGGCCATGCGATCGAATGTCGAATCAATGCTGAAGATCCTGATAATAATTTTGCTCCGTCTCCTGGTGTTATACAACGCTGTCTCCTGCCCGGTGGCATTGGTATTCGAATGGACACGCACATCTATACAGGGTATACCATTCCACCTTATTATGACTCGTTGATTGGTAAGTTAGTTGCCTATGGAGATGATCGTTCAGAGGCTGTTGCTCGGATGAGTCGGGCCTTGAGCGAACTGACAATTGAAGGGATCAAAACGACTACGTCCTTGCATCAACGGATCATGCAAGACAACCGTTTTCTTAATGGTATTTTTTATACGAACTTTCTGGACAAGTTATCAAACTAACACCTAAGCTTAGCTTGTCTTAACCTGGCTGGTTAAGCCCACACGAAACCCTGTTGCAACTTCTCTTTCCTGATCTTGATGAACCATAACGATGCCAGTCGATCCTTCCTGTACTTTTTCTAAGCTGATTAGCACAGCTAGAGGGTCATCGATTTCGTAATGCCAGATGGAGAAACGCATAATTCCATCACAACAATCATATGACAAACGATAGCGAGGATAGGACCGGTCATTATCTATTAGTAATTCTCTTTCGATTTGTGTTACCCGACCGTCAATTTGTAATTTCTGTCCAGGTAATTTCTCGGTTCTTGGAGACTCCAATTGTGCCCTTCCAGACCACCAAACATATACCATGAAGACTAATATGGGCAGTAATACGAGGGCAACTGTAGCTAAATTTTGAAACATAAGTCTCTAAGAACTAAGTTTACAATTTGGTGGCCAAGTCTCAAGAGTAGCACCTTTTGGGCGTGGACCTACAGGACGAAGGGGAAGTTTTTCATATGATTGGTAACTCAAATGAGACAGGTGCGGTGTATCAAGACGTATACCTCCACGATGTAGAGATTGAATAGCAGTGTCTAAGATACCTGTTGTTAGTAAAGTCCGCTCGGTTGGGTATTGAGGCTTGTTGGATAAAAACATTTGTTCAATATTGAGACATAGGTAACTAAAATGACCATAGGGATTATCTTCCTGCAAATAAAACTCTGTTGCCTGAATTTCAGACCCAACCCGACAGGCATAAGCAAAACCAACAGTACTTAGCATCAGAACCGCAGACTTAAGCTCGTCCTGATACTCTATCAAAAATAGGGTGGGATTAGTTGTTGATTCTAATGTACCTTCATGGTGGTTCTCGATTGTTTTGCTGGCTGATCGAGCTAACTCTAAATCCCATAATCCTTGGTTACCAGCTTCCCAGACGTTGGAACCAGTCAATGTTTGGACTGAAACTACGCCTTTCTCTCCACCTGCACGACGCTCTACCATACACTGTATCGCTTCTAATGCATGGAAACCATAAGATTCCGTACCACCATATCCAATCGTTAAAGCACTCGTAATTGGCGTTTCTGTTGGGTGCTCTAGGTAAGGGCGTCGCCAACACAGGGGCAACGATGAACCAGCCATTAGCGGAATCTTTAGAGTCTTGGCACGTTGGTACATCCAATTCGCATCCGACCAATTGTATGATAAGTGTTTGTCACAAAAAACTGGAACTGACCGCCCGCTGGTGGCAAAAACTCCACAAATTTGTTCAAATAGATAACGACGTGGATACAGATGCTGTCCTAATTCATTATATGCATAATTCCCATGTTCACCAATTAACAATACACCATCAACTGCCAACTCACTACTATCAAGTGTTAATGCCTGGACGACACTTGGGTAAATTGGCACTTCATGTTGGTCAGACAATTCAAAACTTATATCGTTCGGGTGTTTCTGGTCTATGTACATCGAAGCTAAGTGTGTTTGCGGCTGTATCAGGCCCGTATCGGTAGGAAAACCAACCATGAACTTGGTAGCAATCACATCAGCGTGTGACCGAGGGTAATAAGATGTGATTATGGCGGCAATCTTTAATGGTGAATTCATCAGATCAGTTACACGTTTACTTTTTCTAATTTGAGCAGTCTAACAAGATTTTACAAACTTGTTTTTGTTTAAAGACAACTTCAAATGCTGATTCCACTTCTGTCAATGGTAGACGATGTGTAATGATTTTATTTAGGGGCAAATTTGGAGCAATCTGAAGAGCTTTTTTGTAGTCTTCCCTTGTATATACTCTAGTTCCGATAACCCGTAACTCTTTGAAATTCACCGCCCGCATATCGACTACAGGCGCTTTTTTGAATACACTAACGTTGATTATAGATCCTCTTGGGCGTACTAATTTAGTCATTTGGTCGGCGGTTGACTGAACTCCAGCCACCTCAAAAACCATATCAGCTAGATTGCCTTCGGTTTGCTCATCTGCGAAACATAAAATGTCGCTATCATTGCTATTCAAGGCGTTGATTCCCAAGTCGCGGGCAATGTTCAACCGGAATGAATCGATATCGCTAATATACAGTCTTTTAACACCTTTCTGCCGCAGAAGCATAGCAGTTAGCAAACCAATTGGACCTGCACCCAAAATAAAAACGGTATCATTGACTTGAACTTTTGACATGCTAATTGCATGAATACAAACAGCTAGTGGCTCAATTAGGGCACCAATCTCATAATCAATGTTGTCAGGAAGTGGAACGATCAGATCAATCGGTACTGTCACATACTCGGCCATACCACCAGTCCGATCAAATCCAATCAATCGAAGTGTAGAACAAACATGACTAAATTTGTTTCTACAAGCGTAACAATTACCACAAACCAGTAGAGGAAATACCGTAACTCGACTGCCGATCTGGAGATGATTATCGTCGTTATTGCCAAGTTCAACTATCTCACCGGAAAACTCATGACCAACCACCATCGGTGGCCGAGCCCTCGGATGTTGTCCTGAAACAATTGCCAAGTCTGACCCACAAATTCCTGCCTTATGAACTTTAACCAAGACTTCTCCAAAATTAGGCTTACCAATTTTGAATGGTAGCGGCTTGATCGAGTAAGGTTTAATAAAGGTAGCTGCAATCATTCCATTTCTTACAAATAAAAAAGTTGGAAGTTTGGTGCTTAGCCGATGTAATCATACCAAACGATATCCTATGCTAGGGGCTTGATAATAACATCATTAATTCTAATTCGTCATTGCGTAACTCCACATATCCTAACACAGATTATTCGAAAGGAAAAAGAAACTCACTGTAGATCAGATCTAAAACTTGACAACCAATCCCAAAAACATAAGAATAAGCTAAATTTATAAATTACTATAGGGTCAGTATAAACTTCTGTATATCTCAAGGGTATAGCTAATGGTTAAGAAATATTTTCGGCTGATGACACTTCATTTTTCACTAATTTTAGCTGTCCTCTTACCTGATAGCATTGCCCTCAATAATGATTCATCCCTAAAGCTTTATCTAGCATTTGATGAAGAAAACGGTAAAATAGCTAAAGATCATAGTAAAAGCCGGCTAGAAGGAAGACTAAGCGGGAAAGCCAAATTTGTGAAGAATGGTAAGTTTGGTGGAGCCCTTTCTTTAGAAGACTCAAACTCCTTAGTTCAGTTGCCCGCAACTGACGAACTTAATATTACTAAATCTATTACTATAGCAGCTTGGATTTTTCCTTTAGTGAATCAAAAAGATTCCAATGTGATAGGCCGAAGAACTGCTGCTAATGTGGGTGGTTACTGCATACAATGGAGCGGTTTAGGGGCTGCAGCCAAAGTTGAAACTTGGATTGGACTACCAGTATGGCAAGGAACCCGTAATTTACAAAATACTGAACCTAAGCTGGGAAAATGGCACCATGTAGTAGCAATCTATGATGGAAATGAAATCAAACAATACGTGAATGGAAGACTTGATGCCTATTTGAAAATTCCAGATAGGGAAATCGCTAGCCAAAAAGTTGAGCTTCATATAGGAAAAGCTCAAACCGGTCTGCCTGGCATAGTCGGAAAAATTGACGAAGTGGCAATTTATGATCGTGCACTAACTAAAGACGAAATTAAATCAGATATGCAGAAGGGTGTCTTTTTTTCAGTAGAGCCTAGCGAAAAACTAGCTACTAAATGGGCCACTCTCAAAAGATAAATAATTTGATTTTCGATTATATTAAATTGCAGAAATAGCACTATCAGATTCCTTACGTTCTGATTAGAATGAAAAAAGCCAAAAAGAGATAAGGGTTATGATCAAATTCAAAGCTGTTACTAAAACAGATATTGACTTTTTTGACCAAAATGGATACTTGATTATCCGAAATGCTCTAGATGAGAATACTATTTCTACACTCATTGAAGCGGGTGATCGATTAATTCATAGCAACCAGACTAAACTCCGGCAGAAAAGTGGAGATCGGTACGATAGTTTTCGAAATTCGATTACGCTAGACGATGCATTCATTCACCTGATCGATTGGCCAGAAATTTTACCAATTGTACTGCAGTTGCTTGGAGCAAACTTACAGATTATGACTTCACATCTTATCTACAAATACCCCGATCCATCGAACTTCCCGGACACACACCGCCACCCCGGTTGGCACCGCGATTACCTACAAGCCACAAGAGATATGGGTAACGCGGCCATCCCCCGTTTACTAGTCAAATGTGCTTACTATCTGACAGACCTAAGAGAACCCAAAAGGGGAGCGACAATGGTCGCTGCAGGCAGTAACCACTTGGAAGGCAACCTAAACCTACCAAAAGGACGAGTTGATCCTCCTACTGCTGTTGAGCCAAGCCTGAAAGCTGGCGATTGTTTAATTTTTGAAAACCGAACCTTCCACGCTGGAGCCATTCATCATGGAACGAGCGTCAGAAAAGCCATTATGATTGGTTATGGCTATAGATGGGTGGTACCAATGGACTTTGTTACTCAAGCAACGGATTTCGTAGACAAGTTAACACCTCTCCAGCGGTATTTAGTAGGTGAACCTATTGAAAAAGTGGAAGAATTTCTACCCGGTGGAACAAGAAACCCACTTAAAGAATGGTGCCAAGAGCACGGAATTCCCACAACACGTCATCCACAACCTCAACGGTTATCTAAGTTACCTACTCTATAAATATCCGCTCACAATCGGCGTAATACACGTCCTGGCAAATTAGGAGTAATTATCCCTTTGGCTAAAACGATTTCTCCATTAACTAGAACATAATTCAAGCCAATAGCAGATTGGATTGGATTGGTCCAGGTCGATTGGTCAGCAATGTTGATAGGGTCAAACACGACCAGGTCAGCACTCGATCCCTCTTTGATTTCTCCCCTACCTTTCAATCCAAACCGTTTTGCTGGAAAGCCACTCATTTTCCAAATTGCCTGCTCCAAAGTTATCAATTCTCTTTCTCTCACAAACTTACGAATAAATTGGGCAAAACATCCATATCCTCTGGGGTGGGGGTGGGGGATTTCGTATATACCATCGCTAGCGACCATCATTCGAGGATGGACGGCAGTTTCATTTAATACTGACTCGGCTTCATCCGGTGGTATTGGCCAAAACATGATTAAGGTTTCGATTCCTTCTTCTTCGACAACTAAATTGTAAGCGAACTCAGCTACGGGCTGGCCGGCATCTTCAGCGGCTAGGGAAAGCGGCAAGCCAATATACTGGCCAGATTTTGTATAGCCAATAATCGATCGATCAGTTTCCAAATTAGTTTCCAGAAAGCGGATCGCCCTATCCCTAGCCTTATCCTGACGGAGTCGATTGATCATCTCTGTAGGGGTACCAATTTGCAGATCCATCGGCAAACGCATCGCTAGATGAGTCATACCAGCAGGATAGAGGTACGACTCGAAAGTCAAATCAATGTTCTCTTGATCGACTTGTTTCAATATACTTCGCGTGGTCGAATCTACACGTTCATGTGAAATATGAACTGGTATATTAGCTTGGCGACTAATATCAATTGTTTCATGCCATGCCTTTGTACGCCCTAAGAGTTCATAACGGATGTGAGCCGCGTAAAGTCCACCATGAGATTGAACTATTCGACATAGCGTGACTAACTCATTAATATCAGCGTTTGCACTTGGCTGGTAATCCAACCCGAGACAAATGCCGACAGCTCCTACTTCCATCCAGATTTCGGTCAAGCGTTCCATCCGACCTAATTCTTCTATGGTCGCAGGGCGATTCTCCCAGCCCATTACAGCTAGACGGACTGCGCAATGTGGTACTTGAGGACATACATTAGTAGGTATTCGTCCCCTAAATATATCGAGATAATCTTCTGGATGTGGCCAATTGAGATTTTGCAATTCTACAGGCAATTCGCCGTATGCAAATTGCGTGTAATGCCAGAATTGACGAGCTGTTTTGGGCTTCAACCCTGACCAACCAAAGCCGTCCGGTGCGAGCAGTTGTGTCGTGACTCCTTGCAGAATACCTGCGTATTGGTCTCGACCACCAAGAAGAGAAATTTCTGAGTGAACATGTACATCGATAAAACCAGGACAAATAACTTGATTAGTCGCGTCTATTACTTGACTACATCTATTGGACCGAACGTGTTCACTTAGATCAGTTATAGCCACAATCTTTTCACCAATAATACCAATGTCAGCAGAAAATGCTGGCTGATGACCAGTTCCATCGATTATAGTTCCACCCTGAAGAATGAGATCAAAATCCATATTTCATCCTATTAATTGAGTGATTGAACCACAACTGCTCCATACAAGTGTGGAAATTGAGTTTCGACTTTCCGCCAATTAACCCCTAAATCTGTGGTTTCATAAAGTTGATTATCTTCAATAATTACCAGAGCTGATTCTCTACCAGTTACAACAATTTGGAAGGTATTTATATTACGTACGATCTGATCGGGCAATCCTTTAACTTGTTGCCAATTTTGGCAATTATCTGAACTACGATATAAGTTAGCAGATCCACCACTCGGACCGCGAGAAGTCGAGGTCAAGAAAACTTTTCCAGAAGGAAACACGGCACAAGCACGTTGGTAATGGTGAGGTAAGTCTTGACTTGTACAAGAAAAGGTTTGTCCTGTATTACGACTGTAATAAAAGCCGCTTGCCGTAGCTGCAATGACAATCGAGGGATCTTTGGGATTAACGACGACCTGATGCACATCCATTTCTAATCCATCTTTGAGATTATTCCACGATTCACCATTATCCTTCGATTGTGCAATCCAGCCGACGTGAATATTGGCATAGAGTGTTCCATCTGTAGCTGTCGCAAAAGAGCGTATATCAGGTGCTCCTCCCCAGGGCGTTGTCCACAACTTTCGTTCAGGAACTTGGTCAAAGCCAGCCAAAAAATTAAGTTGGTTGTTTTTAATTGCTGCAACTCTAGCTTCATTAGTCCCAACAAGTAATTCACCATTTCCCATCCAACAGAGGCATTGAATTTTCCAATCTGTCTTAGCAATTTGCTCCCAGCGTTCATCCTGATAAAGCCAAACGTGATGCCAATCGACAACGACAACGATCTGATCGTTCTTGACAGCGCTGGCAAGAACCAGTCCTTGAAATGGCACATTGTCGACCTGATTACCTTTTGTGTCTAAAATCCCTTGGTTCGAAAATAACCATATGTTATCCATTTGCCCTACCTCATGATTAGTTTGTATGTCTAGGGTTGTATTATATGAAGTAATTTTAGAGTTAGCTGACAAATTTCGGATTCCCTTCCCCATCATTTATTACGTAGCTACGAGTTGGAATAGTTGAGTTATGAGGAATAATCAAATCAGAGGATACACTATTTTCAATTACAGCTCCATCACCGATCCGAACTTGATCACCAATGCGAATCGATCCAGTTTGGGGGGGCTGAACGGTTGGCTGTTGCGCCGGGCTTTACAGTGCCAATCACAACTGAAGAACCAATTCTTACCTCACGACCGACCTGAATTAAGCCATATATCTCGGTATTAGCGCCGATTACTGAATAATTTCCGACATCCACCCGACCAAAAATACCAACGTCAGTGCTAATCTGAACAAAGTCACCAACTGTCGGGTGCCGAGCTTGATTTTTCACCGACAACCCACCTAATGTACAAGGATAAATTACACAGCCAGAGCCAATGATACCGGTTTGACCCGTAGTGATACCTCGGTGTGTATGATCGAAGAAATTAGCATCACCAATTTGTGTCTCAGGATGAAGATCGGCTTGATAATATCGACCACCTAACTCGGAAATTACTCGAGGTAAAAGTGGTACAGATCCAACACTCGAGGTAGCCAGTGAGTGGGCGACATCATGATAAAATTGAACTCGCCAACCGGGATAACTACTCATTACCAATTGCATCTGATAGTCGAAAGCCTGCTGAAAATTTGATTCAGCCAAGAATCGGTTATAAGAGTGTGGATTTCTTTCTAGGATGGATTGATCTATACGTGTGTTAACTTCTGCTAAAGAATCTGACTTTCCAAATTCACAATCATGAGGATCCAATTTTTTTTTATATTTTCGGTTTAGATAAGCATCCCAAACTGCCGGATCCTTCAAAGAAGCGAAACGATTCCAGAAAGCTCTCTCCTTCAATTTTGGTAATCGCTGAAAAAAATCAAAAGTTGTAGCAACTGACATCTCTTCTGCAACATCAGCATCACCAACGGCTAAGAAAGATTGTACGACCATAGCATAAAGCTGATCAACCATCTCCTCCAAGGATTGCCTGAAGGTGGATTTTAATTTCGTTAAAGCTACAGCGTTATGCGACCCTGGTGCCACCAATTCGAGCAAATTACCTAGAATCGTCTCTAGTATATCTCGATTGACAAACCCTCGCCCCGATAACTGAGACAAAATTTGCGGATCTACTGACTCAATCCTCAGTGCTAGTAGTTCCACTTGGTTATAAGTCTGATAGAGACTCGCTGCTATTTCTTGTAGCCTTTTTGACTTCTGATCTGAATAATGAGAGCTAAAAATTGAAATCACTGTTAATTTTTTCGATCATGGACTTTCCCCGTATTAGGCTATACAAAAACAAATTCATAATTCACTGATTTAGTGGCTATCCGTGTTCGAATAGAACTTTCTAGTTGAATTTACTATTATTCCAATCAATTTGACATAAAAAGCAAAAAACAATACTATTCAAGACATAAATCGTGAAACTCTGACTGCTATTCGTCACATTCGGATTATCTGAAATATACACTATTATGTGTTTAATGTCTGAAAAACACTCACGTTCCTAGTATCGGCATTTGATCCAGAAAAGTCAAACAACTGAACAACGAAAGATGAATAGAACAAGAAAAAATAGCCTTGGTTGAGCTTAGTAAAACTAATATCGGTTCTGATTAACCAATTCGACTAAGCATTCACATCATAGCACGTTTATCAAGTTGGTTGTTTCAAAAACTGGATTTTCTACGTGGAATATCATAAAATGGTGATAGAAAAATATCGATATTGGTACGCTGAAAGATGGAATGAAGAGGTAGAAAATGGCAAGAACAGGAAGAGCGGTCGTTGCAAGTGGGCAAGAGTTCGAAATTCGCCACTACCCAGTTCCCAACCCGGAACCGAGTACGATCCTATTGAAGCAAGAAATGGCAGGTATATGTGGAACTGATCTACATAACTGGCAAAATGGTTTCGGAGAAGAAGTTCTACTAGGCCACGAAAATGTAGGAATTGTCGAAGCAATTGGGCCCGGTGTGGAAACAGATTATTTGGGTAATACAATCGAAATAGGAGACCGTGTCGTATTCGCACCTGGTGTTCCTGGTGACAGTACGTATGGCTTTCGAACCAAACCAGACACCCCACCTTATTTTAGCGGGGGGTTCGCTGACTACATGTATCTAAATCTCCCGGGGACATGCTTTTTAAAGACAAAAGCTCCACCTGAAGTGGCTGTTTTAACTGAACCTTTCACCATTGGTGTTCACGCTGTGATGAGAGGTGGTATCAAGATTGGAGATACAGTAGTAATACAAGGTTCAGGTGCAATCGGTTTGGTAACACTCATCTGCGCGAAAATTAGTGGTGCCAGCAAGATAATTGTGGTCGGTGGTCCTAAAGTGAGGTTGGATTTAGCTCAAAATATGGGAGCAGACGTTACTATTGATATTGACGAATTTCCATCGGTACATGACCGTACCGAATTGTTAAAATCACATACCAATAACGGGGAAGGTGCCGACGTGGTATTCGAGTGTGCCGGTTTCCTGCCTGCTACACCTGAAGGGTTAAGCTACGTACGCTATGGAGGCACTTTTGTCGAGGTTGGACATTTTGTTGATATGGGCTCGATAGATTTCAACATCAACCAACTTCTGATGCGTAAAAATCTGCGTTTGGAAGCTGTCTGGGGGAGTACCTATGAGCACTTCGTTCGTGGGTTACCTATTTTGGAAAAAAACGAATTTCCATTCGCTGAAATGGTTAGTCATGTTCTTCCGTTGTCTCGGATAAGGGAAGGATTCGAAGCTTTAAACGGTAATTACCAAATAAAGTCGGAGACTACAATCAAAATTGTGGTTCAATCCGACTTAGAATAGTCAAAATTATGTCCGATAACGATAAAAAAAAGAAGTTACCCACACCTAAAGAAATTCAGCAAGAGTTTGAGTCTTTCCTCAAACAGAAGTACGGTGACAATGTGAAATTTTCTGTTTCTTCCCCCAGTGTGGAATCAGAAACATCATCAATAACACCGCCGAAAAATAAAAAACGAACGGCAGCTGACCTGAAATTTGATTACAAACCCAAAGAAGTGAAGCAATACCTCGATCGGTTCGTCATCAAGCAGGATGAAGGCAAGAAGGCGTTATCTATCGGTGTTTGCGATCACTATAATCACGTCAAGGCCTGCCTTGATGACCCCAAAATGTCAGACTTCGACTATTCTAAGCAGAATATCATTGTTCTGGGGCCTACAGGTGTTGGTAAGACTTACATGATTAAGCACATTGCTAAATTGATCGGTGTTCCTTTTGTTAAAGCCGACGCCACACGTTTTAGCGAGACCGGTTATGTTGGCGCTAACGTGGATGATTTGATTCGAGATCTTGTGTCTCAGGCTGAAGGTGATATTGAGTTAGCTCAATACGGAATCGTTTACTTGGATGAAGCCGACAAATTAGCAACCCCTCCCAACATTGTTGGACGAGATGTTAGCGGGCGAGGTGTTCAGTTTGGATTGCTGAAATTGATGGAGGAAACTGAAGTTGATCTGAGAGCTAGCGGAAGTGTCAGTGCTCAACTCGATACAATGATGGAATTTCAATCCAAAGGTAAAGTCGATCAACAAATGGTTAACACTCGACATATTTTATTTATTATTAGTGGTGCTTTTAATGGATTACAAGATATTGTCAAAAAACGTATGAATCAAAAAAATATTGGGTTTGGCGCAGAAATTCAGGTTGATGACGCTGACGCTCAGTATATGCATTATGTGACTTCTCAAGATTTTATCGATTTTGGCTTTGAGCCAGAATTCATCGGCCGATTGCCGATTCAAGTAGTTTGTGAGGAGTTAGAGGCAAAAGACTTGTACAAAATTTTATGTAATTCGGAAGGTTCAATCATCCGCCAATACGAACGGGCTTTTCAAGCTTACGGCATCAATGTTATGTTTGCGAATGAGGCTCTACACGCTATTTCGGCTCAAGCCCACAAACAAAAAACTGGTGCAAGAGCTCTCATGACCGTTTGTGAAAAAATATTACGTGACTATAAATTTGAATTACCTTCGGTTAATATTGATGAATTCGTAGTTACAGTTGATGTCGTTCATCAGCCACAGACCGAGCTCGCCAAGATCTTAGATGACCCAGATTATAATCGCCGGTTAGTAGCTGTAGAGAAGGTTCGCCGATACGAAATCGCTTTTGAACAAAAACATAATATGCAGATCTCATTTGATGATGAAGCTACATCTATTATATGCCAAATGACTGGAGAGCAGACACCAGAAGAAATTTGCGATCAAATCCTTGAAAGTTATGAACATGGTCTGAGCTTAATCAAGCAGAATACAGGCACTAGCCGGTTTGTCTTAACTAAGCAAGTTGTCCAAGATCCGGATACAGTCTTAGAGAAATGGATTCGTGAATCCTATTTGGCAAAGTCCAAGGATGCAGATCCAGTTTGAACCTTAAGCGTATTTAACTGACTGGGTGAGTACTAAACACGTCTACCAATCTAAATTTTGTAAACATTGGTATAAAGACTAACGTTGTAAGCCTAACTGTTTAGATTACACCATCAAGTTGATCGATCATGGTTGGCATCGTTAGTTTCTTGAGAATCTGGAATAACTTGATGCGTTAGAATGGATTGTTATTAACAAGCCCGAATTTAGTCGTGCTTGTGCCTCCTCTAGCTTAGTCCTCAAATTGGATAGTATTACTAACGATATACAGTAACTAGAGTCGATATACAGTAACTAGAGTATATAGTATACGAAATGGTGTATCGCTTTTAGACCAATAACAACGCTGATTCGATTATATGTTGAATTCTAAATTTGCTTGCAAATGACAAACACATCCACGATTGAATCGGCGTACAGAAGAATATTAGCTGAAATTATGATTTCTGAGGAAGGGAACCATGGATAAACTCTCCGACGAAATGCTAGTGGCTCATTTCCAGGGTGGAAGGCAAGACGCATTCGATGTTCTAATGAGTCGCTATAAGCAAAAGATTTATGCTTATTTGCTACGCTCTGTAAAAAACTACGAAGATGCTGAAGAGCTAACCATCGAAGTTTTTATCAAGATTTACCGAGCGCTTGGAACTTGGGAGCCGAGGGCCAAATTTACCACCTGGATTTATAGAATTGCCCACAATTTGTCAATAGATCACTATCGAGCTAAATCACGTCGGACCACAGCCTATCTAGATGACGAAAATTCTGCGATCGATGAGCCAGCCTCAATGGATCGCCGTAGCAATCCAGAAAATGGAGTTCTAGAAAAAGACCGGCATCGAATAATCGGAGATGCGATGGAGCAACTTTCTCCTAATCAGCGAAGCGTATTTATAATGAGTCGGTACGATTGTCTACAAATTAGAGAGATTGCAGAAATTTTAGGTATGGCTGAAGGGACGGTCAAAATCCACCTGCACCGAGCTGTCAAGAAATTAAAAAATATCCTCCAACCAATGTGGGATAAAGGAGAAATTTAGGTTTGCCAATATGTGCCCGAAAAAAGAATTAATACTCGATTCTTATTCGAACAGAAATGCCGACTTAGACCAAGAATTAGTCGTTCACGCTGCAGAATGCTTGGACTGTAAAGAGTACTTGGATAATTTCGACCAAGTGGCTAGATTAACTGAAACAAATCTGCTACACACAGTCGACTTGGATCAAATCGAAATTGAAGTTTATAAACGGTTAGCGGTTCAAGGAGGAACGTTGGCCAATACAACTGATACAGTCAAGAGGCGATTCCGAAAATATGAACTTCTTGACCTCCTAATTCGGCTAAAGGAAATCGTTCGCTTTTCTTGGATTAACCTAAATACTTACCGTTTGCTATGGCTGACAGTACTTGCAGTAGCCTTGTTTACTGCTGGTTGGAGATACTTAGTACCGGAAAACGACCTAAGTTCATCAGTATCAATTTCTAAGCCCAGGTTAGAAACTTTTCGTCAGGAGCAGTTGCGCCAGCACATAGAGGAGGCCAATGCTATGCACTATCTAAAGAATGATAGTCGAACAAGTCAAAGTATTCTTAGGTTAGTAAAAGAACAGGCGCAAGGTACGGATTTGGAATCTTATGCAGGACAACAGATCCAGATTGCTCAAAGGCAACGCTGGTAACTACACTCACTAAATCACTACTACTTCTGTCTCATCCTTGTTTAGTTTAAAAAAACTGCTTCTCGCTTGGTCTTTAGTAGTCATCGGTTACTGTTTTATACCTTTCCACATGTCAGTTACAGCCCAGATTGAAAATCTGAGCTCGCTCATTCAGTCCGGCCGTTACGGTAGTGCAGAACGACTTTTGCTTACACTAAGAAATCGTGCCGAACTTCCGGAAGAAGTCAATGACATTAACCATCGACTAGGTGAACTCTATTACCAGTATACACATCAGTATTCACAAGCTTTAGTTGCCTTCGAGGAGATCATTTCCTTATCAGGAGAGGGTTTTGCCGATGATCGGTTCTTAGCGAAGATCAAGCGTGGAGACGTTTTTTGCCGGCTAGGTCGCCATGATGAAGCAATTCAGTCTTTCCAGTCGTTGCTAGAACTTGTACCACCAGATCACTTTGCACATCAAACAGCACTGCTTAGGATTCGTGCAATTCAAGACGCATTAATAAAAAAGCAGAAATATCATGATCTCCTTGAACAATCACTTGAACCTCGAATCAACAATGCGGGAGCTAAATTTCGAATAGCCGACTTGTTCAGGCAATCTCTTAATCAACCACAAAAAGCGATTGATTACTATCAGCAAGTTATTTTAGAATTTCCAGAAAGTCAGTTTGCACCAGAATCGCTTTGGCGAATTGGCAACCTCTACAACCAGGTTTTGCACAAAAGTGATCTCGCCATTACAGCATACGAGCAAGTTGTAAATCAATATCCCAGCTGCTCTTTTGCAGCTGATTCGATTTACCAAACTGCACTAATTTATTGTCAAGCAAACCGATTTAAGCTTGCGCGTACACAGTTGAGGCGGGTGATTAGCCATTATCCATCGTTTTGGAAAATGTATGCTGTTTTTTACTGGTTAGGGGTCGCCTGTGAAAGTTCTGGTAAAGCTGAAAGTGCTGATCACCGTTCTGCCATTAAGGCCTATAAGACCTTTATCAACCTGTATTTACCAGACTTAGAATCAGCTAACTTTGGTGAGATTACCAAGCACCAACTAGATAAACACACTATTAACTCTCAACTTAACCAGAAAATCACCCAACTAGAAGTTAACTTGCCAGCTAAAGAATGGTACTATTTTGAATCCGTTATTTCTTCAGAAAATTTTTCAGCTGCCCTGAATATTGGTTATCAAATAATCGCTGACTTCCCAACCACTCAGTATGCTGAAAAAGTTAAAAAGCAACTACCAAAAATCACCAAATATGCCGCTATCCAACAACTGCAGAAAACAGCTAAATGTCCGCAAACATTGCTGCAAATAGGGGCAATTTACGAACATGAATTAAAAAACCTAGAACCAGCGCTGGATGTCTACGGGCAATTAGTCAAGACCTACCCCAAATCGGATTGGGTAGCAGAAGCGCTCTACCGAATGGGCATCATTTATTTATTTGAGTACAAAAATATTAGTCAAGCTATCCAACTTTACAGTACTCTCACTCATCAATATTCTTCTTCAGTCCAAGCAATGCAAGCAAGTTTTCAGCTAGGCGAAATCTATCGGTACTTACAACAGTTTGATTTGGCTGTATCTGCTTATCAGTTGACAACTAAGTACATTGAGCAAGAATTATATTTGGGAGACGGATTCAAGGACAGCTTCGCAGATCAGGCCGAGTTTCGAATTGCTGTCATTCACTACCAGAAAAAAGATTGGGATTCCGCACTCACGGCCTTTCAAGACTTTCTACGGAACCGGCCGAACTCTCCCCGTTTTTCAGCTGCCTGCACCTATCTAGGATTGATCTACCAGAGCACAAAACAAAAACCAAAAGCTCTTGCTGCTTGGCAAAGAGCAATTAGTTTTATCCAACTGAAGGGGCCAATTCAGTCACAAATGGTGGCAAAAGAGCTTAGGCTAATAGAAAGTGACAACCAAACCCCACCACCAAGTAAAATGATTGAAGGCGAATCTTTTCTGGAACCCATTACGGCTAGTAGGGCATCTACTGAAAATCATAGCAAAAATAGGGTAGAATCACCGAACCGAGAACACCATACTAGTCACCAACAGGTTCTTGAGTGGCTTCAAAATCTCAAGAATCGTTAAATTTCAATTGATTGACCATTGATTAAAACTAACCGTACTTCTAAGTCTGGACTAAGTAAAACTAAATCAGCATCCCGACCTTCACTTATCGATCCTTTTTTGTCATCAATTCGCAGATTTTGAGCCGGAGTAAGGGTTGCCATCATGACTGCTTTATTCAATGGAATACCCCATCTGATTACATTTCGTAACCCTTCCATTAAGGTAATTTTGCTTCCGTATAAAGTCTCGACCTCAGTTCCAACATCATTCCACATAGCACCATTCCGAATGTAACGTTCAGGCTCTTTTCTTGACTGCCAAGCATTAATTTTGGGTTGCCAAATGAAGTCTTGCTGCCACTGTTCGGCGGGTACACCTGCGAATTCTAAACAATCAGAAACTAGACCTACTTTTTCCTCTCCTTTCATTCTAATCAGGTTTTTACCCCAGATTGGAGCGACGTGCTGCCCATCACAAATCAGCTCTGCGTGAATACTATTACTTGCAAGCACTGCTTCTAGAACACCTAGTTGTCTGTGGTGCATTCCACTCATGCCATTAAAAGTATGAGTGGCCCTTGTGATTCCATTATCAATAGCAGATTTTGCCAAATCATAACTGGCATTAGTATGTCCCAAAGCAACCACGATATCATTATAATTTTCCGCTGATTGTTCAGACAAGTGTTTGGTGAAAACCAAATCAGGATCCCTTTCAGGTGCGATGGAAATTACCTTCAAAGTTCCGTCAGAATGCTCCCACATCCGGTGAAGTTCTTCAAAATTAGGTGGACTCATCATATCGGGGTTTTGTGCTCCACATTTTTCTAAGCCGCCAAATTTACCTTCTACATAGGACCCCAACACGTTAGCTCCATTTTTTATTGGATTATCGACAATATGAGCAATTGCAGCTAAGGAAACCTCAATTTCTTCAATTTTAGCCGATGATGTTGCCATCAGTACGGAAGTAACCCCGTGCTTAGCATGAGTTCGTGCAATATGAGCAACATCTTCTGGATCGCCAGTCATCGTGTGTCGTCCACCACCACCATGTACCAAAGCATCTATTAAGCCGGGTATTACCAACAACCCATCAGCATTTATAATTTTTGCGTGGTTAGGAGGTTTATCTGTCGAGATTTTTTTAATTTTCCCTCCTTCAATGAAAATATTTTTTTGATCAAGGATTTCCGGAGCATAAATTTGCCCACCGACAACAACTGTTAGTTCCTTTAGCATCTTTTTTACCTTCGAAATTTATCTCTATTTTATTCTTGTTATTTTTTAATAATTACGTTGCCAGTGCCAACTGGAGCTACCAGATATAATCGGCTGAATTTCCGGCGGTAGTGAAGCGATAAATTCAGGGTCGACCTCATTCCCTGGCCAAGGCTGAAACATAGTTGGTGTATAACCAGCAACTAAAATTGTTCGTTCATTTTCAGAACGAATAGCAGTAGTACTATGGATTAAAGATTCAGCAAATAACAATATATCACCGGCTTTGGCTTCGACTTGATAAAGAAGATTTTCATCTGCTAATGCGGCTTCAACCACATCTTTTTCCGACCAAGTTAATCTATGGCTCCCAGGAATTAGAGTCGTTCCACCATCATCTCGCCCTACGTCAGTTAGATAAGCCAAAGTTTTAACAAATACACAGTGAAACTTGTCTTGTTCGATATATGTACCCCAGCCATGTTTGGTACCTCGATGAAAAGCTATCGGTTGATATCTGTGCGAATTTACTTTAGGAAGGTTGCTTTCTGGGTCTCTTCGGTTAATGATGGCTTCGGTTTCTTCCAATCGCACTTCGCCACCAACAATATCCTCAACCAATGGAATCAATTTAGGATGAACCGCATACTCCAACAATGATTTATGGTACTGTACTAAGTTACCCATCAGTATATGATGTTTTCCGATACGATGAGTATAGATAGGGGGAAGTTTAGAACCCTTTTCAATCATTGACTTTGCTAACTGCAGAGATTGATAAAGTTCTTTAATCTCATTGCTGGTTAGTACTTGCCTTAGAATGACAAAACCGTAAATATCAAAGTGTAGTCTTTGGGAAGAAGTTAAACCTACTTTTGTTCTATTACTCAACGGGAAATCTCCTCGTAATATTGTTTGACAGAATGATGATACTCCAAATCCACTCTACCTGCTAACAGCTGAGATAAATTCTCTCTTCTCTTGATCTTTGCTAACCGAAGGTTTAGAATTTGCTTGACATAACGGATATTCTTAATGATGAGATCACCATTAATGGATAATTTACTATCCGAAGTTTGGCACAAAGAGTTTATTGCTTCTAATAGCAGTCGGCTAGACTTTTTTGACAACCATGAGGATCGACACAGACTTTTCATTGGCTCGATAATTTGGTTTGATAAATTTGCCATGGAAGGATCTCGTAGCTGATCCTCCCATTTTGTTAATTTGTCAATCATATTTTCCAGCCTTATGTCATCTGTTTGAATTATTTTCTCTTCTGCTTGGTAAAGATATTCAACAGCAATTACCATAGAAGTAACGACTTGACCTTGATTTTTTTGGGCTTCATCAAATTTATTTCGATCCAAGTCTATTTGGATTTTGCTTATCATTTCCCGAATACCACCTTGGAATAATTGCTCAATTGTTTTGGTCACTGATTGGGCCGATTCAGCATGTCCGCTTTGTTGTAAATTTTTCTGGAGGTTGTACAGACGGTATTCAATATATTTAATTTTTTTTTGAATGTAAATTTGGTTTTGGGCCAATCCTACAGGTTTCTTACTATCATGTAAATTTGGGTGGTAGTCATATTGCCCTTTCTGAGATCCCGCTTGACCAAAACTAGCTGTCCGTTTCTGCAACCATTTTTGCCATTCCATTAGGAGACAAAGTTCAACTTGTACTTGTTCTAATTCCTTTTGGATTTGCTGAATTTGAACTTTCCCTAATTGTTGCACCACTTCTTCTAGTTTGTTCCCAGCTTTTGTAGCGAAAGCTAGTGCCATCCGAATCTGAGCTCTGCTGATCTCTTGGGCGGCCTGACTTTGCAGTTTAGCAGCTGATTTCAGATGTAATCTGAAGGATTGGTGAATTTGTTTTTTGGACAAGAATTCAGACTCAATTGACACTTGACCGACTAAGTCTTGGGTTATTTGAGCTAGATTTAGTTGATACTGGCTGGTTCTCTTCGTAATATTCTGCTGCTGGTCGAATGCTGATTTGGTCAATTGTTGAGCTAGATCCTGATACAACTCAGTCAAAGTTTTTTGCTGTTGTTGATTTTTGCGAACTGCATGTAACAGTAAATGTAGTTTTTGCTGAACTGGCGAATCTTCAGTAGGCTGAATTACTTTTATCTGATCTTGTAAATGACTTATTTTTTCCAGCTCAAAATCGTTAGCAATATCCCACTTTTTTTCTGTTTTTATGTGAGTTTTTCGCTTTTTCAACTTTGTAGTAGATTTGACTAGTCTTTCCAAAGCCGACTGTTGAGAGGTTAATGCTGACTGTAGTCGGTTATTGGCGAGTTGATCAATCGCCATTTTCATTTGCTCACACGCTTTTCCTATTAGTAATACCGCATCTGGTTCAACAGCTAGAGCTGTCATAGTAGGCTCAATTTTCCTTAATATCTGTTCGGTTTTTTCTTGTATTCTATTTTGTTCTCTTGTAATTGTTTGGATTGATGTATTTTTGGGGGAGTTATATGATATATATTTCCACGTTTGTCGAATAACATTTTTCTGCTCCTTAACCAATTCCAACAAAGACCCATCAACTGTTAATTCAGTCAAGTGTCCAATTCTATTTTGGTATCTTTCGTTCAATGGTTTAATCTCGATAAAATAAATATTTGAATAAGTAGATTGATTCAAAGTGTCGAGAGCTGAAATTGAGTAAGTAATCACATCACCACTAGAAAGATCAAGTTTTTCGAGGTGCAGAATATACTTTTGTATTTGTCGCTTTTTTCTTTTTTGATCGTTAAAGTTCCATTCGTCGCTCGATTCAGGTTTAAGAACTACAGGTTTTCCACCACTCTTTTGATATAAACACTGAACCGATTGCAATCCAAAATCGTCTCCTACATTAGTTTTGATTACCACTTCAGACAACTGCGTCACACGAAGGTCGCGATTAGGCTCAGTTATTGTAATTGTTGGCTTTTTATCGGGAATTACCAGTATCTGGTAATTGATTGATTCTTTATTAGAAAACCCATCCACACATTCTATTCTAATTTCGTATGTTTGCTCGCTTGGATCTTTAACACCTAGTTCGTCCAGCCGTAGACGATAGCGGTATTGTAAAGTATTAGTATCCAAAATTTTAATCGGAATTAGCTCATCTTGGTTGAATCGGATATTAGCATTGGCTATTGTTTTATTGGTAGTCAATCGAATAGTAGCGAAAGTACCATCAACTCCTTCTAAATTACCATTGTTATATTGGGTTATTGATTGGAACTCAGTGTAGGCCGGGTATTGATAGTCGACATCAATGTGTGTTAAAACTAGAGGGTCAAAAACCCGCACCGTATACATTTCAGATTTTCTCCCATTGATTAATAGATAATAGTTGAAATCTGACTGTAAATTGAGGTATTCGTAAGTAAACTGGTTTTGACTCGTTTGGTGCAATAAAACTTCAACACTTGGAGGTTCACTCCACTTAACTTGAGATTCGGTTTGGTCAAGATTTTGGGAGATAGCAACAACAGGCCCCGCCTTACGCCCACTAGTATGAACACTAAGCGGTAAGCTACTACCTCTCAATAATCGAGCATTACCAGGTACAATACTAAACCGCGTAGCTAACACTGGTAAAGTTGGCTGCCAAGGCACCAATAGACGACGGCCAGAAATCTCTGTCTGTTCAGGAAAGTGCTTTACCAATAATCCAATACTCATCAAAAGAAGGACTGCGGCAAAAACAACCCGGTTTCGATATTGTAGATCGACTACCGATGTAAAATCTATGTTATTGATAGTACTTCCTAGGTCTGTAGCTAAGCGATCCCAGATCTGACTTTGAATAACATCCTCAGGCTCATTCTGACTCACTTGGACAAGTGCTGATAACCGATCTTCCAGTTGAGGATATCTTTGTTCTACTAATAGAGCCATATTTTGCTTTGTTACAGGTCGAATACAATTAACAACCACACGAAACCAAATCGACCAGACAAATAACATAGCAAGGGAAATTAGGATTGTAAACCTTACAAACATGGGTAACGGAATTAGTAAATCTACTAAACCAAAAACGATCACCAAAGCTAACATGTACACAAAAACCATTGCTAAGCTAGAGATGATCTTTGCTCGCTGTAAATGGAGGCTTGCCAACGACAAGCGTGATTCCACCTCGAGTATCATTTTGTCCAAGATCAGATTAGTTGTAGTGTTCACTTATTTTAGATCAGAAGGTTCAGAGGAAAATGTCGAACCGTAACACAATTGATTTAGCCCAGTATTGTCAATAAATTGAATGAATAGACTATCTAAAATCTACAACTGTATATACCTATAAAGCTAAAGACTCTCTCATATATTTTTATCAGCGCTATAAAGAATCTTCATTTGGTGGGAGTGTTCTTTTTTCATTACTAAATGTCTCTTCCTTGGCCTACCATCCAAAATAATGGCTAAGACAAGTATTCCACTTTTGGGCGTGTATTTCCAATCCTACCTTGCCAAAGTGAATACCATCGTAACGAAATTGTTCACCAACCAACTCGTCTGTCGTAGGTCCTGATGCAGCTAAACCTCTTCGTACGATTTCTCGTTGTCCATTGATAATCTCAGCCTGTCTATTCTGATAATCAGGTCCAATATAGGAAACCTCAGCTATAAACCATAATACGGATTGACCAATATCTATTTCTGACTGACGAATAACTTTTTTCATTCTGTTTGCATAGTCATCCGATGAAGTGCCAAGCATGGTATCCGATTCACCTTGATGCCATAAAATAGCTTTTAAGCCGTTAGGCCGGAGTTGTTTTAAGACTGCCCCTAATCGCGAATAGAGACCATCTTTGATCGATGGCTGCCACTGATGTGTCGCTGTCCCCCCCCAGCCTACCGAGACAAAACCGATTGGCCGACTTAATTTTTGGCTGAGCTGATCACCTAAGAGAGGCCATGGCGTTCCACCTTCGCCTGTGGCAATTGGTTGGGGATCGTTAGCCACTTGCCATCCCTCTAACCCCAAAGCCATTACATTACCAGAAGTTGTTTCTTGGCAGGGATACCCATGATTAGCCGAGTTAGATTGGCCTGCAGTAACAAAAATTTCACCCACACCAACTTGATCAATCTGGCTTTGTTTTATTGTTATTCCCTCCTGAATAGCCTTAAAAGTAAGCTTATGCCAACCGATAGGTAGAAAAATTACCCCCGAGAAACTCCCATCTTTCCCAATTTCTAAAGTTTGGTGGCAACCACTATCTGACATAACTTCGATCTTAACACCTTCGACTTTACGATGTTTTATGTACCCATACAAGTCGACACCAGCTTGATTGTTTGTATCTGTTTGAACTACCTTTTTTGGAGTTGGTTGAATAATCTGAATTTCCATTTTGGTCTAATGTTCCAAGTTTTCAAAAATTAAAAAGCTTATGGGTTTGGTTATCTCACGTACATTTTTGAGCATATCTTATTTGATCTATTTTTCTCAAGTAAATCCTAACCAGACTGCGGATGTTCGTAATTGATAACGTGATCCTGTGCTATACTAATTCTTAATACGCGCATGATAACAATCATATTTCATATTTAGCTACATCCCTGATTTTATGAAACTACAGTGGAAATATGCCCTGATCATCAATGTATCTGTTCTAGTGATACTGGGAATATTTTACTTAATAAACGATTTTGCTTCTCAAAGGGACTTGCGTCGTTTACATCTACGGAACGTTGAAAATGGAGCTATGCTACGTCAAATTGCTGATAGAATCCGTATTCAGGTAGAGCAAGAAATTGAGCGACAACAAGGATTTCATCAACCCAAAATTGAAGAAATCCTACGTCAAATAAAATCAACAGCTAGTGAAATGACAAATGTTGTAGACATAAACGTAACTGATGGAGTAAACGCTAAAATTGCTGCTAGTTTGGTTGCGGGAAAGACCCCAGCTCATTTGATGAATTTCACCGAAATTGATTTATTTGAAATTCAACGTAAGGCGATGCAAGTTTATAATATGGTTGAACTTCCGGAAAAAGGCTATGGGAGTGAAATTATCGTACCATATCGAGTCGACTGGCTAAACGAGTATTCAGATGAGAATACCATTTCCGGTGTGATACAGGTTTTATTTTCTTCCCCTGATATTAATCACTACATTCAATCCATTCGGTGGCGACATTTATGGGCAATCATTGCGACCATTCTACTACTTTGCTTGGTTATTGTTGTAACTACAGTACGGCTAGTTCTGCGACCATTAGAACAACTTACACAAATTGTTCGATTCGCCGAGGCTGATGATCTTTCATCTTTACAATTATCTTATCAGGCAGGAGATATTGGTGAAGCTACATTTGCGTTAGTCAGAATGTTGAAAGAATTAAAAGCTTCTCATCAAAAACGCCTAGATGCTCTAGGACAGTTCGCTGCTGGTGCTGCCCACGAAATACGCAACCCATTAAACACAATTGGTATGTCTACTCAACTTTTGCAAGTCATTTTTTCTCAACCCAATGTTAACAGCGAAGACGTTAACGAAGCGAGAGATACGCTGCAAATCATTCATAATGAAACTCAAGTTCTACGACAAACTTGTGATCATTTTTTAGCTTTGAACCGTCCACCGAAGCTAAACTTGAAACTAACATCTATTAACAGCTTAATAACTGAAGTTATTTTGGGGATACGGCTAATGTCTGAGGAAGCCCGTGTTAAGATTGTTGAGCAAATGGCACCATATCTGCCAGACATTAACATTGACGCCACACTTATTCGACAAGTGGTAGTTAATTTGATGCAAAATGGTATTCAATCAATGCCAAGAGGAGGTCGTCTATTTGTGTCAACGCAGTTAAAAAAATCTACTATTGATACACGCGTAGTATTGCAAATTCGAGACACTGGTGTGGGTATTGCTAATAGTATAAAAGAGCGTATTTTTGATGCTTACTTCACCACACGTGAGAATGAAGGTGGCATCGGTCTTGGATTAGCTATTGCTCATCAATCTATCAAGGCTCACCAAGCTCAAATCGAGGTACAAAGCCAAGTCGGAATGGGTACAACCTTTACCATATCTTTCAGGATCCCACCGTCCTAAGTTCAGAGAAGATTAAATGACGAAAATTTTAATTGTCGATGACGATCAAAATCAGCGTATTATTTTACGGCGAATTCTGAAAAAAGAAAATTACGATTGCACGACTGCTTCAAGTGGTCAACAAGCATTAGAACTTTTAGAGAAAAATTTATTCGACTTAGTCATCAGCGATATGCGGATGGGTAAAATATCAGGTCGAGACTTACTAAAGTCGATTCAAAAAAAGTGGCCCAAACTACCCGTTTTAATAGTGACTGCCTTCGCAGAATTACAAGATGCGATTCGATTGGTTACACATGAGGGTGCATTTTACTATTTTGAAAAACCAATTGACACGATGGAATTGAAGAAAGAAATTAAGAGAGCTCTAGCGGAAAAGTCACTACAAGTGCATGATTCAGAACAGGTAATTGAAGATAAGGACTGTTATCCTAATGCTCATTTTGGGAATATAATTGGGCAAAGCCAGTCCATGCGAGATCTTTTAAAAACAATGCATCGGATTGTCGATCTGGGTGCTAACCAACTACTCATAACCGGAGAAACCGGTACGGGCAAAGATTTAGTCGCTCGTGCTCTACATGACTATAGTCCGAGAGCAAAAAAGCGTTTTGTAGCTGTGAACTGCCATACTATTCCGAACGAAATAGCGGAGACTGAACTCTTCGGTCATGTTCGAGGTGCATTTACTGGAGCCGACCGAAATAAACCAGGCGTGTTCGAAACTGCTCATGGTGGAACGTTATTCTTGGATGAAATTGGCGATATTTCCTTGAATATTCAGAGCAAGCTACTGAGAATTCTACAAGACCGACAAGTTTTTCGAGTTGGTTCAGTAGAAGGTAGACAGATCGATGTTTGTGTCATTGCAGCTACCAACACAGATTTGGTGCAGGCTGTCGAAAAAGGACGATTTAGGGAAGATCTCTATTTTAGATTAAATGTTATTCCACTGCATTTGCCACCATTACGGGAAAGACGAACAGACATCAATCTACTGATAGACCATTTCTTGACCAAATTTAGTCAGGAATATCCTATGGTAAACCCAAAAACAATCAAAACTTCTGCTCGATCAGCTCTGGAAAATTGTAATTGGCCTGGTAACATTCGGCAACTAGAAAACTGTCTCAAACGAACGTACCTAATGTCAGAAAGCGACCAAATCACCACCCAAGACCTACCAGATGAGGTTTTCGACCAAACCATCACACCTGTCGACTTGAAAATTGATTTGTCGCGAAATGGAGTTTCGCTAGAAGAAATTATTAAGTCTTACATCGAAGCTGCACTTTATCAGACCGGTGGAATACAAACAAAAGCTGCTAGACTCTTAGGAATGTCCCGCCGACGTCTACAGAGTAGAATGAACCGCTATGGGTTAGAAAGCAAAAATTTTAAAAGTCAAACCAACAACCTTATGGAGTAAGCGTTACATACGCTGTAAGGTTGATTTAATATCGGGTAATTGTAGGATCAATTTCCCGAGACCATTGGTCAATCCCCCCGATTAAGCTCGTTGTTTTCTTGAATCCAAGTTGCCTGAGTAAATAAACTGCGTCGAGGCTTCTTACTCCATGATGACAATATACCACGATCTCCTGTTGCAAAGATAACTCATTCACTCGCTTTGGTAACTCTTTAAGTGGGATTAACACGGTCTCTGGTAGTTGTACAATTTTGTTTTCCCAAACTTCTCGCACATCTAGCAAGACAAAGTCCTCACGGTTATCTATCATTTGTTTCAATACTTCTGGATCAATAGAGTAATCAGCTGGATCGAAGGGCAAAATAGCCTCCTCAGCACTAGGTGCAGATTTGGGAATATAGGTTCTCTGGAACTGGTGGCCATCTAGTAAATCTTGAAAAACTTTTTTGACGAGTCTTAGCATTGAAAATGTCTCTTTTTCAAAACAAGTTGCAATTTAAAGTGAATTGAAAGAATGACAAAAGATAAAACTGAAAATCGACTGGTCTTCAATCATAACTCCTAAGCTGTTTCTATTTTTTTGTCGTTTTTGAAAAACTCTACAATACCAGTCTTAAAAACGAACTTCGGCACCAAACAGTGGCAAAATTGGTAGTAGTGGCTCTGCCTCGACTTGACAGTCCAAAATCAGATTCTGGTCGTCACTATAGACAGCTGTAACCGCATACTCGTGAACGTTTTGGTGATTATAAAGGTTTAGTACTTGAACGTACCAACTCAGTGATAGTTTCTGATTACTTTTTGTTCTAGTTAAACGTAGATCCAAACTATGATAATTCGGTAATCTACTAGCATTGATAGGACCATGAAAAGTAGATTCACAGTCTTTGAGTTGACCGTTGAGCCGAACTGGCTCGGCTTTTAACTCAGTATAAGGCCTACCTGTGTGAAATGACCAGGTAGTGTACAAACACCAACCGTCAGAAAAAAACCAGCCCAAATTTGCTAAAACTGAGTGCCGTTGGTCATAGTCGCGAAAGTAAGTAGTATTAGTAGTAGCTAAACTAGCTTGAGCTTGCCCGTAGGAATATCCCAGACTAACTTTCAGTCTTTTGGCTACAATACTAGAAACAAATACATCACCACCGATAGCTAAGCCCTGATTCGGGTATTGTAGATTTTGGCTTTTTCGACCTAAATCTTCAACTTCTCCTACCAAATTATCGTATTTTTTTCTATATAATTCACCACTAATTAAAAACTTGTCATATAAGCCGATCAGATTGCCACTTAATTCTACACCAACTATATAATGGCTTGCTACTTCTGAAGGATTCACTAGTCTAGAATAACGGGCGATAGGAATGGAAGTTAGACTAACTGGTTGATGGTACCTCCCCCAAGCCAATCTAATTACCATACTCTGATGTGGCCGCAAGGCTAAACTTAACCTTGGAGACAAATCGAAACCTAATGGATTTGGTTCATTACTCTTCATCTGATATTTGCGATATAGTCCTCGAGCACCTGTATTCAGCGCCACGTAGGGTGATATTTGCCACTCATGCTGAAAATATGCCTTGAAATCCCATCCGTCAGCATCTATTTGCTGAATAGACTGTTTTAGTCGGTAATCGTATATACTTTCTATCCAACGCCACTCTAGACCAGCATCAAGTTGGTGGTTAACCACTGAGTCTTTGGCTCTAAGATAAGTCGACTCTATTTTACCTCCAACAAAGTTGAATTCTCGTTTATCATAGCGGTAGTAGTCGTATCGTCTATCATGGTTTTGGGACCCGGAAAAAATATAGACTTGAGTCCAAAATTTCGAGCTATGTGCCCTTCGAAATTTCCCCCAGAACAAACTATTCGTATATTCCGAAGTCAATTTTGAATTTTCTTTTTCCGGTATCATCTGGTTATTATCCAGAGCAGAAATTGTATTTAACGTTATTTGGTTTTTATCACTTAGCTCCCAATAGAGCTTACCAAATAAGTCGGCATAGGTTGGCCTAGGAACATCGTCTGCGTCAATCAAATCAAGTAAAAGATCAAAATAACCGCGACGTGCCGATAATAACCAACTACCAGTAGGGCCAATTGGTCCTTTCAATTGAGCTGAGGCATTCAGCAAATCTAGACCAATCAATCCCGCTCTCTTTTCCGGGATAGATCTATCGGTTTTAATTTCAACCACGCTTGACATCGTATCACCATATTTGGCCGGGAAACCACCCATCATCAAATCAAATTGCTGAACCAGGTTAAGATCAATAATCGAAATCGCACCACCAAAATCCCGCAAATGGAAAGGTTCTCGTAGTTCCATACCGTCCAAACGTACCAAAACTTCGTCTCGTTCGCCACCTCGAACATTGAACCTGGCGCTATAATCGTGAGACACTACACCAGGAAAGACCTGTGCAGCTCGCAGGATATCGTTATCGACCAAGGGGAATGACTGTATTTCGGTTTTTGATAGTCGTTGGTTAATGGTTGTTCCTGATTGTATTGTGAACTGGCTGGGTGTGACAGTGATAGGTGGTAATTCGATTGGTACATCTGAAGCCCAGAGCTGTAAGCCCAAATAAGCACACATAAAGTAACCCAATATTTGTGTGACAAATTTCATTGAAAACTAATCAAGTTTAGTTTGGTAGAACAGTTGAAAATCAAGAATTCGTATTGTTATTTTTTCCGTCTCCATAAGATTTGTTACTACTCTACTTAAATGTCACTTGATATCCTGACGTGATCATTTGATCCTGGTGGCTTAATTGGAGGAGCGAGACCAATACTTGGTAGTTTTTTTGGCTGCATTAAAACTGCATAAGGGGGATTTTTACAAGTTTGAAAATTCATAAAAACTGAGACTATTCAATACTCATTATCACTTCTAAAGCTAGAACTGCATAGGCAGTCGTCAATACTGTATCCCGTTCCATCCAAAAACTGCTTTGGTTGCGCCAGTAGGCCAAGTCGACTCTATCACCAACATAAAAAATAGACTCGTTTGGATTGGCAGGGTCAGGAATGTCTTGATTTGCAACTACCGAATTAACGATTTTTCTTTTGATCAAAGCTTCAGCTAGTTCCTGAAACCAAAAAACTTTAGGCTGCTCCTTCCCAAATATAATTTGACCTTTTTTCATAGTTCGTATTTCTTCGTAGGCTGCTAATGCTAAGGCCAAATTGTAGTAATAGTAGTATAGTCCTTTTGTTGCTTGATTTCTATTCATACCCGGATTTTTGTCTAATTGCCAGTTATTGCAAATCCATTCAAAAGTATCTCTTAGATGCGATTCCTTGGCATTCACATGCATAAGACTAAGTAGACCTGCAGCTGTCATGCTACCATAAGGTTTGCCTGTGACCATTGTTTTACTCTCACCATTTGGTGAATAAATAAAACCACCATAGTGATTCGACCCAAGATTGGTCCCCCAATAGTCTTCGTTAGCTTCATTGGACTGGCACCTCAATATAAACTTTTTTGCATTACTCAAAAATGAGCTGTCGTCAGGCAATGTCTGTTTCATTACTTTTGTCATGTAACTACGTGTTTCGTCCAGTGTGAGTAGAGCTAAACTTAAGTTAGATAAGTCATAATTCTCTTGTTGGTCAAGACTATAATTAATCCCACCAAAATATCGAGCATGATCTTCATCTTTTACCATTTGCAAACTTTTGAGAAAGGTTCGACCGTCTCGAATTTGCTGATAATAATTACGGCTATTGGTAGCTGCCAGTGCTAAAAGACAAACACTCGTCGTATAACTGGGGTGGGCCATCTGTAGTAAACTTCTGTCACAGATGCTACCATCTAGATTTGAATAGCTTGTTAGTGCGTTAACTGACCTTTGCAAAAATGGGTGTGTACGCAGATTGTATTTTTGTTCTGGGTGTTTTAAGAAAGCTGCTACGACCAGGGCAGTAATACCTACCTGCCCGTGAAACAAGCCATCTGGTCCTTGTTGAATTTCTAGCCAGCGTAACCCTTGGTCAATACTGTCAATAATTAATGGAGTCAGATTTTTTCTGACTTCGTAGTAGTCGAACGCATCCGTCAAGCTTGCATATGAAACTTCACCTCGAACTACTATTGTTATTAATAGCGTCAAACAAGCTAGAATCGTTCGGAACCACTTGGTCCACATCATATGAAGAGAAAATACCTTTATTTCTTACTCTATATCTAAACCAACTTCGAGTGCCAAAATCGCGTAGGCTGTTACTAAAAGTGGGTCCCTTTCCATCCATCGACTTTCTTCATTTTTCCAGTAGGACAATTTTACTAACTCACCTTCTTTAGCCAAGAGCTGGCCAGGGTTCGTGACATCTCTAATATCGTCTTTAGCAACAAGTTCATCTTCAATTTTTCGATTCATTAATTCTTCTGCTAGGTCTTTAAACCAGAAGTGAGTTTGCCCTTGTACATCGGTCAAAGAACCACCTTTGGTTTTTTCATAGATGGCTAAAGCTTTAGCCATTGTGTGATAATGATAAAAAATCCCCTGTTGACCCATCCCTGGATTTTCGTCAACTCGGTAGTTATTTCGAATCCATTCAAAAGCATCCTCAACACGTGGGTCTGTAGCATCAACTTTTGCATGAATAAAACTAAGCAACCCAGCATAAGTCATACTACCATAAGATTTGGTACCACCAGCTTTGCTTTCACCACTTGGGGCATAGATAAAGCCACCATCATCGCCCGCCCAAGCTAAATCATTACTTTCACTTCTATTTTGACAGCGTTCCAAAAACTTAACTGCCTTACTCCATACCTCAGCGTCATCTTCATCACTATCCTTCAATGCTTGAATGGCATATGTCAAATTAGACAAATCGTAGACATCACTACGACTACCATAACCAATACCACCGTAATATGGACTTTCTTCGTCTATTTGCTGGTTCCCTTTTATGTACTGCTGTGCCCGATTAATTGCTTCTTCGTATTCTTTGTTTTTGGCTGCAGAGAGTGCCATCAAAGCAACACTAGTGTTATAGTTAGGCAATGCTGGTTGCTTAGTAACGTCGTAAATACCTCCGTTTTCCTGCTGCATTTCTAAAAGGGCTGATAGTGATTTTTTGATAAATGGATGAGACGATTCTGAATATACATCTTTTGGGTGTCTAAGGAAAGCCGTAATCACCAAACCCGTAATCCCAGGATGGTTGTGAAATAACCCATCGGCGCTTTGCTGTAGCTCCAACCACCGCAAGCCTTGGTTAACGGTTTCGAGAACACGAGAGTTCAGCTCTCGGCGCATTTGGTATTGGTTGAAAGTAGTATCTAAGTCGGTGTTGCTTAGGTTATTTGGATTTGGTGAAAGTTGTGCTGATGAAAGAAGAGTACAGGTTAAAACAAAAACGAGTACCCATGCAATTTGGTTCACGTTGTATCTCCAGAAATATATCAGGTTAGCAAGCAAGACATTGAGCAACGACTGTGCCAAAGGCTCCCGCCAAGTCAAGCTCTAAACTATCCGCCTTATTAGGTATTAATCTAATGAAGGTTGTTCAAAAAAAGAACGAAACTGTTCATAGTTCGTTTACGACTTTGACTTGTGCGTATTATTTCGTAAAAAGATAACCTGACCACTTTCTGAAGATTTCATGGCAGCATCATAGACTTTCATTACTTCAAGGATTTGGTCTGGGCGCACAGCTAGTTCGGAATCGTGATTTAGCACATCAGCAATGTTTTGGTAATAGGATTTCCAAGAACCACGCGAAGGCTCAATGGTTAGTTCTTCTTTTTTACCACTAGCGACTGTTGTTACCTGAGCAAAATTTTCTCGTACCTGCTCGGCAGCATCGATATCGCCTGCAATCATCGCGGGTTCCTGCGGATCTAACCCGAATTTGACGAGTCCACCCAAATTTCCTTCTACATACCATCTTGGTTTCGGTCCATGGGCAAGATTGCTAATCTCGATCTGGTATCGAGCGTCATTTTCATACTTCAAAATAAGATTGGCATAATTCCCAATATCAACATTCCAATGACGATTATAATGTATGTCACAAAAAACACTTACAACTGGTGAATCAACCAATTGTAAGGCTTGGTCAACAAAGTGAGCTGGCCAATCAAAAAGAATACCACCACTTTGTTCTTTTGAACCACGCCAACCACCTGGTGCACCATACCTCATAATACCGACCTGATAGAGATACGGCTCGCCTAATAAACCATCGGCGATAGCTTTTTTTACTGTTAGGTAATCCCAATCCCATCGGCGGTTATGAAAGACACTGAGTAAAACATTGTTTTCTTTACTTGCGGTGATCATCGCCTCAGCCTCACCAGCATTCATGCACATGATCTTATCTGTTACCACGTGCTTACCTGCTTTCATGGCTTGAATTGCCATCTCAGCATGGACATGATGAGGGGTTGCCAATACTACCAAATCCACCGACTTGTCATCTAATACTTGGTCTAGATGTTCGTATATCTTAGCCGTAGGGTAATCTTCACTTGCCTGTTTTTGGCGACTTTGATCCCTAGTTGCAATACCATAAATCGACATTCCTTCTGCCAAATTTGCTAGATAGGTATGGAAGCATCGGCCCGCAAATCCATATCCAACAACTACAACATTAACCATCTTATTCTCCTAAGAAATGTAAGTATATCCAAGTAAGAAGCTTAGTAATTATATTGAAAAACTCCAACACTACGCCCCTGTTATTTTATCGACACCTTCTAACTTGAGAAGCCAAGATCATTACCACTGACCCATGTTTATTTTTAAATAGATTCCTATTTTCAGGTGTAGTGATTTTTGTACTAAGTACTAGTCAGATCGAAATAAATGAAAATAGGCTTTCGATATATAAGTTATCGAAGCAAGATTATCCTACTAAACAGATTCGACTCAAAAAGCTAGACTCAATCTATCATCTGTTTGAGTCTTCAGCACGCACTAGTATACTTTATCTATCCCCGTTTTGCTTAAAACAGGGGCACTAAACGATCTAGTCCACAAAATACTCTATAAATAACTGACAACCCAAAACTAGGCGAACCAGAAATAACTATCTTCAGAAAAGCATTAGTATTTTATAAAATTGTAACCTTAGATTACTTATGCTCCATTTGAAAGATTCCACTCCAATTATCGGGGACACCAGTTTGTAAATAATGCTTTGATCGGTGTAAATAGAGCATGGCTACTGGGTCTTCAGGAAAAGTCAACAAGATGTCTTTCATAACATTCGTACTAGTATTAAAGTCGGCTTGGTAATAATGACTGATACCAACTTGCAGCTGGTTATGTGTTTTAGCTTTACTAGCTTTCAATTTCTCTGAGTCCGCATCATATATCTCGTAGACATTGACGATTCCTTGTCGACCTTTAACTTTTACACGTTCTACAAAACGAGATCGATAATCATTATCTGAGGATAGTAACTCAAGAGTCTCTTGGCTAACCAACATTTCACAGCCATATCGTTTCGTCAAACCTTCTAATCTAGCACTGATGTTGACTACATCTGAGATAACTGTCCCCTCTATCCTTTCACTTTCACCAATAATACCGAGCATTAACTCTCCAGTATGAATACCAACTCCCATTTTAATTGGGGGCTTTTTTGATGATTGGCGTTGTTCATTAAACACTTTTACGGTTTCTAGTATTTGGGTACCAGCTCTGACAGCATCATCAGCAGATTCGGGAAATAGTGCCATAATGGCATCTCCCATGTATTTATCGATAAAGCCATTTTCTTGGCGAATGATAGGTCCAATTTCATTCAGTAATAAATTAATGAAATTAAAATTTTCGGCTGGTGACATACCTTCAGATAAAGTTGTAAAATCTCTTACATCTGCAAATAAAACAGTCATATTATGTTGTTTTTGGGCACTTAGGCTGAGAGAGACAATATCTTCTTCGCCAATATAGTGCAACATCTTCCGTGGTACAAAACGAAAAATAGCCTCATTTATTTGGGTCAATTTTTTGTTGAGAGTGTGCAACTGTCGATTATTAATTGCTACTTCTCTCGCTAAAAAAATTGAGTAACAAACTAGGTTAAAAGCGTAACCAATAGCTACTATCAATTGTGAGTATGACTGTTTTTTCAGTACTCCGAAGTCGATCAATATATTATAGAAAATGGTCAGCTCAAAGATAAAAATGCCAAGAATTAAAATCCCGGATCTCTCCTTTTTTTGTTGATAGAGGTTCGCCATTACCCGAAACATCTCAATCAACTGAGCAATTGCAGTTATGTGGTAAATGCGTTGGAAGAGATCGTAATTTTGTAGATTAACCAAGTTAAGTTGTAAAGGGATTTTACTGATAAAAACTAGTACCCATAACAAAAGAAACAGGTAAAATTGTCTAGGTAGTGAGTATCGTGAAACTGAGTACACAAATCTCAAGGCAGCTAGCCAAGAAATAGAAAGAGAAGCATAAAATATCGTCACGGGATGGGTGAGGTATGGTTCAGCGGATGAGAACCAAAGAAAAAAAGTGAATCCACTGAACAAGACGTAGATAGCATAATACAGATTTTCGTATTCTGAACGGTAAAATAAAAAAATAAAAAAGTGTAAAATACCTAATGCTAATGAGAACCCTAGGACTGAAAACTGAAAGATGGTCGTTTCTCTAACTAAGTTAGATCTAATTTTTGCCTGTATTAGAGGAGTACCTCCAATTTGAAAAGTAAAACCACCATGGCCTTGTTCGTGTGGTATGGAAATCAATATTCTATTCTCTCCAACAGGGAAGTTAACCCAATACTGATTAATCAAAAAGTTCGGAGTTTTCTGTTTATCGGTTGGTTCTAATACATGTCCATTCAGCCAGAGTTTAGCTTCGTCAGTACTACCCAAAGAGACACAGATTTTTTTTTCTTCTTTATTGATTAAAGTTTGGTAAGCATAAGCTGTCAACAGCTGATTTTGGGACTGTTTTTTATGAACTTTTTTGTCGCCATGTCCCCCAAATAGTCTGACGACTGAATCCGGAGACCTATAAAAATGCCAATTTTTTTGGGCCCCTTTTGAGTTTAAATCGAGTGAAAAAGCTTCTAGAATAGGAGGAAGTGTGTGGCTGAGGTCAGCATCTTCTGGAAGACGTCTATGAATTTTTTCCATAACCCACCAATCGGTAACAAAGTTACCGTTGAGCTCCACACTATTTAGTGTTCCCTGAGATGAGTAAGAATAATCTACTGAGTAACACAATAGCAGTGTTGTTATCAACAAGACTATTTCTATTTTCACTAGGTCAGCAAATCTAAGCTTTGACATTTTAAATCGTCTCTAGCATAATTCAATGGGTTCATTTACAGTGAGAAATAATAATGAAGATCAAAATTAAACGTATTGATAAAACACTACCTTTACCCGAATATCAGACAGATGGTGCTGTAGGCTTTGACCTATTTTGTCGTCAAAAGACTTACATTGGGCCACAAACTGTCGGATTGATTCCGGCGAACGTAATTATAGAAACACCACCCGGTTACATGCTAGTCATTGCTCTCAGAAGTAGTACCCCTAGAAAAAAAGGCTTGTTAATTCCGCATGGCCTGGGTGTTATAGACCAAGATTACTGTGGTCCATCAGACGAAATTTTGATCCAAGTTTTCAATTTTACTGACCAAGAAGTAGTTATAGAGCCAGGTGAGCGAATTGCCCAAGGCATCTTTGTTAAAGTAGAAAATGCCAAAAGTGGTATAGGTTGGCAAGAAACAGACCAAATCAATCATAAGGCACGTGGCGGATTTGGTAGTACTGATTCTGAATAAAGGGTCATTCGACTAGACATTCAACTCCACGTCGTCGGCACTAGAAACCAGTATGGTAGTTTGGAAGTCCCCGGTCATATACTCGATTCCTTGACGGAAATCATTTTCATCGTCTTTTGTTGGTGGCTCAAACCCAAGAAAGACTACCGAGGAGTTGCCTGAAGTCTCACGGATTAGAGCTACTGGGTCATCTCCAACCAGGACAACAGGTGTGGCTTCAATTCGGGCCACATCGATCAAACTATGGAGGTGGTTGGTAGCTTCATCCACCCCTGATTCTGATGTAATGACTCTCAGTAACCGAATTTCATGGCTTCGCCAATGTGGGTTTTGACAGAGTAGATGTGCCAGCAGAACCATCTTTGCGCCATTTTTTGAACCATTCCACCATACGTCGATGGGAGAATTATTAGAGGTGATTTCAGGGAAAGAATTAGCATTCATCCAATCCATACTAGTTACAATTTCATTATCCGATTGTTGGTCAGATAGTTCATTTCTTTTGAAAACAATTAGACTCCGATCAAATTCACCCAACTCCCGTAAAAGTTGTAAAAAAGGTGTAAATTGTTCTAAGTCATGAGGCCAACCAAGCATAATAGTGTTAGCGCGGAGGCCACCAATACCGTGACACTGAACTAGTGCTTTAACACCGTCAGCATATTCGTGAGACACTATCACGGCTGGGAATGCACCCAAGCCAGCATCGTGGATTTGCCGACGCATGATTCGCTCTTGTCGTTCTTGTCGCTCTCTCAATTTATCCACATCTCCCGTGATAACGTGAGCCAGTGTTAAAATCCCACGCCCAGCCTCCAACCAATGGCCATAAACGGCCAAATGCTTTCGGGTAGATACATGTCCACTAAAAGCTAAAATAGTGGGTCTCCAATTTTTGGGGTGATATCTTTCATCTTCTAAGCGAAGTAGGCTACTTCGAGCTTGTTCGAATGCAAATCCACTTCGAACATCACCCCACTTAGCCCTCAGTTGACGACGACTTACCCACCAGTAGATTAGTCCAATTGCTGCTACAGAAATTACTGCTGCTAACCAGTTGAACAGGAACATAACTCCATAACAAGCTATTGTTCCCAGACCTGCAGTACTCCAATGACTCCATCGAAACCGAGGTCGATAACTCGGGTTCCTCGCCCATGACTCCAAGAATGTGGCAAGGTTGAGTGTTCCATAGGTGATCATAAAAAACATCGCGATAATCGGAGCGATCTTATTTAAATCTCCCAACCAAATACAGATTTGACTAATGAAAAAAGTCAAAATAATTGCCCTTCTAGGTTCATTATTTTGACCACTTCCGGCAGCAAACAAACGGATTTGGTGAATAATTCCATCGCGTGCTAAGGCTTGCAAAATCCGAGGGGACCCCATCATGCTAGATAATGCTGAAGAGAGCGTGGCAGCAAAAACACCCATTGTAATTAACGGGGAATAAACCGAAATCTCTTTGATAATCAAGTTATTATGGATCAGTTCTGCTGATGGCCTCGATCCCGCAAAAATTATCACTTGACTCAAATAGACTACCGCGGTCACAGCTACTGACCACAACGTACCCTTGGGAATAGAGCGACCGGGTTCTTTAAGATCACCTGACATGTTTGCACCAGCCATAATGCCAGTTACTGCCGGGAAAAATAAAGCAAACATGGGAAAAAAACCACTGTTCGGTTGGTAGTTACTCGTTATATTATCTTGTAACGTAGTCAAGTTGAAATTGAGTAGGCCACCAACGTAAAATGACACTAGGGAGGTAATCAGAATACCCAAGATTCCGTATTGGAGTTTTATTGTCCATCCAGCCCCGATCATCACACTAACAAACACTAGCAGATTGACAACGGTAGAAATAGTTCCGAGCGAAAAACTTAGATAATTACCAAATGCTCCCATGAGAGCCTCGGCAAACCCAAAAACGTACATGGCTACTGAAATAGCTTGAGCCAAAAAGAAGACAATACCGATGGCAGCACCAAATTCGACTCCTAAGCTTCGGCTAATTAGGAAATAAGCCCCACCGCCTTTGACTTCAGTATTAGTGGCAATCGCTGAAAGAGAGAGTGTCGTAAGTAGCGTAATAGCTTTAGACAAAGCGACAATCATTACGGCCTGGATAATACCCGTCTGACCAACTACATGACCAAACCTTAGGAACATAATTACTCCTAGTATAGTCAGTGTACAAGGTGTGAATACTCCACCAAATGTATTAAACTTTTGAGTATTTTCTGGCTGTTTTTTCATCACTGATTGGTTCTAATACTGGGTATCACCTAAACTAAACTATACTAAGTGTTTGATAGATTCGCAAGCACCAAACTTCTAATAGGTCAATTCTTATTAAACAAGATTACAATAAAATCACCATACCCTGAAGATTTTGTTGCTCTTTAATGCCTAAGAAATGACATGACCACTTATGAGACAAAAATACAGTACGCCATCAATAAGGAGAGAAATATGAAACACTTTTTTGCTCTGGGAGCGATTTTAGCGGGGTTATCGGTTATGGCAGGTGCATTTGGAGCTCATACCCTTAAAAGTAGAATCGAGCCGGATTTACTAGCTATTTTTGAAACTGCTGCTCGTTACCAGATTTATCATGCCTTGGGTCTGATTTTGATAGCCTTGATAAGAGAACCATCTACTTTAATTGGGGTGGCAGGTTGGCTATTTTTTGCCGGGATTTTAATTTTTTCTGGTAGCCTATATATTTTAAGTCTTAGCGGGATTCGATGGTTGGGGGCAATCACACCAATTGGAGGATTGGCCTTTATCATTGGTTGGCTGTGTTTAGCTATAGGATTCAAAGGTTAAAATTTGTAGAAGGAATTTTGGGATATAAAAATAAAAAAGGCAGTCGCCTAAGCGACTGCCACTTGAATTTAGTCTGAGGATTTAAATTTAGAAAGTCATTATAGTTTCGAAGGCTATCTCAGTCGAACCGCCATCACCTAGATTTTGCTTCAATTCAATAAGAGAACCTAGGTTATCGCTAAATGCATAAGAAGGACTAATAGTGAAGGAAGTCCTCAATTCTTCATCTTCATTATCTAGATCGTTTTGGGCTCCACTGAAACGAACAGTAAGGCCAATCTCATCGGTGATGCCGATGTTAGCCATAGCTAAGAAGTGAATGCCAGTGGCATCGTGTGCGTAGTAGTTAGGTAATAAATCAAATTCCGCTGCCACAGTAATCTTATCCATGGAGTACATAACCCATGCATTAATCTCGCTTTTTAAATATGTTTCTTCATCATCGTGATCATGACCTTCTTCTTCGGCATGAACCTCTTCGACGACATCACCGGCAAACCCAACTTTAGCAGTCAAACCTTCAATTGGCATCAGGGCTATCTGGGCTTCAAAACCAGGGTTGTTTAGGTCAGTATCACCTCCACCACCCCAGACACCAGAAACTAAGGAGGCGTATATACCAATCATATCAGAAGGGCTGATACTCAGCGACACACCGTTTTGGTAACCTGGATAAGGGATACCGGTCGAATATGAATACTGAAACATATCGGTTGGTTCAGCAGCTTCAAAACCAATACTGCTTAAAAAGCGACCGGCATTGATGCTGATCATATCTGAGAAAGCGTAAGTGATGAAGGCTTGCTCAAGCGTGATAGCATCATTACCATTAATATCAGCTCGTCCAGAAAGCTTGTCAAAACTAAAGTTGAGATCAACTTCCAACTGGTCATAACCAGCAAATGCGGTTAATTCGGTGTCTCCGTCTTCATCTTCGGCTATAGTAGCACCAGCCGACATATCTAAGAAACCGTCAATCGAAAAATTGTCGCTAATCTTAATAGCTGAGGCGGAAGGAGAGAGAAGACAAACGGTAATAAGGGCAAACACACCCAGGAAAAAACTTTCACGTAATTGTTTACGAATCATAGAACTCAAGTTAGACCTCCTAAAGTCTAATTTTCTTTATATTGATAATACAAAAAAAAGATTGCTTTGGCTATATATTGGTTGACACAAATCTTAAGTAAACTGTGTCGATCCATATTTTAACATAAAAGCCAAGCTCAAGCTTTGTATAGCTAAAAGCATTAAATGGGTTTTTAGGGTACCTATAATACATTTTTTGACAGGAAAGACATTTCCCCTAGCCTGTGCTTGACTAACCCAACAATGAAAGAACGTAGCATTGATTTTTAGGTTTCAATATCAAGACACATACTAGGGAAAACATCTTTAGAAAACTCTTGTGGTACCGGCCATAGTTGTTTTTTCTGTCAAACCAGCAGGTTTATTATTCGAAGACCGATACTCCAACGTAGCCACTTACACCGTGTTCGGTAAGATCTAGCCCTTCTCTTTCTTCCTCTTCATCAACCCGCATACCGATGGTCGCCTTAATTATGGAAAACATAACAAAGCTAGTTCCAAAAGCCCAAGCAAAACCTGCAATTACACCAATTAGTTGAGTAACGAATTGAGCGCCACCTGCTGCAGAACTAAAGATACCAACAGCTAGAGTACCCCAAGCACCGCAGACGCCATGAACCGAGACAGCACCTACTGGATCGTCGATCTTCAGTTTGTCAAAGAATACGACTGAACCAACAACCAGAAAACCACCTATCAATCCGGTCAAAGCCGCCATACCTGGCGACATTATGTCGCAACCAGCCGTGATGGATACCAATCCAGCTAATGCCCCATTCAGCCCTAGAGAAGGATCCGGCTTTCCAAAGAACATCCAAGTGGCAATCACCGCACCAATAGCTCCAGCAGCAGCAGATAAGTTGGTAGTCACGGCGATGAAGGCCATGTCACCTCCAACAGCGGTAGTACTACCGGGATTGAATCCG
>JACLAC010010546.1_pt1 | contig 44993 bp, 35 predicted proteins | sample 8027881 | NCBI WGS metagenome assembly JACLAC01 (sample SAMN15725517, study PRJNA655200) | protist metagenome | isolation source: fluorescence activated cell sorting (FACS) single amplified genomes of... | place: Spain: Blaines Bay Microbial Observatory, Mediterranean Sea | collected 2016-01-19 | reverse complement strand
TTCGCTCGATGTTTATGAACAAACCGGCATATTGGAAGCAGACCCTGCCCTGGCACCAGGATATTGGCCAGGGATGGGGCATCGACGACAATCCCACGATCACGATCTGGCTGGCGCTCGACCGTGCGACGACGGCCAATGGTTGCATGCAGATTATGCCGGGCAGCCATCGCCATGGAGTCATCAACGAAAAGCACTTTCTCCCGCCCGAAAAAGAGCGGGAATATGTCCCGACACAGAGGGTGGTAGATCTGCAAGCCGAAGCCGGAGAGGCTATTCTACTACACAATTTTTTGCTGCATCGCTCCGGCGAAAACCCCACATCAGATACGCGTCGCGCGTTTAGCATCACGTATATGGATGCCGCGGTGCGTACGCTGGATACGGGGCAGACCTTCCCCGTAATTTTTGGCCGCAATGCATTGCACCCACTGACGATGGGGGATAAGGCCGAAGAATTAGTGCAGAAATTTTATGGTTGAATATCGCGTTGGAGGATAATTTGAATAAGCAACAGCCAACAAACTCCGCACTTGGCCGTGGGGATCGGTTACTGCTCTACGCCACGGTGGCGACGACCGGAGCCGCAGTAATGATGCTAGAACTATTGGGCACGCGCATTATCGGTCCCTTTTATGGTGTCAGCCTCTACGTTTGGTCGTCGCTGATCTCGGTGGCTTTGATCGCCCTGTCGCTGGGCTATTACCTGGGCGGTGTGGTGGCGGACCGGGAGACGGCCTTTCGGTTGTCCTATGCGATTGCCCTAGCGGGGCTGAGCGCCGTCGCGATACCCTTCCTCAGCCGCCCAGTCATGTTGTTGACCAGTGATCTGGGTATGCGTGGTGGGGCATTTGCTAGCGCTTTGCTGCTGTTTACCGTGCCGCTGACTTTTTTGGGCATGGTGGGGCCCCAGGTGATTAAGATGGCAACGTTGCGCCACGAGGGGGTCGGCATGGCCACTGGCTCGGTCTTTGCGATCAGCACCGTCGGCAGTGTGGTGGGCACTTTGTTATTGGGTTTCTATTTGTTGCCCGAGTTGGGCTCGCGGGCGATTCTCTACGGCGTCAGCGCGGTTTTGTGTCTATTGGCGGCGATAGTGGCACTTTACGAAAGACGTATGGGTCTCGACACGTTGGGCAAAGTTGTGATCATTGGCCTGGTGACTGGAGTTGGGTTGTGGTTGAAGGTCGACGAAGCGCCGCTGGCTTCACAGGATTATCGTATAGTACACGAAGCAGAAAGCCACTATGGCTGGGTGCGGGTAATTGATGACCGCGCCCGCAGGGTGCGTTGGATGCTCTCGGACGCCTCGGTAATCAGCGCTATACGGCTTGATACACGTGGGGTTGTGCTGCTCTATCAGCAGATCGTCTCTGCTTTGTCGCATTTGCAGCCGGAGGGCAAGGATGCGCTACTAGTCGGCCTCGGCGGGGGGCACATCGCCATGGCACTCAAAGAACAGGGCGTAGTGACCGACGCGGTGGAGATTGATCCGGTCGTCGCGCAGGCGGCTCGGGATTATTTTCTCTACGACCCGCCGGGTAAACTACTGGTCGGTGACGCACGCTACGAGATTCGCAATCTCGACAAACGCTACGATTTCATCATCCACGATTGTTTTACCGGTGGCTCGGTGCCGAGTCACCTATTGAGTGTCGAGATGCTGCGCGATCTCGATCGGTTGCTCGCGAAAGGGGGCCTACTGGTGCTCAATTTCGTCGGCTTCAGCGATGCGCCGTTTTCTGCGGCTACCGAGGCGGTAAAGCGGACACTTGCAGAAATTTATCCACACATACGAGTTGTGGTCTCATTGCCGGGCGAAGATTTTAACGATTTCGTGTTCTTGGCGTCGCACCAGCCGATTTCATTAGAGGTGGATGCCAAGATTCTAGCACCAGATGGCCAGAAGCCGCTGTCAGCATGGCTTGCCGAACGCGAGCAGGTCGTCGCTGACGGTGGAGAATTGATCACCGACGATTTCAATCCACTCGAAAAAATGCAGGTAGCAAAGACCGAACACTATCGCAAGGTTTTGCTCGAGCGGATGGGGCCGATGTTGGTGGCGTTTTAAAAGGATAAGTTGATTCTGGCGTGCATCGCTTCCCTCATCACGCTATCCTCCTGGTTGCTCCTAGCGGCCCCGGTCTTTCCCGATATTACCAACAATGAGAATCTGTTCGCATATCTACAAGGAGAAACTCCTTTGTTTGAGATTGATTTTGAAGATCCACCGGACCTGGAAAAAGTTCGTCCAGACAGTAGGTCAAAGCAGCTTGATCTCGCCAGGGATGAATCGTATGCCCATTCGGGCCGAGCCAGTATGCGGCTAGGAGTCACCGATCCAGGTGGAGCGCAACACATCAATCCCTCGATCGAAATCGAATTATCTTGGGCCATCCCAGCATCCGAAATCATGGCTATCAGCTGCTGGGTGTATGTGCCCGCCGAATTGGCGGACCATTTCTTTGTTCGCTACGATGCCCGCATCTTCGTCAACGGACGCTCCAAGGTGGTCCAAGCCAGCCATAGAGCCCGGCTGGAACCATTTGCGCAGGGAATTCAGCAACCTCTACGAGCATCCCCTGATACACTCGATCCGCCTGCAATTTGGCCCCATTTTGCTGGGTTTCGAACAGGGGGCAATCCATGTCTATGATTTTGTCCTGGAGGGAATGGAACCCATCAAAGCGGTCGGCGTGCAACAAATGCTCGAAATCGCCGGCGATCGAACGAGAAATTAGTCATACCGTTTCCAGACAACCCAGAAACTGGAATCGGTGCCAGTTATGGGGCCGATACCAACTCTATTCGAGGCCGTTGCAGTTGGGGGGCGATGGGGGTTTCAATCCAGCGATTGTCAATACGCAAGTAGCCTATAGGGTACTCCATATTTATATGATCTCCAGATGATGAGCAGGCCACAACTCCACCCACAGAAAAAAATTACCTCGAACGAGTCGCAAACTAAGAAGGCTTCGGTGGCTGGTTCGAAACACCTAATTCCGACTGACGAGAGGAACAAGTGAACGTGATGAAACATATCGCCGCTGGTCTCTCACTCTCAGCAACGACCCTCTGCCTCGCCAGCCAAAAACCCCTTGATTTTTGGGACGATGGGATTCGGCTGTTCGGTGCGGCAGCATCGGGGCAGCACGTAGACGCATTCCTGGCAGACCGCCGCAATGTCAACTATCGACCGCAGGGCTTCGAACTGGATCATGCAGATCGTATGGAGGGGGATCTGAGTGTGCTCTACACGCCTCACAAAGCCGGGATGCCCTCGCGCTTCGGTTTCGTAGCCGGGCTTTGGGGGGAACTCTGGGATCTGTCCTCGGCGATGAGCCTGTGCCTCTGGATCAAGGTGCAGGACTCACAGCCGCCTGATGTTTGGTTGATCCGACTCGTCGATCGAGCCGGGATCGAGTCAATAGGTCAACTTTCCGGTACGGATACCGCAGGGGATTGGAAGGCATTGACGCTTCCACTCGACAGCCTGCAGACTCCCGCCGAATTCGACTGGAAACAGGTTGCCCTTTGTGAATTCGAAGTTGATTTCAGCGAGGAAGCACGCATTCATCTCGATGGCATCGGCTTTGCAGAGTCCGACTCGCTGATTGGTGTAACCGACAAACCTCTCGCTCAGCGCATGGCCGAGGCCGAGGCCAGCCGTACCGCCCGTCTGACCGACGCTTTTGAACGAACCGCACAGAAGGACGCCGTCCCCGTCGTCAGCGCCTTCGCCAAAATGTTTCTTGGCGAAGATCTCGAAACCGCCAACCAGGTGCTGGTGGAAGAATTGGCGAAGAGCTCTGATGGCAATGCATGGAGTTTGCTGCACACCCCGCTCTACTGCCGTTTCTACTACATGTTCTCGAGTCGCAACGGTAAATTTCCAGGGCGGATGACCCCCGAAACCGAAGCGCTGTTGCTTGCTACGCTCTGGCAGCGGACGGCGGTCAAGAACGATATTCACTGGGCGCGGCAGAGTACCTGGTGGCTCGATGGCAGCGAAAATCACGATCTCAATGCCAAAGCCAGTAATTTGGTGACGTCCCGTATTTTTATGAATGAACCGGACTACAAGGACCGCATCTATCCCGACTACGGCTTCGGCGGAAGTTATCACTATGGTCATGCTGGCTATTACGGACCCGGTGTCGACATCGCCAGCCGTCATGGCGGCGGTCGCGCCAATCTCGCCGATGGCAAGCAATACAAAGCCAGGCACCACTACGAGGCTTGGCTGGCGTTTATGAAGACCTATTTTCGCGAAAGGGCACGCCGGGGTTTTTTTCTAGAATACGGCTCACCCTCTTATAGCAAACACACGCTGAACCCAGTAGATCTAGCCTACCAGTACGGCGGGGACGAGGAACTGCATCGGTTGATCGGTGATTTCCTCACGCTGTATTGGGCGGAATGGGCACAAGTCTCGATTTCCGGTGTGCGCGGTGGCCCCAAAACTCGTCATCACAAGAGTGTTGCAGAGGGTGACGCTACGGCTAATCTCATCAGTTTCCACCTCGGCGGTCCGGCTAATGCCGCTACATGGTGGTACTGGAATCTCATCAACGATTACAGACTTCCCCCGGTGATCTGGCGCATGGCGTTGGATCGAGACGGCATGGGCAGTTACACTTATCAGGCGCGGGGTATCGGCGAAGAAGAAGAGGTTTGGCCCCGTCCGCTGGGGACAGAACGCACACTGACGGTCGATGTCCAAGCTCGGTTTCTCAAGACCACCTATGTGACGCCAGATTACACCCTCGGCACTCAGATGGACCACCCGGCGGCTGTGCATTCGCATTTGAGCATCACCGGTCGTTGGCACGGGATGACCTTTGCGCAATCTGCCACTTCGCGCATCGTCCCGGTGGGTCTAGTGTCGCTCGACAATCCTCACAACCACCTTGTAAGCGCTGACAAGCGCTTTGACCTCGAACTCATGCTGCAGACGGTGCAGCATCGACAGACTCTGATCGTCCAGCAGGCGCGTCGCTGGACGGCTGTTCATCCAGAATGGTACCCGAATCATCCCAGTTATAGCCGCCCCATGGGTATATGGCTGGGAACGGATTGGGACCAACAGAATGAGACCGGCGGGTGGGTCTTCGTGCAGAAGGGCAGAGCTTACGCCGCGCTTCGTCCCGTTTTATGGGACGAAGCGTATGAGAAAGAACGTCAGAAGCGCACGCAGGGGAACCAGGTTTTCTTCAATGCCCCCGACGATCAGTCGACCGTAAAACTGCGAGAGGACTGTTATATTTGGCATCAGGATCGATCGATCCTGATGCTCGAAGATGCGCACTCGCCGGTGATCATCGAGGCGGGTAGTCGCAGTGATTATCCGACGATGTCAGATTTTGCTGCCGATGTGCTCGATAACCCGATCGCCCTCTACAAGACGGTCATGCCGGGTTCAAATATTCTCGTCTACAGCGGTTGCAGCGAAGATGCGTCTGAGATCGTGTTTAATGCCGGTGTGCCGCAGATTCCGACCATTGACGGTGAGCCGGTGAATTATAGCTATCCAATGACATTCGATAGTCCGTATCTCAAATCGGAATATGAAAGTGGCAAGATCCTCATTGAATACGGGGGTGAGCAGCACAATCTCGATTTTACCGAATAAACGACGTTATGGATTTATCGGTCGATCCACTTGTAGGCGGCTTTGGCGTTGCGCCAGAAATACTTTTCCATCGCCGACTCGCCCCGGGAAGAGAAATACTCGGTCACTAAGCGTTGTATTTGTGCATAGTCGTGGCCGCTGCGGTCCGAAACGGGCCAGTCGCTACCGTAGATCAATCGATCTTCGCCAAATAGGTCCCATAGGGCGTCGAGCAACGGCACATAAAAATCTAGCTCTGTCGGTGCGGGTTTGACCGTACTGCGTAGATCCATCATGCCTGAGACCTTGCAAAAGACCTGCGGGTGGGCGGCGGCTTTGCGCATGAGATCAAGTTTGCCCGGATTGGGTGTTTTGCCGTCGATTGGAATCCCGCCGCAGTGGTTGATTACGATACGCAGTTCGGGAAAGCGCGCGGCGAGTGCAGGCACACTCTCGTACATGCCGGTATCTAGTTGCAGGTCTTTTTCTATCAGCATTGCTGCGGTGGCCAAACCGTGATCTTGTGACGGGTCGAGTCGGGCGCGGATGCCGCGGAAGACCGGGTCGGCGGCGAAGCGATCGACTTGGCTGGCGATGTCCGGAGCGTCGGGTTCGAGGTGACCCACTAATCCGACGATAAAAGGATCTTGGGCTGCCAAATCGAGAACCCACTGATTATCCTCGAGCCAGGGACTGCATTCGACCATAATGGTGCCGGTGACGCCTTCGGGCACAGCGAGTGCTTTGTAGTCTGAGGGTAGTGCCCGATGTGGGAGGGTGTCATCGTCTTTCTCTGGCCAGGGGATGCCCTGAGGCCTGGACGGGTCGTAGAAATGCGTATGGGTGTCGATGATCATTGCGGTATCGCTCCTCGGATTTGGGTATTGGCAGGGCCGATCGAAATCGGTACACGTATATTATAATATCACGACTCAGGTAGAGATATTCCACCTCGGAAAAAAGATGATATCAACAATACTTTGTGCACAGATTTTCTTTGCCATAGCTATAGGGGCCAATGAAATGGCCGATCCAGTGACATTGCAAATGGGCGATAATATAATACTCGACAATGGCCTGGTGAAGTTGGGTATCAGCGTAGACGGGAATCTGAAGGAGCTTTCTCTGCGCGGCGGTCCCAACTTGGCCAGCAGCGGCTATTGGAATAGCAGTGGCAATGGCTATGACGAACAAGGAAAGCCGATTGCGCCAAAATTTGCCGTGCTGACGGGCGAAGCTAAAATCGTGCGCCAATCCGAAGAGTTGGTAGAGGTGGCCTTTGTGCGCGAGCCCGCGGCACCGTTTTTCTTTCGCACGGTGTTGCACTATGTGCTGCGACGCGGCGAGTCGGGCTATTACATCTATATGACCGCTGTGCACGACGCGAAGATGCCGGGCGGTTCCATTACGCAATATGCCTATAATCTCCGCCTTGCCCCGGAGTATTTCGACTATATCGCGGTCGATGAGAAGCGTCGCCATGTCAGTCATAGCATAGAAGATGAGGCGGCTGCCAATCCGATCATGGATGCCACATTTCGCCTCGCTGACGGACAGGTAGTCAGTAAATACGACTACACCCACGCGATTGAAGACGGCGATTTTAACTTGTACGGTTGGGCGGGGCCGCAGGCCGGGGTATGGTGGATACAGGCCAGCGGTGAATATTATGGATCGGCTCCTTTCCGCGTGCTGTTGACGAGTCACCAGACGGCGAAGACGCCCATTTTGATTTGGCAGGCACACTGCGTACACCGGGGCGGTTACGAGATTGAGTTTCCGCCTGAAGACGAGACGTACTGGCAGAAAATATACGGTCCGGCTTTTATCTACCTCAATGAAGGTGGTGAATACGAAAGGTTATGGGACGATGCCCAAGTGCAAGCCGCGACCATCAAAAAGAAATGGCCGTTTGAGTGGATGGAGCATACGCTGTTTCCGCGCGAGCGCGGTATAGTGACCGGCCAATTGGACTTTGATGACGGGACGCCTGCCGTCGACGCATGGGTGGTGCTCGCACCGGAGGGCGAGCACTGGTCGCAGGAGAACAAAGGCTATCATTTTTGGAGTCGAACCGATGCCGCAGGTCGTTTTAGTGTAGCCAACGTCCGTCCAGGTCGCTATGCGCTTTTCGCCCTGGGTGCCGATCAATTTTTCGAATATTCACAGGATGGGGTCGCTGTTTCAGCCGGCGGCGAAACAGTGTTAGGGCGTCTATTATGGCAACGGGTCGTGCGCGGTCGGCGAATATGGCAGATCGGCACGGCAGATCGGTCAACGGGAGAATTTGCCCAAGGCGAAGATTTTCACCGTTGGGGAATGTGGCGGCGCTATCCGCGCGATTTTCCAACGGATGTGCACTTTGTCATCGGTAGGAGCCGGGAGCGCGAGGACTGGAACTTCGCGCATTGGAATTGGTATAGCCAACAGAATGCCTGGAATATCGTCTTTGACCTGGACGATAAACCGCAAGGCAAGGCGACACTGACGTTGGGCATTGCCGCCGCGAGAGGGCACAACGCAAGCGGATTCGGCGCCAACGATCGCGTGGCCGAATTGCAGGTGTGGGTCAATGACAGACCGGTGGGCGTGGTCGAGGTTGAGAGTACGGGCGGGGACAGTTATCGCAGCGCCAGACAGTCGACGCGTTACAGCGTGCGGGAAATAAACTTCAATGCCGCATGGCTAAACCGCGGTGGGAATGAGATTTCTCTACGGCATACTTTGGCTAATGCGTATGTGCAGGGCGAGGAAAAAGGCGAGCGCGATTCCGGTCCCGGCTGCATCATGTACGACGCGATTCGCCTGGAGATCGAGTAGCGTGCCAATCGTTACTGGCGTTTTTTCGCCAGGCTCCAATAGACGATTTCAATCCAGCGGCGAGTGGGTACATAGGGCCATGCCCACTGTGCCCATTGCTCGGGCAATCCCTCGGCCCGGATCTGGTCCAGCTTTTTGCCGGCGTCGATGCTTGCGCGTACGGTGCTCAGTGTCTGTTGCAACATGCGTCGATAGATCTGTAGATCGTCGAGCGTCGCGAGTGGGCCGTGGCCGGGTATGATTTTGCTGTTGGGTGGCAAAGTGTCGACTAGTTGGCCGATGTGCCGCGCAAGGTTTTCGACATCGCCGCCGTAGTCTAAGTCGACAAAAGGCAAGAGTCGGTTGAAGAAAAGATCCCCCAAGTGTGCGACATTGGATTCGGTGAAGAAGACGGCGATATCGCCATCGGTGTGTCCGTGGTCGAAGTGGACTGCCCTGATCTCTTCGCCGTTGAAATGGATCGAGAGAGTGTGGTCAAAGGTGAGCGTTGGCCAGCCCGGCCTGGGAATTGGTGCCACGTAGCGTTGGTCTATGCGGGGACGGGCCAACAGTCGTTGGCGGACGTTGTGATGGGCGATGATCGGTGCTCCTTGGCCCAGGGCCTGGTTACCGCCCACATGATCGCGATGAAAATGGGTGTTGAGGATATACCTTATTTCCCCGCCTTGCAAGGAATCTATGACAGTGCGGATCTGGTTGGCCAAATCGGCGAATTTGCTGTCTATAAGAAGGGTTCCGTCGTCGCCCAATGAGAGAGCGATATTGCCGCCGGGGCCTTGCAGCATATATATATTGCCGTGCACATGTGTCACGGTGAGAGGGTCTGAATGCTCTGGCGCTGCGGTGGCGCAGACGCTTAGCGAGAGAAAGCCCAACAGGACAAAACGCCGCATTGCGCTATGTATTCTACGTGGATATGGCCAGCCCATGCTACTGTTCTTCGATTCGCAGATATTGCCTGGCCGGCAAATCGACTAGACGCTGGATGCCGCCACTGGGCCAGTAGATTTCCAGGGTGTCGACGCGCGGACTGTGGCCCAGGCCGAAGTGCAGGCGCGGGTCCTCGCTACTGATGAAACTGCTGCCGCGCAGCGCGTTGCGAAATTGCGTCCGTCCCCCAGCGACTAGTCGCACCCGCGCCCCGATGCCGTCTTTGTTGCTGGTTTTGCCAATAAGTGCGAGACCCAACCAGTTATTGCGACTGCCAGCGTCGTTGCGCAATAGCGAGGGACGGCCATTGAGGTGGGAGACGAAGAGGTCTACGTCCCCGTCGTTATCGTAATCGATTGTGCATGAACCGCGACTGACCCTAGGATCATCTGCGATATCGGTATTGGGCCGCAAGTGGAATGCCCCGTCGTCGTTGGCGAACAGGTGATCGGCCTGGGCATAACTGCTGCCGCCGCCGGCTTGGTCTATTTGAGGGTAGACGTGGCCATTGGCAACGAAGAGGTCCAAATCGGCGTCGTTGTCGTAGTCGAGGAAATTAGCTCCGAAGCCGACGAAAGGCAGGCTGGGCTCAATGAGTTGGACGCTTGCACTAATATCGGCGAAGCGGCCGTCGCCCTCGTTGCGGTAGAGTGTATTGTACTCGCCTTCAAAATGACTGACTAATATGTCCGGATCACCATCGCTGTCGCAGTCGCCCCAGGCCACACCCATGCCCGCCTGGATTTTACCCGCGGCGCTATAGGCGATATTGCCCGGGATGGATAGATCTGTAAAGCGGCTATCGCCTCGGTTGCGGTAGAGGAAGTTCGGGCTGGAATCGTTGGCGACAAATAGGTCGGGGTAGCCATCGAGGTCGTAATCGGCAAAAATAACTCCTAACCCATACCCCGGTGAGGGGTGTGATAGGCGTGCGTGGAAAGTCGCCTCTGCAAATGTACCGTCTCCTTCGTTACGATAGAAGATATCGGGTGCAGCAGTAAGCCCCTTGGGTCCGACGAAGACGGCTCTCCCGTTCCACTGTGCCGCTAGCGGCGGATACTCTTCGCGGTGAAACTCCAAGTAGTTGGCCACGTAGAGGTCCAGGTCTCCGTCTAGGTCGTAATCGGCCATAGCCGCGCCGGCGCTCCATCGCGGAGCAGCGACACCGGCGAGTGCCGTTGCATCGATGAAGCGCGGATCAGCGCCGCTGTCGTTGCGATAGAGTGTGTTTTCATGCAAACTGGTTATATAAAGGTCTGCGTCGCCGTCGTTGTCGTAGTCCGCGGCGACTGCTCCCATGCCCCAGCCGCGTCCCTCGGTGCCGGTGAGAGCAGCGACATCGGCGAAGCTAGATCCGTCGTTGCGATAAAGAGCGTTGCCGGCTCCTTGGCGCGGCGTGTTGAGGAATGCGCCATTGATCCAGTAGATGTCGAGGTCGCCGTCGCCGTCGAAGTCCAGCACCGCCGCCCCACCGCCTTTGGCCTCGACGATATACTCTTTTAGCGGGCTGCCGCCGGAGTGGATTTTGCGCAGACCAAGGTCGGCGGCAACATCGACAAAGCGAGGCGAGGGTGGATCGGCAAGGGCTACAGACGATAGCAGCAGCAGCAGCGATACCCACTGCGAGTACGGTGCGAGGAACGCCAACCGTTTTTTGTCGGGGATAGTATCGTTCATAATCCTATATTATGCAGTCCATTTCTATCAAGGTATAAAACGCCAGAACATATGTTCGCACAACACTTAAAAAAATCTGCACGGCGAATTAATTTATGCGCTATCTCGTTGGTGCTTTTGGTCGCGGCGCAGGCCTGGACGCAGAGTCATCAGCGCTTGGCGGTTCCACCCGGTGTTATGGCACCGCCGTGGCTAGAGGGCCGGCGCCAATCACAGTTGGCGACGATTGGCCAATTCGAGGTCTATTGCGACTTCGGCTTTGTCGACCAGGTTGCGGCGAGCGGCATCGATTTCCGCAACCGGGTGGTAGACGATTCGGGCAAGGCGTATAAACCGGTCCACTACGATCATGGCAATGGCCTGGCGGTCGCCGATATTGATGCGGATGGTCTATTGGATCTTTTCTTTGTCACCCAGGTGGGTGGCAATCAACTGTGGCGCAATATAGGCGGTGGCCGCTTCGAAAACATCACTCCGGAAATTTTGGAATTGACAGACCGGGTCAGCGTGAGTGCCTCGTTTGCCGATATCGACAACGATGGCGATGCCGATCTATACGTTAGTGCGGTGCGTGAGGGCAATCGCTTATTTGAGAATACAGGTGGTGGCGGTTTTAGAGACATTTCGGCCAAGTCGGGAACTGATTACCGCGGCCATTCCTCCTCCGCCATCTTTTTCGATTACGACCGGGACGGTCTACTGGATATGTTTCTCGTCAATGTCGGGGTCTACACCACCGACGAGCAGGCAGCGGTTTCTGCGCGCAATGGGCATTATTATGTCGGCTTTAAGGACGCCTTCTCCGGCCATCTGATGCCAGAGCGCGTCGAGCAGAGCATTCTCTACAGGAATAGTGGCGACAACCGCTTCGTCGATGTGAGTGCAGCGGCCGGTCTTGAGGATTTGGGTTGGTCTGGGGACGCCAGCCCCCTAGATGCCAATGGCGACGGCTGGCCCGATCTCTACGTTTTGAACATGCAGGGCCATGACCAATATTACGAAAATGTTGCGGGTGAGTATTTCGTCGACAAGAGCCGCGAGGTCTTCCCGCGCACGCCTTGGGGGTCGATGGGTATTCAGGTATTCGATTTTGACAACGACGGCCGCCAGGATATTTTTGTCACAGATATGCATTCGGATATGAGTGAGGATCGCGGTCCAGAACAGGAAAAGCGCAAATCGGCTATGCATCACGGCGAAGAATTCCTGCTTAGCGGCGGCCAAAGTATTTTCGGCAACGCTTTTTTTCGCGGTAAGGGCGGTGGGCGATATGTAGAGATATCGGATCGGATCGGCGCTGAAAATTACTGGCCTTGGGGCTTGAGCCTGGGCGATTTTAACGCCGATGGCTACGAAGATGTCTTTATCACAGCCAGTATGAACTACCCCTATCGCTACGGCGTCAACTCGCTGCTGTTGAACAATCGTGGCCGCAAGTTTCTCGATGGCGAGTTTATCCTGGGGGTAGAACCGCGTGCGGGTGGCCAAACGGCGATGCCTTGGTTCTCGCTCGATTGTGCGGGTGGGGATCAGCGGCATCCGGAGTGTGCTAGTCAAGGTAGCGAGTTGCACCCGGGAAAGCGCCGCGGTCACGTCGAGGTATGGGGGGCACTCGGCTCGCGCTCAGCGGCGGTTTTTGATCTCGATCGGGACGGGGATTTGGATATTGTCACCAATGAATTCAATGCCGGTCCGATGGTGCTGGTGAGCGATTTGAGCACTCGCAATAAAACATTGCACTTTGTCGAAATAGAATTGATCGGCACCGATTCCAATCGTAGCGGCCTCGGAGCGACGGTGATGGTGGGTGCGGGTGGGCGGCGTTATAACAAGGTGTACGACGGCCAGTCGGGTTATCTTTCCCAGAGCGTGTATCCGCTCTATTTCGGGCTCGGTGAGGCCGCGGTCATCGACCGGATCGAGGTGGGTTGGCCATCCGGGATAAAACAAGTGCTCGACGGACCGTTGGCGAGCAATCGGACTGTTCAGATTCGCGAGCCCTGAGCGAGATGTTTGGTGGGGCAGCCAATGCTGTGCTGCTAAGGGCAGCAGCAACAAAAATCTGATTTAGACGGTTATGGCGATGGAAATGTTTACAACGCGCCTTTACGCCCCAGCGGACGATGCTTCAGCCTCAATGTCTGCCTCGCCTTCTTCCGTCTTGCCCTGCTTGCGCTTATTCTTCCGACGATATAGCAAATAAAACGGATACGAAAGCACGATCAGCAAGGCGACGCCGACCGCTGCGACCCAGCCGAACATACTGCCGACGGCGCCGATAATGATGATGGGGCCGATATAGGCCTGGGCGGTGCTGCTGCACAACAACAATGCCGCACAACAGAGGCTAATTATTGAGAAACGGGACTGCATCAGTTGGAATTCTTTGGGCTTGGGTCATCATGGCGCGCAAGTGTTTACCTTCGTATTCGGCCCGGTCGGGGTTGTAGTATTCCCAGACGATTTTCTGTTCCCGGGTGACTTCGAGTAGGCGGCCACCTTGCGATTCGGTAATCAGCGTATTGCCATTGGGCAATCGGTGTTGGGCGCCGCGGATCAGGCTGTCGAAATAACTATCTTCGTCGGTGCCTTTATATTGCCAGTAAATCTCGTGTGTGAACAGGTCGACCTCAAGCACCCGGCTGTGCCCATACGGGCTGTCGGGCAGGCCCTGGTTGTCGAAGAGCAGAACCCGGCCATTGTCCAACAGGTCCGGGTCGTGCTGTTGTTTCCAGATACCCTTGCCATACCAGCGGACGATTTGCGACTGTGGGTCGACGATGATAAAGGCATTGGGATTGCGTAGTGAAATTAACAAATCCCCGGCTTTTACGCGCGGTATATTTGCGTTTTGCGCCCAGGTCTCGGTTATCAGACGGATGGCATTGGTATGGGTGACCTCACTGTGTTTGGTCGTTTGCCATTTCGAATTTGGTCGCGGGCGCATTCCCATCGCGTTGGCCGTCGACAAAACCCGTTGTATACAGGATTTATGGGACCAGGGACGCGAGGTGGAGGGGTGGGCGGAATACTGGAACGCGGTTTACACGTGGACGCGAGAGGAAGTGCTGCAAAACGAAGCGCTCGCCGCGCGCTGCATGGTGGTGCCCTTTGAAAAACTATGAGTTACCGCCGAAGCCAAAATTACGGATATTATCACATTTTGCAACCTAGATGCGGCGGATGGTTGGGTTGAGGATTGGGTTGCGAAGATCGCTTATCAGCCCAAGTATTCGGCGCCGTTTACCGCCGCAGAGCGGCAGATGATTATGGATATTTGCGGCGAGACGGCGGTGCACTACGGCTATCACTAATAAACTAGCAGGGCTTGGTATGCGCGGCGCGAGCCGAGGTGTCATTCGCCGACTAGCTTTGCACAATGGTTGGGAATATTCCCCAGCGCGGCTCGGGGCCAAGCTCGGAAGTCTGCGTAGGCAGCCTCGGCGTAAGACTGGGTCTGGTTGGCGTCGGTGAGTACGGCGAGGCCAACCATTTTGTTGGGTAGATCACGCTTAAATGTAAGCTGGTTGTCGCGGGCTAAGTCGACTTGTTCGAAGATCCATTGCCCGAGTTTATCCGACCCGCTTTCGAGTACCACCACCCATGGGCGGCCAATGCCCTTGCGCCGGCCGAGAGTGCCCTCAGCAAGAGTCGAACTCCAGGTGTATTTGATCATCCGTGGTATGCCCAACAAAAACGTCTTGGAAACCATGACGAAGACTCCGGCGGCGCTGTCGTTGGTTTCGGTATAGCGCTCGTCCGCTCCGGGTGGTAACTCGTCGGCGCGCCAGCACCAAGTCATGATGGGATATTTCTGTGGATTCCAGTTCGCCCTTTTGAACAGCACCACCGAGAGACCGGTGTCCTGAGCTGCCAAGTAGCGCTGGCCATTGCTTTCGCGAACCGCATAGAGTTTGGGTTTGTCGTTGTCTTTGCCGCGCCAACTCCAGCCGCTGGGCAAGCTGTCGAGGGAGGATGTGGAGAAGTCCTCGATAACGATAAAGTCGTCGGGGTCCGCAACCGTTTCGGCGGATGCGGGATCGGTCGGGCAGATAGAGAGGACGCAGTAGCCCGCTAACCAGGCGAGTAGTATGTGTCGACGCATGCGGCGACCTCTACGGTTCGGTGGGGGGCGAGTCGTTATGTTCTTGGAATGCCTCTACGGCAGCCGATTCACCGCGTTTAATCGCGTTGCGGCTCATATAGCTGAGACAAGTCCAGCCAATAAAAATCCATACCAGGCGGCGCATGCGCCGCGTCAGACCTAAAGACAAGCCGAGCGCCGGATCCAGCCCTAAGGCAGAAAAGAGAAAGACCAAGCTGCCCTCCATTACCCCAATATTGGAGGGCATAAAAAAGAACAGGCCGCTGATCACAGCACCGAGCGAATTGAGCAGGAAGCAAAACCAAAAGCCGATGCCGGCATCAAGGGCGTTGAGGATCACATAGGTCTCAAGGGTACCCATAAACCAGCCGAGGCTCTGGAAAAACAAGGCCTGCAGAAAACGGGTCCGGTGTTCGTGGTAAAAAGAACCGATATTGGTGTCGATGCGCGCGGCCCGGCCCATATTGCGTTCGATTAGGTCGGTGCGGATGCCGGCCGAGCGCAAGAGATTGAGCAGGGAGGTGAACATCCGGTCTTGGCGTTTGTAAAAAAACCACAGGGCCACTGGACTGGCTACGAGTAGGGTGGTGAACAGGATACGGTATTCGAGCGGAATGAGTTCGGAGATGTCGTGGTAGTAGAACAACAGTCCCAGGCCTAAGATGGTAAAGGAGAGGCCGACGACCAGTTGTGCAGTTTTGTCGACGACGACCGAAGCCATCCCGCGCGGACCGGGTGTGTGGTGGGTGAGTAAATAGGCTTTCACCGGTTCGCCGCCCAGATTGGCCAGAGGCGTCAACTGATTGACCGTCTCGCCGGCCAACTTGGCGGCGAAAAGCGTCAGCAGGCGCGGTTTGAAGGCGTCGGGCGGAAAGGCGAAACTCCAGGCGACGGTATTGGAGACATTCCAAATCAGCGAGGGGATCAGCAAAAGAGGGAAAACCCACTTGACTGCGTCGAGGTGGTGTAGGACCTCGTTGAAACCGAGTTGGCCGACCAAAAAGCCCAGGACTAGAAAGCCCAGGGCTACCATCGCTATTTGCAGGACTTTCACGCGATTTCCTCGCGCTTGACCGGTGCCGCCGAAAGATTGCCCAGTTGGGATTGCTGTGCGTTTTCTTCAGCTTGGCTGCCCATCAGCCGGAAATGGGTGGTCAATACGCCGAGCGCCGAGAGGTGAATGAGCACAACGAGGAACCAGAAGATGGGCTCGAAAAGATTGGCGATTAGGCCGACGGCGATAAAGAGCGAAAGGAAATCGCGTTTGGTGATAAAACCGAAGCGCTCGAGTAGCCGGTAGCTCCAGTCCTTTTCGCCGTCGGGCACTTTGCTGCCGAGGTCACCCAGATAGTATTGCAGGCTGCCTGTGCCGGTTTTGAGCGCGTAGATATAGAGCAGCCCGAGAGTCAGGATCATCGAGGCGATAGCAGACACCCCTGCGTATACCGGCAGGTGCTCGCCGGGATTAAGCCAGCGCATAGCGACGATCATGGCCGAAAATCCGCCGATATAGGCGAGATTATCGGTGACGGTGTCGAACCAGGCGCCGAACTTGGACTCGGCCAGCTTGACACGGGCTACCTCGCCGTCGCAACCGTCGAGAATCGAGGCCAACTGCCAGAGCAGGCCGGCGACAAATAGTCGCAAGTAGTGGTCGGGTTGGGTAATTATATACGCACCCAAAAGCCCCGGGCACAGGACCAGGAAAAAGGTCACCATGTTTGGGGAGATGCCGGTATCGACGATGAGCTTGCTGAAAGGGACAGAGATCTTGACGTTGAGGTAGCGTGCGACGGTACCGCTGGTCGATTTGCTGACCTGGTCAAAGAGCATATTCTTGGCGGCGCGTGCGCTTTTTTTGTCGGTCACCTGGTGCCACAAGTCGTTCGAGAACGCTTCTGTTCGCGTCGAACGTCCATGAGCAGCTTTGCCGAGAAAGTGGAAAAGATCGTCGCTGCTTTGCGCCAGTGTGCGGAGAGAAAACAATCCTGGGGCACAGAGAAAAGCCCCGGTACTGAGATCGCCATCGGAAGCGAGTATGCGATTTTGAACGTGTTCACCGGGAGACACATCACTGGTTTGGGTTACAAAATCGGCCTCTTGTAGGCCGGACGCGAGCAATGTGCTCAGCGAAGAGTGGTGGTGTACATAAGAACCGTCGAGCAGGAGGAACGGAGCATCGAATTCGCTCGAGTTAGCGGCCGCCACATCCCGGGTGAGAAATTCGATCTCGAGGTCGAGATCGTGCAGGGAGGTAATGGCGTGGGTGGGGTGGCCTTGCGGTAAAATGACGCGGATCTTGTTGAGCCCCGCTTTGGCCATGGTGCGAATTCCGCGTTGTAATAGCGTCCTCCCGGCGACTTGTAAATCGGTGAGGGTTGCAGAGTCGGAAGAGGTATCGTCGAAAATTAAAATTCCTTGCCGTATCACGTCAGCTTTGCTCTTTTTCGATAGATGTTGCCGCATTGGGCTCCTGCATGCAGGAACTGGCTTTAACTCCGTAACAATATAGTCACCCATATATTATAGGCAAAAAATGGGAATCTGTCGGCCCTTAAGTTAAACACGCTGGCATCGGCAAATCGTTACTATGGCTCCTGACTTGCGGGATTCAGCCTTTTGCGGTGTAATATAGGAGGCCATATGCCCATTATTGGCGCCCGTTTTGAAATCGGCGCGCAAAGACCGTCGCCGACGGCGATAGAAATCCTGCACCTATATTGGCCGGAGGGATAAACCATGACAGCACCCAATCTCATATGGATCTTCGGCGATCAGCATCGCGCCCAAGCGTTGGGTTTAGCCGGCGATTCTAATGTGTCTACGCCGAATATCGATGCGCTGGCCGCTGGCGGCGTCACCTTTGACCGGGCGGTTGCCGGCACGCCGCTGTGTTGCCCGTATCGCGGTTCGCTGTTGTCGGGGCGCTATCCACACAAGGCGGTGCCCGGGCACCAGATGCAGTTGTCGCCCGATCTGTTCACCATCACCCAGCCCTTCAAGGCAGCGGGATATTCGACGGCGTGGTTTGGCAAATGGCATGTCGATGGCTTTCACGAGCGAGAGGGACGGGCGGCTTTTCATCATATTCCCAAGACCAGGCGCGGTGGTTTTGACACCTGGATCGGCTACGAGAACAACAATGCGCAATACGATGCCTGGGTGCACGGTCATCGCGGCGAAGACGAGGTCGAACTGCAGCGTTTGCAAGGCTATGAGACCGACGCGCTGACGGATCTATTGATTGCTCATATTGGCGCGCAGGCCGATGGCGACCAGCCGTTTTTCGCCAGTCTGAGCGCACAGCCGCCGCACGACCCGTATGAAGCGCCATCGGCGGCCATGGCCCGGCATGTGCCCGGACGGATCCAACTGCGGCCAAATGTGCCGCCGGTCGCGCGGGTGGTCGAACGGGCGCGACGAGACTTGGCGGGTTATTACGCGATGATCGAGAATCTCGATTGGAATCTCGGCCGGGTGGTCGGCGCGCTGCGCGCAGCAGGGCTCTACGACCATACGCACATCGTATTTTTTTCGGATCACGGCGACCAACACGGTTCGCATGGACAATTCCGCAAGACGGCGCCGTGGGAGGAGTCGATACGGGTGCCCTGTGTAGTCGGCGGAGGTCGCCGGTACGAGATGAAATCGGGGGTGCGGACCGACGCACCAATCAATCACGTCGATATGGGCCCCACGTCGCTGGGGCTGTGCGGAATTGAGGTGCCGGACTGGATGCCGGGTAGCGATTATTCGCACCAACGCCTGCGCAAAATGGCCTCCGGTGCGGAGCCGGATTCGGCCTATTTGCAATTGGTTGTGCCGACCGGCCACGGCGACAGTGTCGATCGGCCATGGCGCGGGATTGTCACGCGCGACGGTTGGAAATACGTGGCGTTGGAGAGACAGCCCTGGCTGATGTTTAACTTGGCAGAGGATCCGTACGAACTGGCAAACCTGGCGCACAATACCGCATTTCGCGGCGAACGAGAAAGGCTACAGCGGCGCCTGGCACAGTGGATCGACGAAACCGGCGATGTCTTTGCGCTACCGGAACTATAACAGCATAGATGGAAATGAGTCGTCTGCGGGGTGAACGGCTGATGGGCAATGAGATTTTCCATCCACAGATGCGGTAGGCGTGCAGGCGAGCGCAGCTGCAATATCAACGGCCCGTCGTTAATCCGGGTGCCTAAGGGCGTGCCAAGAAGCGACCGGTCGGGACAAGGGGTGCCACGCGGCAATCGCGCTATCCGGTCAACTGCCACTGAGGACGAAGCGCGGTATGTGTCGTTTGCTGTAGCGGACGAGCAGGGCATCGCGACAGCGCGCGTGCAGTTAATAGGGGGTCTCTTTGGTGGTGATCGGACACCAGCGTGCGGTGTGCACGTCGCTCCAGAGTGCGTCGAGAGCTGGGGGTGTGCCGATTCTTTGTAGGGCGAGCACGGCATTAAAGCGGACGTAGCGGTTTTCGTCGTTCAGGCTCGATCTGAGCGCGGAAACCGCGGCGGCGGCGGCCGGTCCGATTTTGGCTAGGGCCAACGCGGCATTGCGGCGCACTGGTTCGTGCTCGTCGTACAGAGATTTGCCCAATAGGGCAACGCTTTCTTCGTCTGCTGGGGATATTGTGCCCAGGGCTTCGGCACTGTTGCGGCGGACCCAGTGATTTGCGTCGTTCAAGGCGCGGTTTAGGGCGGGGGTTGCCGTGCGTGCTTCGAGGCCTAAATTGCCTAAGATATCGGCGGCGGCAGAGCGCAGGGGCCAATCGGCGCTGGCTAATTCCGCGATTAGGGCCGGTACGGCAGCGGCACCGATAGCGGTTAGCGCATGGGCGATGTCGAGGTCGGCAGGATTACCTCCGTGCACATTGGCGGGACTTTTTGCCTGACCCGATTCGGCTTTGGCTTGAGCTTCTGCACGCAGAGCGTCGATCAGCGCGGGCACGGCGGATTCGGAGAGACGGCCCAGGGTATAAGCGGCGTCGAGGCGTCGGCTTTCGCTAGGGTCTTGTAGGGCGGATAACAATTCGGCTTCATTCTCCGCCGATCCATTAGCCCTTTGCGGGGCGCCCGCGAGCCAGTGCCAGATGTGGGCCGAAAGTTCAGGATGGGCGTCGTCGGACATAGCTTGCCAGTCATCGTTGCCGCACTGCCCGTTCGGCTCGACGGGCTCTTCCATGCGCAAAAATTGAAATTTGAGCATGTGGCGCTTGCGGTTGCTGGTATTGGCCGTAGCCCGGTGCCATACGTCGAAGTTGACTAGGGCAACGGTGCCGGCCGGTCCGCATAGCTTATGTTCCGGCTCGCATGCCTTCGTCGGCTCCGGGTCCGAAATATGGTTGTAGAATTGGCGGGTGGGCATGATGCTCGTCGGTCCCATGGTGGGGTCGACGTCCTGAGGATAATAAAAGGCCATAAGCCAGCGGAAGCGGTGGTGGCGGGCGTTACTGTCGAAAACATAGTCGTCCTTGTGCCAATTCTGGCCCTTGCTGCCCGGGCGGTTTAGATGGCAATAACGGTGCGGGTGCATAGAATAGCCCGGACCAAGCAGGCTGTGCAGGGCGCCCTTGACGGAGGGGCTGTCGAAGACGGCGCCCAATTCGGGTACGCGCGGCAGAATATTGTTGCCGGGGTTGCCTTCGGCGTCGAGGATGGCATCGATTTTTTTGCTGATGGCGCGGTGAAATTCCGGTGGTTGGTCGGCTTGTACAAGGGTGTAACCCTGGCTGATAAATTCGCGTATCGCTCGGTCATCGAGAGGGATGGCGGACATGAGCGGGTCTCCTTATCGTGAAAGTTGATCGCCTGAGAAGTCGGGGCTAATTTTACGCAACGAATCGCGATTGAACAAACTTGACTATCGGAGAATGCATTATGGCCAAAGGTCCCAATGTAATATTGATCGTTGCAGACGATATGGGCTACGGAGATTTTGGCGTCTTCAATGACGGGCCGGCGCGCACGCCGCATCTCGACGCACTCGTACAACAAGGGCTCTGCTTGAGCCAACACTATGCGGGGTCACCGGTGTGTTCGCCGTCGCGGGCAGCGTTGTTGACTGGGCGCTATCCGCACCGCACCGGGGCGTTGACGCCGATGGAGGTGCGTGGGCGAGACCGCATTGCGCTGGATGAGGTGACCATCGGCGATGCGTATAAACACGCTGGATATGCGACGGGACTGATTGGTAAATGGCACAATGGCGCGTTCGACGACCGCTATCATCCCAATGCACGCGGTTTCGATGAGTTCGTCGGTTTTCGCGGTGGTTGGATGGATTATTTTAATTGGTGGATCGAGCGCAATGGGCAACGCGAGACGGCAGACGGTCGTTATCTGACGGATGTCTTTACGGCGGAAGCGGTCGATTTTGTACGGCGGCACCGTCAGCAGCCCTTTCTGCTTTGTGTAATGTACAATGCACCGCACTCGCCGTTGAAAGCGCCCGACGAGGTGGTGCAGCCCTATGTCGACGCGGGTATGAATCCGGGGTTGGCGATCACTTATGCGATGAACGAAATCATGGACCAGGGCGTAGGGCAGATCGCTGAGACGTTGGAAGAGTTGGGGCTCACCGATGATACAATATTAATGTTTACCAGCGACAACGGACCGGCTTTTAACTTGCGGTCGGATCAGGTGCCCGAAGGCATGGACACGAATACGCTGCGCTATAATTGTGGCTTTAACGGGCAGAAGGGTTCGGTGTACGAAGGGGGGATCCGAGTGCCGATGATCATGCGTTGGCCAGGGGGGATAGCAGGAGGCCGGCTGGTGGATGATTTGGTGCACGGCACGGATTGGTTGCCGACGCTGGCCGGTATCTGCGGAGTAGAACGGCCCGGAGGCCGACCTTTGGATGGGCTGGATGTGTTTTCGGCTTTGCAAGGTGCGGGCGAGGCGACTCCAGCCCGGTTCTGGCAGCTCAATAATCACGAACCCGTCGGTTGGATCAACGCCGCGATGCGCGAGGGTCCGTGGAAATTGGTGCGGCCACGCTTGGCCGAACGACCGAAGAGCGATGCCGATAAAAAGCTGATGGAACGCTATGTGGCGATGGACATAAAATACAAATACCATCCCGACGAAGTGACGGGACTGATGGATGATCCGGATCCTCATTTTATTGCGCCGTCCCCGGGCGAGCCGGAGTTATACAATATTGTCGATGACCCGTTGGAAAAAGATAATCGGGTCTCGACCGAGCCGGAAAGAACGGGGCGCATGCTCGGTGCGTTGCAGGCGTGGTTTGACGAGGTTGAGGCGGAAAGGCGGCGGATTCAGTCCGATGGCACAGTGGTAGAACTGGCGGATATATGAAAACGCTGAATCAACTGCAGGTGGAATTTTATCGGCGCGAAGGATACCTACATGTCCCTGGTGCGCTTTCTCGCGAAGCGTTGTCGTTGGCGGAACATATTTTGCATGATTGGAGCGAACGGCAGATCGCGCAGTGGCTGGAGCAGGGCTTGCTCGACGACGCGCGGGCCGATCTCGATTTTAGCCATCGTTTGGCTCATTTGTGGTCGGCCGCTGGACATCCGCCGTATATGCGCAGCCCGCGGCGCGATTTGGTCGGACCTGAGATGTATGAGTTATTGGTCGAACCGTCGCTGCTCAATCTGGCCGAAGATCTGTTGGATACGGGCGAGTTATCGGTGCATGGTATATTCAATGCGCGACCAAAACTACCCGATCAACGCTGGACCGACACGCCCTGGCACCAGGACGCGCAATACTATCGCGATGCTGAGCAGATCCACGTATTGAGCATCTGGTTTCCGCTACAGGCAGTGTGTGAGCGGAATAGCTGTTTGCAGGTGGCTCCAAATGGGCATGGCGACCGGCTATTTCCAGACTACCAAGACCAAGAAACAGGCTTCAAAGGTATCGACCGGGCAGAATGGAACAAGTTGCACGGCATCTCAGTCGAGATGCAGCGCGGCGACGCGTTATGTTTTACCCAATTGACGCCCCATCGCGCGTTGGCAAATCGCAGTGAAACGGTGCGCTGGTCGATGGATATGCGCTACGAGGCGACACAGACTGCGACGGAGAGCGGCAAGCAATTTGGCTTTGTCGCGCGCAGCGAGAAAGATCCCGCAGCGGTGATGGGGCGGGAGGAGTGGTTGGCCAAGTGGGATGGCATTGCAGAACAGACGTACTGACCAAAGGATTACAGAGGGAGTAGACGGTGGCTAAAACTTGCTTGATGATAGGGGCCAGTGGTATGGCCGGACGTTGGGTTCAATGGTTGACGGAAGAGTTGGCCGATCGCGTGCAGATCGTCGGTTTAGTCGAGATCGACGAGCAGGTGCTCGCCGAGCAAGGGGCCAAGCTTGGTTTGCGCGCAGATCAGCTTTATACCGATGGCGAAGTGGCCTGCGCCAAAGTAAAAGCCGATTTTTGTGGAATTGCGACGCCGCCCCAATTCCATTGTAGTTTGGCACTTGCCGCGATGGATGCCGGCATGCCTGTGATCTGCGAAAAACCGATCGCCTCGACATGGGCAGAGGCCAAGAAAATGGCAGCTAAGGCCAAACAGACCGGATTGCCCTGCGCGATCATCCAAAATTACCGCTATGCGCCGAACAAACAAGAAGTGGTGCGGATTCGCGATGAGCAACGCCTGGGGCGTCTACAGCATATTGTCGGGCGCTATGCTTGCGATTATCGAGAGCACGGGTCGTGGGGCAAGGCGTGGCGGCACGATATGGATTTCAGTCTGCTCTTCGAAGGCTCGGTGCACCACTTCGACATGATGCGTTTTCTGTCAGGTGGTGATTGTGAGGTCTTCCAGGGCTTCGGGTGGAATCCACAGTGGTCGAGTTTTAAGCATTTTTCGAGCGGTTTTTATGTAATGCGGATGGACAACGGGGTGCACGCGGCCTACGAGGGCAATAGTTCGGCAGCGGGGATTACGAGCTGTTGGCATAAGGAATACTATCGCTTAGAGTTTGCAGAGGGCACGGTGGAAATCGGTGCGGGTGACGAGGTGCAGATTACACGAATTGGGCAGCCGGTGGAGGCGTATCATGCGCCGGCGTTAGCGCGAGAGGGGCACGAGTATTTGTTGCAGGAGTTTGTCGATTGGTTGGAGGGGGGGACGGCGTCGGCGACGCGGATTGAGGATAATTTGCGGAGTTTTGCGTTGGTGATTGCGGCTATGGAGACTACGGAAGACGGGATGCCCAAGCGGATTGCGGATTATTTATAGAGCGGATTGACCGTTTTGCGATGTATCTCTGGCTCATTCTCACCCCGGCATCTCTGCCGTACTCGACACTGTAAGTTTAAGCAGGTTTGTTGTTGGTGAGAAGATACCCCTTTTCGACGGGACGAGATTAGGACGTTCATCAATAACGAGTGTATTCGAGAGAGGAAAATAATATGACCGAGACGATGAAGGGGATTTTTGCGGTAATGCAGACGCCGTTGAAAGAGAATGGAGATCTGGATGTTGGGAGTTTGGAGAAGCAGACGAGTTTTTGTATTGAGTGTGGTGCGCATGGGTTGGTGTATCCGGTTCTGGGCGGGGAATATCAGTTTTTAAGCGAAGGAGAGAGGGCGCGGTTGGTGGAGGTGGTGGTAAAGACGGCGGCGGGACAGGTGCCGGTGGTGGCGGGTGTCGCGGGGCCGGTTAAGGAGGTAGCGGTAGAATGTACGACGGCGGCGGTCAACGCCGGGGCCGATGCGGTGGTGGCGCTGCCGCCGACGGGTGGGCGGCAAGCAGAGGTACGCGAGTATTACGAGGCGATCGCGGCGGCGGCTGGGCGGCCGGTCTTTTTGCAACATACTTCTGGTGGATTGAGCGCCAATTTTATGCGCGAGCTCTTTGCGGAGGTCGAGCATATCGATTATCTGAAAGAGGAGCAGCAGCCCAGTGCACATCAGATCAGTGCGGTGATCGACGAAGTCAAGGAGGGCTGTCTCGGTGTGTTCGGTGGTGGGCATGGGCGCTGGATGCTATCCGAAATGCGGCGGGGCGCCAGCGGCTTTATGCCGGCGGCTGAGGCGATCGACGTGCACGTACAGATTTGGGACGCTTTTCAGGCGGGAGATGAACGCAAAGCACGAGACATTTTTAATTTGTTATTGCCGCAAATCAACTTGATCATGGCTGTCGGTCTGCATGTCTGCAAGCAGATCCTGGTGCGGCGCGGGGCGATCGACTGCGCGCGGATGCGCGCACCCGGCTCGCCCTTAATGGATGCGGAGGACCAGCGCGAATTGGAAATGATTATGGCGGATTTGGCACCTTATTTTAAAGTGTGAGGACCGACAATGATAATTGATACGCATGTACATATTTTCGACCCTTCTCGACCCGAAGGCGTGCCCTGGCCGGATTCCGAAAATCAGTTGCTCTATCGCACGACATTGCCCGAACAGGTCAAGGCGCAGGCAATGCCCGAGGGAGTTGAGGGCGTAGTGGTGGTAGAGGCCAGCGAATGGGTGGAGGACAATCAGTGGGTATTGGATATCGCCAAGGACGATCCCTTTATCCTCGGTTTGGTCGGACGTCTGGAGCCGAACGATCAACATTTCGAGCGCGACTTGAATCGTTTTTCGGCGGATCCGATTTTTCAGGGAATTCGCTTTTGGGGCGGTTATTTTGAAAATGTAGAGCAAGGTGATTTTATCGACAAAATGCGTCGCGTCGCCGAAAGAGGACTCGTTGTCGATGTAAATTTTCCCTGGAAAAGTGCCGATGGTTTTTTTGCGCTGCAGGAGAAGGTGCCCGATTTAAAGATCGTGCTCGAGCACGTCAGCGGCGTTACGGTCAATGGCGGGCCGCCCTCAGACGAGTGGATGGAGAATATGCGCCGGGCGGCCGAACATCCTCAGACCACGATGAAGGTCTCGGCACTAATGGAAAACTGCGTTGAGCAACCGGCACCGGCGGCGGCTGGCTACTATAAACCGGCGCTAGATGCGATGTGGGAGATCTTCGGCGAGGAACGACTTTTTTACGGCAGTAACTGGCCGGTGTGTGAGCGGGCGGGAAACTATGCGCGCTGTATTCGCACGGTGCGGATGTATTTCGCCGGGAAGGGAATGGAGGCGACTGAGAAATTTTTCTGGCGCAATTCGCAAGCGGTGTACGGATGGAAAGAGCGGTAGGGGGACTGCGGTTGCTAATATGCGCCGCTGAGAAGCATCTGGCCAAGTCGCCCGGAGGATGTGCTTTCGGGTGGTGCTCACTGCTTGTGTCTGATATTGTGCGCCGACTGAGCTGTTGAGTCTATCAATTCGGTAACATAAAATCATAAACTACACCGCAGGTGCTTTTTTCGCGGGTTTGATACTTAACGTTAAACAGGGAGATCGCTATGCTGCCGATGGTCGATACGCATCAACATTTGTGGGATATGGCGCAGTTTTCATTGCCGTGGCTAGCTGGGGACGGAATGGATCTTTTGCGAAGCAATCATCTGATGAGCGACTATCTCGCCGCGGCCGAGGGAGCCGGGATTGCCAAAACGATTTATATGGAGGTCGATGTTGACCCGCAGCAGCGTGTGGCCGAGGCCGATTTTGTCAGGGACCTCTGCGCGAGCGGTGACAATCCGATGGTGGGTGCGGTCATTGGTGGCAGTCCGGGTGAGGAGGGCTTTCGCCGCTATATCGGTAATGTCAAGGGCAACGAGTATATCAAGGGAGTGCGGCTGGTATTGCACGTGCCCGAGGCTGAACAGGGGCGCTGTCTGCAGGCGGCCTTTGTTAAAGATGTGCAGTTTTTGGGCGAAAATGGCTTAAGCTTTGATCTGTGCTTGCGCCCGGGTGAATTGGCGGATGCGGTCGGTCTCGTGAACCAGTGTCCGGATACGCGTTTTATTGTCGACCACTGCGGTAACGCCGATGTGCAAATCGTCAGCGGTCAAACCGAACACGACCCCGCCAACCCCTATAGCCATTGCAAAGAACAGTGGCAGCGCGATATGGATGCGTTGGGCGCATGCGAAAATGTCTCGTGCAAGATCTCGGGAATCATCGCCCGTGCCCCCGAAGGGTGGACCGCCGACACGTTGGCGCCCACGGTTAATCACTGTCTCGATAGTTTTGGACCGGATCGCGTGGTTTTTGGTGGCGACTGGCCGGTATGTAATTTCGGTGCGAGTTTAAGCGAGTGGGCGGCGGCGTTGCGGGCCATCGTCTCGGAGCGACCCGAGGAGGACCAGGCAAAACTGCTGGCCGGTAATGCCGAACGCCTATACGGGTTGGTGTAGAGATGAATCCCTTCGAGAAAGTGGCGATCGGCGAGACGGGAGTCGAGGTGACGCGCTTGGGTTTGGGCGGCGCGCCTTTGGGTGGGATGGTATTGGCGGATGGGATATTTCAGGGCAGCGGTTATCAAGAGGCGCTGGCCATTATCCGTCGGGCCTATGCGATGGGCGTGCGCTACTTCGATACAGCGCCGATGTATGGCGATGGGCGCAGTGAGACGCGTTACGGGCGGGTATTGCACGAGTTTGCGCGCGAATCGTATGCGATTTCGAGCAAGGCTTCGAGAATCATGCGACCGGCCGATCCCGACGATTTACAGCCCTATAGCGAGGACGGGATTCCCCATTTGGTCTACGATTTTGATTTCAGCGCTGCCGGTATCCGGGCTTCGCTTGAGGCTAGTTTAGAACGATTGCATTTGGATGCGGTCGATATTCTCTTTGTGCACGACAGCGATTTCAAGGACCAGCACGAGGACGATGTGTTTATTACGGCGTTGGAAGCGGCGAGTGAATTGCGCGCGGGCGGAGTGATCAAGGCTATCGGCATGGGCATGAATGAGTGGGAGCGCACGGCGCGAATGGTCGAGCGCTTTGATCTAGATTATATCTTGCTGGCTGGCCGCTATACGCTGTTGGATCAGTCGGCGTTGCCGGAGTTATTGCCGCTGTGCATTGAACGCGGGGTGAAGTTGACTATAGGCGGTCCATATAACAGCGGGATCCTTGCCCGCGACTTGGATCAACCCGTCGCCTTCGACTATCAGCGCGCCCCCGAGCAGCTAGTGGACAAAGCTAAGGCGCTGAAGGTGGTCTGCGATCGGCACGGGGTCGAACTGCGGGCGGCCGCGCTGCAATTTGTCTTCGGGCATGAGGCGGTGATCTCCGTGGTCCCCGGTGCGGCAACGGTGGCCGAGTTGGAGGACAATGCGCGGGTAATGCAGATAGAAATCCCTTCGGCGATGTGGGATGAGTTGAAATGCGAAGGGCTCGTGCCGGAAAGTGCGCCAACGCCCTGATATGTATATGGATAGGACTAGCGAAAAAACGGGTCGTCTATCTTAGCTGAAGAACAGATCCGTTGCCCCTATTGCGGCGAAATGGTCGATGTTTTTGTCGATCGTTCGGTGCCAGAACAGGCTTATGTAGAGGACTGCTATGTCTGTTGTAGGCCGATACTGCTTGCGGTGCGCGTTGGCGCGGGCGAGGAGGTATCGATCGAAGCGAGACAGGAGAATGGATGATATGTGGAGTGCATAACGGTCGTCATTAAGTAGATCGCTATAAACAAACGGCTGTGGTGACCGCCCGTATTTTATGTAGCAGAACTACGTCGGTGATCGCGAGAGGATGCTGGCCGACTTCGGCGCAGTGCGCTTGGGGCTAATGCGGGCGGGACTCGGCGGGTAGTCGGTGGCTGTAGTGGCAGTTGATGTAGTGGTTGGTGTGGTGAGCATCGCAGTATTAAGTCGAAGCTTGGTGTCGACGGATAGCCGATATGACACGCCGCCGGCGGAGTGCTGAAATCTTGCGGTCTTTAGGGCATTTATGGTGACCGAGGCGGTTTGTGTAGTTTGTGTGTGATGTGCGAATCACTGGTGGATATTTGCGCAGTAGCGCTGGCGCGCTTTTACCCGTTGGCATCTTTCCCCGGCGTGGTGTCTATTTTTCGGGCGGGAAGCCACAATGCGATCGCCGCTTTATTAGCGGGACGAGAAATGTAGACGTGTTGCAATGGGCACTCTCGGCGAGGGCAAAGGCTGTACGGCAAAGGCGCTTGTCATCGGATTGCTCGGTGCGGTCTGTTTGGGGTTGGGTTCGACCTACAACGATATGATCATCAAGGGCTCCGGCTTGGCGGTGTGGAATCTGACACCAGGGGCCATTTTTCTGTTTTTTGTTTTCGTGTTGGGCAATGGACTACTGCGCTGGCTCGCACCCCGCTTGGCATTGGAGCGCAGTGAATTAGCGGTGGTTTTTTTTCTCCTACTGTTGGCCAATACACTGTCGGGACGCGGTCTACCGGTGCAGCTTTTGCCTGTGATGACCGGGGCCTATTACTACGCCACGCCCGAGAATAATTGGAAGGAGTTGGTACAACCCTTTTTGCCGGATTGGCCATTGCCGCAAGGCGACGAGGCTGTCCGGCAGTTTTACGAGGGCGCACCGGACGGAGCGATTCCATGGGACATTTGGGTGTGGCCGCTTGCGTGGTGGTTTGTATTTGGTTTGGCACTCTTTCTGGCGATGATTTGTCTGATGGTCATCGTGCGTCGACAGTGGGTCGAACATGAGCGGCTTAGTTATCCGATGATGCAACTGCCGCTGAGCTTGTTGGGGGTCGGCAAGGGACAAAAACCGCTCTTGCGGCGGGGGTTGATGTGGATCGGTTTCGCCGTGCCTTTTGTGCTCGGTTCGATCAATGCGCTGCACAATTACTATCCGACCATTGCCCAGGTGAGTTTGTCGCTGGGCTCGGTGGAAATCGTTCGTGGCATGCCCACACTGGGGCTGGGGCTCAACCCTTCGATGCTTGGTTTCTCGTATTTCGTGCCGCAAAATGTCGCTTCTGGCCTGGTGTTTTTCTTTTTGTTTAATCGCTTGCAGAGCGGTTTTCTGACGCAGTTCGCCTGGGGTGGCAAAGATGCCAGCATGGGACCCTACAGCCAATACACTGATTCGATCATCATCTATCAGGCGATGGGCGGCATGTTGGTGTTGGTGGCGGGTATGCTGTGGGTTGGGCGGCAACATTTGCGCGATGTCTTGCGTGGGGCGTTGTGCGGTGCGGGGGAAGCTGCGGACGGCGATGAGATTATGTCATATCGCGCAGCGGTCGGCGGTGCGGTAGTCAGTTTTGCCGTGATGACCGTTTGGCTTTGGCGCACGGGGATACCCCTGTCTGTGGCGGTAATGTTATTGCTCGGTTCGTTTGTCGGTTTTATGACCATTACGCGGGTCGTCGCCCAAGGTGGGGTGGCATCGATGTTTCCGCCGAGCAATGGGCCGGATTTTGTAATCTCCGGGGTCGGGGCCTCGCTCTTGGGTTTCAAGGGAACGGCAGGACTGGCATTGGGCTATGCCTGGGGAGTGGACCAGTTGATACTGCTGATGGCGGCTTGTGCCAATGGTTTGAAGTTATTCACCGAGATTGATCTGATCGGTCGCCGGCGGATGTTCTGGGCGATGTTAGCTACGATTGTGCTGACCTTGGCGTCGGTAATAGGCTTGACGCTCTATTTGGCTTATGAGCATGGGGCGATCAATCTGTCGAGTTTTTATTTTAACAATGTAGCGCAATATCCTTACAATTTTATGAGCAAAAATGTGCAGACGCCAATGGGGCCGAGTCCGGGGATGTGGGGGCATACGTGGGTGGGGGCCGCGATCATGGGGGCGCTAATGTGGTTGCAGTACCGTTTCGTGTGGTGGCCGTTTCATCCACTGGGATTTCCCATCAGTTGTGTTTTCGGCACGATGTGGTTTTCGGTTTTTGTGGCTTGGGCGATCAAAGGTGCGGTGCTCAAATACGGGGGTTTGGCACTTTTTGAGCGTTTAAAGCCGATGTTTCTGGGGCTCATTTTGGGCGAGGCGGTAGTGGCTGGTTTTTGGGTGGTAGTCGATTATTATACTGGGATGCAGGGCGGTCGTTTGGGCAATATCATTATGGGGTGAATGCGTAGCGCGTAAAGGCTAGTTATGGTCGAACGATTAGTTTATTTCAATGGCGAGTTTATCCCCGAGCAAGAGGCGCGAATTTCTATCTTCGATTGTGCGCTCATGTATGGGGACATGGTCTTCGAGATGACGCGTAGTTTTGCGCAGCAACCTTATCGACTGCGCGAGCATCTTGAGAGACTCTATGGCTCGATGAAATACGCACAGATTGAATGCGGACTCGATATAGATCAGATGGAGCAAGCAACGCACGAGACCATCAAGCGCAATCTGCCCGCCCTCGGTGCGTTGGATTTTCAGATTATGCACGATGTTACGCGTGGGGCCTTGCCGCTATACAATACATTGGTCAAGGAAGGCACTGCGCCGATCGTCACGATCAATGTCTTTCCCCTAGTGCGCCATATTGGCGGCGCGGCGAATATCTATGAAGAAGGCGCACATTTCGTAGTACCGCAACAACAGTCGGTGCCCTCGCGTTATATCGACCCCAAAGCAAAAAATCGCAGTCGCATCTACTATAAGATTGCCGAATTACAAGCGGCGCATATGCAAGACGGGGCCCAGGCATTGTTGACTGATGAGCATGGTTTTATCACCGAGGGGACAGGCAATAACTTCTTTATGGTGCGCGAGGGGCAGATCTTCACGCCGAAAGGCCACAATATTCTGCGCGGGGTTTCGCGCGGGGCGTGCATGGAGTTGGCACGTAAGCTCGACATGCCCCTCAGTGAAGCGGATATCGAACCCTACGATGTGCGCGAGGCGGACGAAGCGTGGTTTACGAGTACGACGATCTGCATGTTGCCGATCACCCATTTTGATTTTCAGGCGGTTGGCGAGGGCAAGGTGGGGCCAGTTTATCGACGTTTACTCGCGGCGTGGTCGCAGGAAGTTGGCGTAGATATCGCCGCCCAGGCGCGGGAATATGCCGCCATGATGGATACCTGGACTCCTTGAGATGAGGCCTGCGATGGGAAATGATGCGCGGCGGAGTTATTGGCGTCTGTCGCGGCTAGCGTTATGCCTGTAGTGCGGTGAGGAGTTAAGAGGGGTTCGCTATGCCGACGACGAGGGGCTCACGCACAGCACGGATGCGTCGGTGCCGCTTTTGAGTCTGTCTGGAATGGTAGAGTCGACCGAGGCCGAACGAGACTTAGCGAAGCAAGCGCGGGCGTAGATCGGATATAAAGGGGATTAACTACATCAATCCATAGACGAAAGCAAAGCGCAGAAAAATGATAACTACGAGACAGCACCCCACTGAGGCCGAACGCTTTTTTTTCGATAACAATGGCTATCTTGTTCTCGAAGATTTTCTTGCCAAAGATCAGGTTCATGCGTTATACGCAGCGTTGCAGCGGGTTATCGCCCGGCGGCGCTCGCCCGAATTCAAGCGGACCCACGAACCGGTCTTTGCCGATCGGCTTGATACGGTCAATAGTCGGGTGATGCACTTGTTGGCTGAAGATCCACTCTTTTTGCAATTGCTCGATTATGAGCCGATGATGGCCTACGTGCACGGTCTTTTCAACGAGATGCCGCACCTGCATTCGACTGATGCTTTTTACGAGGTCGAACGGGCCGATTACCACGGTCGGAGTTGGCATATCGACGGGATCCAGGATGGTTTCCGCAACCTCAAACCGCATATCCCGTTCTTGCAGTTCAAAGTCGGCTACTATTTGAGCAATATGAGCGAACCCGACCAGGGCAATTTGACACTGGTGCCCGGCAGTCACAAGGCCTTGGTGGATCCAGATGTCGGGGATCTGCAGAATCCAGCGCTCTTCGATGGGGCGCTGCAAATCTGTGGCGGACCAGGTACGGCAGTCATCTTTCACAACGCTGTTTGGCACACCGCGGGGCCCTTTGCGCGCGATGGCGGCAAACGGGTGATGTTATATTACGGCTATGAGCATCCGTGGATGCTGGCTTGCGCCGAGCAATGGCGTTACGAACGGGCGTTTTTGCAGAGTCTTACCGAGCAGCAGCGGCGTTTCTTCCACGGTTTTGTCTTCGATCCGCCAGAATACCGATGGGGATAGACATGGACAAACCAGATACAACACCTATGGCTTGGAATGCGCCGGATCCAGGCGGAAGCCGTCGTTTGGGCATGACCCTTTTTCTAGTCTCGCTGGCGATGCTCTTTGGTTCGAGTGTGGTGGCCTTTGGCTATTTGCGCTTTACTAGCCCAGCTTTGCAAGGGCTGGCGCCCGTTGAGTTGCCCTTCGGTCTTTTCATCTCGACTGCGGCGCTGCTGGGAGCCGGATGGATGGTGCACAGATCTTGGCAGAGCGCACGCCGCGGAACCTTTCCGCAACTGCGCCGGTGGCTGGGCTGGACTTGGAGCATGAGCGCGTTGTTTGTCGCGATACAGCTACCGGCGATGTGGCAGTTGCTCGAATATCACCAGATATTGAATGTGTCCGAAGAAGCAAGTTTGTACGGAATAACTTTTGCGCTGATTCTGGTGCACGCTTTGCATGTCTTGGGTGGAATGGTGCCCTTGTCGATATTGGCCTGGAAGGCGCGGCGGAATCGACTCGACAGCGAACACTTGCTTACTGTGCGAGCCTGTGCTGTCTACTGGCATTTTCTCGAAATCGTGTGGGTTGCGTTACTCGCTTCTTTTTTCTTTTTGGGCTGATATGAGCGGAGAGTCGAAAAGGGTCCAACTATCTGGTATAGCACGGCAACCCTCTGTGGTGTGCGGTGCACGTAGCTATGTAAGAAGGTCACGGCCATAGTCGTTGGTTTGCAGGGGGGTATTACCAAGTTATTGGCGTGGTTCGGCGAAGGTCTGCACCGCTGTTATCTAATGGGCGGGATGATGCACCTGCAAATCGATACGAGTTGGTGGTGCATGGACTTCGGTGCATATCAATGAGGGCAAGCCGGACGGCGACGAAATTGACGGTAATCTAGATTGCGGTAGTGGTTATTCCTCGTTGGTGAGCATATTGACGCCAAGCCAGTCGTCGGCTACGCCGCGTGAGACAGCCTCGGCTATGCGTTCCTGATGGAGTTGGAGCACTCTGTCGTCAGGGTCTTTGGCCAGTGCTTGCGCGATCAGCAGATTGGCCTGGGTGAACTTGCGGTCGTAGTAGAGCCGTAGGGACTCCTCATAATTGGCTTGGGTGCCGAGCTTGCGTTCGATCAAGGCGTCGGGATTGCCTTCGAAGATTTCATAGATTACCAGTGGTTCGCTGTGCCCGTTGACCTGGACTTTGTCGAGGACGCGGAATTTGTATCGGTCGCGTTCGCTCAGCCTGGCCATCACATGCTCACTGACGATTAACCCGACGTCATAGTGCCGAGTCAATCCCTCGAGTTGTGTGGTGACGTTGACCGCGTCGGAGAAGACGGTGGTTTCCATGCGCTGGCTCTCGCCGACAACGCCTAGCATCAGTTCACCGACGTGCACGCCGATGCCGATTTGCACCGAAGGTGATCCTGGGGCGATATACTTTTCGTTGAATTGCGTCATAGCCTTGTGCATGCCGATGGCGGCTTCGACGACCTCGTCGGCTTCGGTAGGGAAGAGTGCCATGATCGAATCGCCCAAATATTTGTCGATAAATCCCCTATTCATACGGATAATCGGGCTGATCCAGCTCAGGTAGGCATTAATAAAGCGGAAACTGTTTTTCGGCCCCAGTTGCTCCGACAGCGAAGTGAAGGCTATGATGTCGGAAAACAGGATGTACATTTTGGTCTGGATCTGGTCGCCGAGTTGCACGTCGAGTATGTTTTCGCGTTGCAGTAGGATTAGGAACTCTCTCGGCACGAAGGAGGAGTAGACTTGATTGGAACGTTCCATGAGCTCGTACGCTTCCTGGACTTCGTCGGTCTTGATCTCTACCTCGCGCGAGAGGCTACGCTGGAGGTTGTAGAGTTCGATATGGGTGCCGACTCTATGCAATAGCTCGGTGTGATTAAAGGTTTTGGTCATAAAGTCTACGGCGCCCAGTTCGAATCCTTGGACGATCTCGTCGGTTTCAACCTGGTCGGAGAGGAAAATGACGGGCACGTCCTGGGTTGTCGGGTTGACTTTGAGCCGCCTACACGTTTCGAAACCGTTCATCACCGGCATCTGCAAATCGAGTATGATCAAATCTGGCGGTTGCGCCTGCGCGGTCTGTAGGGCGGCTTGCCCGCTGGTCGCCGAGCGCACGCCGTAACTGGCGTGTTCGAGTATCTGGTTTAAGGTAACGACAATCTCCTGTTCATCGTCGACGATGAGAATTTCTCCGCAGGCGCTCACAATATTCTCACTTTTTCTTGAGGGTTTCTACACCGACCCACTCGGCGGGCACGCCGTGTGCGACAGCATCGGCGATGCGTTGCTGATGGAAATGCAGTACCCTGTCGTCTGGGTCTTTGGCTAGTGCTTGCGCGATAAGCAGATTGGACTCGGTGAACTTGCGGTCGTAGTAGAGCCTCAGGGCCTCCTCGTAATCGGCTTGGGTGCCGAGTTTGCGTTCGATCAGTGAATCGGGATTACCTTCGAAGATCTCGTAGATGACCAGTGGCTCGCTGCGCCCTTTGACCTGGACCTTGTCGAGGACGCGGAATCTGTATTGGTCACGGTCGCTAAGCTTGGCCATTACATGCTCGCTAACGACCAGTCCGACATCGTATCGCCGGGTGAGCTTTTCGAGGCGGGAGGCGACGTTGACCGCGTCGGATATAACAGTTGTTTACATGCGCTGACTCTCGCCGATGACACCTAGTATCAGTTCGCAGACGTGCACGCCGATGCCAATTTGCACCGGAGGGGAGCCTGAGGCGATATATCGTTGGTTGAATTGAGCCATAGCCTTATGCATGCTGACTGCGGCGGCGACGGCGTCGTCGCAGTCGGTGGGGAACAGTGCCATGATCGAATCGCCAATATACTTGTCGATAAACCCCTTGTTCATATGGATAATCGGGCTAATCCAGCTCAGGTAGGCATTGATAAAACGGAAGCTATCTTCCGGACCCAGTTGATTTGCCAGCGAGGCGAAGGCGATGATGTCAGAAAAAAGGACGCACATCTCGGTCTGAACCTGGTCGCCGAGTTGCACGTCGAGTATGTTTTCGCGTTGCAGCAGGGTGAGGAACTCTTTGGGTGCGAAGGAGGAGTAGACTTGATTAGCCCGTTCCATTTGTTCGTGCGCGTCCTGGACTTCGTCGCTTTTGACCTCCACCTCGCGCGAGAGGCTGCGGCGCAACTGGTAGAGTTCGATATGGGTGCTGACTCGACGCAACAATTCGATTGAGTTGAAGGGTTTGGTGATGAAGTCGACGGCACCTAGTTCGAATCCCTGGATTACCTCTTCGGTTTCGCCCCGACAGGTGAGGAATATTACGGGCACGTCAATAGTGGCCGGGTTGGCTTTGAGTCGTCGGCAGGTTTAAAAACCGTCCATTACCGGCATGTGTAAATCGAGTAGAATCAATGCGGGTAGCGCCGCCTGCGCGGCTTGTAGGGCGGCTTGCTCGCTGGTCACTGGGCGCACCGAAAAATCGGCCAGCTGCAAAAGCCGGCCAAGTAGAGCCAATTTGTCATAAGCATCGTCGACGATGAGGATATCGACTTTATTGTCATCCATGCCGTTCAGTTATCCTTCGATCCATAAGACGGTTATCTCTCGGCCAATGCCTTTTACGCTGTTGATGGAGCGAAGCGCGCAGCCAATAGACTGTTTCACCAGTATGTTGCTACGGACTAGACGGGCGACTCGCGCGATTTATTTGAGTTGAGCGGAAAACGATCGGGCATCGGTATGCGCCAAGTCGGCCATGTTTAATTCGGTCGCGTGTTCGACCTGTTACTCAACTTGGCCTAAATGCAAAGTCATACTCGCAGGATAGATCATTATGACCGGTAGTCCGATGCGCAATCTCAATCCTGTGCGAACGAAATAGCACGTCGATAGTCGGTTGATTGATGTAATCCAAAGCTATTATATAAGGTGTTTATGCGAGAATAAAAAGCAAAACTAGTAAGCCACCGAAATCGTTCTGCGCAGACTGTGTTCTCCGGCATCTCCAGCAATGCCCAGTTGAAGTATATATAGACCCGGAGGGCTGAGGTCGCCCTGTTGGTTGCGCCCGTTCCAGTGTAGCTCGTGATGCCCCGCTTGGGCTTCGCGCTCGGCGGCAAAAAGGCGTCGACCCGCAAGGTCATAGAGTTGCAGGCGCATGGGGCGAGCAGCGAGTACGTTGACCAAGTCGAAAGAGAGGGTCAGAAGGTCGTTGATACCGTCGCCGTTGGGAGTGATAAGGGGGGAGTTGAGGGTGAGGTTGGAAAACAGGGTTTGGGCAAGGGGTATGCCTATTACATTGCTGCTGCTGTGGATTTGGGCAGCGGCGTCGCCGGGATCAACTAATTGCCGGGTCTGTAGTTGGGCACTGTCCTGCAGATAGGCGTCAAAGCGAGTCGACTGCAGGTAGATTGGTGAAGTGAAGCGTATTTCGACGAGTTGTCGGCTTTGAATGCGGCTTGGAAAAGTTGCAATAAAACCTTGAGCGTACGTTTCGGTCTCGACCTCGACGAACTCTCCGTCGACGAAGGCGGCACTGAAGTGTGGCGAAGTAGAAGCTTCGATTGAAACCTGGTCAAAACCAGCTGGTGAGCGCGTGGGGCGCAAATAGTAGGAGAAGAGTGTTTTCGAGCCAGGGGCGACTTCTAGCGGGAAGACCTCGCCGACAACCTGGGAAGCCAATGGGTCGGTGAAATTAACGGCCAACCGGTCGAAGCGGGGGGCCAATTCCGGGTTGGCGGAAACGAGCCGCACATCGAGTTCGAGATAGCGGCGCGGCGAAGGCGATTGAAAGGCAGCACCGGGGAAACTGTAGATATTGCTCCAGGGACTCCAGTCGCCGCCGGCTATGCGCGTGGTGTCGATCAAGCCCCTGAAGCTGGGGATCAATTTGTTATATTTTTTTAAAGTGACTTGCTTGCCGTTTTTGTCGTAGTAGGCGTACTGCTCTACGACCTGATTGCCGGTGCGCGAACGAATCTCGACATGGGTGCCAGGCGGGGTCTGTGCCTGCCATTCGATCGAATTTAGGCTCTTACCGTTCTCTAAGTCTATAAGTGGCGAACGGAAGCCGGTCTCGAGTGGATAGCCCTCGCCGTAGACCTGAATCTCCTCGGCCGAACCATTGGCGTAGCAGGCCCAGCGCGAGGTTGCATCGGGCGCCGTCTCGGCGCAAGTCGCGTCCCAGATCAGCCAGGCGACTCGTACGTAGCGGGTCGGCAGGCTGGAGAAGAGGTGGTCGGCCAACCCGGCTTGTTGGTCCCGAGGGGTGCCGCGGCCAGAAAAATGTCGGGTCCAAAGGCGTGAACCGTCGGGCGCCAGTGAGCCGTCGGAGGTGAGGATTTCGTAGACTTTGTAGCTGAACGAGCGCGCGCCACTGGCGCCGGCTCGGCTGCGCAGGAGTTGCTCGCCGAAGCCGCCGCGAATGGCTACGCCGGTGATCAGGCGTACGAAGTCGACCGGGTAGACGGCGCCGAGGTCGATGGTGATATGGCTCCAAGTGTTGTAGGAATTTCGTGGCTCGCGTCCATTGCGCCAACGGTCGAAGATCGAGCCGTCAACTAGATTGAGTGCATTGCCTAAGGTTACCTCCTCGGCACGGTTGAAGACGTCGATGACTACGTCGATTGCTCCGCCGCGCTGGGGCAAGTTGATAATCAGGTTGTCGCCGATGCCCTCGACTCCGATTTCGACAAGTTCGGCGCCGGCAACGTGTTTGAGATTGCGGACAAGCAGGAAGCGGATCGGGGTCAGATCGAGTGCTGCTCCGGGGGCATAGGTGACCTGGTGGCGGCCGTTTTCCTTAATCCGTTCCCTGATGCGATAGATCAGCGAGCCCTCGACGGGGTTGGCGACGCGGTCGAGTTGCGGCTCACCGGACGAGAGCAGCAGGTCGAAGAGCTCGAAAGGCGGCGCGTCATCGGCGAAGGTGAGGGTGATGCTACGCGCTGAGACGCTGCGACCGAGGTCGATCTCGACGAACCAATTTTCCGGATCGTCGGTGGAGTCTGGGGCCCAGCCGGTTCTCGGGTCGCCGTCGAGAACGGTTGGGGCGTCAATAGGGTTGGACCCGACCCGGCGGATGCCGCCACCCAAGGCCACGGCGTCCAGGGCGGCATTGATGTTTTTTCGCACGCGCACGGGCTGGATCGAGCCGCTTGGAGAAACAGAGACTGCGCCCAACGGCAGTGTCCATTGGCTCCAGTCGCGCGCGGTGTGATAGCGGAGTTGCTCGGCGTCGGCGGTGAAGGACGAAAGGGATAGAAGGGCGAGTAGCAGGATGCGGAGGGCCATGGTTTCCTATCGAATAACGGATACTGCAAGGTAGTTTTATTGCCGAGAGTTATCAAATAGATTTGTAGGTGGATCTACGACTGGGGGGATGGCCGCCGTGTTGTAGGCGATCTTGGCGTTAGTCTATTGCGAGCGAGATCTCTTCGTTGAGCCGCTTGTTGGCGGAACGAGCTTCGGTAGTCGCATAGTGAAAGATTATGGCTTTGCGCCACGTTTCGGTGCGATTGTCTTCGCTGTAGTGAAGGGTACAGCCGTGATGGAAAATTATCGAGCCGGCCGGGACCGGGCAACTTACGGGTTCGGGTAGAGTCAGGCTGCCGGTTTCGGGCACGTGGTGAACGGGTCTGTGTAGATCCTTGCCGACGGGGAAGATGCCGTGTTTGTGCGATCCAGGTATATAACACATGCAGCCGTTTTCCGCCGTGGCCTCATCTAGCGCGATCCAAGCGGTGACCAAATCGTCCTGCGGTTCAACCTGGAAATAGCTCTGGTCTTGGTGTGGCGGTTTGGCCTGGCCGCTAGGGGGTTTGAAGAGAGCCTGGTCGCGGAAGACTTTGACGTGGGGGCCGATGAGGGCGCGGACTAGTTCAAGTAGTTTGGCTTGACGGGCGAAGTCTTGGAATAAGGGCAGGAATCGCACTAGGAAGGCGGCGCTACGCACCGAATTGTCGCGCGCGGCAGAACCGGATCTGTCGCGCGCGGTATTGCCTTCGCGGCCAACGGTCACGCCCGGTGGCGGTTTTTCGGGGTCGGCGATCAGGGCGTCGACTTGAGCGAGGATTTCGCGCAAATCCCCCGCGCTGAATAGCGATTCGACGACTAGGAAACCGTCGCGGTCGTAGGTGTTTTTCGAGCTGGCTGCTAACAAGGAGCACTCTCCCATATTAAATGTGGCAACGGATGTGTTGTCTAGTTTAATAACCTAGATCGGGCGCCGACTCGAAGGGGGCAACAACGGCCGGTGGATGAGGTGTCAACACTGCTTCATCGAGCTCGGTATGCCAGCCTGGGCCGGCACGGCTGCGTGCCATGGGCGGGCTTCACGAGTTTGCACCAAAGAGCGAGGGCGTAGGCAACCGCGTAGACAATGGCCGGCCCCGATCTCGAACTAGTAGCGGCGTGAGACCTATACCAGCTCGCTTTTTGGGGGACATCATTAAGGAAAATGACCATACTTCTCCCGCTAGAATACTGTGACAATCTTGACCTCAAGCGAGGGACTATGATGGGCCGTTGCGAAGGCTCCAGTCCCAGTTTCATACCCGGCAAAAAGAAAGAGATGAACGTCCGATCAGGACGCATCTTTAGCTTAGTGGAGATTGCGGCCAGTTGCTCCCCGTCGGCAACCCTGCCATCGACAAGGTCAATACTCACCTTCGTGCCAACTCCGAAAGTACACGGACTTTCACTGCGGCGGATCTAAGAATAGGGAATGAGTTCGGCCGGAGTACGTTTAGTCTGTCGCTGGTTGCTCGCGCCAACTTACCGCTGTCTCACCTTGGGCTTTAGCGTGAGTGATATGGAGGTGGGAGCCTCGCCGCTACACCTCGCGGCTACCTCAGATCCCAATCAGCGATAGGAACAGATTGCAAAATGCCTTCAGTATGATACTCCCTCCTTTTCTCCAAATTACCATAATTATGTGCATTGATCAATATATCCGCAGTGCTTGCAATGATTGCTTTATGAAGGGGTAAATGAGAAGGGGGATAGTCGTAAGCCGGCGGTGACGGCCCGTCTGCGGCTGACCACTGGATCGGCTTTTATCAATCCTTTTTCAGTTGATTAAGACGGTACTGCAACTTAAGTACGAATGGGTAAACGGATACAATAAGCATTGTTCGTGCCGTACAAAACAGTCGCTAGACCGACCGCAGCACTCGGACCGAAAGTCGCGGGATCATCATTACCTCCAAGCTTCTGAACAAGGCCGATCAACAAACCTACCCATCCTGTCGTCTGAGCGTATGACTTTAATCTATGTAAACCTGACGAGGGCTATTTCAAACTCGCCAATGACTATGCTGTGATCGGCTCCTGGCGTAGGTGGTGTCACGGTGAAAAAAATAGCGACATGAGCCACATCCCACTCGGTAGCGGAAAGCCAAATGACAAGAGTCCTATTGTGCCGCCCAATGGGATTAGTAAGCCCGGCATTTTAATTATAACGGTGGGATCTTCCATAGCTTATAGTAACAACGGGCTACTTGCTACTATTCCAATGAGGGTTGCGATATCCATATAGCAAAGCCGCCCGCCAAGGGAAAGATGAGTGTGCCGATCTCACAGAATAGAAGACCGACTATGAGGACGAAAATGGTAGCACGAGCAAGGTGATAGGCAAGCCATAGTGCAAAAACGGAGTTAAATTCGCGCATATTATGAAACGGGTGATAGAAAAGGTAGCCAGCCGAACGCTGGCAGAGTCGGTGTCTATGATGGCCGCAGCGTATATTATTGGCCAGGGGTTGGTCGACGCGTTTGGCGAGTGGGTAGGGCACAGTCTATATGCTGTGGATGAAATACTGACATTTCATTTATTTCACTCAAAAGCGTCAGCAGATACGTGTATGTAGTTTTTGATACAGTAGCAAAAAAATGTCATTTATCCTACTATTAGGAACCGGTCCAGACGCGGCGTGAAGGGCCGATCTTCGATTATGCAATTTTACGGTTATGATCTCGGACGGTTTGTCCTTTGGGCAATGGCCTTGGGCTTGGCGCTCTATGCGCTGGTCGGGGGGCTACTGTACCTGTTTCAGGACAAACTGGTCTACAGGCCCCATCGCGAGTTGCAGGCGAATCCGTCTGATAGGGGATTGGATTTTCGTCAGGTCTACTTTGACGCCGAGGATGGCGTAACGCTAGCGGGTTGGTATATGCCCTTGGCTGGTTCGCGTGCTACGGTGCTCTTTTGTCACGGCAACGCCGGCAATATCTCGCATTTACTCGAAGTAGTCGAGGGTGCGCACGCGCTGAATTTCGGGATTCTGCTTTTCGACTATCGCGGCTATGGCCAGAGTGAGGGCCAGCCTTCGGAGCAGGGCACTCATCTCGATGCGGCGGCGGCCTGGGATTACCTCGTCGAGAAAGAGGGTATCGACTCTAAGCGGATTGTTGTCGTCGGTCGATCGTTGGGCGGGCCGATGGCGGCTAAGTTGGCCCGCGACCAAAACCCGGCGGCGCTATTTCTCGAGGCGACCTTCACTACTTTACCCGATGTGGCGCAGGCGCGCTATCCGATCTTTCCGGTTCGCCAACTCTCCCGCTACCAGTATCCGACCATAGATTTTCTCGCTGATATGAAATGCCCGGTGCTGGTTGCGCACAGTCGCGATGACAGGCTGATTTCCATCGCGCTTGGTCGCAGACTCTACGAGGCGGCGCCGGAGCCGAAGGCCTTTATTGCGTTGCGAGGAGGGCACGTCTCCGCCTTCCGCACGCAGGCGGAAGTCTACCATGCGGGCGTCGAGGCCTTTGTGGCACGGGCACTGGGCTGGTAGTTCAGATTCGTCCTTCTTTTTCCCATTCTTGATAGAGCTGCTGGCGATAGGTTTCGGCTTTTTCTGCGTCTTCTTTGGCGCGGGCGGCAAAGTATACCAAACCGAGGGCACGACGTGGACGCGAACTTGGATTTGCGTCTGCGCGGTGCACGCACATCGAGTGGTGGATTAGCAGATCGCCCGGTTCGGCACAGACGGCTACTTCGCGCTGATGGTCGGCGTCGCCATAGTCGGTGATGCCTTGTGAGAATCCGAGAACCTCGGTGCGCTGGTGGGGGCGCATGGCCCCCTTGTGCGAACCGGGCAAGTAGCGGACGCAACCGTTTTCTTCGTCGACTGTATCCTGGGCCAACCAAAGTGTGATCGCCTCGTTGGGCTCGAGCATAAAATAGAAACCGTCCTGGTGCGGCGGTGTGGCCTTGCCGCCATTGGGCAATTTGTTGAACCACTGCAGATTTTTGTCGACCACATCGTCGGCGAGTAGGGCGCGGGCGAGATTCATTATCCGCTCACCATAGTAGAGGTCGTGGAAGAAGGAGTCGTGGTCGCACATGCCCTGGAGTCGCATTAGCGTCGCCGAGTCGTTCTTGTCCTCAAAGAAACCGGCGGTCTCGTCCAAGCTTGGGAAGATGTCGCGGATATATCGGTCCACGGCTTGGTTGATTTCGGCAATTTCTTGCGGGTCCACAAACCCACGCCAGGCGACATAACCTTGAGTGGCGAATTGGTCCTTTGCTAGTTGCAGATCCATCTTCAATCCTCGCTGTTTGTGTTGCGCGGCCAGTTTAAATGTTGTTGCAGAAACCGGAAGGTGGCCTCGCCTTTGATGGTGTGCGGGCCGTCAAAAAAATCGATCTCAGTCATGTCGGCCAAACCCAGTTCGAGATAGCGCCGGTAGGTGCGCGCATATTCATAGGCGACGCACAGTTGGATTCTATAAGTAGACTATAAATAGGAGCTTATAAGATTTAAAAAATTCCAATCTATAGAATATCTATAAAAACCTGCTTATTTCGTTCCTTTTTGCTCAAATTTAAACAAGCTATCTGCAATGTCGGCTACCGCTTGTTGATCGTCTGGATATAGGTGGCCGTAGATATTGAGGGTGGTCCCAATGTCCTTATGGCGTAGGCGATGGGATACCTTTTTGATGTTGGCGCCGGCAGCGATCAACATCGACGCATGGGTATGGCGGAAATCGTGCGGGCGTATAGTACCAAGGCCGGCATTGGTGGCAGCCTGGTGAATGACCTTGCGGATATGGGTGGATAATTGAGGGCGCCCAAGATGTAACGGCTGGTTATAGTTCAATGTCGTTTGTGAGCTATCTGTAAAAGTGGGCTCAGTGGGGAATATCAGTTGATCATCATGGTCGAGCCAGTTGGGGTATTTTAGGCGTAGCTTGGCTTGAGCAGCGCGGTGGTTGTCCAAGATAGCAATTGCTTTTGCTCCCAGGCGGACCTCGGCGCGAGACCCATCGGTCTTAGGTGCGACCAAATCCTTGTTATGGTTTATCTGGCGTTCAACTTCGTAATAGCCGGTGCCATTACTTTCTTTGTGGTAATACTTCCACTGCATGGCCAGTGCTTCGCCAATCCGCAACCCGGTTAGCGTCATTATTTGGATGAGTGAATGCCATTGGGGGGGCAGGGCTTCCAGTAGCGCGTTTATTTCGTCTACGGTTAGCGCTCGGCCTTTTCGCGCTTTGTCTTCGTCGGGGTTGATAAGAGGGTATTCTAAATCAGCAGTAAGATCCGTATTGTAGACTATTTTATCGTTGCGACATTGCCATTTTAGCACCATGCGAAAAGTTTTTAATACATGCTTCATGGTGGAGCGCTGAAGGCGCTCCGGTATCAAATCAAACACCATCTGCTGGACATCATCGCGCTCTATTTTACTGTATCGTTTTGCACCGAAGCGCGGTATAAGAATTCCATCTAAGTTTTTACTGTCTAAATTAGCGGTGCCAGCCGCCCGCGTTTTTTGACGCATATCAAGCCATTTGAGCGCTACCGCTTCAAATGTAACCTTAGATCCTTCGTTTTTATTCGCTTCGTCTTCTTGTACCTTCGCTAAAAACCGCCGGTATCCGCGCACCCCTTCCCAATTG
>JACLAC010019944.1_pt1 | contig 45156 bp, 40 predicted proteins | sample 8027881 | NCBI WGS metagenome assembly JACLAC01 (sample SAMN15725517, study PRJNA655200) | protist metagenome | isolation source: fluorescence activated cell sorting (FACS) single amplified genomes of... | place: Spain: Blaines Bay Microbial Observatory, Mediterranean Sea | collected 2016-01-19 | reverse complement strand
CGCGACCTCGAGCGTCTCCAGGGGATACGCCCGATAGTGAAAGGGGCTAGCGATGCCTGCGGCGTGCATGACGTAGTCGATAGGCTCATCGGGAACGTAAGGTTCGATGACGTTGTGGGAAATGAACCGATGATTCGGGCCGACATCGGAACGCGGCTCAGATACCAAAAAATTATCAAGCGCGAGGATCCGCAACGGCTTCTCGAGCACTTGTGCGTTCAAAAATGAGGCCACCCCCAGAAGATATTTACCGAGGAACCCCCCTGCCCCAGTGAGCAGCAGCGTACGCCCCGACAGATCTTGATGGAGGTCCACAATGCCCGCCGCAATCTCACGGCAATCAGTTTCGGACGCGAATGTTGAGATGCTCACAGTCTCGACCCTTTGAGCCGTCGCCCATTCATCATGCGCCGGCGCCCTCCTCGATCCGAAGCACTGGCAAAGGCACGACGAACTTTCCGCCGCGCTCGAGGAACGCGGTGTGACGCGCAATGATTGGATCGGCGAAGTTCCACGCGAGAAGCAACAGCACATCGGCGTCTCCCGCCACCGGGTCGTCGGGACCTACGATGGGGATCCCAAGTCCCGGCAGATGCAGGCCCTGTTTCCACGGGCTATCGTCGATGATGAACCGCAGCAACGGCGCACCGATTCCGAACTGGTGCAGCAGCGTCGTCGCTTTGGCAGGCGCTCCGAAGCCACCGACGCACAACCCGTCATCGCAAAACGACAGCAGGCATTGCGATAGTTGCTCTCCGAGCAGGGCGATGCGCGCCCCCCAGCCACGGTAGGTCGATGCGGCGAACAGGCCGACCCGCTCCTCTTCGGCAATCAATGCCGCAACCGATTCGCCTCGCATCTGCGCACCACCTGAGTGCTGTATGTAAACACGGAGCGACCCTCCATGAGACCCGACCCGCTCCGCGTCAAAGACTTCCAAGCCGACGCGTTCGAAGAAGGGAAGCAAGGGTCGCAATGCGTGGTAGGCCAAATGCTCGTGATAGATGGTGTCGAAGAGATTTTTCTCGTAGACATCGAGAAGGTAGGAGACCTCGAACACGAATACACCGTCACAAGCGAGCATTGCTCGCACTGCGGCGGCAATCCCTATGAGGTCATCGGCGTGAGCGAAGACATTGTTTGCCGTGACGAGCTTCGGCTTACCGAGCTCATCGATGACACGCCGGGCGATATCCGCGTCAAAAAACTCAGCCCAAGTCGGGATCCCCGACGCCGTTGCTTGGGCGGCAATATCACGGGCGGGGTCGATGCCCAGCACCCGCAAGCCGTTGGCTCGCAAGGCGCCGAGGAGCACGCCATCATTAGAGCCTATGTCTACCGCGACGTCTTTCGGTCCAAGCCCGAACCGCTTGCACATTTGCTCGGCATACGCGTCGAAATGTGCAACGAACACCGGAGAGGTGCCGGAGACGTAAACATAGTTCGCAAAGAGCCGCTTAGGATCGACGACGTCGACGAGCTGCAAATGTCCGCACGCCGCGCACAAATGCACATCGAGCGGAAACACGGCCTGAGCGTCGGCTGCCGTCGGCGAGACAACCAGCTCATTCGCCGGCGGTGTCGCCTTCAACGAGAGCACGTTCTCCAGCGATCCCGCGTCGCACAAGCGACATCGTCCGCGCCGATAGTGCTCCGGCATCAAGCCGCCACAAAGTCAATCCGAACCACATCGGCCTCGTAGGTAGCTTGGTCTCTCGGATTGCGGCCAAGCGTCAAGAAGACCGTGTCTTCGGGGAACTTCATGGCGTGGTCGACGAGCGGTGGGGTAAAGACCATCTTCCCTTTCTCGACGCGAACCATTTCAGGCGGATCTTCACTGCCGTGGGGACGGTGGTAATACTCGATGCAACCTTCCACCACATAACAAAAATGCCAATCCGTCTGATGGTAGTGGTTAGCGCGTACCGTGCCTTTCTTGGAGGAAATCATCACGGCACTTTGCATATCGATGTCAACCAAGGGCTGGATAGCACCACGGTCATCAGCAAATGGCGCCTCCAAGCTCACCAGCGGCTCGGCTGGCCAACGTTGCTTTTCGGCTTCGGTCACAGGCTTGATCTTCACGCGCGCTCCTTAGGTCATGCGCTTCGGACAGGGGATATTTGCTCATTGCACGGAAGGCGAGTTATCGAAGCGGGCTCTGAGCATCATCACGACGACGTCGATCACGTGTCGGGCGCGGATCTTCTTACCCTCGGCGTAAGTGCGGCCATGATAGCTGATGGGCGCTTCGTAAATAACCTCGGCCCGGCGGGCGACCCTGGAAAGCAGCTCCGCTTGTTGCCCCCACCCCCGTGATACGAGTTCATCGGGATGGATCAGCTGGCGCCGGAATAAGAGGTAGCACGTGTAGATGTCAGTGAACGTTGTGTTGTGCAGCACATTGAACAGGAAAGTAATGAGGCGGTTGCCTACTTTGTTCCAGAAGTAGTGCACCCGCGTAAGCTGCGGAGCAATCACCCGGCTTCCCATCACAATGTCTGCCCGGTGCTTCAGCACCGGTTCGAGCAACCGAGCGTAGTCGTCTGGGTCGTACTCGAGATCGGCATCTTGGAACAGCACAAACTCCCCGGTTGCCGCCCGCAACCCGGCAACGACAGCGCCGCCCTTACCTACATTGCGGTCGAGCCGGATGAGCTGCGCATAGAGATCAGGACGGGCTTGCAGCAAGGCAACGGTGTCATCGGTCGAGCCATCGTCCACCACCATGACCTCAAGCGCGATCCCCGGAACGCGCTGCGCATTGACTCGGCTTAGCAGTTCGACGACCGTCCCTTGCTCGTTGTACGCCGGGACCAGCACCGTGACCACAATCGGTTCGTTCTCCACTATCCCTTCTCGCGGCGCGCTTGCGCAAAGCGTTTGCGCGCCGCGCGTACGTCGGATGCCCGAAAGATACGGGTGCTGACGTGTTCTTCTAGGCGGCTCAACTCCCGATCCACCGACACCCAGTCTTCAAGCAATACGTAAAGCTCAACGAGAAGCAAGCCGTAATGGATGGTCCCGACGTGATTGCCTTGCGCCGCGTGACGTGCCAGAGGCAGTGCCCGCAAGAGCTCTCCGCGCCCAACGTACAACCTAGCAAGTGACACTTGAAGGGACTTACGCATAATCCCATGCAGGCGGGTATTGGCGAGCGCATCGTTATGCCAAACGAAAGCGCGATCGGCGACTCCGATACATACCAGGTACCCGGCTAATATACACTGGGTTAGTTTCTTCAGCGCCGATACGGTCTCCCCATGTACCGGCCGATCACGCAGCCGAGAACGGAGTTCTCCGTCATAGCGTTCGAGAAGCCTTTCGATGGCTTCGGGGGATCGCGGCACTGCCTCGGGCCACCCGTTGGCTGGCGCACCAGTCGCTGCGAGACCAGCGAGCTCAGTGAGTATCTTTATCACCTCAATCGAAGCCAGGATATTGCGCCGATCGAGCTCAACCGCCCGGACTAACCGAGGCCAAGCCTGATCCATCGGGACATTTGTCCGGAGGGCCGCCAGAGTGCTAGCACGAGGCGAGTGAGGACGATGCGTTAATAGAAAATGCTCTAGCGACTCCGCGCTCGACCACGCTTTCCCCAACGCCAGGGTGCCGCCTCCCGTTGCCACAATGATTACAGCGACGACGAACGTGCGAACCCATTTGCTTGCGACCGCGGCTAACCCTCTATTCGCGTACCACACTGCTGCCAGCAGGGGACCGAGAAATGCAACGTAATTCCGGTGCTCGAAGATGAGCTCGAGCCCGATTACCGACGACTCTAGGGCATGCGCGCACAAATACCAACCCACGGAAAACGCCAACAATGGCAGGCGAGTACGAAGTCGCCATGCGAGCGATATCACCAGTAGCCAGCCACCGAGCGCGACCAGCGTCGTCGGCGGCGACATCAATCCGCGGCTCACGCCGAAATCATCGTTATACAGGCCAAAGCGGCCGATCTCGGGGAAGCCCATGAGGCTCAAATAGTGAAAAAGAATACGTGCTTGGGTGAGCACCCGTTCACCAACCGTGAAATCCCGTACGACATATGAGCCAATCACCCACTCAGGGTTGACGATCGTCGCGATGACAACGAGACACAACGGCCCTCCCAAGATGACAAGAAAGCCGAGGTTGAGCACATACCGAGCACGTGCAGTCAACGCATCTCGTGAGAACAACGTGTACTCCACAAGCGCCCCCAAGGGTACGACCAGCACGGCGTTCTCCTTGCTAAGGAGGCCAACCGCTGCACCAACAATCAGTACCGCGAGCAACCCCAACAGCTGCGTTTCCGTTTTCGCGGTGGGGCGCAGGCGTACGTAGATGAGCAAGGCAGCGAGCACCGACATTGCGGACAAGCTCGTCATGCGCTGCACCACCAAAAGCACGGTAGTGAGGTGGATCGGATGGAGTAACCAAATGGCAGCCGCCACCCACGCAAGGCGAGCGTGCCCGGTGTCCCCTCCGAGGGAATCAACCGGGCAACGGCGATCAAGCTGGCGGAAAATGCACAGTGCAAGGCCATACACTAATAAGCCATTGGCGAGGTGTATGACCAGGTTCACGACCTTGAACCCCATGGGCGACCAGCCGAACGCATAACCATTGAGCGCGAAGCTCAGCATCGCGAGAACACGCCCGGATGGACCTGACTGGCCCGACAGCGCGGCGTCGGCTAGGGAAGTGAAATCCAGGCGTTCGAGGTGCAGGAACCGATTTCTGACGATATTAGGATAATCATCGAACAAAAACGGGCCTGTAAGGCCAAAGGCGTAGACGAGGACGCCCAAGCCAAGCAGCGCCAATAAGCTCAAGTAGACCCTGACGCTCACTTCACCAACCCTTCAGCCACCCTGGGCTCGGCCGACACAACCGATGCGAAGCGACCCTGCAGCTACCAACCACCTTTCCGAGGCGCGACCAGCAATTGCGGCCTGTTTTAGCGGTCTGCAAAACGACACTGGTCGATTTCATTGCATGGCTCTCGAATACCCGCAAGATCACACAGGCAATCGTGGCCTGGCGCTATCCGTGCGTTGGAAAGCCGAGCAACACCTGCCAGACGACACCCGCCCCGGATGGGTTCGATGACGCGAGCCACCTGCCCCTGGCCACAATCTCATCGTGGGCCATGTTGAGCTCGCCCATCCGCTGGGCCCACTCTCAACGAAGCCGTCCGATCAGCCCCTCCCGGCTCAGTTCGGTGAACTAAAAGCAAGCGGTTCGTCGCGTCTTAAAATACGCAGGGGCGATTGCATTCATGACGGTCAACGAACACTGCGACCAACACAACCGCCCTACGAAAAAAGGGGGACCGACATCCCCCTTTTTTTCAAGCAGCTTTGGTAAAGGAGCCTACGACTTGGGATGGTACTTCGTTGAGACCGAGCCACTGATGGTCCAAGTCAACCCGCCAGCGCCGCAAGCACCCGTATAAACTATAGTGTCAGCTGCGGTTACTTGGGAACCAATAGCCTCGTAGGCGATTTCCACCGTGCCGGCGGTAGGGCTCGTTCCGTCCGCGGTAACAGATTGCACGTACGTCGTGTCATACGATGCCGCCACCGACAGACCCATGGTGGTATGGTTCGCACCGGAAAGGGTGCCTTCGCTACAAGCGATCCCCATCGCCGTGCGTGCGGGGTTCGACACGTTCACACCCTCTTGGACCTTAGCCCGAACGGTGTAGTCCTGATAGGCGGGGATGGCGACTGCGGCCAAGATACCGATAATGGCTACCACGATCATCAGCTCGATGAGCGTGAACCCTTTTTCCATCGTCTTCATACGTTTCTCCGTGGGTTGAAAGACTTCTTCGGAAGGTTCGAAAGCGACTGCGGGCAAACGGGCGGCCCAATTCACAGGAAACGGCCTCCGGTCCTAACAAGAAAGAGAGCATTTTTCATGCCAAGTATGAAATTCCTCAATCCTTGCGACCGTCTACTGTTTCGACGATGACATTTTTACACCCTGGGCACCGCTGAATAGCGCGTTAACGTATATATCTTCTTTATCGTTATTGTGCAATTCATCACTTAACCCCGGAATAAAAGTGGCTTGATATCGATATCGATGTGACATTTATCGTCACAATTTGCCCTTTTTTGTCACTCTAACTTGAGCTTCTTCACTCGATAGCGAAGCGCGCGAAAGCTAATCCCCAGGACTTTTGCCGCGGCGGTCTTATTCCAGCGTGTTTGCTCTAACGCGGCAAGGATCCGCTCCCGCTCCACCGCCTCGAGCGCCGTGTCGAGCTGTGCTTCGGAGTCGACAATCTCCTCCGGTCCTTCTGAATCGAGCCCTAAATCCTCCTCCTCGATGACGTCGTCGTCGCACAGCGTAAGCGCTCGTTCGAGCACGTTTTCGAGCTCTCGGACATTACCGGGGAAGTCATAACGCTTCAGCCGCCGCATGGCATCGCCGGAGAGCTGCACCCGCACTGAACCCGCAGACTCGCACAACGATGACAGGATGTGATGCGCGATTTCCGGGATATCTTCGGGACGCTCACGCAGCGCAGGCACCTCGATCTCGATGACATTGATCCGGTAGTAGAGATCCTGACGAAAGCTCCCGTCGCGCACCAGGCCGACCAATCGTTTGTGGGTCGCGCTCAATACGCGAACATCGACCTTGATCTCCGATTGCGCGCCAACGGGTCGCACGCTCTTCTCCTGAATCGCGCGAAGCAGCTTTACTTGCATCGGCAAGGGCAGCTCAGCGACCTCATCGAGAAACAACGTGCCGCCTTGCGCCGCCTGAAAGAGCCCTGGGCTATCGGCAATAGCGCCCGTGAAACTGCCCTTTCGGTGCCCGAACAGCTCGCTCTCGATCAACTCCGATGGAATAGCACCGCAGTTCACGGGCACGAACGGCTGCTCGGAGCGCGGCCCCTGCTCGTGAATCATACGCGCCACCAGTTCCTTCCCCGTGCCCGACTCACCGCTGATATAGACCGGCGCTTGCGAGCGCGAAAGCTTGGCAACCCGGGCACGTGTCGCCTCCATCGGCTGAGAGCTTCCGATCAAGCGCCGGGTCGACTCGCGGCTCCGCTCATTGAGCTTGAGGGCTGCGCTGACGAGGTCGCGCAACCCTCCGAGGTCCACAGGCTTCGATACGAAATCGAAGGCACCCGCCTTCAGGGCCTCGATTGCAGACTCCATGTTCCCGTGCGCGGTGATCATCGCCACCGGAATGTCCGGGCGGCGCCTTTGTAAATAACGCACGAAGTCAATGCCATCGCCATCAGGGAGGCGCATGTCAGTCAAGCAGAGGTCGAAATGCTGGCTTCCCACCGCGGCCTGAGCGGACTTGATGTTTGCGGCCGAAGCGGTCTCGATGCCCATTCGCCGGAGCGTGATCTCAAGCAGCTCACGGATATCGGGCTCGTCATCGACAATCAACGCGCGGGGGTCATTCACGCCGGCATCTCCTCGGCGGCCGAGCGGGCGAGCCGACGCGGGTCTGCAAAGGTAATGCGGAACTGGCATCCCTGGCGAGTAGACAAAAGCCGAAGTGAAGCTTGATTTGCCTCGCAGAGCTCGCGGGCAATATACAGCCCGAGCCCTGTGCCCTCACTGCGCGTCGTAAAGAACGGCTCGAACACCTGGTCCCGATCCGACGCAGAGATACCCAGCCCCTCATCGATCACGTCGAGATACGGGCGACGCGTCTCGGGATGCAACCCTGCCGCCAAGCGCACCGGAGACCCCGCGGGAGAGTGACGAAAGCCATTCTCGGTCAGGTTCGAAACCACCTGATGCAATTGATTCGAGTCAAACGGCGCCAGCAGCGTCTCCGAGTCAGCCTGGGCTTCGAGCTCGCCGAAACGTACTTTCTCGCTTTGGTTGTGCTCAGCCACGAACGCATTCGTCCAATCCGTCAATGGGACATTCTCTCTCACCGCCGGCGAACGCCGGCTCAGCTCCAGCACCGCTTCGATGACGCTGTTGACCCGCCGGCAGTTGTCCTGAACGATCTCACTGAGCCGACGATCTCCGACGCTCAGCGCGTCCGACTCGTTGAGCAGTTGCCCCGCGTGTGAAATCGCGCCCAACGGATTTCTTATCTCATGCGCGATGCTCGCGGTAAGCCGGCCGAGCGAGGCGAGCTTGAGTCGCTGCGCGCGCTGGGTCATCGCGCTCGCGTCCTCCAAGAAGATAATTGCGCCGGTCCCTTGTGAGCCGAGCGTGGCGAAAGAGGCAGTGACCTCCAGCCCCGCCCGAGACGACTGGAAAGTGGCGCTCGAGCGCTCGCGTTCGTCCCGCCAGCGCGACAGACGCTCATGGACCGGAGGCGCCAACTGTGACAGCGGGCGGCCGTCAACCGGCCCTTCGAGCCCGAGTAGCGCCCAGGAAGAATCGTTGCTGAGCACGACTTGGGCATCGGCGTCGACCACCAGGATCCCGTTTTGCATTCGGCGAATGACGTATTCATTGAGCTCCGCTAGGTTGCGTAAATCAACATCTCGCTTTGCGACAAGCGCCTCGCTTGCCCGGACGCGATTCGCCAACAGGTGCGCCAGGCCGGCCACACCGAAAAACACCGCCCCGTAGATCCCTGCTTGCGTGTGGCTTGCAGCACCGATCCCGCCGAGACGCCACGCGATGAGTTGCTCGCCCAACACCGCCATCGTAGCCAACGCCGCAAATAGGATGGCCACCCGGCCACGTATGAGAATCGATCCCCCCGCGACCGCCACCATCATAAGAAGGCCGAATCCGCTGCGGATCCCGCCTGCGGCGTGCATAACCAAGGTGATAGCGACGATGTCGGCGCACACCTGGAGAAAGACTTGAACGTCCCAACCGGGCTTGCGCCAGCGGATCCAAAAACTGCAGAAGATCCCGAAAATCAGATAAGCAACGCTCCCGGCAGTGAACAGTCCCGCACTCGAACCCGCGCCAGTCGGCGCAATATCCGCGTAAGCGAGCACAGCGAGCAGGCCAGCCAAAACGACCCGATAGAAATTGAAATAACTGAGCGTTCGCCACTCCGGTGGGAAGCGCTTGACGGCGCCGCCTTCGAGAATGCCCGCAAACGCAGCTTGACCCATCACTGCCCTGCCTTCGACTTAACTTCGGTTGCCCAACTCGCTAGGTTACACTTAACCAACGGAACGCGGCCCGGGAACGGGTTCGCGCGGATCACGTTCCGAACCGCCATGTGGCTCGGGGTGTGATGCGATTTCTGGAGAAAACGTTCGAGGGATTGGAACATCGGTGCAAACCGTCCCGCGGTCCCGGGTGGAGACAGACATGAAAAACATAGTAGCGATAATCAAGCCCTTCAAGCTCGATGACGTACGTGAAGCTTTGTCCGGAATCGGTATTACGGGCATGACCGTAACCGAAGTGAAAGGGTTCGGCCGTCAGAAAGGCCACACGGAGCTCTACCGGGGCGCGGAGTACGTTGTTGATTTCTTGCCCAAGCTGAAACTCGAGGTCGTTGTTACGGACGAGCAGACGGAAGGCTGCATCGAAGCGATCACCCAGGCCGCCCACACGGGAAAGATCGGCGACGGCAAGATCTTCGTCACGTCCGTGGAAACAGTCGTCCGCATACGCACGGGTGAGGAGAACGCCGAGGCTCTCTAGAGGGCCACCAAGAGGCGCTCCACGCATCAATCGCCCACCGCCTCCGGACAGCGCCGCTCGCCAAGCCGTGCGGCCGGTGGTGACCTATCCGAACGGGACGCTGCCGCCATTTGACGCAGCGTTCTACGAGCGGGCGAGAAAAGCGATGTTGAAGCGCGAGGAACTCGAGGTACCACCTCGTGATGCGCGCGCGTGCTTCATCCCCGCTGGCAGCATCTTTCGCATCGTCACAGTAGCGGGGACGCAGGTGGGCGACCTCAACGTGTGGAACGCGCACGCGCTTGAGGAACGCTTTTACAGCGGCAAGACCCGGGCGCTGCACGCCACCCACGTGAGCACTGGCGACCGACTTTGGAGCACCCTCCCGTTCTTGCGCCCGCTTGCGACGATTACCGATGACACCTTGGACTGGTACGGCTGGGACAACGATGGCGCTGGCGTTCACGATGTGATTGGGACCCGGTGCGATCCCTACACGAACGCTCTGCTCAATGGCACGGATTATCACTACTGCTGCCACTCCAATTTAACCCGCGCATTCGCGGCGTACACTGGGCTGACCCTCGAGGCGGCAGAACCCCATGTTCACGATGTGCTCAATGTGTTCATGTGCACGGGCTTTACCCGGGATACTCATCAGTACTTCATGAAAGCGAGCCCAGCCCGCCCGGGCGATTATCTGGAGATGTTCGCCGAGATGGACCTGATCATCGCGCTTTCCACATGCCCTGGCGGGGACTGCAGCACCACGCACTCTGACGACCGGACACGCTGCTACCCATTGGGGATACAACGCTACGCCATCCCCGACGAGATCCTGCACAGCCGAGACACCGCGCAAGCAGTCCGATACGGTGGCAGACACGGCGATGCCGGGTCCCTCCGACGGCGTTCGCCACGATGATCGGCTAGTTTGAGCTCTTACCAGAAGGCCAATACAGCCGTTCGAGCTCCGCCAGGCCTTCGGTCTTGGGGTAGTTGTGTTTGAGCACGCGCACCGCGTCATGGGCGAGATCGTGTAGTCCAAGTTCCCGGTAGGCGCGCGTCATGAGCACCAGCGCTTCCGGTACCGAGGGCGTCGTCGGAAACTTCTCCACGACGTGTTTCGCCCGATTCGCCGCGGCAACGTAAGCCGCGCGCCGGAGATAGTAGCGTGCAACTACCAGCTCGTGTTCCGCCACCGTATTGCGCAAATAGAGCATCCGCCGGCGGGCGTCCTCCGAATATTTACTGTCTGGAAATCGAGTGACGAGCTCCGAGAAATCCTTGAACGAGTCAAGTGCGGCGCCAATGTCGCGCTCATGGTCCGCCGACGGGATAATTCGCTCGATAAGCCCGCGATTTCGGTTGAAATTCACCAGACCTTTCAGGTAATAGGCGTAGTCAGTGTTCGCATGCCGAGGATGGAGTTTAATGAAGCGCTCTGCTTGGGCCAGGGCCGACTCCGGCTCTTCGTACCTATAGTAGGCATAGGCGAGCTCGAGTGAGGCTTGCTCCGCCAGCCGACCGAAAGGGTAGCGAGTCTCGAACTTCTGGTAGTAATCGATCGCAGTCTCGTAGTCACCTTGGGTCGCCGCGCCCTTCGCTTCCCGAAACAGCTTCTCCGCCGACCACTTGCGGGTAAAGTCCTCCTCTTTCTTATCGAAAAAGCCACACCCCGTCATGAGCCCCGTCAGCATGAGAGCAAGCAAGGAAACAGAAAATCGTCGAGACTTCATGAGCATATGCGAACGCTTTGTCCGGTCGTTGTCGTCGCTGCTTATAGTAGTGCATTGCGGTGGCAGCCAATAATACGAGGCCCATACGAACCTTTGCCCCCATGCCGTATCCCGATGACTCTCTGAGCTGCCTTGCACCCGACGCGCTATCGGGAAAGCGCTTCGACCAAGTGCTCGCGGCGGTATTTCCTCAATTCAGTCGCGCGCGACTCCAACGTTGGATCCGTGAAGGCAGGGCCACAGTCAATGGCGAGCACAGGCGCCCACGTGACCCCGTGCTCGTCGGTGATGCCCTAAAGCTGAGCGTCCCCGATACGCAGGTACCCCGAGAAGGTGCCGTTGTAGCGACACCCGAAGCCATACCGATAGACATCGTCTACGAAGATGAAGCCTTGGTCGTCGTCAACAAGCCAGCAGGACTCGTCGTTCACCCGGGCGCAGGTCACCCCGGTGGCACGCTCGTCAATGCGCTGCTGCACTATGACTGCAGCCTGGCCCATATACCGCGCGCCGGCCTGATTCACCGCATAGACAAGGACACCACCGGATTGCTGATCGTCGCGCGTACGTTGCCGGTTCACACTGCACTCGTGCGTATGCTTGCGCGTAGAGATATCGGTCGCGAGTACCTGGGTCTCGTGCACGGCGCAGTCACCGCAGGGGGAAAAGTCGACGCACCGATTGGGCGCAGCCCCGGCACCCGCACGAAAATGGCGGTGGTCTCAGGCGGGCGGGCAGCGGTCACGCACTTCAGGGTCCACGAGCGCTACCGAGGACATACGGCGCTACGCCTGAAGCTTGAGACTGGCCGCACCCACCAAATTCGCGTGCACTTGGCCCACATCGGACACGCGATGGTCGGCGACCCGGTATACGGCGGCCGCCCCCGCCCCATTGCAGGGGCGGACGAGACATTGTCTGACTTGTTGCGAACTTTCCGCCGTCAAGCGCTTCACGCGGCGCGGCTCGAGCTGAGACACCCCCTGGAGGACCGGCCGTGCGCGTGGGAGGCACCGGTACCGAAGGACCTCGACTGTCTGCTGACAGCGCTTCGTGATGACCGAGATCTGCGCCGACCCGGAAAGGCGAGATGATCGGGGAGGTGCTATCACCCATCTGGAATGCACCGCGCGTTGTGCAAGCGGCATTCACGACTCGGTTGGGGGGCACCAGCACAGGTGCTTACGCCTCATTCAACCTTGGCGCGCACGTTGGCGACGATCCGCATTGTGTCGCGGCAAATCGAGCCCAGCTCAAAAAGTCGCTCGGCCTCACAGAAGAGCCCGTTTGGCTCGAGCAAGTGCACGGAACCAACGTGGCGATGCTCAATGATGTGACGCCGCCCGCCCGTGCGCCGCGAGCTGACGCTGCCGTCACTGCGCGCAGAGGACGTGCTTGCGCGATCTTAACCGCTGACTGCCTGCCCGTGCTGCTAAGCGCTAAGGACGGCTCGGTAGTGGCCGCCGCCCACGCCGGCTGGCGTGGGCTCGCAGCCGGCGTGCTGGACCAGACCATCGTACAAATGAACACACAACCCAGCCGTATCGTTGCGTGGCTCGGGCCGGGCATCGGCGGCACGGTTTACGAGGTGGGTGACGAAGTACGAGAGGCGCTCGACCCTACCGGCCGAGAATGTCCACACGCGTTCACCCGAACCCGCAACGGACACTGGCTCGCGAACCTTGCATTGGTCGCTCGGACTCGGCTGCGCGCGTGCGGTGTCAACCAGGTGAGCGGCGGCAAGCAGTGCGCATACTCCGACAATCGGTTCTACTCTTACAGGCGGGACCAAATTACCGGTCGTATGGCGAGCTTGATTTGGATCGCGCCCGAGGAGACCGGCGGCCCGAGGCGCTGAGCCGGATAGGCTGAGCACCTCGGCGCTCGTGCTTGCTCAGTATCCGGCCAACGGGGATCGCTAAGGAAGCCCCGCACCGAGACGCTAAATTGTCGAATCAGAGGGCGGCTCGCTTGAAAGGAACACTGATACCCAAATGTAGTGGTAGACATACAACGACTCGGAGGCTGCGGCGACAATGCGCACCGACAAGCTCACCATAAAATTCCAGATGGCGATCGCCGACGCCCAGAGCCTCGCGGTACGGCGTGACCATCAGTTCATCGAACCCGTACATTTGCTGACCGCGCTCATCGATCAGGAAGCCGGAAGCGTGCGGCCAATTCTCGCGCGCGCCGGCGTCTCGGTCGATACCTTGCGGGCAAAGCTCGGAACAGAGCTCGACAGAATGTCAACGGTGCACGGGCATGCGGGCGACGTTGCCATCTCGGCCGAGCTCGCACGGCTATTCAACGTGACGGAGAAGCTCGCCGCCGAGCGTGGCGACGCCTTCATCTCATCAGAACTCTTCGTGCTAGGCGCAGCGAGCGACAAAGCACGCGCGGGTGAACTGCTTCGTGATGCTGGCGTAACCGCCGAGGTGATCGAGCAGTCCATCGACCGACTTCGCGGCGGTGAGACGGTCCAAGACCAGAACGCGGAAGACACGCGCCAGGCGCTCGACCGGTATGCCGTCGATGTGACTGAAAGGGCCGAGCAGGGCCGTCTGGACCCCGTAATAGGCCGTGACGACGAGATCCGCCGCACCGTCCAGGTGCTGGCACGCCGCACGAAGAACAACCCGGTGCTGATCGGAGAGCCCGGCGTGGGTAAGACCGCAATCGCTGAAGGCTTGGCCCAGCGGATCGTCAACGGCGAAGTGCCCGAGGGGCTCCGGAACAAACGCCTGCTATCGCTCGACATGGGCGCGCTCATCGCGGGAGCAAAGTATCGGGGCGAGTTCGAGGAGCGGCTCAAGGCCGTCTTGAACGATCTTGCAAAGCAAGAAGGCCAGATCATCCTATTCATCGATGAGTTGCACACGGTTGTCGGTGCGGGGAAAGCCGAAGGGGCCATGGATGCTGGAAATATGCTCAAGCCGGCTTTGGCGCGGGGCGAGCTTCATTGTATCGGCGCCACGACCCTCGACGAATACCGGCTCTACATCGAGAAGGACGCCGCCCTTGAGCGTCGGTTCCAGAAGGTTCTCGTCGACGAGCCGAGCGTCGAGGACACAATAGCCATACTTCGGGGCCTGAAAGAACGCTACGAGGTTCACCACGGCGTGGACATCACCGATTCCGCGCTGATCTCTGCCGCCACACTGTCTCAGCGTTACATCACGGATCGTCAGCTTCCCGACAAAGCCATCGATCTCATGGACGAGGCGGCAGCGGGCATTCGCATAGAGATCGACTCCAAGCCCGAGGCAATGGACCGGCTGGAACGGCGGATCATCCAACAAAAGATCGAGCGGGAAGCTCTGGGCCAAGAGACCGACGAGGCCACTCGTGAGCGCTCCGAGCGTCTGCTCGCGGAGATAAATGCCCAGGAGCGGGCGTACGCTGACCTCGATGCGGTCTGGCGGGAAGAGAAGCTGGCGGTGCAAGACACCCAGCACCTCAAAGAAGCGCTCGAGCGGGCGCGCCTCGAGATCGAAACCGCCCGGCGGGCGCACGATCTCGCGAGAATGTCAGAGCTTCAATACGGAACCGTTCCCTCACTGGAAAAGCAGCTCGAAGCCGCCTCCGCTGCTGAAACCAAAGAGCCGCGCTTACTGCGAAATGCGGTAACCTCGGAGGAGATCGCCGAGGTGGTCGCCAAGTGGACCGGGATCCCGGTCTCATCGATGCTCGAGGGCGAGCGCGAGAAACTGCTGCGAATGGAAGCGGCCTTGCACAAACGCGTGGTCGGTCAAGACGAGGCAGTCAATGCGATTGCCGATGCGATTCGCCGGGCCCGGGCGGGCATCGCGGATCCCAACCGCCCCAATGGCTCGTTCATGTTTCTCGGACCGACCGGCGTTGGAAAAACCGAGCTCACCCGGGCACTCGCGCAGTTTTTGTTCAATTCCGAGGACACGCTCGTGCGCTTGGATATGTCAGAGTTCATGGAGAAGCATTCGGTCGCGAGATTGATCGGGGCCCCTCCCGGGTACGTGGGCTACGACGAAGGCGGCTACCTGACCGAGGCGGTCCGTCGCCGACCGTACTGCGTGATCTTGCTCGACGAAATCGAGAAAGCCCACGCCGACGTGTTCAACATTCTGCTTCAGGTTCTCGAGGATGGCCGTTTGACCGACGGGCACGGGCGCACCGTGGATTTTCGGAATACGACAATTGTCATGACCTCAAACCTCGGGTCTAGCCTGATCCAGGAACTGTCAGCACAACAATGCGGCGCGGAGTCGATAAAGACCGAGATCATGGACGTCGTCGTGGCACATTTTCGCCCCGAGTTCTTGAACCGGGTCGACGAGGTCGTCGTCTTTCACCCCCTTGACGCCACACACGTCCGCGCAGTCGCCGACATCCAGCTCGGTCGACTGAAACAGCGTTTGAAGGACATCAACCTCACCCTCGATCCGACCGAGGCGGCTCTCGAACACATTGCGATCATGGGCTTCGACCCGGTGTACGGCGCCAGACCACTCAAACGCGCTGTTCAAACATTGGTGGAGAATCCCTTGTCGAGGGCGATTTTGGCCGGGGAGTTCGTTGATGGCGACACCGTCGTGCTCGATCTCGCGGAGAGCGAGCTGATATTGCGCAAACCGGAAAGCTTGGCTGCTTGAGCCACCGCCAGCGGGCCATAGCGCAGTCGCGTGATCCACGGCAATGTGTGGTGAATTGTTGTTGAATAAACTACTATTTAGCTCGAATTCATAAGGTTTGATCGCGCCTTCGGGAAGCACATTTCTACCCGGGTGAGCTGAGCCCCCGGGACGGCATAGTCGGGCACAACGCGCGTCTTCGTCGCACCACCCAATTCCGTGCCGTCGAATCCCGTGCTGCTCAATAGAGGAAAATAGCGCTATGGCTGTCACGCAGGAGCGCGTACGTCTCGGCGGGCTGGCTCGAAAGCTCGTACTCGATGGGTTGCTCGATGAAACAGACGCGCTCGACGCTGCCCAGGAAGCCAGTGACGACCGCGTGTCGTTCGTCAGCCATGTGGTAAGAAAAGGTCTTATTGACTCGGCGAAAATCGCGCAAGCGGCCGCGGAAGAGTTCGGCGCGCCTTTGCTCGACATCAGTGTTCTGCGACTCGAACAAGACATCACGAGACTCGTCGACGAAAAACTCATTCGTAAGCACAACGCACTCCCCCTCTATAAGCGCGGCAACCGTCTGTTTGTCGGCCTCTCTGACCCGACGAACTTGTCCGCGGTCGACGAGATAAAATTCCACACGGACTCATCCATCGAAGCTATCGTCGTCGAAGACGACAAGTTGCGCTCGACGATTGAAAAAGCGCTCGAGGCTGCCGAGACGTCCATGAACGATATCGTCGGCAATGACGACCTCGAGGGCCTCGAAGGCCTCGAGGTAGCGGACGACGACGCGGACCGGGAGGACAATACGTCAGAGGTTGACGACGCACCCGTCGTGCGCTTCGTTAACAAACTGCTGCTCGACGCGATAAAGAAAGGCGCGTCCGATATCCATATCGAGCCTTACGAGAAATTCTGCCGCGTTCGATTCCGCATGGATGGCGTGCTCGACGAAGCGGCGCGACCACCGCTCGCCCTGGCCGGCAAGATCGCAGCGCGCATCAAGGTCATGGCACGCCTCGATGTATCGGAGCGACGCGTCCCCCAAGACGGGCGTATCAAGCTGAAGCTTTCCAAGACAAAGGCCATCGACTTCCGCGTCAGCACTTGCCCCACGCTGTTCGGGGAGAAAACGTGCATGCGAATACTCGACTCGAGCATGAGCATCCCACTCGAGGCTCTGGGTTACGAGGACTTCCAGCTCCAGCACTTTCTGACCAATTTACACAAGCCCTATGGGATGTTTCTGGTCACCGGACCCACCGGCAGTGGCAAGACGGTTTCCTTATATAGCGGTATCCACTTATTGAACGGACCCGGCGTCAATATCTCTACCGCTGAGGACCCCGTCGAGATCAACTTACCTGGCGTCAACCAGGTGCAAGTCGATGAACGCACGGGCATGACGTTCGAGAAAGCACTGAAGGCCTTCCTTCGACAAGATCCCGACATCATTCTCGTGGGCGAGATTCGAGACCTGATTACGGGCAACATCGCAATCAAGGCAGCCCAAACCGGTCATATGGTGATGTCGACACTCCACACGAACGACGCGCCCCAAACCTTGTCTCGCATGATCGACATGGGCATTCAGCCCTTTGCCATCGCTACCGCGGTGAACATCATCACGGCGCAGCGCCTTGCTCGGCGCTTATGCGGCAACTGCAAACGGCCTGTCAATGTGCCAAAAGAAGCGCTGCTGGACGAGGGCTTCACCGAAGAGCAGATCGAAAGCATGACGGTATTTGAGGCAGTAGGCTGTGGCAGCTGTAACGCGGGGTATAAGGGCCGCGTGGGTATCTACCAGGTCGTGCCGGTCTCGGATGACATGAAGCGCCTGATCATGGAGGGCTCCAACGCAATTGGCTTGGCGGATCAAGCGCTCAAGGAGGGAATACCTGACATCCGTCAGTCGGCATTGAAGAAGGTCGTCGATGGCATGACTGACATAGCCGAGATCAACCGCGTCACCCTTGAGGGGTAACTAGGAGACAGCCATGGCAGAAGCCGCTGCCAAATCCGCCATGTTCGTTTGGGAAGGAATGGACAAGACGGGCAAGCGAGTCAAAGGCGAGATGTCGGGGCAAGGCGATGCGGTGGTCAAAGCCATGCTCCGTCGCCAGGGAATTAACCCCACACGGGTAAAGAAAAAGCCGAGGCCGCTATTTGGCGGGAACGGCGGGAAGAAAGTCGTCGCCAAGGACATCGCGGTGTTCTCGCGCCAGATGTCGACGATGATGAGCTCGGGCGTGCCTCTCGTCCAAGCATTCGAGATCGTTGGGCGCGGCCACGAAAATCCCAACATGCAGGAACTCATTCTTGGGATCAAAGCCGACGTCGAAGCGGGTAATCACCTCGCCGATGCGCTCGCAAAGAAGCCCCTCCACTTCGACGAGCTATACGTGAACCTGATCCGGGCCGGCGAAGCGGCGGGCATTCTCGACGACCTGATGAACAAGATCGCCACCTACAAAGAAAAGACCGAGGCGATCAAGGGAAAGATCAAGAAAGCCCTGTTCTATCCAGCCGCGGTACTCATCATGGCATTCATTGTCACCACTGTGCTGATGATCTTTGTCATTCCACAGTTCGCCCAGATGTTCCAGGACTTCGGCGCCGAATTGCCGACTATGACGACAGCGGTCATCAATTTGTCCAACATCTTCGTGGCCTATTGGTACTTGATCATCGGGGGCGTGGTCGGGGCGTTGTTCGCGATTAGAGAGCTCCACCGTCGAAGCAGAACGTTCAGACACACCGTGCAGCGACTGTCATTGAGAGTACCCATCTTCGGCGACATCCTGGTCAAGGCGACGATAGCTCGATTTGCACGGACGCTAGCGACGATGTTTTCTGCTGGCGTACCTTTGGTGGAAGCCATGGAGTCGGTTGCCGGTGCCGCCGGTAACATCGTGTACTCGGATGCCATATTGCGGATGCGCGACGAGATCTCCACTGGAACTCAGCTGCAAGTCGCAATGCGCGAGGTAAACCTGTTCCCCAACATGGTTGTACAGATGGTATCCATCGGCGAGGAAGCGGGCTCGATTGACAACATGCTCAGCAAGGTTGCTGACTTCTACGAAGAAGAGGTCGACAACGCCGTAGACGCGATGAGCAGCTTAATGGAACCCCTCATCATGGCGGTGCTCGGCGTGCTCATCGGCGGGCTAGTGATTGCCATGTACTTGCCCATATTCAAGATGGGGCAGGTCGTCTGACCGTCGACGCCTAGCGGCCAAATAGCATCATCACCACCTGGGTTGAGGTCTTGTCTACCGACCCCGTGCTATTCGGGGTCGTCGTAGGCCTATTTGGCTTGGTATTCGGCAGCTTTCTCAACGTCATCATCCACCGGCTGCCTATTATGCTCGAGCGCGACTGGCGCCGAGGCTGTGAGGAGTTACTCGGCGACGACACTGCGGGCGACCCAGGGTCCTCTGACGCGCACGGGCCTCCCTACAACCTGGTGGTGCCCCGCTCCCAATGCACGAGCTGTGGTCACCCGATCACAGCACTCGAGAATATTCCGCTCCTGAGCTACATAGTGCTCAAAGGGCGTTGCTCGAAGTGTAAGCATCGAATTTCAATACGTTACCCGCTGGTCGAGCTCGCCACGGGGGTATTGACGGGTCTCGCGGCGTGGCAGTTCGGGTTTGGGTTCGCCGCTGCGGGAGCGGTTTTGCTCACGTGCGCACTGATTACGCTGTCGTGCATCGACTTTGACCACCAGCTCTTACCAGACAACATCACGTTACCGTTTCTATGGCTCGGGTTGCTCTTCAACCTATTTTTTGTCTTCACCGGGTTAGGCGCCGCAGTGGTCGGAGCGATCGCCGGGTATCTCGTCCTTTGGGCCGTATACCACGCCTTTCGGCTTCTCACGGGGAAGGAAGGCATGGGTTACGGCGATTTTAAACTGACGGCGCTTCTCGGAGCATGGCTAGGATGGCAGGCACTTCCTGGGATCATTTTGCTTTCGTCTTTCGTCGGCGCCGTGGTTGGCTTAACGCTTATTGCACTGAAGTTTCACGAGCGTAGCCAACCGATTCCCTTTGGCCCGTACTTGGCGTCAGCGGGCTGGATCTACCTGATGTGGGGACCCACGCTCGAGCAAGCCTACTTCGGGCTGCTGGCCGGATAGGCGACCAAAAGCACGGGCGGCTCGAGCATGTGGCACGCTCGCGTTTGACAGGGCTCGGACGTTGGCTCGAAAATTCGAAGGATCGCCGATCCACACCTATACGAGGCTTCCGCCATCGTCGTCTACGAGCAGCCACTCAGTGAACGTATTCGCGCATTCTTGCGTCTGGAGCACCTGCTCGAGAAAGCGAATCAGCTCGCACGACGAGAAGATCATTGGTCGAGCCGGGCAACGGTGGACGCACTGATCGACACCCTTGCCCTGGCGTCACGGATGGATCTCAAAACCGAACTGATAAAGGAGCTCGAACGACAGCTCGCAACCCTCGAGGCGCTCCCTGCCAGTCCGCAGCTGGACACCGAACGGCTACAAGAGGTCGTAGCTAAAATCCGCTCTACGCTCAGCGCCATTAAGGCGACAGATACCGTCTTCGGGCAGGCACTGAAGTCGAACGAGCTCATGAACGCAGTGCGCCAACGCAGCAGCATACCTGCCGGCGCATGCGACTTCGATCTCCCCGCTTTACGATACTGGCTGAATCTCGCGCACGAGCACCGGGAGCGCGACTTGAACCGATGGCTGAACGCATTTCACCTCGTGCGTGATGGCGTCGACTTGTCATTGTCCCTCGTGCGCTCGAGCGCTAGCGCAACCCAGGAGATCGCAGTCGGCGGATTCTTCCAACGAACCCTCGACGCGCAGCAACCCTACTCCCTCGTACGGGTGCTCGTGGACAACGAGTTAGCTTGCTTCACCGAGATCAGCGCGGGCAAGCACCGATTCACGGTGCGGTTCATGAAACAGGCTCGCGCCGAGGACCGTTGTAGCCAAACCGAAGAGGACGTCGCGTTCCGCCTTGCATGCTGTGGCTTGTGAGCAGGCGGACCCGCCCGCCCCAAGCTCGATGCGAACACGACGCCCTCCCGGCACGCCACCCAGATTACCTAGCTAGGTCGCATAGCTCGTGAAAGCAGCGGTGGTGGCCCGGGCCCGGTAATCGGTCTTGACATTCACTACGGCAACACGACCTTTCTCGACTTCGGCTTGCGCCCGCTCGAGCGCGCCGCGGATCTCGCCTGGCGACTCCACGTACTCGGCATAACAACCGAGCGCTTCCGCCATCTTGTCGTAGCGCGTGTAGCCCAAATCGCGACCTGGCTTATCGTGCTCAGGGTCGCCGGTCCAACCCCCATTGAGACTAATGACAACGAGAAGCGGCAACTTGTGACGTACCGCGGTATCGAGCTCCATGGCATTGAATCCAAAAGAGCCATCACCGTGCAAGACGATGACCTGGGCCTCAGGCTTTGCCGCCTTCGCACCCACGCCACACGGTAAACCAATTCCCATGGTGCCCCACACTCCGGAATTAATGCGGTGCCGTGGGACATGCGTGGGTATCGACTGACGGCCGTAGTTGAGGATCTCCTGCCCGTCGACGACCAGAATCGCCTCGCGGTCCATGAACTCACGAACCTCCGCGCAAAGCTTCAATGGATGTACCGGCGAATCCGCGTTTGCGAGCCAGTGCTCGTGCTCGCCCGCCTTACCTGAGTTGCGACCGGCCAGCCGCTCGCGCCACGTACGGTAGGTCTCAGGCGTTACGACGCCTCGAACCGCTTCGAGCAGCTGCGTCAGGGCAACCTTGGCATCAGCCACCACCCCGACGTCCAATCGCCTGCTCGAAGCGATCTCCTCTGGGTCGATGTCGATTCGCACGAGCTGCGCATCAGGATTGAACCGAGGCGCTTCGGCATGACCAATCACGTAGTTGAGTCGCGTGCCGAGGACCAGGATGACATCCGCCTCCCGGAATGCGGTGGACCGGGCAGTCAGGTAACAGTATTCGTGGTCCTCAGGAATCACACCACGCGCTTGCGGCGTCGTGTAAAACGGTATCCCCGTCGCCTCGACAAACGCCCGATACTCCGCTTCGGCGGCGGCCCACAAGATGCCACCACCAGAAATAATGGCCGGCCGCTGCGCACTCTTCAACAGACTCACTATGTCTGCGATGGCTTCCGACGTTGCGGCGGGGCGGTGCTTCGTACGCTCGCTGGGCAACTCCGGCCACTCGACGGACGTTTCGTCCACTTGGGCATAAAGCACGTCGCCCGGGAGATCGATGTAGGCAGGGCCAGGCTTGCCCGAACCTGCTTCGTCGAAGGCGCGAGCAATCAGCTCGGGAATTCTTTTAGTGTGATGCGCCCGCTCCGCCCATTTAGTCACCGGGCGCATGATCGAAAGCTGGTCCACTTCCTGGAAGGCGCCACGGCCGTCCAACGAGGTGGGCGAAGCGCCACCGAGCGCGACGAGCGGCACACAGTCTCCCCATGCATGACCAATACCCGTGAGAAGGTTCGTCGTCGCAGGCCCCGATGCCGCCATGCAAACGCCGGGGCGGTTACGGATCCGCGCGTAGGCGTGCGCCATCATTGCCGCGGCTTGCTCGTGACGAACATCTATCCCTCGGATGCCTTGCGCCATAGAGGCAAGCTCCACACCCATCATGGGACCGCCCATGATATAGAAAAACATATCCGCGCCTTGCATCTTTAGCGCCCGTGCTACCAGTTCGTTCCCCGAAATCGTGCCCATTACGTTTCCTCTTGGCCGCCCACTGGCCGGCTCGCTTGCCACACCGCGCTCGATTTTAGCTCGTGCCGCCGAATCCTTCTGCAAGAGCGGCATCGTGCCGGCCGGGGCGACGAGGCAGCGTGGATGTAAGCCCACGGGCAAAGTCCTCGAGTCCCGGGCGAGGCGGCACATCAGCGAAACCGTTCAACATGGCGGGAACCTGGTCGAGCTCGTTGCACACGAGTGCGACCCCACACCCGCCATCGAGCACACCGCGAACGCGCAGCGAGAGTGGATCCGTTGGGTTCGCTGCACCCATCGACAAGTCATCACTGAAAACGACGCCCTGAAAACCGAGCTCTGCCCGCAGCACCTGCCGCAGCCAGTGTTTCGAAAAGCTCGCCGGACCGGGAGCAACGGCGGGGTAGGTAACGTGATTGGACATGACGGCTTCAACCCCGCGTTCAATAAGCATCCGGTATACATGAAGATCCGTCCGCGCGATGGACTCGCGGTCCCGGGCGTCTTGGACGGCTCCCGTATGGGTATCGCCAAGCGCAGAGCCGTGCCCAGGGAAGTGCTTCACGACGCCGTGCACGCCCCAACGGCGCATGCCGGTGAGGTAGGCTTGAGCAAGATCGACGACAGCCTCCGGATCGGCATGAAACGCCCGAGCTCCGATCACCGAGTGGTTGCCTGCGTCCAAATCCACCACCGGCGCAAAGTTCAGATCGATCCCTGCCCAAGCGAGTTCCTCGCCGAGTGCGTCGCCCACCGCATGGGCGATCGCCAGCCCGCGTGCGACATCTTGTGAGTAAGCCGCCCCGATCCGCCCCGCCGCCGGCACCGCACTGAATCCTTCTCGGAAGCGTTGGACCCGGCCCCCCTCTTGGTCGACCGCAACGATGAGCGGCGGTGCCCGGATCGCTCCGATCGCCTGGACAAGCGCTCGGAGCTGATCGGGGTCGGAGTAGTTGCGCGCGAAGAGCACGACGCCGCCAATCCACGGGTGGCGCAAGAACCTGCGCTCATCGGATGTCAGCTTGATTTCACGAACCCCCACCATGATGGGTCCGAGCCAGGAAACGGTGCTCAAACGATGCTCCATCCAGTCGCTAGGGCGTCGAAATCCAAGCCTCGTGATGCCGATATCTTAATCATCAAGCCTCGTTGGCCGTCGCCTGCGCCGGGCGGTGTTCTCAACCGTCTCCCTCATGGTGCTCGCACTGGCCCGCGGGACACAAGTCGATGTGGGCTTCACCCCACTTTCAACAAAGGGCCACGTTGCCACCTCACCAGGCTCACAACCCCACACGCGAAGAAGACTCGGCCACGCCGGTCACGTTGCTCGCGACAGAGGCCCCGGGGCACCCGTCCCCAGCCCCCAATACCACCGGTTGTTTCGATGAATCGCGCGCCGCGCTAATTTCGGACGTCCAGCCAATCGCGCACGCGATCGCCGAGCAAGTTGACCGAAAGCACGGTCAGGCAAATTGCCATGGCCGGCGCTAGCACGAGGTGCGGGGCAACCAGCATGTAGCGTGTTCCCTCGAGCAGGATGCTGCCCCATGACGCTCGTGGAGGCTGCACCCCTAAGCCGAGAAACGAGAGCCCAGCCTCGGCGATGACAACAGAAGCAATGCCGAATGTTGCTTCGACGATCAGCGGCGCAGCGGTCAGAGGAACAATGTGCCGACTGACGATCCGATGGGCTGGTACACCGAGGGCCCGCGCCGCGACGACATGGGGGTGTGACTTCAATGACAACGCTTGCGCTCGCGTGATTCGGGCAAACCCTACCCACCCGACGGCAGCCAAGGCAATCACAACGTTGTTGACCCCGGGGCCGAGCACCGCCGCCAGCGCAATTGCCAGAAGTATGCCCGGGAAAGCGAGAAACACGTCAATGATGCGCACAATCACCAGATCGACCGCACCGCCGGTGTAACCGCTCAATCCACCGATTGCTACGCCGGCCACCAACGATACCGAGATGACCACCACTGCCACCAGCAGCGATGTCGTAGCACCGGAAACCAGTCGCTCCGCTACCGATCGACCCAACGCATCGAAGCCTGCCCACCCTTCGGCACTCCCATGCCAGCTCGGCGGTGCGAGAATTCTAGGCAGCGCAATCTGATGGCCTTCGATCGCGAGTCCCGGACCCGCAAGGGCAGCGCCGAGCCAAACGAGCACGACCGCGAACGGCAGCCAAAGCCCCCACACCCTAGTCAACCAACCGGATCCTCGGATCGAGCCACGCGTACACGAAATCGAGCCCTGTATTCACGGCGACGTAGGTCGAGCTGATCAGCAAGACGCACGCTTGCACCACGGGATAATCCCGCCGTTGAATAGATTCGACCAGCAACAGCCCGATGCCCGGCCAATCAAAGACCTTTTCCGTAATGACCGCACCGGCGAGCAATACGCCGAGCTGCAAGCCGGCCAACGTCACAACGGGCAGCAACGCGTTGCCCAGGGCATGGCGTCGGACAACTTGAGCTTCGGACAACCCTTTCGCCCTTGCTGTGCGGATGTAATCCTGGCCGAGCGTCTCGATCAGCGTCGCCCGAACCATCCGCGAAAGCACCGCAGCAAGGGACGCGCCCAAGGTGACAGCGGGTAAAACAATGGAAAACGCCGAATCTCGTCCGCTGACCGGCAACCACCCGAGCCATAGTGCAAATACGAGTATCAGCAGGGGTCCAAGAACGAAATTAGGTACTGCCGCGGCAAAAACCGAGAACGAGACCGCACCCGCGTCAACCGCAGTATCGCGTCGCATTGCCGCCACCATACCCATGGGTAGTGCAATCAACAGCGCGATCATCATCGACGCAACCGCCAGCGCCACCGTCGCCGGAATGCGTTGTGCCAATATCTCCGTTATCGGCCGGCGTGAGTGCAACGACGCACCCAAATCGAACCGCAGTAAACCCTCAAAAAAGTGCCAGAACTGGATGTGGAGCGGCAGATCGAGCCCGAGAGCGGTACGAAGCGCTTTCGCATCCGCGGGGCGCGCATGCTCACCGAGCATGACCTCAACGGGATCACCAGGCACCAAATGCAACAGCGCGAATACGAGGCACAGCACGCCGAGCATTACCAGCGCCGCTCCTAGCAAGCGGGAAACGCAGTAGGCGGTCATGTCAAGCACTCGATGCACAGCGCGGCGACGCGCCGACCACACTGAGCGACGCTATCGTCTACCCCAAAATCGCGCAACTGCGTCACCTCGAGGCCAGGGTACCCACACGGGTCGATCCGGCGAAACGGTTCGAGGTCCATGGCCACATTGAGCGCAAGGCCATGGTAGCTGCACCCCTTGCGAATACGCAGGCCGAGCGCTGCAATCTTGCGTCCTTCCACATAGACACCAGGCGCACCAGCCCGGCGCTCGCCGCGAACGCCGTGCTCGCACAAATAGCGAATGACCGACTCCTCGAGGCCGCACACTAAGCGCCGGACGCTCAATCGGTGGCGCCGCAATTCGAACATCGCGTACAGCACGACCTGTCCCGGTCCGTGGTAGGTCACTTGACCACCCCGGTCGGTTCGCACCACCGGAATGCCGCCAGGCGCGAGCACATGCGCTTGCGAGCCGGCTTTTCCGAGGGTGAACACCGGAGGATGCTCCACGAGCCAGATTGCATCACCCCTACCTTCGACCCGGCACTCGGTGTAGGCGCGCATCTCGGCAAGCACTTGCGTGTACTCGCGAACGCCGAGATCGCGCACTTCGACGGTCATTCGAGCAACAACCGCACCTTGTCCGAGAGCCGCCGCCACAGACTGCCCTCCGCCACGGCCTGCAGCGCGACGACATCCCGCGTGTAGAGCGTATCGTCGCCCAGCCGGATCTTCAGCACCCCTTGCGCGCTCCCTGCTTGCACAGGCGCAACGATACGTCGAGCCAGCGCCACCTGTGTCTTTAAGCGCTTGTAGGCGCCGCGCGGCACAGTGACGAATAAATCGTCAGCGAGTCCCAACCCCAAGGAACGTGCCGCGCCCTCCCACACGCGAATACTTTGAATAGGCTCGTTAGCGGCGAATACACGATGCGTTTCGAAGAACCGAAACCCATAAGTCAACAAGGACTGGCTTTCTTGGGTTCGCCGCTTGGCGCTCTTCGAGCCCATCACCACCGAGAGCAATCGCATGTCGTCTCGTTTCGCCGAGCTCACCAGACAATAGCCGGCCGACTTCGTGTATCCGGTCTTCACGCCGTCGACCGAGGCATCACGCCACAAGAGCCGGTTACGGTTACGTTGCGGAATGTCGTTGTAGGTAAACTCTTTTTGGGCGTGCCATAGATAACGCTGCGGGAAGCGGGCAATCAAGGCTCGTGTGAGGGTCGCCATGTCCCGGGCCGTCGTATAGTGCTCGGGATTAGGGAGGCCTTCGGCATTGACGAAATTCGTACCGTTCATGCCAAGCTCGCGAGCATGATCGTTCATCAGGGCGGCGAATCCCTCTTCGCTGCCGGCGATATGCTCAGCCAAGGCAACGCTCGCATCGTTTCCCGATTGCACGATTACGCCTTGCAACAGCTCTGCCACTGAGACTTCGGTACCCACCTCGATGAACATGCGCGATCCGGGCATCCGCCACGCCTTCTCGCTCACCACCGTTTTGTCATCGAGCTTTATGTTGCCCTCTCCGAGCTCATGGAACGCTACGTAGCTCGTCATAATCTTCGTTAAACTTGCGGGCTCTAGCGCTTCGTCAGCGTTGTGCTCCGCAAGGATCCGACCGCTCGCAAAGTCCTGTAACAGATATGCCCGGGCATTGAGCTTCGGCGCCTTGGGCGTAAACGTCGGCGACGCCGCACCGGCGCCAATGGAGATTAGGCACAGCAGCCCTAAGAAGAGCGCAGGCCAAGCGATTCGCCGCATCATCTAATAACTCTGCGGCGTCATCGGCGAGTCATCGAGCACAACCACGGCCTCGTCGAGGCCGGCATTCAACAACCGGCTAGACAAGGTGTCGGCTGCATCGACGTCAGCCAGAGGCCCCAACCGTACTCGGTACAGTGTCCGCTCCCCTTGCTTCGCCGGTGCAATGTTGGCCGGCGTCTCCACCGCCACGTCCGCCAAACTCGCCCGGAGCCGCTCAGCATTCGCTAAGCTTGCAAATGCGCCAACTTGCAAATAGATGCCCACGTCTTTAGGCGGTTGGGACATGACGCGATCGATAACCGGCGCCGCGTTCGTGCCGCGAGCGGGTTCCTTCGTCCCCGGACCGCTGCGCGCGCCGCTTCGGGGGTCGATCGCCCGCACCTCCACTAGCGCGGTGCCGGCCTTGACCATCCCGAGCCGGGTCGCCGCAGCGTAAGAGAGATCGATAATCCTATTGCGATGGAAGGGTCCCCGGTCATTGATTCTGACCACGATGCTCTTGCCCGTTTGCAAATGCGTTACCTGGGCATAAGTCGGCAGAGGGAGCGCTTTGTGGGCGGCAGTCATGGCATACATATCGTAGGGCTCGCCGCTGCTCGTGCGTCGGCCATGGAACTTTCGTCCGTACCATGACGCGACGCCGCGCTCGACGAATCCGCTCGAGGAGGTCAGCGTGTAGTAACGCTTTCCGAATACCACGTACGTCGACGGATTCCCGTATCTGCTGCGCGGTTCTACGCGAGGCACAGCATCCCCTGCCTCTGATGCGCGTGGCCGCTCCATTGAAATGGGTGGACCGTCGACGACCGGGCGCTCGCCACACCCTGCCAGAGCCAAAAAGCCGCATAGCAATACAGCATGCCGACGGCCAAGCCGCCTAGTCGAGCTTCGCATATTCCTCCTTGATGGCCAGAGAAAGTTGGTGTACCGCCATCGCATAGAGCTTGCTGGGGTTGTATCTCGTGATTGCATAGAAGTTCGAATAGCCCACCCAATATTCGGGTCCGTTGTGCGCGGACAAGGAAAAAAGCGCCACCTTGCCCTTTTCTAGCGGACCCCTCAGACCGCGGATCCCAGTGGCCTCGACCGCAGTGGCTTCGTGCTTCGGCTTTACGCGCCGCCTCGAAAGCTTTGCCTCGCCTTGCCGAACGCCCGTGACCTGCAACGTCACCGGTGCACCAGCGCGCCACCGATGGCGTTTGAGATAGTTCGCCACGCTCCCGATTGCGTCGGGTAGGCTTCCCAGCAGGTCACGCCGCCCGTCGCCGTCGAAATCGACCGCGTACGCTCGATAACTCGACGGAATGAACTGAGGGAACCCGACCGCCCCCGCGTACGACCCCTTCAACGTGCGCACAGGCAACTTCTCTTCCCCCACCAGGACCAAGAAAGCCTCTAGCTCGCCTAGAAAAAAGCGGGCTCGCCGCGGATAGCGAAAAGCGAGCGTCGTGAGGGAATCGAGCACCCGCAACCGGCCCTTATGTCGTCCGTAGTTGGTTTCCACCCCGATGATCGCGGTGATGACATGGGGGGGAACGCCGAACTTCTCCTCCGCGGCCCGGAGCGTTGCGGCATTGTCCCGCCAGAATCGCCCCCCGCCTTTGATACGGGAACGGGTAAGGAATAGCTTTCTGTAAACGTGCCACGGTTTAGATTCCGCGGGCCGCGCAAAGGCGTCCAGCACTTTTTGCGTAAACTCCGCTTCAGCGAACAACGCATCGAGCTCCGAACGCCTTAGTCGATGCTTAGCCGCGACTTGCTCGATGAACGCGCGCACCTTGGGATCGTCTAGTGGTCTGCCGAGCGGCGGCGCCGCGTATGCGGCGGCCGTCAACGCGAGCAACCCACCTGCGAGGAGGAGCCCTACGAATCTCATTAGTCGGAGAGGAGCCGCCGGTGGGAGTGCATCGACATGAGGATACCGAACGCGGCCATGACCGTCACCAGGGACGTACCCCCATAACTGACGAGTGGCAGCGGAATCCCGACGACCGGTAGCAATCCACTGACCATACCGACGTTCACGAACACGTAGACAAAGAACGTCAGGACGAAAGAGACGGACAACAACCGCCCAAAGAGCTCTTGCGATCCCCAAGCAAGCACCAGACCCCGCGCAATGACGAACACATACAATACGAGTAATAACAACACCCCGATCAGCCCGAATTCCTCGCTATATACCGCAAATATGAAGTCTGTGGAGCGCTCGGGCAGAAAGTCGAGCTGCGACTGCGTGCCATTGAGCCAACCTTTGCCGTAGACCCCGCCCGAGCCGATAGCGATTTTCGATTGGATGATGTGATAGCCGGCTCCGAGAGGATCACGCTCGGGATCGAGAAAGGTGACCACTCTCTGGCGTTGATACCCGTGCATCAAGGCCCAGACGACGGGTGCCGCGGCCGCGATCAGAACCAACCCGAGTACGATGATCCGCCACCTGATCCCGGCCATGTAGAGCACGAAGAGTCCTGAGCATGCGATGAGCAAGGCCGTGCCGAGATCGGGCTGGCGTGCTATCAGCAAAGTGGGCAACACAATGAGTGCCGCACACACGAGGACCCGCTTTATCGGGGGCGGCAAGGGATAATCGGACAAGTAGTAGGCCACCATCATCGGCACGGTAATCTTAGCGATCTCCGACGGCTGGAAATTGAAGCCGCCAAGCGAAATCCAACGCTGGGCCCCTTTTCCCTCCTGGCCGACGAAAAGCACGAGAACGAGCAACGTCAATGTGGCGACATAAAGCCAAGGTGTCCATATCAGATATTGCCGTGGCGTAAGCTGGGCGAGCACGAGCATCACGATGAAGGCGATCCCTAACCGAATGCCTTGGCGGACGAGGAGGTTTTGATCCTGCCCTCCTGCACTGTAGATCACGAGCAACCCCAGCCCCGACAACACCATTAACCCCAATACCAGAGGCACATCGATGTGCAAGCGCTGGTGCAGCGAGTCAGCTTCCATGCATTATGCTCATAGTGCGGTCGTGCTTTCGCTCGTAAGCTCGGTGGGAAGCGTCGGCGACCCGAGATACGCGTCGATTATCTTTCGAGCGATCGGCGCTGCGGAACGGCTGCCGCTGCCACCATTTTCCACGACCACGGCCACAGCAATCTTGGGCTCATCTGGAGGCGCAAAGGCGACAAAAAGACCGTGGTCGCGAAGCGACTCACGAACCGTCATCTTGTCGTAACGGTCGTCTTGTCCCACAGAGAACACCTGCGCTGTACCCGTCTTCCCGGCAATGCGTACATCCGTCGCTTGCCCCACGTGGCGGGCAGTCCCCCGGGATCCGTGCACGACCGCGATCATCGCGTTTTCGATCGCATCCCACTCGGCTGGGTCCGACAAGCGCACCGGCGCCACCTCCGCGACGGGCACGCGATGGGCTTCCCCCGTCTCGGGGTCCAAGATGCGGCCCACAATCCGCGGCTGGCGACCTACACCGCGGTTCGCCAGAACCGCGGTCGCGTGCGCAAGCTGCAGCGGTGTTGCCAGCATAAAGCCTTGGCCGATCCCCGCGATCAAAGTTTCCCCGGGATACCACGGCTGATCATGCACGGCTTCCTTCCACGCCCTCGAGGGCATCAACCCCCGCGACTCTCCGCGTAAGTCGACGCCGGTGAGACGACCGAACCCGAAGCGGGTCATGAAGGCATGCATGCGGTCAATCCCGAGTTCCAGAGCGAGCGCATAGAAGTAAACATCGCAGGACTCCGCAATGGATCGGGGCAAATCAACCTGGCCGTGCCCGCCCCGTTTCCAATCGCGGTATCGGTGGCTATGACCGGGCAGCTGGAAATATCCGCCGCAGGTGACATGACCCTTCGACAGGTCCAGCTTGCTTTCCAAAGCAGCGAGCCCGAGGAACGGCTTGACAGTAGAGCCCGGGGGATACTGTCCCGACAAGGCACGATTGAACAGCGGCCGGTCCGGTGAGCTCGAAAGCGCGCGATAGGCCTCGGCGTCGAGCCCATGTACGAACCCATTGGGGTCGAAGCCCGGCATGCTCACAAAGGCGAGAATCTCACCACTCCGAGGCTCAAGCGCAACAATCGCGCCGCGTTGGCCTGCGAGCGCCGCCTCGGCCGTAGCTTGCACCGAGATGTCGATCGTCAAAGCGACATTCCGGCCGGGGACCGGATCGGTACGCTCGAGCACGCGCAAGACACGCCCGGCAGCATTCGTCTCGACTTGGCTATATCCGACGCGGCCGTGCAGCACGTCCTCGTAGGACCGCTCCACGCCGGTCTTGCCCGTGTGCGTGGAACCGAGATAATCAGTCTGGTCCAACCGCTCGAGCTCCGGTTCGGAAATGCGGCCTACGTAGCCAAGCACATGGACGCCGAGACGGCCGAGCGGGTAGGACCGTGTCAAGCGGGCATGCACGTCGACACCGGGAAACCGGTACCGGTTGACTGCAAAGCGAGCGACCTCCGCATCGGTCATCCGTGATCGCAGAACGATGCTGTCAAAACGTCGTTTGCGCTTTAGCGACTGTCGAAAGGCAGCGAGCTCCGAGGTGCCCAGGCCTAGCAGCTGGGAAAGCTCATCCAAGGTACCTTCGAGGTCGTCCACGGACTCGGGCACGACCTCCAAGCTGTAGGTTGGCGTGTTCTGAGCCAGCAAAATGCCGTTACGGTCCGTGATAAGACCCCGGGTAGGCGGCACCGGGACGATCTTGACTCGGTTGTCGTGAGACCGAGTCTTGAAGGCTTCATATTGTGCGACCTGGAGATTTCCGATCCGCACGAGCACGACCACAAGCGCAATGATCATCACCACTGCGGCGGCCACAATGCGCCCGCGTAGCACGCTTGACTCGCGTGCGGGGTCCTTCAACGCTGTGCCTAGGATGCTGTCTCGCAATGCGCTTGCCTGTCGATACTCCGATGTGGAAATTGCGCGCGGAAGTGCACCTGAGCCTCTAACCGAACTCGCGCGTCAAGCAACTGAGAATTTGCGCCTCAAATCGCGCAGCACGATGAAAACCCAAGGCCACAGGAGCATGCTGGTGAGAGGGGCAGTAAGATACGCCCAGCCGTCGACGGGCAGCCCCCTGATTCCACTCGTCCACAGCACCAACATCTGGTACGCCGCAACGATGGGAAACAAGCTCAACGCCTGCTGCCATGGCGGCAGCACACGAATGCGCAAATGAGATTGATGCGCAACGAACGCGACCACTGATAGCCCCAGCGCATGCTGCCCAAGCAACGCGCCCGTGAGGACATCGAGGACCAGACCACACGCGAAACCGACGCCGACTCCAATACGATTCGGCAGTGCGAAGCACCAATACGACAGCACCAAGGCGACCCAAGCGGGTCGCCAGATGGCAGCCCAATCAGGCAATGGCACCGATGTCAGCATGACCGCGACCAGAAAGCTGGCCGCCACTACGCATACGCCGTTTCGGCCCACCACGGCCTCTTATAGCGACGGCGCGGCGACATCCACCGGCGCGGAGGATCCGTCGGCCGGTGGCAAGATGAGCAGTACCTCTCGGTTTCGCTCGAGGTTCGCCGAGGGCTGAACAAAGACGCGCGCGAAGGCGCGTGAGCTATCGCGCTCTATAGTCATGATGTGACCGACCGGGTAACCGGCAGGGAATCTTCCTCCAAGCCCGGAAGTCACCACCAGATCACGCACCGCGAGGTCGACATTGTTTGGCACATGCCGCAGCTCCAACACATTGGGCGCTCCAGTTCCAACTGCAATGCTTCGGTATCCGGTCCGGTTTATCTGGACCGGTAGCGCATGCGAGGGGTCGGTGATGAGCAATGCGGTGCTCGACAGCGGATCGACGTGCGCGACCTGACCCATGATGCCCTTGGCATCGATTAATGATTGCCCAGCGATGACCCCATGGCGCAGCCCTTTATTGAGCACTATCCGACGGGAGAACGGATCCATATCCACGTTGATAAGTTCGGCAATGAGTACGCGGTCCTCAACTTTCGCCGACGATGCGAGCAGCGCGCGCAACCGCATGTTCTCTGTGGTGAGATGCTGGTATTTCTCCATCCGGCCTTTCGTCAGGAGTTGCTCCTCGCGCAACTGTCGATTTTCGGCAAGGAGCGCTTCACGGCTCGTTAACGTGTCTGACACCCACCGGCTCGCTTTAAATGGGAAGTCCACGGCGATCCGTACCGGATACAACCCCACCGACAACGTGCTGCGCACTACGCTCAAGTGGTCTTGACGATGATCGGCCACCATGAGCGCGACCGAAAGGAGCGCGCAGACACCTAAGCGCAACGCAGCGGAGGGACCACGGAAGAATAGAGACTTGTTGGAATTAATCGCCTGCCTCCGAACGCTCAGCTGTGTGCGAAGACATCGACGCCCTTCTCGTCGACCATCTCGAGGGCCCGCCCGCCTCCGCGAGCCACGCAGGTCAGTGGATCCTCTGCGATCACCACGGGAATCCCAGTCTCTTCCATCAGGAGCCGGTCGATGTCACGCAGTAAGGCGCCGCCGCCCGTAAGAACCATGCCATGTTCAGCGACATCAGAACCGAGTTCCGGTGGCGTTTGCTCCAAGGCGGTCTTCACCGCACTCACGATACCGGACAACGGCTCTTGCAGCGCCTCAAGAATCTCATTGCTGTTCAAGACAAAACTGCGCGGAATTCCCTCCGCTAAGTTTCGTCCTCGAACTTCGATCTCGAGCACCTCATTGCCGGGGTACGCCGAGCCGATCTCGTGCTTAATCCGCTCCGCAGTCGCCTCGCCGATCAACGTGCCGTAATTGCGTCGCACGTAGTTGATGATCGACTCGTCGAAACGGTCGCCGCCGATACGAACGGATTCGGCATAGACGATACCGTTCAGCGAAATGACCGCTACCTCGGTTGTTCCACCACCAATATCGAGCACCATCGAGCCGGTCGCTTCGCTGACCGGAAGTCCGGCGCCGATGGCCGCAGCCATCGGCTCCTCGATCAAAAAGACCTCGCGTGCGCCGGCGCCCTCGGCACTCTCCTTAATCGCCCGGCGCTCTACTTGTGTGGAGCCACAGGGTACGCAGACAAGAACCCGCGGACTGGGACGGAAGAAACGCGTGCGTTGATTGTGTGCTTTGCCGATGAACGACACGAGCATGCGCTCGGTCACCGTGAAGTCCGCAATCACACCGTCCTTCAGCGGCCGGATTGCGTTGATGTGGCCTGGCGTTCGACCCAGCATCAACTTGGCGTCGTTTCCCACTGCCGCGATGCTCTTCGCGCCGCGCGTCGCCTCCGTCCGAATAGCCACGACGGAAGGTTCATCGAGAACGATCCCTTGCCCGCGTGAGTAAATCAGCGTGTTCGCAGTGCCCAGATCGATCGAAAGATCGCTGGAAAAAAGTCCCCGAAGCCGTTTCGGTACCATCTCGCTCTGTCGCTCGTGCCGCTTATGTCGCGGCCAGTTTACGTTAGCTGGCTGGTCGGGACGGGATTGGCCGTTATAATTCACCCCTCGCCTGCCCGGCCCCCATCGAACGTCGTACTTCGACATCGAGGAAGGGGACATGACAGTACGCGGCGTGGCGCGTTTTGTACCTCCCGGAAACGCCGGGAGCGACCGTGGCCTAATGTAGCAGCGGCCCCCTCTACTAGCAACTGGGTCGAAACAGAGCGGGGCACCAACCTTTTGGTTACACACGAATTTTTCTGAAATCGGGGAAACTTCAGTGGTATTGACAGACGAAGAGGTCGAAGCAATCGCCCATCTCGCGCGATTGGAGCTGGGCCCAGAGGAGATTGCGCACTATCGTGGGGATCTCGAGCGGATCCTCGCGCTTGTGCAACAGTTCGCAGAGGTGGAAACAGACGAGATCGAACCGATGGCGCATCCGCTCGACCTCGAACAGCGCCTCCGGGTCGATGCCGTGACCGAAAGCGACCAACACGAGCTCTTTCAGAGCATTGCCCCGAATGTCAGCGACGCCCTCTACGTTGTCCCTAGGGTTATCGAATGAGCTCTAAATCAGCGGCAGTGCGCTGCCCATGAGCAGCACAATCTCTCAACTCACCGGAGCGCTTGCCGAGCATCGGCTGTCCGCAGTCGAGCTGGCAGAAGCCTACCTGACGGCAATCGAAGCGCGGAACCCAACCGCCAACTGCTATGTGACCGTCACTAAAGAGCAAGCCCGTGCCGACGCTGCCCGCGCCGACACATGCCTCGCCGACGGAGGCGCAGGCCCCCTCACCGGCATTCCCATTGCAGTAAAAGATCTGTTCTGCACCCAAGGGATCCGCACTGCCTGCGGATCCCGTATGCTCGACAATTTCGTCGCGCCGTACGATGCCACCGTCGTCGCACGCCTAAAGGCCGCCGGGGTGGTTCTTCTAGGCAAGACGAATATGGACGAGTTCGCAATGGGCTCGTCGAACGAAAACAGTTTCTACGGTCCGGTGCCTAACCCGTGGGACAATACTAAGGTGGCGGGCGGCTCCTCCGGCGGGTCCGCGGCGGCGGTCGCCGCCGGGCTAGCGCCTGTCGCGCTCGGCACCGACACCGGGGGGTCGATTCGCCAGCCAGCGGCCCTGTGCGGTGTGAGCGGGCTTAAGCCAACCTACGGGCGGGTCTCGCGGTTCGGCATGGTCGCGTATGCTTCGAGCCTCGACCAAGCGGGCATCATCGGCCGTGCGGTCGAGGACATTGCCCCCGTGCTCGAGGTGATTGCAGGGTTCGATGAGAACGATTCAACATCGGCAGATCAGCCGGTCGAGCCTTATACCCGCGCACTCGAGCAACTGCCCGACCGAATTCGGGTCGGGGTGCCGGCCGAGTTCTTCGGGGAGGGCCTAGACGATGCAGTCGCCGACACCGTGCGCGCCGCCATCGCGACGCTTGAATCCCAAGGGGCGGAAATTCGAGAGATCACCTTGCCTCGCACCGCTCTCGCGGTGCCGGCCTACTACATCATTGCGCCCGCCGAATGCTCCTCGAACCTATCGCGCTTCGATGGCGTCCGCTACGGTCACCGGTCACCAGAGGCAACCTCGTTGGAAACGCTCTATGGGCGCAGCCGCGCAGAAGCGTTCGGGCCGGAAGTCAAACGCCGGATCATGATAGGCACCTATGCGCTATCCGCGGGCTACTACGACGCGTACTACCTGAAAGCACAGAAGATACGCCGGCTCATTGCCGAAGACTTTAAACGAGCGTTTGCCGACGTGGATGTGATCGTCGGGCCGACCAGCCCCACGGTAGCGTTCGGGCTAGGCGAGCGCACCGAGGACCCCGTGAGCATGTACTTATCGGACATCTACACGATCTCGGTGAATTTAGCGGGGCTGCCCGGGTTGTCGATTCCCGCGGGCTTCGCGCACGGCTTACCCGTCGGCCTGCAGCTGATCGGTGATTTCTTCTCGGAGAGCAGACTGCTCAGCGTTGGGCACCAATTCCAACAAGCGACCGACTGGCACACCTACCGCCCTCCGGGCGCGGAAAACGTGACCCGGCTTGAGGAAGGTTCAGCATGAGCGGATGGGAAACGGTCATTGGGCTGGAGATCCACGCGCAGCTCTCGACGGTGAGCAAGATCTTCTCCGGTGCCGCCACCGCCTACGGGGCCCCGCCCAATGCCCAAGCCTGTGCAGTTGACCTCGGATTACCTGGCGTGCTGCCCGTACTCAACGCCGAAGCGGTGCGCATGGCGGCGCTGTTTGGATTAGCGATCGGCGCCACGGTGGCTCCGCGCTCAGTGTTTGCGAGGAAGAACTATTTCTACCCCGATCTGCCCAAGGGCTACCAAATCAGTCAATACGAGTTGCCCATCGTGTCCGGTGGCTCGATCGAGATTAGTGTCGATGGCGCAGCTCCCAAGCGCATCAGCGTGACGCGTGCGCACCTCGAAGAAGATGCCGGTAAGTCCTTGCACGATGCTTTTCCAGACGGCACGGGCATCGACCTGAACCGCGCAGGTACACCGTTGGTCGAGATCGTCTCCGAACCCGATCTGCGTTCCGCGGCGGAGGCGGCAGCCTACATGCGCAAGGTGCACAGCATCGTACGCTACCTAGGGATCTGCGACGGCAACATGCAAGAGGGTTCGTTTCGATGTGATGCCAACGTGTCAGTGCGCAGGCAAGGTGACACGCGGCTGGGAACCCGCACCGAGGTCAAGAACCTCAACTCGTTTCGTTTCGTCGAGCGTGCAATCGAGTTCGAGATCGAACGCCAGATCGACGTCCTGGAGGACGGAGGGGAAATTGTCCAGGAAACTCGGCTCTACGACCCCGACCGTCACGAGACGCGGAGCATGCGAACGAAGGAGGAAGCGAACGACTATCGTTACTTCCCCGACCCGGACTTACTTCCGGTACGAATTACCGACCAGGACATCAAAGCATGGACTGCGGAGTTGCCAGAGCTGCCAGACCCCAAACGCACACGATTTGAGACCCAGTTCGGGCTCAGCACATACGACGCCAATCTACTGGTCAGCACGAAGGAACTCGCTGACTACTTCGAGGCCACAGTGGCGGTGTCGGGTTCGATGGAGCCAAAACTTGCCGCAAACTGGGTGACTGGCGATGTTCTTGGTGCACTTAACCGGGAGGGACTCTCACTCGAGGACATACCCATCACACCGGCGCGCTTAGGTGGCCTCCTGCTCCGCCTGGGTGACGGAACATTGTCGGGCAAGCTCGCTAAGCGCGTCTTCGCCCAGATGTGGGATGGGGGCCTTGAAGCCGACGCCATCATCGAAGCCGAAGGTTTGATGCAAGTGACCGATGCGAATGCCATTGCGGAGATGATCGACGCAGTGTTGCTGGAGCACCCGGACCAAGTCGCTCAGTATCGCGCAGGGGCAGAGAAACTGCTCGGATTCTTCGTCGGGCGCGTGATGAAACGTTCCACGGGCAAAGCAAATCCGCAGCAAGTCAATCAGCTGCTTCGCGAACGACTCGGGGCCTAAAACATGCGGTTGCGCGGGCTACGCACACAAGGCACTCGCCATCGTTGCGGAACGACGGCACGATCGGCGATTGGGGGCGAATCTTCGCCGCGGCGGTCACAGCGTTCAAGCGCCTCGAACGAGCGCGATAGGCATTCATTCAAAGGAGATCTGTGCTGGTGCGAAAGACAGTTCTGAGTTCGATAATCATCGCTTGCCTCACCTCCGGAGCCACGGCCCAGACCGGCGACAAAAACCAACGCACCGGTCAAGCCGAGAGCCCGCAAAAGAGCGAGGGGGCACGTAGCGCCCCGCGAGCCGACACGCCCGATCCAATGGCCATCTACAACTATATCGTTGGCTATCAGCTCGCAATTCAGGCCCGGCAAAAGCTCGAACAAGACGGAATCGAGCTTTCCCACGAAGCGTACGGCGAAGGCATTGCGGATAGCTTGGCGGGCAAAGCACCCAAGTACGAGCAAGATACCGTAGTTGCCGCAATCCAAGCGATTCAAGCTGCGCAGACGGCACGGCAAGACGCCGCGAAGACGAAGAACCGCACCGACGGGGACGCATTTCTCGCCGAAAACGCGAAGAAGCCGGGCGTCAAGGTCCTACCGAGTGGCCTTCAGTACATAGAAAGTCAAGCGGGAAAGGGCCAAAAGCCGTCGGCGGGGTCGACCGTCGTGGTGCACTATCGCGGTACGTTGATCAACGGAGACGAGTTCGACAGCTCGTATAGCCGCGGCCAGCCTGCGCGTTTTTCCCCCGGGGGGGTCATTCCTGGATTCCGCGAAGCGCTCTTGAACATGCAAGTCGGCTCGAAGTGGCGGGTGTTCATTCCAAGCCAGCTCGGCTACGGCGAGCAAGGGGCGGGAGGGAAAATCGGCCCCAACCAAACCCTCATTTTCGATCTCGAGCTACTCGAGATCGATCCGGAATAGCCGTTGCGGTGTCGGTCAGCCCTGCGGGGGGGCAGCGAGAAACCCCTCACGGACGGTGACCTCGCGCGCCGCAAGCTCTTTGCGGGCAGTCGGGCTGAGCGTTCCCCGCACGACGAGTTCGATGGGCCGTCCTGTTCGGCCTTCGGCTTGCCGTAGCGACTCGAAGATACGCTCCGCGCTCGGCGTCCAATAGACGTAGTCGACCGGGAGCATCAGAACCAACGCGCCGTCCGCTCGGAGCGCTCCCGGCAACGCCCGTCCCCCTGGGATGAGCTTAGTAATCTTTCCGACATCCTCGTGATAGAGCGCGAGCATGCGTGCGAGCTGCTCGAAGGAAAGCGCTTCAGGCTCCGAGCGCGCTCCGAGCGCCGCGCCGAAGAACGCCTCCAACCCTTCGGCAGTACCGAGAAAGTCAATGTGTGCCGCCATGCTTGCACGCATGCTCGGCGTATAGCTCCCGTGCTCGAGAAACCGCGCGACGATACTGTTGGACACGCCCATTTTAGGGATTTCGGTCTCGAGCCCAGAACGCAATTCCGGTAGCTCGAGGTGGCGGAGCAGCTGTTGCACCTCCTGGTCGATTCTACCCCCGTCCACCAAACGGCTGGATCGCGCTGCAGGTCGGAGCACGAGCCCACTTCCCGCGCTGAATTGTCCTTTCGCGCGTGCATCGGCCACCTTTGCGAGAAAGTTCTGAACGTGGGTATTCGTCGAGTACGGATCCAACCCTAGGTGGTAGGCTACATTTCGTCGGTGAGATTCGAAAATAGGGCCCGTTGCGGTGGGGCGGGCTGGCGTTTGGTGCTCTGCGCGCAATAAACGCGACCCGCGAGAGGCCAAGATTGCGTCGTTATCGGACAGCGTCGTGGAAAGGTGGCTCGCAGGCCCACGCGGAGCAGAGAGCGTGCTGACTTGTCCCCCTCCCGGGGACCGGAACCCGCTTCGGCGCAACCCCGCGCGCCCTGCCCGTTGATACTGGGCAATCGCTTGGTCGAGCACCGAAAGCTCGTGAACGCGGATCTCGAGCAAAGCAACCGACGTGATGTCGAACAGCCCGAAGTCAGAGAAGAGGGCCAACTGCAGGAGGTTCTGGACAACCTTCGCTTTCGGCTCCACGCGGTGGGTAGGCGACGTCAAGAGTGGACGCGGCACGATGTCGCTCGCCAGTACGACTCTCGGTGACTCGTACTCCGCCGCGGCAACACTCGCTGACGACAACATGCTCGCGAGCAGCAAGCTAACGCTGAAGCGAATCAGCCTCGCCAAGGCGCATCCTCCCCTCGTGGACAAGACGCAGAAGTCTAGCATGCCCCACCTTCGCGGGTCGGCCATCGAGGCCCACGACTATCACCTCTGTGCTACTGACCGCTACCATGGCCGAGCGTGCTCAGACCCAGTTGGGACAGGACTCCAACCCATGGCGATCAAAACCGAAATCGACCTTCTGAGAAACCGTCGCACGAAAATCATCGCAACATTGGGCCCCGCGAGCCAAACCCGAGACCGAATCGAGGCACTCGTTCGCGCAGGCGCGAACGTTTTTCGTCTCAACATGTCCCATGGCACCCACGACGATCACCGCATGGCATACGAGCACGTCCGGTCGATTGCTCAAGCGCACCGTGTGCCCCTTGCCGTGCTGGCCGACCTTTCCGGACCCAAAATCCGGGTCGGCACGTTCACCAACTCAGACGGAATCGCGCTGGTCGCTGGGGACAACGTCACCGTCACAGTACGAGATATTCCCGGCCAGCCCGGCTTGATCCCTTCTCAATACGAAGCGCTGGCCCGGGACGTGAGCCCTGGTGACCGTATCTTGCTTGCCGACGGCGTGATGGAGCTTACCGTACAAGCGATCACAGGCACCGAGGTAGCCTGTGTGGTGGTGCAAGGCGGGCAGCTGACCGATCGTAAAGGCATCAATCTACCGGGCGTAGACGTCTCTGCACCGTGTTTGACGGAAAAGGACACGGATGACGCCGCGTTCGCAATCGAGCTCGGCGTCGATTATCTCGCCCTGTCCTTCGTTCGCCGGGCCGCCGACATCGAAGCACTCCGGCACCTGATCGAAAGCCGTACGAACGCAGAGACCGCGCCGAGGATCATAGCGAAGATCGAGCGGCCCGAGGCCTTGAGCCACAGCGAGGAAATACTGGCCGCGACCGATGCGGTCATGGTCGCGAGAGGCGACCTCGGAGTAGAGCTTCCTCCCGAGCAAGTGCCCATCGCGCAGAGCGAGCTCACGGAAGGTGCGCGGCGTCACAATCGGTCCCTCATTGTAGCGACCCAGATGCTCGAATCGATGATAGGAAACGCCCGCCCGACCCGAGCGGAGGTGGCGGACGTCTCGTACGCGGTCACCAGCGGCGCCGACGCCATCATGCTCTCCGCGGAAACCGCTTCGGGCGCGCATCCGGTCGAAGCGGTGGAGATGATGGACCGCGTGGCGCGCAACGCAGAGGCTCACATGTGGCACCGAGGCGCGTTCGGCGGGCTCACCCGCCGCGAGGAGACGGGGAGCCCTATCCCTTTCGGTGATGCAATGGCCCGCGCGACGGCATTGCTGTCTCGCGACCTTGCCGTGAGGGGCATCATGGTGTTTTCCGAGGGTGGAATGTCTGCCGCCACGATGAGTTCGGGGCGGCCCGCAGCCCCCGTGGTAGCAATCTCCTCACGCGAGCGCACGTACCGGAGAATGAGCCTTATGTGGGGCATACTTCCGGTGTTGGTCGACGCCAAAGCGCTTGACGATCCGGCGGCGCTTGCCCGTCGATTGAGTCAAGAGCTCCAACTCGCCAACGAAGGAGACTACATTCTGACCGTCGGTGGCTTTCGTACCGATCCTCGTGCGAACGCACCGACCGTTACCTTGCTTGCAGTGTGAGCACATGACCGATCCACGGTGGCGCGAGGCACGCCATGTCTCTAACGGACACACGACGTTCTATCTGGATACCGGACCTTGCGATGGTCCTGTCGTGGTGTTCGTGCACGGTTGGCCCGAACGGTCATACAGCTGGCGTCATCAACTTCGGTGCTTGGCAGACCTCGGTTTCCGCGCAGTAGCACCCGACATGAGAGGATACGGCGAGTCGACGGTGTACGACCGTTTCGCCGATTATGCACAGCACCACGTCGTCGACGACATGCTGAGGCTGATCGACAGCCTTGGATGTGAACGGGCGGTCTGGATCGGTCACGACTGGGGTAGCCCCACGGTGTGGAGCCTGGCGAGCCATCATCCCGAGCGGTGCGCCGCTGTCGCCAACCTCTGCGTTCCTTACGGAATGCTCTCGGAGGGCCTCGAAAGCGCAATCGCCCATGTCGATCGCAACATCTACCCCGAACGCGAGTTTCCTGCCGGACAGTGGGAATATCAACTCTTCTACCAAGAGCAGTTCGAGACTGCTGTCGCAGCGTTTGCTGCCCACCCGTACAACGCAGTGAAGGCATTATTTCGCAAGGGAAATCCCGCAGGCAGAGGGAAGCCATCGCCGACCGCGTACGTGCGAAAGCAAGGTGGATGGTTCGGTGGAGCGCCATCGCCACCTGATGTGCCCCGAGATACCGACATGGTGACCGAGGACGATTTGCGAACCTACAGCGACGCATTGGAGAGAAACGGCTTCTTCGGCCCCTGCGCGTATTACATGAACCACGAGGCGAACAAGAAATTTGCCCGTTATGCGCTGAACGACGGATACCTGGACCTTCCTGTTCTCTTTTTACATGGACTTTACGACTACACGTGTGAAACCGTGACCTCCGGCTTGGCCGGGCCCATGCGAGCCTATTGCCATAGCCTCTCCGAAGTAACGGTTGCCTCCGGGCACTGGATGGCTCAGGAGCGCCCGCGCGAGGTCAATGCCGCGCTCGTGCGATGGCTCGCGACTTGCGTTCCAGGCCACTGGCCCACAGGCAGCTCCAACGCTTGAATCCCCCGCCCTCGAGGGCCGAATCGCAAGACCCGCTGGGCCGCGACCAGGTAGCCAGGGCGTCAAAAAGTCGCGGCGGCATTCGACAGCTGGGCTACTGCGCCCGCGCCGGAATTCCTTTGAGGTAGTCGGCGATGGCTTCAGCATCCGCCGCTTTGAGGTACTGCAGGCCTTCGTCGATTACCGTCGCCATCGCGCCACCGGCATAATCACCGTCGGGGAGCGCACCGCTCGTCAGGTAATCGACGATCTCCGCGGGGCTCCAAGCGCCGATGCCTTTGTCCGTATGCGGGGTAATGTTCGGGACCGCACTGCCTTCGGGGCCGTGGGGGTTGCCGGCGTAGCGCTCACCACTCACCGCCCCGAGAAAATTGCGGGGACTGTGGCACGCACCGCAGTGAGCAAGCGCTTCCGACACGTACGCGCCGCGGTTCCACGCCGCCGACCGGGTGGGGTCCGACACGTAACGGCCCTCATCGAAGAACAGGAGTTTCCAAAACCAGTTGAGGACGCGAAAACCCATGAACCAGGGCACATCGTGCTCGCGGCGAGGCGCAGGGTCCGCTTTCGTCTTCAAGAGGTAACGGTAGAGACGACGGACATCCTCGTCCGACATTCGCGTGTAAGCGGTATAGGGGAACACCGGATAGTAGTGGGAGCCATCGGGCGCCACCCCTTGCCCTAAAGCACGCCGGAGATCGGCTTCTCTCCACGCGCCGATGCCGCTGCCCTCGTCAGCGGTGATGTTCGGTGCAAAAAAGGTTCCAAACGGCGTTTCTAGCGCGGGACCGCCGGCGAGAAACCCCCCACCTTCTCGGGTATGGCACGCGACGCAGCCCCCGAGCCGGAAAACGTACGCGTCCTCAGTGAGCTCAACCGCGCCGGTACGCTGAGCCGTGCTCACAAGGACGAGGAGGACCACCGCGATGGCAAGGCGCGGTCCCCACACTGATCAATCGTCGTCCAGATCCGGGTTGAAATCTGCGACGAGTTTGTCCTGGACGGGTCGTGGCACCGGGTCATAGTGGCTGAACTGCATCGCGTAGGTCCCCGCGCCACCGGTCACCGACTTGAGATCGGATTGGAACGTCTCTAGCTCGGCGAGCGGCACTTGCCCCGACACCGTGACCATTCCACCGCCGACCGCATTGGTGCCACCGACTCGACCGCGTTTTCCGGACAAATCTCCCGCGATATCGCCCATATTTTCCTGAGGGACCGTGATATCGATGTCCACCACGGGCTCGAGCACGATCGGCCTCGCCTTCTGCACGGCGTCTACGAATGCCTTCTTACCCGCCTGGACGAACGCAATCTCCTTGGAATCCACGGAGTGGTGCTTGCCGTCGTAAACACTGACTCGGATGTCCTCCATTTGGTAGCCCATCAACTTGCCCGCGCAGGGGCGAGGGGGCGTTATCGATTGCTTTTTCGACCCCGGCGCAGGGGATACTGAATTCTCCTCCGTCGAAGAAGCTCGGACTGCGATCGTCGACCAGGTTGTCGAGATGGATGAAGAGCTCATGGAACTCTATCTGGAGGAAGGCGAGGATATTGGCGCCGATCGCCTCCATGACGCGTTTACTCTCGCGCTGCGCGACGGTCATCTGATCCCCGTGTGCTTCACCTCGGCCACGTCGGAGGTGGGGGTGCAGGAGCTTCTCAACGTATTGGCCCGCGTCATGCCGAATCCGGCCGAAGGCAATCCCATCGGCTTTGCGAACGGTGAGGACGACGAAGATGCCGGCGTAGCCTTAGATCCCGAAGGGGCCGTCGTCGGTCATGTCTTCAAGGTGGCGATCGATCCTTTCGTAGGAAAGCTCTCGGCCTTT
>JACLAC010006949.1_pt1 | contig 45156 bp, 45 predicted proteins | sample 8027881 | NCBI WGS metagenome assembly JACLAC01 (sample SAMN15725517, study PRJNA655200) | protist metagenome | isolation source: fluorescence activated cell sorting (FACS) single amplified genomes of... | place: Spain: Blaines Bay Microbial Observatory, Mediterranean Sea | collected 2016-01-19 | reverse complement strand
GCTAAAAATTCTCTAATTAATGGTGTCTAATAATAAAGGTCTTATTTTTATAGACTGGAGTGATTGTGAAAAGTAATAATTCTATTTCGTGGGGAATTTTAGGTACTGGAGATATTGCAAACCAATTTTTATCTTCTTTTCCCAGTCATATCAATGGGAGCGTAATAGCTATTGCCTCAAGATCCTTTGACAGAGCAGAATCCCTCGCAAAAAAATATGATATTCCTTTATTTTATGGAGATTACACACAATTAATTCAAAACCCGGAAGTTGATATAATTTATATAGCAACAATAAATCATGTCCATTTTGATCAAACAAAAAAGTGCCTTTTAGCTGGTAAGTCTGTTCTTTGTGAAAAACCACTCACGATTGAATTTAAAAAGACAAATGAATTAATAAAAGTTGCCAAAAAAAAGAATTTATTTTTAATGGAGGCAATGAGAACACGTTTTCTGCCTCATATCGTTAAACTTAAGGAAATGCTCAGAGAGGATCACCTGAAGGGTGTTAAATTTGCGCAACTTAATTTTGGATTTAAAAAGAATCAGAACATTGAAAGACTGTTTAATAACAAATTTGGTGGAGGAGCATTATTTGATATGGGTGTATATGGGGTTTCAATTATGCTTTATCTGTTTGGTACCCCATCGGATATTCGCGCGATAAGTGATAAACAAGTAAATAATGATGTTGATCGTCTAACAGTTATCATTTTCAAATATTCTTGTGGAAGAATTGTTAAGATGTCTTTTTCCATTGGGCTCAACCTCCCTTTACATTGTTACCTTGTAGGTTCTGACTTTTCTATTCATTTGGCAGATAAATGGTGGAGAGAGCCCTCTCTCCAAATTAATAAATCAAATAGCACAGAGAATCTTGAATTTATTAACTTTTCCAATTTTTCATCTTACATGATTCAACACGTTAATGATTGCATTGAAAATGGGCTGCAAGAATCAACTGAAATGTCATTATCAGATAGTATTGAAACAGCTAGGATCGTTGAGGAAATCTTTTCTAAAATCTAATGATTATTTAGTTTAATTGGGGATAAATTATATGAAAATTGGTTTTATTACTGATTCTTTAAAAGATCTTTCATTTGATGAAGTTCTAATTTTTGCTGCTCAAAACGAAATTGATTGCTTAGAATTTGGATGCGGAAACTATTCTTCAGCCCCACATCTCAACTTGGAAGCATTAGTTAACAGCAAAAAATTGAGAAATCATTTTTTATCAAAATTAAAAGATCATGGTTTATTCATCAGTGCACTTAATTGTTCTGGTAACCAACTCAAACCTGGTGTTAGTGGTCGGAAGCATGATCAGATTGTTCGTAAAACGATGAAATTAGCTAATCAATTCGAAATTAACCGAGTTGTAATGATGTCTGGACTACCTGGTGGTCCTGGTGATAAAAATCCAAATTGGATTATTACTGCTTCCCCCAAGGAAAACCTTAAAATATTAGATTGGCAATGGAATGAAATTGCACTTCCTTATTGGGGAGATCTTAATAACTATGCTCTTAATCGTGGTATTACGAAAATTTGTCTTGAAAACCACGGAATGCAACTTGTTCATAACGTTGAAACTTTTTTTCGCCTTAAAAACTTTATCGGAGATTCAATTGGACTAAATTTTGATCCAAGTCATTACTTCTGGATGGGAGGCGATCCACTCTCAGCTATACCAGTTTTAGGTAATAACATTTATCATGTTCATGCTAAAGATACAAAAATAGAAAAACTTGCTAGTTTAAATACTCTCCTAGAGCCTAAAAGCTATGATGATTATCATTCACGAACTTGGAATTATTGTACGCTTGGCAATGGTCATAACTCAGAGTGGTGGTTAAACTTTATTAGTACATTAAAGAAATCTGGTTACAATGATGTTGTCAGTATTGAACATGGTGACAGAAAAATTTCAAATGAAGCCGGTCTTTCCAAGGCTATTAATTTATTAAAAAAACTTATTTAGCTTTTTCAAATTGCTGTTCATAAATGAAATAAATCTATGCCAATCTGTAATTATTGTGAAAAGAAATTTGATGTTGAGAAAGAACCTGGTGCTTTAATGTTTGGGCATCCTTCCACCGTTAATGAGGCTGTACCAGTTTGGAAAGCACATATTTGTCAAAAATGTGAATATAAAATAATAAAAAAATTTAAGCGAAAACCTTTGTATAAATAGAATCATCAAAATGACTGAATTTTATGTTAAAGTTGGATCAAAAACATCCTTTTCTAAAACTGTTGCTGAAAGTGATGTGTACTTATTTGCAGGAATTACTGGTGACTTTTCTCCAAATCACGTTAATCGTCAATATATGGAGAAATCTTCCTTCGGTAGGTTAATGGCACATGGTGCATTATTGGTTGGCTTCATGTCTACAGTGTCAACGATGGCCATTGCAGATACTCGCGAGGCTGAAGATACTCCTGTATCAGTTGGTTATGATCGAGTGCGCTTTTTAAAACCGGTGTTTTTGGGTGATACAATAACTGTGACTTATCAAATTGCTGAATTAGATTTATCCCGCAAACGTTCTTATGCTGATATTGAAGTAATCAACCAAAACGATGAATTGGTTGCAGTGGGTAGACATATCCTTCAGTGGATATCCAATACATCATATGAATCGGGATTTCTGTGAGTTTTGATCTTGATGGTCAGCGTTTTGTTATCACAGGAGCTGGTAAAGGAATTGGTAAAGAAATCGGTAAAAGATTTGCCGAATTGGGTGCGAGGGTCTCAGCGTGGGATTTGAATTTAGCTGGCATCGTATCAGATTGTGCATTTGAACATTGTGTACAAGTGGATGTGACTGATGAAGCATCTGTTGCAAATGGTGTTTATGCCAGCATTGAAGCTCTTGGTGGTTTGGAGGGATTGATTGCAAGCGCTGGTATCAACGGTCCTACCAAACCTACTTGGGATTATTCTCTGTCAGATTGGCAAAAAGTTTTGGATGTTGATTTAACTGGGGTCTTTCTGTCAGTCAGGTCTGTACTTCCTCAATTACGATCTACTGGTTATGGTAGAATTATCGTTATTGCATCTGTAGCAGCCAAAGATGGGAATCCAGGAGCAGTTGCATACGGAGCAGCCAAGGCAGGGGTTGTTGGATTTGCAAAGGGGCTGGCTAGAGAGCTTCAACCTTCCGAGATTACAGTCAACTGTATAACGCCTGCGATTACTGAAACTGATCTTCTGACCGGAATGTCTCCTGAGTACATCAATGAAAAAAAAAACCTAATTCCGATGGGACGATTTTGTTCGGTTCAGGAAATTGCTGACATGACTGCCTGGGTTGCGAGTCCGAGGTGTTCGTTTACAACAGGGCAACTTTTTGATGTCACAGGTGGAAGAGCAAAACATTGATTCCAAGAATAATTACACTGAATGATCTAAATATTCATCAGGTCTGTGTTTCCAAACAGTGTAATTTTCTCGAATCCTTGGATTGCTTTGCTCGGCATGGAGTTTTCAGAACAGTTCTCTGGAAGCCAATGCTGGATGAAGTAAGTGTAACTAAGGCAAGACGATCAATACGAGATTCAGGAGTAAGGGCTGAAGCGCTCTGTGCTCTTGTTTTGATAGATTCTGAAAGTGAAGGAGATCATCGATCACAAAGACTGAAGAACAAACAAATCTTTGAAATAGCTGCTGAATTAGAGATTTCTTCAGTGGTAGTTATTACGGGAGGACTGCCTTCTGATTCGAAGGATATTCAATCTCAGAAGGAAGCAGTCCTTGCAGAATTAGAATTCCTACTACCCGCTGCAGAAAAACTTGGAGTGAGTCTTTCTTTAGAGCCCCTGCATCCAATGGTTTGTGGGATGAGATCGGTGATATCGAGTTTGAGAGACGCGATTGAGATTTTGGACGGCCTCTCTCATCCGAATTTAAAAGTTGCTCTAGACAGTTATGCACTTTGGTGGGATCAAGAATTGGAGCATCAGATCCAACAAGCTGGTACACGAATTCACCACCTACACGTGTCGGACTGGCTACCTCAGACAAAAGATTTACGATTAGATAGAGGTATGCCTGGGGACGGTTGCATTGATAATCGAAGAATCCGAAGCTGGATGGAGAAGGAGGGGTTCAAAGGGGCAGTTGAAGTAGAAATCTTCTCAGCCTATGACTGGTGGCTCAGACCCGCAGATGTAATGGTAAAAACAATTTGTGATCGTTTGGAGTTTCTTTGAATTTCTTAGATATTGCAAAAAATACGGTGACAGTGTTTTGTAAAAATATCGCTGATCAAGAATGATCATGCTGTTGTTGAGGCCTATTTGGGCCGGGAATTGCCAGAGGAGGAGGTCCGTAACACGATAAGAGGTCAATGACTCAAATTGTAAATTTTGAGTTTGAAGTTCCAAAAATATTATCTGAAAACTTAATCACATATTGGGAGAATCCACAGAATTAATCCGTAAGAGAAATTTGAGGAATTTTTTCTCCAGAAAATTGAATATATATTCAACTAAATCCTCATTTTTCTGACCAACCGCTTATTGAATCTCGCCAAAGATCCAATCCCTCTCCTCATCGGCCGAATAGCATTTCCTGTAAGTGTAGGCTTGTTTTTCAACAACATGTCCAATGTGGTAGACACCTTTTGGGCTGATCAACTCTCTGCCCAGGCGATTGCTGCACTTTCTTTGTCGATGATTCCTTTTTGGGCTTATTGTCTTTGGGGATAGGTCTTGGACAAGGAACAAACGCGCTGGTGTCAAATGCATTGGGATCCCAGCAAAATGAGCGCGCTGTTAGATTGATCGCTCAAGCACTGATTTGTCAGTGATTGCCTCCGGATTGGTGCTGCTGTTAGGTCGGACTTTCACTCCCATGCTTTATCGTTATACGGGTGCAGAGGAGTCATATTTGGAGATGGCCCTGAGCTACATCGACTGGCTTATTTATGGGTAAGTCACCTTCATTATCAATTTAACCGCAAATGCTGGACTTAATCAAGGAGATACCAAGACTTATTGCAATGCACTGATTTATGGTTTCCTGGCGAATATTGGCCTTGACCCTTTGTTGATGTTTGGTTGGGGACCATTCCCCAATTTGGGAGTGGAGGGGATTGCGATTGCCACCATCCTGATTCAGTTGGGTATTGTATTTTACATAATCGCAAAGGTTCGTTAATCTTCCTTGGGACAGCAATTGAGATTCGAATACTTCAAACCCCTTTATTTCTTGGGGTTGCTGTTTTACAGGGACTAAAAAAACCAATGTTTTGAATGATTTTAGGGGGTTATTGTTTGATATTAGCCCCAGTAATTCTCTTTTGGCTATTCTCTGAGGTGTTGGGCTATGGCGCAAATGGAATTTGGCTAGGAATTTTTCTGACAACCTTCAGTGGTGCAGTCATTACCTGGTTTTTTGTGAAGTATACCTTTTTAAAAATCAAACATCAGTCGTAGTTTATTGATCAACTAAGCTGTTTCGACTAAGGGAAAAACTGAAACAAGGTTCGCTTCTGTTAAAGATGATTCACCTGACCAACTGTAGGCAAATAATGGCCCACCATGTCCTGCCCTCAGATCCAGGCAACAGAGCCTCGTTTGCAGTACCGTCTCAAATTGGGCGTAATGTCCAAAAAAAATCTTCTTGTCAGATGGATAAAGATATTGATGCTGTTCATGCAATTGCATCTGTGAAAATGGACTATCAGATCCTTCCCTGCCCAAAGCAACTAGATCACCAAAGTTTTTGGGTGATGCATTCCACCATTTGAATCTACCATGCTTGCGCTTAAAACCTTGATTGTCGAAATAGGCTTCCTTTCCTAAAAACATTTTTGGACCCTTGATCAAAATTTCCAAGGCTCTAGATGGGTTCATTTGATCATTAGAATTTTGATTTTGCACAAAAATTTCCCAATTTTCGGTGATGATCTGACCTTGCTGACCTGCCAGCCCATTTTCTAAAAGAAATTCTCGGGCTGGTTCATACCAACAGGCATGGATAGCTCGTACATCAAGATCCTCCCACCAAATGGGTAAACTACGAAACCATGATATTGTATCTACCAATTCCTCTGAATCAATTTGATATTCACAGAGGAAAGCCTGGTGTTGCTTTGTATTTTTTGAGGAGTGCTGCCGCAGGTAATCGTTGCCTGATGACGCAGGGGTATGATAACAGATGGCGTTGAACTCATGATTTCCCATCAAGGCAATAGCCCGTCCTTTTTCGGTCATGCTTCTGACGATTTCGATTACCCTACGATTCTGAGGACCACGGTCAATATAATCCCCCAGAAAAACGACTTTGCAATCTTCTTCATGAACCACATAGCTTTCTCCCTCGGGTTGGTAGCCCAGCTTAAAAAGAATTTGCTCGAGCAGTCCAGCATAGCCATGAATATCTCCAATAAAGTCATACCTCATCAATACTCATGAAGTCGGTAGAGTTGAATGGCGTTACTGAACATTGCTTTATTTTGGAAAAACTTACTACGTTTTGACAATACTTCCCGATAGGCAGCAACCCACTTGTTTAGCTGAGCCCCAAAAAGACAAACTGGCCAGTCTCCCCCAAAAATTACCCGCTGCTCACCAAAACTATCTAAGCAGTGGTTGATAGTTGGCGCAAGGGTTTCAGCATTCCATCCCTCTTGAGCCCGAGCAACAATGCCGGAAATCTTGCAAAAAGTATTGGGTAAGGCCCCCAGAGCAGCCATGTCTTCTTTCCAACCCTCCGCTGTGTGCCAAAAAGGAGATCCATCGTAATCATCTCCAAGAACTTTTTCTCCATTGATTACATGTGGATCTGCATTCCCACAGTGATCAATGACAAAAGTTGTCTCAGGACAGGCGGTAACGAGTTTGGTTGCATCTGAGAGTTCTGCAGGACGTATACAGATGTCAAAAAGCAGTCCTTTCCTACCCAACTCTTGAATTCCACGGATAAATTTAGTTTGTAAGCAATGTCCGGGTTTGCTCTCGGGAACATGCAGTACCGACCTCAAACCTCTTATAAATTGATTTTGAGTATGTTTATTCAGAAAGATGTCAAATTCTGATGATAAAGGATTCCCAGCAATCACAATTTTTTTCATCGGAGTTTCACTGGAGGCACAGTGGACGCTCATCTGCTTGATTTCATCCTCAGCACATTCAGGATTGACGTTAACCTCCATGTAAACGGTTTGCTCAATACCCGTTCCTTTTGAGGCTGCCAAATAATCCGACATGAGATAGCTGTGGTCCATGACCTTGTTGCCTTTAACCCAATCCAGTGAGAGGGTCTGCAAGTCCCACAGATGTTGATGCGTATCGATAATCGGTATCATGAACCTCCTTTTATGTATTTATCAATCATTTAAAGTTCTTTTTGAAAGAACAAACTCTGAGCAATCTACCTGATTTGTTCTCGGTTCAGTTTGTTTGAAATTCTTGAAATTTAAACCCTGAGAAAGCTGTTTTAGCTAGGATCATGATAAAAGACCTCCTCCATCATGGACCAATGTTCTCCCTCCTTACGAGTCTGCAGTGGTGATTGACAGGGCTTACAGACGGCCCACCACTTCTTGGTGATCGGATCATCAGCGATCTTCTGCATATCTTCAGCAAAGTCATCTCCGTGATACTCCCAATAACCAAAGAGTCGCTGCTCGCCCTCATGTAGCCAGATGCTGTAGTTGCGGATATTGCTTTCTTCAATTCCCTTCAGAATCTCTGGCCAACAGTTGGCGTGAAGCTCCTTGTACTCATCAATCTTTTCGGGTTTAATCCCGATTACCATTCCCATGCGTTGCATAACTCTCCTCAGATCTGAAAATTTAGCTTTGAAAGTCCTCTCACCTTACTTAAGTCCCACTCAATCCCAATCCCTGGAGTGTTTGGTGCCTGTGCTATCCCATCGATGATCTGTAAGCGACTGTTAGTCAACTCATCCAGCTGGGGGATATATTCGAGCCAACGCGAGTTTGGGACAGCACAACAAAGACTCACATGCAGTTCCATCAGAAAGTGCGGACAGATTGGCAGATGAAAGGTCTCTGCAGTATGAGCCGTCTTGAGCCAGGGGGTTATGCCGCCGATGCGGGCTACATCTACCTGGACAATGTTGCAGGCCCCTCTCTGCATGTATTCACGAAAGTGAGCGGGGTGATACATCGATTCACCAACTGCAATGGGAATCGATGTGGAACGATTCAACTCGATGTGTCCCCCAAGATCTTCTGCGGGCAGAGGCTCCTCGAACCAGGCGATGTCAATCGGCTCAAAATGACGTGCCCGGCGAATAGCTTCATCTTGGGTGAAAGCCTGGTTGGCGTCGGTCATGATTTCAAAGGTGGTTCCTACCGCTTGACGTACCGCTTGCAGTCGTTCGACATCCTCTGCAACATGGGTAGAGCCAACTTTGATCTTACAGCCACCAAAGCCTTCAGATTTACGATCGAGGGCGTCTTTCACAAGATCAGCAGTAGGAATATGGAGCCAACCTCCCTCGGTGCTATAGACTGGAATTTCGGGTTTGGCCCCACCAGCTAGTTTCCAGAGAGGAAGTTCAGCCCGCTTGCAGCGCAAATCCCAAAGGGCAGTGTCAATGGCAGCCAGAGCGAGGCTAGTTATGGCTCCAACAGCTGTAGCGTGTGTTTGGAAGTGAAGGTCTTTCCAAATGCTCTCAATGTCTTCAGCATCTCTTCCAATCAATTGAGGCAGCAGGTGATCCTGTAGCAAGTGGAAGACAGAGGAACCTCCTGTGCCTATGGTGTAGGTGTATCCAATTCCTGTTTGACCATCTTCATCAATGATGGAGAGAATCGGAGTCTCCTGGGTGACGAAGGACTGGATCGCATCCGTTCGCTTGACTTTCGGATCAAGGTTGACCAATTGGAGTTGAATCTGCTGAATTTTCGCCATGAGTCCGTTTAAAAAATTAAATCGTGAATGGTGAATTGAATTCTCCCCAGGTTCAATTCAATTTAACCATAGAAAAAGCTGATTAGCTTGAAGATTACTGGTCAATCCCAGAATTTGACTAATTTGTCGAATAATAGACTTGGTTTTAAACGAAGTTTTAAGGATGAAATTAAATTTTAGGTCAAACTATGTTTCCAATTTCAAAATTCGATTGGAACGGATTTGCATGTCCTATCCCAGTCATGAAGCCTTTTGAGGCTGCCGCTTTGGCAGATCAAATTCTAAGATTTCAGCATGAGGAACCCGAAAAAGCCGCAAGAGCCTTTGGGACCAATACTTACCTACTCTTCCCAAGTCTTTGTGCAGTAATTCAAAGAGAACAAATCCTGGATGCAGTTGAACAGGTTTTGGGGAGAAATCTTCTCCTATGGTCAGCTAGTTTTTTTATCAAGAGACCCAAGACAAACTCTTTCGTCTCATGGCACCAAGATAGTACCTATTGGGGCCTTGAACCACCTGAGATTGTAACAGCTTGGTTAGCCCTTACACCTAGCAACCGGGAGAATGGATGTATGGAGGTTGTACCTGGGAGCCATCTCAGAGGCCAAGTTTCTCATCATGATACCTTTGGTGATGAAAATATGTTAAGCCGTGGACAAAAAGTTTCAGTGGATATTTCTCAGGAAAAAACAGAGGCAATTGAATTGGAAGCAGGTCAAATGAGCCTTCATCATGTCCGTATTTTCCATGGATCAAAACCTAACCCTACTGACATTCCAAGAATTGGTTTTGCGATGCGTTTTATCCCTACTCAAGTCAAACAAAAAGGTGGACGCACTTTTGCCGCGCTGGTTCGTGGTCAAGATGTATTCAATAATTTTGACAGGCCAACCCTGCCCAGAGAAGAACTAGGCGCGGCTGAATGGGAGATGCATCAAGAATCTCTCAAGCGGATGAATACTGTTTTGTTCAATGACGCAGCACAAGCTACGAAGGTTAAAGGACATCAAATCCTCAAAACAGGTGAACAATTATCCCCGGAAAAGAAAAAAGCTGAGGAATAATAAAATTAGCCTCTCAATGGGAACTGCCAGGTGAACCATACCTACTTGTTTTGATTGGAGCAGAGGACAATTTCAATGACACTCACCTACCAGCATATTAAAGCACTAGTTTCCTACAGTCTTGGGAATTAATAATATCAACTCTGAAAATTTTGAAAATATATCCGAGTAGCATGGCTTGGATTACTGACTTATTTTGGTTAATCCATTGTTGATCAAGAGGGCTACATGAGTTAGCGTGAATTGGTTAATTGGAATCCAGAGCCTACTACGCAGTTTACGCACAATACGCACAATAGCCGAAATTGGTCTTTTGAGTTTGATTCTGCGGATTCCGCGTTAAGGACTCTGGATATGGGACAGTCGACTACGCGGATTGCTTTAACAACGGAATCATTAGAGCCAGCTAGCAATCTCAGTGAAGAAGCTGAGCGACTGATTCAATCAGTAATTGATTGGGTCGATCATTGTGTGACTGGTGATGAATGGCAGATGCCACAAGACTGGCTTCCAGATTCAGACGAACTGCGCCAAGCTGCAGATTATTGTGTTCGTCAACGACATCCCAATTTAAGAATCTGGCGAACTGGGAAAGATAGACTAGTTTGTAAGGTCTGGTTTGGTGCGGAGCCACCACCGAATAGGCTACAACAGAAAACGACATCACGTTTCCGAGGAGTGGACTCAAAACGCATTCAGACTATGTGGAGTAAAGATAATCAGAGTTGGTGTCGCTGGGATGCAGTCACTGGAGATTATGTGGTGGCTCCAGAACTAAATTCTGAGAGCTGATGAAAATTATGAATACGTTCAGATTTGAAAAACGTATTCAATCATCAATTTCAGTAACGAACATGGCGTTTGTACTGCAGACCAACACACTGATCGACTCCACCTTCCAGCTTTAGAAATACTGGGATTTGTGTAGATCTGGAATATTTTTTAGCCTCGTCGACGCAAGGCCCCCCATCACCACCAAAAGCCCCCGCGCTTCTTTAAGAAGGAATCCTGAGCTCGTTTTCAGTTAGCTAGCGCCCGTGCCGCTGGAGCCTTTGGAAAGCCATAGTCGTAGCCATCGGCAGTGAAGAGCTTGCCCGTTACATAGGTCAAAGCACAGGGGAAAGCTTTCCCATTACCTTTGTACTTAATAGTGAATCTGGGACGCTCCGACGGGGTACCATCGCTTTGGGTCCCAACAAGTGCGAACACTGAACTTGATGAGCGATATTGTCAAGTAATTGAATCAATTTGTATCATTCATATCTTTTTCTTCGACACACCACTGGAGGCTTCAACACTCCAAAATTTGAGTGGTCTTTTTAGCGTTTATCTTCCAGTTGAGGCACAACATCACATGTCTCCATATACCATTTAAGCATACGTTCACGTAGTGCGTTCAGGATATCGGCATAGGCGGGGTCATTGATGATATTCCTCTCTTCAAGGGGATCCTTCACTAAGTCATATAGTTCATCTTGCTCATAAAGACGCTGTATAAACTTATGCGTTTTAGTGCGACACATCGCAGCCTTGGTGTGATGGACCCCCTCGTCAGAGATCTGCAAGCGAATCCGCGGCGAGTAGAGACCTGGCCCTTCCTTGCTAACAATTGAGCTGGAACTCTGTAGCTCCATGGCTTGTGTTTCTCCTATCCTACGGCCACCCTCACAAAAAACAGCATCACGATGTTCAAAAGTTTCCCCAGCGATTAGCGGTATAAGGTTTTTTCCAAAATGATCATAACCCGGGTTAATCCCAGCTAACTTGTAAACAGTAGCAGAGAAGTCTACTAGTTCCACAAGAGCATCACGTATACCAGGCCTTACAGGAATGTTTGCCGGTGGCTTGATCATAAAAGGTACTCGACTGAGGCAATCTTCGAAGGTGTTCTGTGTCTTTTCAACGAGACCATAATCACCGGTGAAATCACCGTGATCTGAGAATAGAAATACAGCACTTTCTTCATACATGCCGACTTCTCGCAGTACCTCAATTAGCATTCCGAACTGATGATCTAGTCTTGAGCACATTCCGTAGTAGGTCGCCCTCAATTCTTTCCAACGATCTTCTGACCAACCTTCCAAATTCTGGTTATCCCAAATCCCTTTCAAAATAGATGGTTTACCTTCCCAATTCTCAGGATGCTGTGCACGTTTAGGTAATTTTTCTCGTTCTATGACGCTGTACCACGGCTCCTCAACACAGTAGGGAGGATGGGGGTAGCTAAGAGGTAGATACAGGCAAATTGGTTCATTTCGGTCATAGCTCCGAAGTTTATCAATGGCACCGAGAACTATAGCCCAGTCCCCGTCGCAGTATATGTGTTCATTGCCTTTTTCAAGTTTACCCTTCAGAAAACTGAAAAAATTGTCACCAGCAGGATCGCCTCGCCAGGACAGATCTCCGCCATGTGTACCTTCTCGCGGAGTCAACCCCCATCGGGCATAATCTTGGTCACAGGGATGAAAACGTTCGTTACAATACTGATGAATCGGATCCTGGCCAGGTGTGAGATCGTTCTTACCGCCCCACCAGACGAAGTAGCCATTATCCTTGAGGATCTTTAAAAGGTTTGGCTCATCGTGTTCTGGGTGGAGCATGTGATGCATGGTGCGATGTCCCCGTACGTGCGGATACCATCCAGTCATGAAACTACATCGGCTCGGTGTGCAAACCGTGTTCTGGCAGAAGGTCTGCGAAAAAGAAACTCCTTCTTCCTGAACAAAGCTGTCTAGGTTTGGCGTCACTGCTGCCGGGTTACCGTGACATCCCATGACGTCACTTCGCCATTGGTCTGGGTTAAATATAATTAGATGTGGTTTCTTTGTCATCGAATTGGATTGTTGACCTAACTTCTTTAAATGGTTCAAGTTGAATGTAAGTTTATCACCCTGAATTATTTATTCATTTACTAATTACTGTGAACAAAACGTAAGGATGTTTCTCGAGGAACTACCTATTTTGGCTCTGGAGCCTTCAGAAAACCATAGTCGTAACCGTCAGCAGTAAAGAACTTGTCCATCACACAGACTCTCGCAAATGAGCGCCACGCCTTCGATCGGGCCGAATATAACGCCAGCGGGTGCAGATGTAAACAATCAGCTTCTACAGCCCATCTGGAACCATCACAAGCAACGCCTTTCCTTTTCCCTTTCGTAACGTGCCTGCCGCTTATACTTCCGCTCCAACTCTTCTTTCGTAGGCATCACCGGATCTGGAACATCCAAGAGCCAGCGGAGCTCTGCAAAAGCCAGAATGTCCACCGGATGATTCTTGGTACTCAGACTTAGGGCGAAATCAAGGTGGGTGGGGCACAAAATTGAGGTGTAGCGAACGTAGGTATATCCGGTTCCCACTCACGGGGGGAAATTGCTATGGGCCGCAGGCTGCGACGGTGTGAGTTATTTTTGGCAGAGGAGAGATATCTTCCAAGGCGAAATCACTGGCTCAATCTCGTGCGCGTGATGGCTTCCGATCAAGCAAGCTGGGTTCTAATGATTTGGCAGGAATAGCTTTGAATGAATGATGGCGATCGCCAAGGCTGGATACGGGGTGGCTTTGGACTACCCCAACATAGACTGAATGACAGTTTTTCCAGTGTTTCTGCTTCTTATTCGTGCTGACTGATTGTCGTCGGATAATTTAGTAGAGATTCGTCTGAAACAATTGTGAATGTTCCTGTCTCGACCTTCACTCCTGCTTCAATTCTTCTCTGAGTAAGTTCTTCATCTGCCTGGAACTTTTTTAGGGCTTCCATCGAATCAAACCGAATGACTGCGTGTAATTTGGTTTCATCATCAGCTTGGGGTCCAGCAAAAACCATGGTCATTCCATATTCCTTCATTTTTTCACCACTTGCTTTGACCATGTCTTTCCAAGTCTGGAACCCTTTGGTGATTTCAATCGTAGTAACAACAAGCATAGCTTCCTTTCAGTAGGTAGTGTTTTTAGGTTAGATGTTGCCCGGCCAAGGAGTGCTCTGAACCTAATTTAAATGTTTGGTGGGGGAACAAAATCAGTCTTAATGAGATCAGCTGGGAAGGGCTTTGAATTGACTAATTTTTTCTGTGGCGGGGTCGACGGGGCTCGAACCCGCGACCTCTGGCGTGACAGGCCAGCGTTCTGACCAACTGAACTACGACCCCGTAACGGAAGGGAGCTTTTTTCATTGGGAGTGGTGGGCGCTACAAGGATCGAACTTGTGACCTACGGTTTGTAAGACCGTCGCTCTCCCAGCTGAGCTAAGCGCCCATCGAAAAAACAAAAAGAATATGATCTGTGTTTTTGGAGTGCAAGTTTTTTCTATGCTTTTACGGATCGAAAAGAGACCAAGGATGAGGCAATAAAACACACAACTCCGAAGCTGATAAAGATGTCAGCGAAGTTGTTGACAAAAAAACTAAACTCATACCATCGAAAATGGAAAAAGTCTGTGACGTGCCCGAACCAAGCTCTATCAACAAGATTGCCCATTGCCCCCGGTAAAATCCAAGTGAGTCCATACTTGGTCCATTCATCGAGCTCAAACCAATAGCGCAGTTGATAAAAGATCATTCCAGTTGTCGCCAAGACGGAAACTCCAATCAGTAGAGGTAGCCGAATCGAATCATTTAAATCTGAGAGAAAGCTGAAACTGACACCGCGATTCTGCACGTGGGTCAGGTCAATAAAATTAGGTATTAATGTTGTCAATTCATACAGGGGAATGTTTGCTCTGATCCAAATTTTTGAAACGAGATCGATTGCAAGCAAAACAGCAATGATGAATGCGGAATACCGGAGTTTCATCAGGCATTCCCCATCCATGAGAGATCGGTGATTTTTGCCAAGGAGTGAGCTTTCTGCTCACGATTATTAAGGTCTCGGATCACGACTTCATCTCTGTCTAGTTCATCTGGAAAACAAAACATTGCAAAAGCTACCCCAAGGTTATTAGCTTGTTGCAGAGCCTTTTGCATTTTCATAGACCCGAATTGGGCTTGAACACTGAGTCCAGCATTTCTAAGTTGATGAGCTAGGCGCATCGCAATTTCATCTTGTTTGGAATCTAGAGCAAAGATAACCAAATCCAGTACCTGTTTTAAGTCTGGGAGTTTTTTTTTTTCTTCTAGAATCTCCAAAATGACAACATCTCCAAAACCAAATCCAACTGCTGGAATGACGGGTCCCCCGTAGGCTGAGAGCAGAGAGTCGTAGCGACCTCCCCCACTAATTGCACGTGAAGATTTGTTAAGAGTGTTCACTTCGAAGACCGTCCCGGTGTAGTAAGACAACCCTCTGACAATAGAGATATCGAACTGTAGGTAAGTCCCCAATCCTATTTTCTGAAATTGATCCAGTATATTCTTCAATTCATTGAGGACATCCTGATTTTCCAGTCGCGCAGCGACAGCCTCAAAATCAGGCAATTCTAGAAATTGAATCAGTTTAGTCGTCTGTTTGTTGTTAAGTCCCTTATTTGATAGTTCAGAGCACAGCACATCGACAGGTAATTTATCTCTTTTATCCAGAATAACGAGCACAGAGTTTTGCAGATTCTGAGGTACATTTAGTTGTTCTAGTATGGCATTGAGTATGCGCCGGTCATTGATGAAGATTCGAAAATCTTGCGAGTCTAGGCCCAGTTCATTCAAGGATCGAATGAGCGTGCTGATGATTTCCAATTCAGCAAGAATCGTGGGTTCTCCGATGACGTCCAGATTCCATTGGTAGTGCTCACGTTTCCTGCCCCGAGTCATCCTTTCGTAGCGAAAGCATTGAGGTATTGAAAACCATCTTACTGGGTAACTGAGAGTTTTCTGCTTCTGTAGAATCATTCTTGCCAAAGATGGTGTCATCTCTGGGCGTAGACTCAATTTGCGAGTACTGTTATCTTCAAAGCTGTAAAGTTGCTGACTAATCTCATCCCCTGCTTTCCGGATATACAAGGCTTCATGCTCTAAAACACAGGAATCATATTCTTCAAAACCAGCTTGCTGCGCTGACTTGCGCCATGCGCTGAAAAGCCAATTGCGGAGCCGCAACTGTGGAGGGTAAAAATCGCGAGTACCTTTGACTGGTTGGAGATCAATCATGTGCTTGGTTAATCAATGATGGAAAACGTATTCAGAGATTTTTTGGAAATCTTGCCAAGCCTCGTGCATTGCGTTTGGATTTCTGAGTAGGTAAGAAGGGTGGAAAGTCGGCAGGATATCCCAATCACGATATTTTTTTAGGTTTCCTCGCGATTTTGTGATTCCAGGGCTGCCAGGCAGCAGGGCTTGAGTTGGTACATTACCGAGGGTAATGATCAATCTGGGGTTTACCAATTCAATCTGGCGTTCAAGAATCCCCATACATTGAGCAATTTCGTCTGATGTTGGGTTCCTATTGTTAGGTGGTCGGCATTTTACAACATTTGTCACATAAACATCTTCACGAACCAATCCAATCACATCGATCATTCGATCTAACAGCTTGCCGGCTTTTCCGACAAAAGGAAGGCCAAGTCTGTCTTCATCGGCTCCAGGTCCCTCGCCTACGAACAACAGCAAGCTCTCATTGTTACCTGAACCAAAAACGAATTGATTCCTTGTTGGTCCAAGTGTGCAGCGTTGACACTCTGAGTTCTGATGACAAAGCTCATAAAGTGTTTCAACTTTTGACTGATCCCGAAGCTCATTGTGAACTCTTTCAATCGATTCGGGTTCTCTGAAAACAGGTACTTTTGAGGAAGGTGGGCAGGAATCAAGGTCACTGGTGTTGTTTACTTCTTCACGTGCTTGAGCGCAGGAGATTACTAATTCCTGCTTCAGATTTTGCAAACTTACAGCGTTTTTTTCTGATTTGCTTAGCTCCGCGAAATTTAATTCTTTCCCTGAATCACCGGACTTGTGTGGCACCAACTCGTACAACCCATCAATTAACTCGCACAGTTCAACTTTTGGAAGCGATTCTTGGTTTAGGTAGTGACAATCTTTTTTCTGCAGCCACTTCAACTGATTTTCTAGGTAGAGCAGCAGGGTAGGATAATCCACAGAAAAAAGCTTTTAAGGTATGGAATTAGTTAGGACGTAAGTTATCAATTGTAAGTTGCATTTTTGTACGACCCAAAATCTTAATAATGAATCTATAATGACATGTCCATATGGCTTTGCAAGAAATGAATCTAAAGGATGTAACGACTAAGGTCTTGATTTTTCAGTAAACTTGAAACCCTACCTTGTATATATTCTGGGGTGATTTTAATTGTCTGACCACATAGTTTAGGTGCTTCGAAGCTTATTTCCTCGAGCAATTGCTCCATAATCGTATGAAGTCTTCTAGCACCAATATTTTCTGATTCTGCATTAATAGCGCAGGCAATTCGTGCAATTTCACGAATTGAATCATCTGAGAATTCCAGTTCGACTTCTTCAGTTTGCATCAGCATTGTGTATTGTTTGATCAGAGCATTCCGGGGTTCTGTTAGTATTTTTACAAAATCTTCTTCGCTCAGTGCCTTCAGTTCCACACGAATGGGGAATCTACCTTGCAGTTCGGGAATCAAATCTGATGGTTTTGCTAGATGAAAAGCCCCAGCTGCAATGAACAAAATGTGTTCAGTACGAACAGGACCATATTTCGTATTGATGGTGGAACCTTCTACGATTGGTAATAGATCTCTTTGAACACCTTCACGGGACACATCAGGTCCCTGGGTAGCGCCTCTTCGACTAGCGACTTTGTCAATTTCATCAAGAAAAACGATCCCAGTTTGTTCCACCCTTGAAACAGCCTCTCTCGAAACCTCATCCATATCAATTAATTTCCCTACTTCTTCCTGCTGAAGAATGTTTCGTGCTTCAACAATTTTAGTTTTTCTACGTTTCCTTCGCTTGGGCATGAAATTCGAGAGCATGTCTCGGATGTTCATATCCATGTTGTCATTCATCGACACGGGCATGAATTCAAGCATCGGAGTATTTCCCCGCTCTGCAACTTCCAAATCAATCTGTTTTTGATCCAGCAAACCATCACGAAGTTTTTGACGAAACTTTTCTCTCGTACCATGGTTTACGGGTACGGTTGATTCATCTTTCTGGGGATTAGGTAATAAAAGATCCAACAAGCGATCCTCAGCAAGCATTGCTGCTTCTTCGGTTTTTCGATGCATGTGCTCTTGCTTCACCATGCCAATGGCTGACTCTGTAAGGTCCCGAATGATTGACTCAACATCTCTACCAACATAGCCAACCTCAGTAAATTTTGATGCTTCAACTTTGAGAAAAGGTGCATTGACTAGCTTGGCAATCCGTCTGGCGATCTCGGTCTTTCCAACACCAGTTGCACCAATCATGATTATGTTTTTGGGTAGGATTTCGTCCTTAATATCATCCGGAAGCTGCATTCTACGCCATCGGTTTCTCAGGGCAACCGCAACAGCCTTTTTAGCATCAGTTTGGCCTATTATGTATGAATCTAGAGCCTGCACGATTTCGTGAGGTGTCTGGTTGTGTTCAGGTAGTTGAATTTCCATGAAAACTATTGGTGTTGGTGATTAGATCTCAATTTCTTCAAATTGAATTTGGCTGTTGGTGTAGATGCAAATGTCAGCAGCAATTTGCATGGATTTTTCTGTGATCTCCCTTGCCTCTATGTCCGTATCAATGAGTGCTCGTGCTGCAGATAGTGCATACATTCCACCTGAACCAATTCCAATCAAGCCATCGTCAGGTTCGATAACATCTCCATTACCTGAAATGATGAGAGATGCTTCTTCGCTACACACTGCTAGCAAAGCTTCTAAACTTCTCAGCATTTTGTTCGTACGCCACTCCTTCGCCAATTCAACCGCAGACCGTATGAGGCGCCCGTTGTATTGCTCCAACTTCTCATCAAATTTTTCAAAAAGCGTAAACGCATCAGCGGTAGAACCAGCAAATCCTGCGATGACTTTACCATCAAAAGTCCTGCGAATTTTTCTGGCTGAGGCTTTAGTAACAGTATTTCCCATTGAAACCTGTCCATCTCCAGCCATCACGACACGATTGTTTTTTCTAACAGAAAGTATGGTGGTCATAGATCAATCTAAAAGAAATTCCAAAATGTAGACTAATTTTTTTCGAAGTAAAATTCACGAAAGTATTGCCAACCCGTCCATAAAGTCACCCCAGTAGAAAACCAAAGTAACCCGATACCAATCTCATGGCAGGGAAGCCATAAGGTTGGATAGTGAATCATCAAAAATCCAACTGCAAACATTTGGGAAAAAGTTTTTAATTTCCCTCCAGAGTTCGCTGAAATGACTCTCCCCTCCGAAGCTGAAACAGACCTTAGACCTGTAATGGCAAGCTCTCTCATTAAGATCAGAGTCACCAAAGTACCTGGCGCGCGATCCACCTCGACAAGGGCGATCATGAGTGAAGCCAATAAAATTTTATCAGCTACCGGATCAAGAAGTTTACCTAATCGACTGGTATTGTTTTGAAATCGAGCCAGAACTCCGTCCCAATAGTCGGTCAGGCAGGCTAATACATAGAGAAGCCAGGTTGCGAGTAAGATCCAATGATTTTCGCGGTAGACATAGATCAACCCATACAATATTGGGACAACAAAAATTCTGAGGAGAGTCAGTTGATTTGGAGTCACCCAACGAGAGAAGAACGATAATAGCTTGGATGACATCCTGCTTGCTGTCTATGATGTGATTGAGTTATATTCAAAAAGTTAATATTAAAAGTTATTCTATTAGACCAGTCATGTCTATCCTCAATTCAGGGTAGACGTTCTTGTCTGAATTTTCTGCAGATTATTTTGAAAGCACAGGTGGTAGCGTGAAAGTTGGAGTTTTAGGCTGGAGTTACAAGAAAACTTCGGTTGAATTAAGGGATAAAATTGCCCTTTCAACTGTTGAGCAAGCTGAAGTTGCTGATCGGCTGAAAAACTCCATACCCATAGAAGAACTAACGATCCTATCAACCTGCAATCGTACAGAATTCTATTTTTCTGCGAGCGAAATCAAACCGATTTCCGGTCATTTATTAGATTTCTTGGTAAATCGTTGGGATTTAGAAGAATTAAAAGTTCAAGCCTACCAAATATGCGATGTTGAGGCCGCTCGACATTTATTCAGGGTAGCATCCAGCCTTGATTCGATGGTCTTGGGTGAACCTCAAATTTTAGGTCAACTCAAAGAAGCCTTCCAAAGATTTAGGGATCTAGGTTGGGTCGGTGGAAGATTTAATTATCTTTTCCCAAATGCCTTTCACACTGCAAAAAGGGTTCGATCTGAAACAGGGATTTCAAATTATGCTGTTTCCATAAGTTTTGCTGCTGTGGAACTTGCCAAAAGAATTTTCAGCGATTTGAGCCAGCAGCGGGCTTTAATCATTGGGGCTGGAGAAATGGCAGAATTGGCACTCCAGAATCTCAAGAGCCATGGTGTTGCAGGTGTATTGGTAACAAATCGCACCTACACAAATGCTGAAAATTTGGCAAAGAAATTCGGAGGGACAGCCATTCCATTTGATCAGCTTGAAAATCGGCTGTCTGAAGCAGACATCATCATTTCCTCCACTGGGGCAAGGCACTTTGTATTGACTCAGTCAATGGTTCGGAAATGCCTTAAAAATAGAAGGGGAAGAGCAATGTTTTTGATCGACATTGCCGTACCAAGAGATATTGAACCAGAAATAAATGATCTGCCCGGAGCTTACTGTTATGATATTGACGACTTACAAAATGTTGTTCAGAAAAACCAAGAAGAAAGGGTAATACAAGCCAAACAAGCTGGTAAAATCCTAGAAGACGAGATTGCTAGAGTTCAAGATTGGTTTTTGACTAGATCTGCTGTCCCCACGATTCGTAAAATTCGAAATGAATTTGAACATGTTAGTCAGGCAGAGTTAGATAAAACCCTCAACAGTCTAAATCACCTGAGCGATAAAGACAGAATTTTGGTAAGAAGTCTAGTACACAGAATTATGCAAAAAATTTTGCACAAGCCTACTATTAATTTGAAAAAACTTTCTAAAGAAGAAGACAAGTCTCTTCAACTTCAAACCTTGTTAGATGTTTTTTCTGAAAAAGATGGTAATAGCCAAATGTTGGATGAGAAAAAACCAAAACTGAAGTTGGTAAGGGGAGCGAAACCCTGATGCAATTACGAATTGCCACTCGAGAAAGTAGACTAGCTCTTTGGCAAGCAAACTGGGTCTGCTCCAAGATTTTATCAGAATTTCCTGAATTAGATGTCCAACTAGTTCCAATGACAACAGAGGGAGATCAGAGGCTTGATCGTTCACTTGCTGATATTGGGGGTAAAGGGCTTTTCATCAAGGAACTTGAGCAAGCTCTAATGGATCATCGAGCAGATCTTGCAGTTCACAGCATGAAAGATTTAAACACGGAGCTCCCACCTTCCTTGGAACTCTCAGTAATTACGGAGAGGGATGATCCAAACGATGCGCTGGTTTCCAACCAGTATCCTAGCCTCAATAAGCTACCAGATGGCGCCGTGATTGGAACAAGCTCATTAAGAAGGATGTCTCAGTTGCGCCATTTTTTTCCAAATCTGAAGATTAAGAACTTACGGGGAAATTTAGATACGCGTCTCAGAAAATTAGATGATGGAGAATATGATGCAATTATTCTCGCTGTTGCAGGATTAAAACGATTAGGCCTCCAAGAAAGAATTGCTCAGGTGATTCCTCATTCTGTAATGCTCCCAGCTATCGCTCAGGGGGTGATTGGTATCGAAACGCGCTCTGGCGATCAAGATACGCTTCAATGGATACAGCAATTGAGGCATACAAAAACAGAACGAGAACTGATCTGTGAACGTACGGTCCTCTCTGGTTTGAGTGGCAATTGCCATGTTCCCATTTCAGGATTTTGCGTTGAAAAGAATGGAGAACTTCATCTCGAGGCAAGAATCGGTGATCCCAATGGTATGGAATTGCTAGTAGCTAGGGGGACTGGATTCCTTGAAGAACCAGAAAAACTTGGTAAGGAAGTAACTAATCAATTACTCAAACAGGGAGGTGTGAAGATACTTGAAGAATTTAGAAGTTAACAGTGAACCTACCTCTTGACATATCGGCCCTTCAGAATTTTACACTTCAGAATTTTGCCTCACGAAAATGTCTTTCTGACGAAGCCACCTGTGTAACTTTCGAAAAATTTTGGGATGCCGTTGACATCAAAAGTAAAGAATTTTATCAACAAAGCTCCAAAGCCCCGATCGTAATTTTTGTTGAAAATTCAACCTCCACTCTCATCAACTTCTTCGCAATTTGGAAAGCAGGTGGAGTCGTTATCCCGCTCAATCCAAAACTTTCTCAATCCCAGAAAGATAAAATTTTATTGCAAATACGTCCATGGATAATAATTCAATCCAAAGAAAATCTGACAACCACATTCGATAATCCTATTTACCTCCCCATCGAGGTAGATCTGTTAATAGCGACTTCTGGCAGTACAGGATTCCCAAAGTTGGTTGCGCTCTCCATTCCTAATTTTATTTGGAGTGCTAAAGGATCATCTGAAAATATTCCTGTTGATCCAGACGACAAATGGTTGATCAACTTACCATTATTTCATGTGGGGGGGATATCCATTATTTTCAGGACGATGCTTGCAGGAGCAAATTCTATCATTGCTCCCAAGAACCTAGATTCAGATTTTATTGATCAGAAAAGAATTACACATTTTTCGTTAGTAGCCACTCAACTTGATCACTTTATTCAGACTGACGTTCCCTTGAATAAAAAGACGAAAGCCATTCTCGTAGGTGGATCAAAAATTCCTCAGTTCCTCATTCGAAAATCTATGGAATTGAATCTACCGATTCATACCAGCTACGGCTGCTCAGAAATGGCTTCTCAGGTTTGCACGACTGCTAAAGGAGCGACCATGGCCGAACTGATGACAGCAGGGAAAGTACTGGCTAGCCGTCGGCTGCAAATTGATCAAGAAAGGAGGATTCAACTCAACGGAAAAACAAGGTTTCTTGGATATTGGCAGAATCACAAACTTCAGAAGCCCTTTGATGAGAATGGCTGGTTTACTTCCAATGATCTCGGCGAGTTCGACAAGAATGGATTTTTGAAAGTAATGGGTAGGTTAGATCGCATGTTTATTTCAGGTGGTGAGAATATTCACCCTGAACAGATTGAACAGGCTTTGATTAATATTGAAGGTATATTGAATGCCGTAGTTATTGATATGCCGAGTAAAACTTACGGATCCCGTCCGGTGGCTTTTTTGCAAGGACAAAAGAATTATGATGATTTGAGTTTGAGAAAGCTACTGAGTGAAAACCTAACGTCTTTCCAGATTCCGGATGTTTTTCTTGATTGGCCGTCTCAGGAATTTTCTCTAAAACCTAGTCTAAACGAGTTTCGGCAAATAGCCCAAAATAGAATCTCCATATGCTACTGAAATGGTGAGAAAAAAATTATTTCCTTTAATCTATTTTATTCTAGTACCTTTCACGATCTGGTCTTCAGAAAGAACTAGTCGGCCTGTTCAGTTACAACTGGTCAATTTCAGTGGTGTGGCATTGGGCTATCACATCTCAGATTCGATTTTTCTTGGATACACCTATGTCTCCTCAATGGATCTGTCCTTGGAACCTCAGAATCCTAGTACGCTTTATGGACAGGACTATGTTGAAAAGATGGATGTAGAAGAAAATCAAGACCAATCAATTGAATTACGAATCAGTCCCTTTGACAGCGGGTTGTATTTTTCAATTGGGGGATTATCCACAGGAAGAAAATATCAGAAGGTCACATTTGAAAAAAGAAATCGTGTTCTACCTAACGATGAACAATTAAATGCTACAGCAATTTTTATTGAAACTGAAATAAAGCCTTGGAGCGGGGTGGGCTTAGGATTGGGGTATATGGCTATTTGGGATTTTGGCCTTTCGATTGGGCTTGGAATGATTTTTTCTCCCGCTCAATTAGAGCCTGATGTAAACGTGACAGCTGATCCTGAGATGACTGATGCAGATAAACAATCATTGATAGAGAGAGTTGAAAAAGACTTTGGAAAGCCGAATCCATCTCTCGGATATTTAGCTATTGGATACAACTTTTAGGGATTAGCCATGAAGTTATCTCTAATTGTAATTTTGATCTTTTTAGTTCTCGGGGGCTGTACTCGGTCGGATAACTTACGGATTCGGGCATTGGCACCCATGCAAGAACAATCCGGAGCTGATAATCTAGTGTCATCTGAAAAAAGTAGTGGCGCGATTACCTCATCTGGGATTAGAACAACTGGTAGATCCTATTCTGCAGTTTTTAGTGGGCTTTCAGTTGGATTTACAGAGATAAGCACAGACCGTTCTATTAGAAGCAAGGTAGGCAATGATGTCATTTTGGATGAGTTTTTTACCACAAATGCAAAATACAATGAACTCGGCGTAATGTTTGGTGATGAATTTACATTTGCTCTCGGAGTTGGTGGGCTTGTATCTGGTTCTGGAGAAATAAAACTGGATTACGGATCATCCCTGAATGCAGCAGTGAATGAAGAAACCATCAGATCAACGAGCCCATCAGGGAATTCCGCTTTCTTTACTTTTGGCTATGATCTGCAACCCTTCGAAATACTCGCAGGTTGGCGATGGAATAACTTTAAAGCCAGTTTAGTATCTTCCAATTCAAGTCTTGAAACACTTTCAAATGGAGGAAGTTTAAGTTACCCATCAAAATCTTTTTCTAGACAGACTACCCAAGTGACAGCGGGTATAGGCATATCTTTTTAAATTAATGGCGCTTTTCTTGGATCTGGGCTGGGATAAAAAACTAATATTGTTTGGGATTAAGAAGTTCATTTTCTTCACAGGAGTGACTGCTAAAATTAGTTGGATTGGAAAAGAGACTATTGATGGGATGATGGAGAAGAATCAGCCGTTTATCATTTGTGCCTGGCATCATGATATTTACTTTAGTACTTGGCTACTCAAGGAGATGAATTTAACAGCTTTGATCAGTTCCTCGAAGGATGGGGAGTATATCAATCATGTATTGAGCTGCTTTGGATTTAGGGCCGTGAGAGGATCAAGTACTAGGGGAGGAATAAGTGCAATGAAACAGCTATTGCGCTGCCTTAGAGAAGGCCAATCTGTTGCTATCACACCAGATGGTCCTCAGGGGCCAATCCAAAAAGTTCAGGAAGGGATCATTGCCCTTGCTAAAATGACAGGTGTCCCGATTATTCCATGGAGATATGAAGGGAACTATTGCTGGAATCTCAATAGTTGGGATAGTCATAAGATTCCAAAGCCATTTACAAAGATCATTAGTGTTTTTGGCCAACCCTTTTATATCCCAAAATCAGCTTCTAACTCAGATTTTGAGAATTACTGCCATCAATTAGAAATGCTAATGAATGATCTAATACCTGAGTTTAAACAACAGAGCTAACGTGTTTAATGATAATTTCTAATGCAATTAAAGCCATTATGATGGACATCAGCTTGCCAATTCGCTCCCTCCAAATTTCATCAGAAATTTGAAAAAGGGAGTTTGAGGCAACCAAAACGACGAGTATGTACCAAACCGCATCGATTACCCCTACCATGACTGCCAAACCAAGCCAGTTTTGCCAACCGAATATAGCCCTAAGACTTGGGCTAAAAATAGCTAGAAAAAAAATTGTAATCTTGGGGTTGCAAAGAACAATTAAGAGTCCATTCCAAATGGAAGTTTTATAAACCTGGTCTTGGAAGTTCTGAGATGTTTGCCTAGGCCAGCTTTGTAGGGCTAGCCAACAGAGCAAGCCAGCACCACTAATTTCTAAGAGGCTTTCAATGAAAGGATAGCTTTTTAGAGCCAAGCTTCCACTAGTTACCACGAGGAGCGCGTAGCCTCCGACTCCTAATCCATGCAGTAGCGAAGTATAAATTCCAGTAGACTTACCTCCTGACAGAGTATTGTTTAAGATCACAGCTAAGCTTGGACCCGGGCTCATTGCTCCCAAAGTGCACAATAAAGCAATTTTAAGCCATTGTTCTATTTCCAAATAAAATTTAGATTTATTGTTTCAGGGGCTGAATTGCTGAAGAATGTTTATTCTGGTTTCTATGATTTGTTCACTAAGAGTTGAGATTTTGGCACTCTATAAAGTTTTAAATCTCAGAGTGGCTTCAGAGAAAAATATAGTTTACTCAGATTGTTTGCGAAAGGCTTTGCAGGGATCTTCCATGTCCTGTCGAGAAGTAAACCAGATATAGTCAAAATCTTGTCTGAAAGTTCTTCCATTAATTTCAAACTCAGGTAGATAACTTTCAAGTAATGAGGGTTCTAGACTAATTTCCATCATAGAGAAATTGATCTGCTTGGTTTCAGGGCGAAGATATGCAATACGCTCCGGAATCCCCATCCCGTGCCTCAGGTGCCCGAATCCAATGATCATCACCACAGGTTTTTGGGGGTTTGCTTCGAGGGTGTTGACGATAGATTGCGCTATTGCGTCGTTGCGAGCGATCCATGCCTGGTACATTCGCCGAAACATCTCTTCATTTCTATAGCCGCAGTGTACGTTTGTAAATTCCTCCAACATTAACTGCTCGTATTCAGAGTCGTTTAAACCAGTGTCCACTAAAAGTGACAATTCTGTTGGATGAAGATTCTCCACTCCAACTCGGGTTATCCGTGACGATAATCCCCATGGAATGTCTGTAGCAAATGCTGGAAGTTGGTTATCTCGGGCAAACTCAATCAACTTGAAGTAATAACTCCACTCTTCATCGGAACGATGGTCCCATCCTAAAGCCTGACGAAGAACTAACTCAGGATCATGATCTTTAGACCCCATGTTCATTATTGGTGCAGAGGGTTGGGTGAAATTCATCAACAAACTTGTTTGTCCAATTGTGAAAAACTCAAAACCTATTGAAGGACGTTTCCCTTTGCTTACTAAGGCTTCAAGTACCTGTAATTGTATTTCATGTTGACGGGCGTTGTCGTGCTTCTCTCCAAGATAAATCACATCTGCGCCAAGAAAATGCTCAATAAGTTCTTCCTGTTTGATAACTTTTCTGGACTCAATATCCCAAATTGTTTCCAAGAGTGAATCTTCTGAGGCTTGACTAGAAGTCACACCACAAAGATAGAATATGAAAATGAAGATGCAGAATTTGCAAAATAGTGAATTCATGAATCGGGTTTCAAATAGGGTTGAAAACGCAATCAAACTTATTAAATCTTAGAAAATGTCACAAGAAATCCTACTTAACGATTTATTTCAAGGCCTTTCTGCTGAAGAAGTCAAAAGATACAGCAGGCATCTCAGTCTTTCTGAAGTGGGGTCAGAGGGGCAGCAAAGGCTCAAGAAAAGCAAGGTTCTGATTGTTGGTGCCGGTGGACTGGGATGCCCCGTAGGACTTTATCTGGCTGCAGCAGGCATTGGTCAATTGGGGATAATTGATAGTGATGTCGTCGAAATTTCTAATTTACAAAGACAGATTGGCCATTCTGAAAAAAATCTTGGTTTACTGAAAACTGAATCTTTGGCTGAGACTATAACTAGTATCAACCGTCTATTGAGAGTTGAATTGATTTCAGACAAGTTACAGCATAACAATGCTCCTCAAATTTTTCAAAAGTACGATGTGATTGTAGACTGCTCTGATAATTTTCCGACTCGATATTTAGTTAACGATGCAGCGTTCTTTGCCAATAAGCCTTTAGTCTCTGCATCAGTACACAAATTTCAAGGACATCTTTCAGTATTCTGGCCGAAATCAAAGGGTGGCTGTTATCGTTGTCTCTATCCTGTAAATTTACCTGAATCAATGGCCCCCACCTGAACAGAATCTGGAGTCCTGGGCGTGCTCCCAGGCACAATGGGTCTACTTCAGTCAACTGAAGTACTTAAATTAATTTTAGGGATTGGGAAAGAGATGATAGGACAACTCTTACTATATGATGCCTTAGAATTAGACTTTAAAAAAATGAATATTCCTAAGGAGAAAACTTGCCAGCTTTGTGGAGTCAATCCAATGATCAGAGCTTGGTTGGACGCGGGTAAAGTCCCAGTGATTGAGAAAATTGGGTTTGAGGAAAGAAAAGATAATAAAGACCAAGTTTCTGCCCATTGGTTGAGTGTTGCACTACGTAATAGGAGGAATATCATGTTGATTGATGTTCGAGAGCCTCATGAGTGGGAGATTTGCCGATTGAAGGGAGCGGAGCATCATCCGGTCAACAGAATTAAAACAGATGATTTTACAAAAGACTTAGAAAAAATAATTGTATTTTACTGCCACAGAGGAGTCAGATCTGAGCGGACTTTGAAGATTTTCCAAGATCTTGGATATGAAAATTGTCGAAGTCTGGCAGGGGGCATCGACGCTTGGGCTGAAGCAATCGAGCCAGATATGCCTCGCTACTAGAAATTTTTCTTGGACTATCTGTATGGTACTTCCCAATTTGGCAACATGGGTTCTAAGCCCACACTCAGACCATCTATTTGTTCAATGATAGAAGTTATTACCTCTGAAGCCAACACACCGTCTGGATAAACAAGTAGCAATGGAAAGTGTTCGGTTTGCCCAAAGCTTCTCTTGATCTCCTTATTGAGGCGATCGATTCTCAATAAATAAGAAATGAAAACAGGATTTTCCCCTTTTATCTCCCTCAGTAAATCCTCTAAAGCGATCTTCTCATCTCTATTGGAAAAAAGGTTGTAATATTCAATGTAGTCGCCAAGACATTTGATGTAAATAGGTTCTACATATTCCGGCGCACCGGTCCATTCGAATTCAACCTGAAGCCGTTGAATCATTTTGTCTGGAGTGAGGCGGCTTATTATCAAGAAACTGATCGAAAGGAAAGCCAACACTCCCATTGTGCTCAGCAGAACACTGAGAAATGGAAAGAGTGGAACGGAAGGCTTTGGTGCTCTCCTTCGCATTATACTTTTGGTTTGATAAGGCTGAAATCGTCCTGATTAGAATCTGACTTTATTTCCTTGGTTTTTTCAAAAACTTCTAATCCCAGATCCATGTCATTGGAAGTTTGGATCAACTTTACAATAATTTGATTGGTCACTTTCAGATTCTAAGCCTTTTGGTAAATCAGATTTGATTTCAGGTTCGGAAATTTTTTTCTGAATAATTTCATTACTATAATCTCTAAGCAGAGGCTGCAGACCCTTAATTTGGGCTTGGAGCACATCTGAATTTTCTGAGACCGAGGTCAAAACTGGTGCGATTCTTTTGAGCCAGTTTTCTGTAAAATCGTTTAGTGTTGAGAGATGTTCATTGGTTCTATTTTGAAGTTCCTCATCACCGGGATTAATATGAAGGTTTGGTAATAATTCATCTAAGCAATACTCTTCAACTTTTAGTAGCAGATCCTCCTGACTTTTTCGAATTAGAGAAGAAAGAAGCATTATTGGAATTACGCTTACCAGAGCTAGAAAAGTGGTATTGAAAGCGATGGACAACCCACTTGTCACCCCACCAAGAGCAGATCGCATCTGGCCGCCAATGGCAGCAGTATCCATACTGCGTACAAACGTTGAAAACTCTCCGACTGACTGCCCGATACCAAACACAGTTCCGATGAATCCAAGAATTGGAATTGCCCAGATGAGGACATTTATAAGGGTGTATCCGTTCTGAAGTCTGTTGAAATCGATTTCCGCTTGGTAATTAAGTATCTGGTGCAGTTCTTCTTTTTTGGGAACAACCCTTAGATAGTGAAGAATTCTGCGTAGTCTTACGAAAAGAATACTCGCTTGAAAGTGCTTGATTTTTTTTTTGGCCAAAAAATTCCCGATTTGCTCAATTCTAATATCAACATCTTTGACAAATATTCCTTCTGACAGGGAATTGGTTAATTCTTTCTGGCGGAATGCAAGGTAGGTTTTGAATTGGATGCGATGCTGTCGCCATTTGAAGAAAATAAGAAATATGGCCCAACAGCTCAGGCCGAAAATTAGTTCTGAAATACGTCCATCAAGAAGATCATGAATATAGTCGCTTCTAATCTGGGGCAGAGGGAACACTAGATAGAAAATTGAGGTGAAAATTAGTGCAAGGACCAGAGATCTTAGAAGATCGAGGAGATCTGTGGAAGAACGATCGGCTAGGTAAGTTGCACAATTTTGACAGTATATCGCTTCGTCAGGGTTGTTCTGGGCACAATTCAAACATTTCATCCAATTCCTTTATTTCTCAATTGCTGCATGTATTCCGCCCATTCTAGAGGAAGCAAATAGTTTTTCTGGATATTGCAGCTTTTGCAACTGGGAACGAGATTTGACTTCGTTGTAAATCCCCCGCGAGCAAGAGGAATAAGGTGATCCATCGTCAATTCTTTTGCTGGAAAGGATTGCTCACAATAGTAGCATTTGTTTAATGCACGACGATTTTTCCACCACTGCGACTTTCGAATTTCCTTAGCTTTTCTTCTTTCCTTTTGGATATGATCCGCATCTGCAGCCTCAAACCAATTCTCCAAATTTTTCAATACTCTCCCCCCACAGCCCTTCTACTCCAAGAGGCTCCTGTCTCTTCAAATCCCCGAGGAGTAGATGTCAGTCGTCTCAATCCTGTTCCATCAACAAACATCACGTACAATTTAAAGATTCCTGTTCTGTCGGCTGCAAAGACTATTTGGCGACCATCAGGAGACCATGTCGGCTTTTCTGAATCAAATCTTCCAAAAGTTAACTGTTGGTAATTATCACCAAATGGATCCATCAGAAATATTTGATTCCGACCATTTACACTACGAGAGAAGACGATTCGGGTGCCATCAGGGGACCATACTGGATCGCTATTGCTGAAGCCATCAAAAGTTAGCCTATAAATTGATCCAGATTCCATATCTCTCATGTAAATCTGCTCTCTGCCAGTTCGGTCAGAGACAAAAACAAGGTTGTGGTTATCTGGTGAAAGGGTAGGTGCTGTATCAATGCTACTGTGGCGAGTCAGTCGTTGGGTTCTTCCTGACTCAATGTCAATGTCGTAAAGGTCTACATTGGCATTCATACTGATTGTTGCCACGACTCTACTACCATTACCATACCAGGTACCGCCACTGGTTACACCATCTTCCCCCCTTCTCAGTTCATCTGCTTTATTTTTGAGTACATTGTGCATCCAAATGGTTGTACCTCTGTTGCCAACAGTTGTGTAAATCAATTTAGTGCTGTCAGGAGACCATCTTGGTAAAAGGCTAATCTCCTTGCTGTTGGTCAGACTCCTCAACCCCATCCCGTGGGTGTTAGTCAGAGCAATAATTTTTTTTCGACCTGGCTGCTTCAAGGTAAAAGCAATAGAAGTCCCAAGGATTCCCTCAATTCCGGTCAGTTTTTCGGTAATCTGGTTGACACCGCTAATAATATCTTTCTCACTAATTTCATCTTTATCGATGGGCAGCATCTCACCCAATAAAACATTCCCTTGCAGATCTGCAACAGCGAATTCCAGCCCACTTTTACGCTGATTGAGTTGTATTTGCATTTCCGCTTCACGTTTTGCCTGACAGTAATCATAAGTTGAATTTACAAGTGTAAATACACCGCTCCAGCAGAAATTTCTTTCAATATTTCTGGCCCATCTTTTTGATAGAGTTATATCTAGATTTGGATCTACTTTTAGCTCTGCAGAAAATCTAGAAAAGTCTATACCACTGACGATAACTTCTTCACTTGAATAAGTCTGCGCAAGTGTTGGTGAGAGTAATCCCAAAAAGATCAGGACCGAAAACATCCAATGTTTCATATCTTTCCTTCCTCAGGGTTGAATTCTGATAGTCACGATGTAGGGTGGATTTTCACCTAACTCTTGAGGGAGTCTCGGAAACTTAATAGCCTTCATTCCAGTCATAACAACCAAATCAAATTGTTTAGAGCCACTACTTTCCTTGATACGATAAGCACTCACACTTCCCTCCAATTCAATTTGGATCTCAATTGCAACAGAGAGTTTCTTATCAAACTGTGGTCCTGCATTGATCTGTCCACGTAACTGTTCATACAGCAAAGAATTATACTGTCGCTCCAAAGACCGTCGTCTACTCTCTTGCTCCTTTAGTTTCCTCAACAGAAGTGTATCTTGAACCTCAATACCCACATTAGTGGTTTCTGTTACTGTTGGTGGTGGATTTCTTGGGTCAAAAATAGAAGGCTGATCCGGTAAGGGTGGTCCCTTGGTTACACCAGCAAACAAGTTTGCAGTTGGCGGAGCTGGTGGCGGCGGAGCTGGTGGTGGCTTGTTTCTCAGCTTTTTGGGGTTCAATTCAATTGCCTTTGGGCCATCGATGGGTGTTCCAGCCACTATACCAGGTGGTAGGGGGCTCTCTTGCGGATTAGGTAACTTGTCGTTGGAATTTTTAGGTTCAGGAGGTAGATCAACTACTTCTGTTTTGGTGGGTATATTGGGTTTTGGTAAAGTGAAATCTTGCGTAGCAGTATCAGGCAAAATTGGCTTCTTATCACGTTCCAACTTAGCTATTGACTGGGGAAGTTCAGAAATTTTTATCTCCTCTAGTTCTGCAGGGTACTCTGTCGAAGGTGCAGTAATGGTAGTGAAGTTGTTTTGAGGTATTTTAATTTTGGAAGTGTCTCGTAAGTCCTGGTTCAATTTAGGGTTTGTCAGTACTTGAGGTATGTTCTGGTCAGCCAGATTTACTTTAAGTTGTGGTATTTTTTGATTTAATTCTGGAATAGATTTTTGAGTTTCTAATCTTTTTTGCTGGGGTGCTTCAACCCTTGCTAAATCTGTTCGAGGTAGAGAGCTAATCGGTTTTTTTGCACTGATTGTTGGCAGTGAATCCCGGGCACTTTGCTTAACAATTGGAAGTTTTGGGGTCCCTATCTGATCTTGGGGTGATTTCAGCTTTGGGACAGAAATCTTAGGATCTGGCAGAGATGGAACATTTGGTAGGTTTTTCGGGCGCTTTACTTTGACCTCAGGAATTGCTGTAGTTTTAGGGATTTTTGGAGAACTTAATGAGGTAATTTTAGGTGCATTGATTTTTGGCTCTAGACTTGGTTTCTGAGGCTTTTTTGAAGTAATGGTTGGTATTTTGACTTCGGGTACCAAAGGAACGGTTTGCTCTATGATTGTAGTTTTCTCTGGTAGATTTTTTATCGTACTAGGAGGACGAGGCGGTTCCATTGGATTGAGCGCAGCTTGTAGAGAAATGGGTTGAATGGAAGGTGGTAAGGCTGGTTTTGGGGGAGGAGGAGGTACTACTCTAACAAGTTGAATGCTAACACGTGCAGGTTCTTGTTTGGCTTTAGGTTTTTTTTCGAATTGCTCTAACGTCGCTAAGCCAATCACTGCTGTTGCATGTGCTGCACACATTAAAACAAACCAATTAGTGAAGGCCTTATCTGAATTTTCCATAAACTGCAGTGATTAAAAAAAATAATTAAATATTCACCTAAAATTTTTCATTTTTTTCAAAAAATGGTTCATTATTTTTCAATTTTAGCTGATTCATTAGGTTTTACTTTCTCAATAATTCTTACCTTAGGAATTATAATTCTCCCTAGGGGGCACCTGATTTGCAAGCTGACATTCCCTTGTTCATATAGCAGTCATAGTGACTGTTTGACTCCTCAACGCCACGATAGGATATCAAAATGACTAAATCGGATTTGATTGATAAGATTGCAGAAAAAGCTGGACGTTCTAAATCAGATGCTGAGCAATTTTTGAACGCTACTCTTTCAACAATTCAAAATACTTTGAGTTCAGGTGAGTCAATTCCACTGGTGGGCTTTGGGACTTTCTCTGTTGCATCACGTGCAGCAAGAACGGGAAAAAATCCCCAGACGGGAGCGGCTATCCAAATACCTGCTTCCAAGACTGTGAAATTTAAAGTTGGAAGCAAGCTCAAAGATGCCGTGAATAATTAATCTGTACTCAGAAGGGTCTCATTCAGATTGGGATCCTTCATTGCCCTCCAGCATTGGTCAGTTACCTACTTCTAAGTATTCCCTCTCACAACTCCAATTTGTTTTCCGCCTCTGACGCCGCGAGACGTTGCTGCGAATCGCAAAGGTTTTGAATCAAGCTGTCAGTTGCAGGTTCTGTCCCAACCCGATAATGCTCATAAAATGTTTGCTCTGGTGGGTCACAAGGTGCCGCTCTTCTCCCAGAATCGTGCACTTTTACAGTCATTACTCCTGGGGGTTGTGAAAATTGCTCTGTAGAAAGGTTTGCAACTGCATTTTTCATAAAGTCAACCCAGATTGGTGCGGCAGCTCGGGACCCTGTTTCAGTACTTCCCATTGATTTGGGATTGTCATAGCCAACATAAACCCCGGTTAATAATTGAGGAATGAAACCAATGTACCAAGCATCTTTACTATCATTGGTGGTTCCAGTTTTGCCAGCTGAAGGTCGGCCAATGGCTTTTGCTCGAACCCCAGTTCCATGATCAACAACATCTCTCATGGCATCAGTAACCAAGAATGCTGTTTCCTCAGATATTATTTTTTCAATTAGATTACCACTTTCTTCAAGAATGTTTCCATGCATATCCTCGATTTTGGTAACAAAAACAGGATCGACACGTTGCCCACGATTAGCCAGAACACCGTAAGCTTCAACCATCTCTTCTAAAGTTACAGAAAAGGATCCAAGACCAATGGTCAGATTCTTATCCATGTTTGCTGAAATTCCCAATTGCCTCGAGTAGTTAATGAGACGTTGTGGGCCCAAGTCTTCTACCAGCCCAATCGTGGGCAAATTCAAACTTTTTACTAGAGCAGTTCTGAGGGTGACGCTCCCCTCAAGCTTATTCCCATAATTCTTGGGTTTCCAAATTTCTTGTTCTCCGAAAATACGGTTATCAGTTTTATATGCTCTTGGAGAGTCAACAAGCCGACTGTTCAGTGTATAGCCGGAATCAAGAGCTGCAGCGTAGACAATTGGTTTGAAAGCCGATCCTGGTTGTCTAACCGCCTGGGTACTGCGATTAAATTCACTAGCAGTGTAGTCATAACCGCCGGACATTGCATATACATGTCCGTTGCTAGGATTTAAGGCAATGATTCCACCGTTAACTTTTGGTGCTTGATGAAGTTTTAGACGAAAGAGTTTTTCTGAACTAACATAATCTTCAAGTTTCACCCCAATTACGTCTCCGACAGTGATCATGTCACTCATTGATTGAACCCAACCATATTTTTGAGTTTCAGATTGCCATGTTCGTTGCCATTTCTTCAGATGTTCCCATTCAAGTAAACCAAAATGCTCTCCACGTAATTGAATTCGAGCAATGCCTTTATCTGAATTAACCATTTGAACAACTCCACGGACGACAGTCCCGATCGAGAGGGGAACATCACCAAACGAGCCAGCTATTTCAGAAAGTGGTAGTTGACCATCGTCTTGAGGGAGTATTGATTTTATTGGGCCTTGATAGCCTTGTCGGTGAGTTAAATCTTCAAGGCCCTGCCGCAGGGCCTCTTGAGCATATAGTTGATAGTCAAGATCCATTGCCAAATGGACTCTCAAGCCTCCGGTATAAAGTGTATCATATCCGTATTTTTCAATTACATATCTGCGGACATGCTCAACGTAATGCGCAGTTGCGTCTTCGGTAGAATCACTCATTCTTGAAAGATTCAATGGTTCTGCTTGGGCCTCTATCATCTCTTCGTGACTGATAAAACCCTCTTCAAACATTCTCAACAAAACATGATTTCTACGCTGAATTGCTAATTCTGGATTATTGTTGGGATTATAGCGAGATGGCGCTGGAAGGAGGCCAACCAAGAGAGCGCTCTCAGAGAGTGTGAGTTCTTCAGTATGCTTACCAAAATAACCCTGAGTTGAAGCTTCCACTCCTTCTGCGTTACCAAAAAAGACTTTGTTCAAGTACAAGGTAATGATTTGATGCTTGTCAAACTGACTTTCCATTTTGAGCGAAAGCAGAATTTCTCTAATTTTTCTAACTAGTTTTTTTTCTTGGGTAAGAAGAAAAAGACGAGCTGTTTGCTGGCTGAGAGTACTAGCACCTTGAACGAAGTCGCCCGCTTTAAAATTGACTAATGCTGCTTTCAACATTCGGATAGGATCAATACCAAAATGGGAGAAGTAGCGAGAGTCTTCACTAGCCAACAATGCTTGAATCAAATTCGGTGGGAAAGATTCATAGGGTATTACAACTCTTCGCTGTAGGAAAAGCTCTCCAATTTGCTTTCCATCACGATCAAAGAGGACTGAGGGCAAAATGTCGTTTCTTTTATCAAGTTCAATATCTATATTTTTTGGAAGGCCTTGACTTAAATGCCATAAGTATGAACCGATAGCGATTCCAATCACCATACTCAGCGCAAGTCCACTGTAAAAAAACCATTTGATGGTCTTAACAAGAATGCTCATTGATGTGAAGTTGTATAGTGGTTGTCTAAATCTTTACTTTCTTTATTTTGATTTTGGCACAGAAGTGCCTGGTCAATTAAGTTTTTCATTTTTTCGGCAAACCTTGAATGGGTATTGTCAGCAAAAAGGCGGGATATGATTTCAAGTGATGTTAAATTATTATACATCTTAACCATTTGCAGTCCCTTCTTCAATAATTTAGCTTCTTCCAAAGAAATTATTCCAAAAACATTATTGTCATGTGTTTCAATGGGGTGCTTTTCCTGGAAAAGGGTATCAGAAGAATATTGAATCGGCTTGATTTTAAAACTACATTTTTCGGGCAACCCAATTTCGTCTAATGATTTGTACCGAAATTGCTGACCAAACCGGACGCCATCAAAAGCGATGTGTTCGATGGGAGTATTGTAGTCAAGAAAAATTTGAATCTCTTGACCAAAAATCTTGTTGGTCATCTTGTTTTCTTTGGGTAGCCTTTTAAAAAAGCCGCGTCGACGTAATCTTAGTAACCAATAGATCAATCCGACAATGACAATCAAAATTGAAAGATTAAGCATCTACCAAGATAAGTTAAAAGTCACTGATTTTAAAGAATTTGTTTTAAGAAAGAGGAAAAACCAATTTGTGCAGAATCCGTTCCGTGCAATATTTGTTTTTAAAGTAATACTTGTCATTATTCTTGGATTGATTTTCCAGAACTTTGGTATTTTTGACAAATCAGCCAAGGCACAAATGGATGGTGATTATTCTCAACTTGCATGCCAAGAATTTTTGGAACCAACAAATCTCGCTGAACTGAAACAATTGAGAGAATGTTCAAAAAAATTGCATGAGGCTAAAGTTAAAGTAAGGAAGGAGGAAATAAGAGTTCTTAGAGCAGCTTCGGCGTCATTCTTGAGCGAATCGTTAGGGGGGCCTTCTGGCGAAATAATGCCAGCAGCTAACCGAGATGATGCTAATGCCCCACCAGCAAGCCAGTGATTCAAAAGTATGAATCAACAATTCAAGAGCGATCTTGAAGAAATTGTCTTTGGACCGCTTTTTTTTACCATTCTTATCTTCATTCCCTACATACTTTTGAGAAAGCGTAAGAAAATCTCAGATCCCGGTTGGTGGGGACTGTCAATGCCTATATTGTTGCTGATCTTCAGCAGCGATTTGTTTTATCAAGCTTTCTCTGCACCACTAAAATGGATCACGCCTGCGAGTGAGAAAAAAATAGCGGAGGCAATTATTGTTGCTTCAGCAGGTGTGCATCCTTCTGGGGCTCCAACCCACTCTTCAGCAATCAGGGCTCATGCTGCAGGTCTTCTCTATTTGGAGAAGTGGGCTCCAGAAATTATTGTTGCAGGAGGTGTGACGGAACCCTATGAACCACCCCTAGAAATCAAAGGAATTAGGCTCATTTTAATGGGTATGGGTATTCCTGACGAGGCTATTTTAGTAGAAACAAAATCAAAAAACACATACGAGAATGGGCTTGCAATCTCAAAAATTCTTGATGGAAAAAATATAAAACGTGTTTTGGTTGTTTCACATGATTACCATCTTTTTCGACTTGTATCCGTTATGCGAAAATACAATTTAGAAGTTATTCCTTTCAAAGCAAATCGTACATATACACATGCGCCAAGTAACTGGTGGCACCAATTCGAATGGGAAAATTTTAATAGATTAAAAACCGTGGCTCATGAATATTTAGGAATAGTAATTTACAAACTTACAAACAAGATTTAGAAAATGGAATTGAATCTTGTTAAAATACTTGCCGATAAACTACTCGATGAACATGGATTAATTGAAAAAGGTTGGCGTTTCAACTTTGATAGGGCAAAGAGAAGAGCTGGTTCCTGCAAATTTTCAAAGAAAGAAATCACCATAGCAAAAGCGTATGCTGAGCAACAAGAAAGAATGGAAATAAAAAATACAATCTTACATGAAATAGCACATGCTTTAGTGGGATCACAACATGGTCACAGCCAAATTTGGAGGAAAAAAGCTAAAGAAATTGGTTGTGATGCCAGTCGTTGTCATCATATTGTTTTTTCAAAACCAAAATATGTATTGACCTGTTATAACAGATGTTTCGAAGTTTCTCGACACCGAGTAAATCAGTCTTTTATGCAATCAAAAATTTGTTCTAAATGCAATAGTAACTTATTACTTATCAATATATAAACTTGAAATTATAATGTTAAGTGTTGTTGGACGACTTGATAATCTACTGAAACCAAGCAAATTTTTTTGATTATGTTGCTTTTATTCCTGGTTTGGAAAGTAATGAGTTAAAATTGAATTATTTGCTCTCTAAAAAACTACTAATTTGATATGATATGAAACAGTTCTTGAACCACCAGCAAAAACTTTGTAACCACCTAATTACTAATAAAAGAAATTAATTATGATTTTTTGAAAAATCTTCAAATTAGTCAATAATAATGAGGTTTGTGCCGTAAGCTCCCTTTTGGAAGCAATTTATCAAAATCTAGTAATACTGCTTAATAATAATTTAGATTCACAAAAAATATTGTATATTACAAAGTTGAATGTAAGAATTTTGCCATCTTCGAAGTTTTAAAAATTTTCAATTTCTTAAGATTCATAAGTGGTTCCAAATATTTCAAATGATCTAAAAATTTATGAAATTCATAAATTTGATATTATCTATCATTTATGAATTTAGGGAAGCAATCCCTTTTCATTTAAATTAATCTCTAAGCAAATGAGAACCGAGTTGTATGAAAAGACATTGAGTTTCCAAAAAGTTCAAATTAACATCAGCAACCTGCTAACTTTGAATGTTATCTCTGTCAATCTCAACTTTAGACCCATTGGTGTAGTATTTAATATTAGGCGATGATTAATTCTAATTGATAATCAAAATTCGTATAAATAGCCCTTAATCAGGGAACATTTGATAGTATGGCTTTTTCACTCACAAGAAGAATCAATTGCCTTATTGTAGAAGGTAATCAGTTGAAAAGGTTCAGTCTGGGCCAGGCTTCGATAGTTGTGACTAGCAATAAAATATTAGCAAAATGAACTCTGAGACAGATTCCACACCATTTTTTCTTTCGTATCATTTGCAGAAGCAAAACCAGCGAAACTCCAAATCCAATAACTAAAAAAAAGATTAGAATTTTGTAAAAAAATACTGGTTCTGTTTGAAGAAATAAACTGAGACAAAAAATCAATAGAAAATAAATGACTCCTCCAATTGGTAATAAAGATCTTTTCTTTAAATTTAATGATATACTTATGGAGCTTTGCAAGCCTATTAAGCTTGCTCCCCAAACCAACCAAACTAATTTTTCTATTTCAATTTCTGGCATTTTATAAGCAATAGTAGTAAACAAAAAAACAGCAAAAATTTAATTTTTAACAAAATTAAATTAATTGAAATATCAGCCAAAATTTGATTACCCACCAAAAAGTTAGTGAGTTCCTTATGATAAACACGAATGTAGATGTTGCTATCATTGGTACAGGTACAGCAGGTATGACAGCATATCGATCAGTCCAAAAACATACTAACAAGATTGTATTAATTGAGGGGAACAAATATGGAACTACCTGTGCCCGAGTTGGATGCATGCCTAGCAAACTTCTGATTGCTGCTGCAGAAGCGTCCCATGCGATTCAGAGAAGTTCTTTATTTGGTGTCTATGCCAATGAACATCACACCATCAATGGCAAGGAGGTAATGCAGCGTGTTCGAGATGAACGTGATCGGTTTGTCAGTTTTGTACTTGAATCAGTTAATGAGTTTGATGCTTCTCATAAATTGAAAGGCATGGCCAAATTTGTTGACGATAATACCTTGGCTGTTGATGAAAAGTTGATTCATGCTAGGTCCATTGTAATAGCAACTGGCTCTTCCCCAAAAGTTTTACCTCAATTCTCGGGTTTGGGCGATAGGCTGATTGTGAACGATGATATTTTTGATTGGATAGAACTGCCAAAATCAGTTGCAGTTTTTGGCTCTGGTGTAATCGGACTAGAACTGGGTCAAGCCCTTCACCGCTTGGGCGTTAAGGTTAAAGTGTTTGGACGAGGCGGCAGAATTAGACCAATTACAGATCCCGAAATCGTTTCTTATGCAAAAAAAACTTTTCACAGTGAATTCTATCTGGATTCCAATCCATCTATTAAAAGGATCTGGAGAGATGGTGAGCAAGTAGCTATCCAGTATGTTATTGATGGTGAGCAAAATACTGAAAGATTTGAATATATATTGGCTGCGACAGGTCGAAAACCAAATCTCGAAAATTTAAATTTATCCAGAACTTCATTGCAAATGAATTCAGATGGTGTCCCAGTTTTTGATCCTTTGACAATGCAGTGTGGGGAGAGCCACATCTTTATTGCGGGAGACACCAATAACGCTCTTACTTTGCTTCATGAAGCAGTTGATGAAGGGAAAATTGCAGGTGAAAATGCAGCAACTTTCCCCAATGTCAGTCCTGGAGCACGCCGGTCTATGTTGAGTATTGTTTTTACTGATCCTCAGATAGCAGTATTGGGTGAAACTTGGGAAGATTTACACAATTCAAAAACTTTTATTACGGGTAGAGTTTCCTTTGAAGGTCAGGGCCGCAGTAGAGTTATGTTAAAAAATAAAGGGCTACTACATGTCTACGCTGATCCATTTACAAAAAAGCTTCTAGGGGCAGAAATTTTTGGACCTGATGCCGAACATTTAGGCCATTTGTTGGCGTGGTCACATCAGCAAGCCATGACAATTCCAGAGATTCTTGAAATGCCATTTTACCATCCTGTAGTTGAAGAGGGACTTAGGACAGCTCTTCGCGACGCTGATTCTCAACTTAAAAAAACTTAAATTTTGAAAATTAAAATTAATCCTAAAGCGAGAGCTGTTCGAGAGATTCTTGAAAAGAATGATATATCAATAAATGAAGAGCAGTGGCAGCGCTTAGAAACTTGGGTGGATCGTTTGATTGCGATCAATAGTAGAATTAATTTGATTTCACGAAAGCAAACTGAAGTAGTTTGGCTGCATCATATCCTTCACTCTATTACCCCACTAATTTTAATTGATTTTCCAAAAAATATTGATCTCTGTGATTTTGGTACAGGTGGGGGTCTACCAGGGATTCCATTAGCTATCTTGAGGCCGGATTGGCAAGTCTTTTTATTGGATTCTCGTCAAAAAAAGATCTCAGCTCTCAAAGAGAGTACTGAAGGATTAGGTTGCCTCAATTTGCATTATATAGTTGGACGTGGGGAGGAAGTTGGCCTAAATCCAACTTACAACAAAAAATTTCAATGGCTTATCGCAAGAGCGGTGTCAGCTGTGGGGAATCTTGAAAGATGGACAAGAGAGTTGCGCAAAAAAGAAGCCACTTTGATTGCTTTCAAAGGTGGCGATCTTGAGAATGAAGACGTTCCCCCGGCCCAAATTCCAAATGTAAATAGGTTTGTTGAACATCCCCTTAAGTTAAATGGATATTCTGATTTTTACATAGGCGAAAAAAAATTAGTTGAGATTAAATTCGTTTAATCAATTATTCTGGTAAAAAAGTATTTAATTTTTCTTTTTGGTAAAAATCACGATTTTGATAAATTTCTTTAACCTTTGTTCTTACTTGGGCTAATATCTTAGCGGTTTGGCTTCCTTGTTCGGGTTTGTTTGATGTGTCAAAATTATCTACAAATTTCATATACTTTCCAATTGTGTCGATATCATCAAAGTAAACTGAAATCGCTATTATTAGCTGTGCCCCCATCAATCCTTGAATTTCACTAAGCTTTTCGAAATTTTCATCTAAAATAAGCTTGGCTTCTTTCAATAAATTTTCAGATCTTTCTTTTGTAAACTCAGAATTTTTACCAAGATTTGTCATGCATAATTGGGCATGTCTTGCTCTGATCATTGCATTAAGTCTCAAGAAGACCCCATTTTCAGGACTGATCTCAGATAAAATTTTGAATGCTAAAGCAGCGAGATCATAGCTTAGATTAGCTTGATCTATATTTCTTGATTCTCCACTGATACCATCTTTGTTTTGATTGTATTTGGCAGATAATTCAGTTTTTTCTTTATTCCACTTTTCAGAAAATTTAGAAACATCAAATGATGGTTCATCTTCTTGACTGAATTTGAAAAACTCATCTCCAGGAGCAGTGAAATTACAATTTGGGCAAATGGTCAGGTAGAGTAAATTATAGTCAATTGGATCTTTACCACTTACAGGTTCACCAAAGGTAGGAATACCAAAAATATTGTTATTTATGTGAACTGACTTACTTCGTAGTGAATATTGCTGAACTTTATCTTGTCCACAGACGAAACATTCAACAAAATGGCCTAAAAGTGAGGAATTCTTGCAAACTAATTTTTCAACAGTATTGCTGTGATCTCCCTCAAGGAGGTGATTAATCCCATGATTTTCTCCTGGCCTTGAACTAAATTGAAGGCCAAGGATGAAGTATCCGTGCTGTTTGCTAGGCTTTGCCCATCTTACAACAACACTTCCGATTGGGTCACAAACGGTGTATTCATTCTTATTAGAAGAAGATGGAATATAAATTTCTAGTAAAACTTTTGAGAAGATATTAACTGGTCGCTTGCATCTTATCCGACAACCTCCTTCTGAAAGATCAAGGCCAACTACATTTTCGATATGGTTGTGAACATGAAGTCGACCTGGAAATACAATTCTACGACGTTCGTGGACTCGAATTTCCGACATATCAGACATAATTGCCACTCCTTGGAGGATTACTAATTAAATTCAATTCTGTTATAGTAGTTCGTAACAAACTGTAATTCCAGTCAAACTCTTTTTCGATTTCAATTATTTAAAATTTGCCTAATAAGTTTCTTTAAAGAGGGGAGATCCTGAACAGGAGCATGGCATAACTGCCCTTGGCACACATGAATCAATAACCGTTCATCAAGAGATGCTCTACCCTCTGCGATCGGAATTTGTTGGCTGACTGGATCTGGATCATCTGATGGAATAAATGCCACTACAACCTCTGGCAAAAAACTCTGTCTCAACCATTGAAGAACCTCATTTGTTTCTAAATTCGATTCATCACCAGAAACAACTATTTCAGTTCCCCCTTTTCGAGCCCATATCAGGGCATTTAACATAGCTGAAAAGTTTACACCTGCTTGGTGTAGATGAGGTGAAAAACTATGAAGGATTCTCTCTGCGTCTCTTAAAAGTCCTGAGCCCATTCCAAAGCTTGCTAATTTTAGAAAAAGCAACGCCGTTGATGTGTTGCCTGATGGTTCAACTCCATCGTATCCATCAGCTTTCCTCACTAATACCTCTTCTGCATCAAACCCCGTTTCAAAATAAGCTCCATCAGGATTCAAAAAGAGTCTATTGATTTCATTAGCCCAGTGATGAGCTTTCAATACATATTGGGGTTCATAATTCCATGCATAGATATCCAAACACGCCAGGCCAAGTTGAGCGTAATCACTTAGATAAGCTGGAAATTTTGCGTCACCATCTCTATAGCGACGCAATAGGCGGCCCTCTTGATTGATTAGATGTTCTTCAATAAAAGCCAAGGCATTGTTTGCCGTTATTCCATATTCATTATGTTCCAAAATCCTCGCGGCTTGCGCAAATGAACTTATCATCAAAGCATTCCATGAAACTAGGATTTTATCATCTTTTAGAGGGCGAATGCGTTGAGCCCGGACATCCTGTAAATTGCTGCGTGCGGACTTGATAATCGTTTGCCATTCATTTTCCTCCAGGCCCAATTGTTCACCAAAAACTTTTGTTGATTGGGAAACATTCAGAATGTTTTTTCCTTCGAAGTTTCCTTGTGGAGTTACATTCCAATAGTTTGCGAGGCTATCAGAATATTTATCTTCGACAGTCTTCTTAAATTCATCTGCGGTCCACAAATAAAATAAACCTTCATGTCCCTCGCTATCTGCATCTTCCGCAGAGCAGAATGCGCTACTCTCAGCCATCATGTCTCGTCTAACGTATTGAAAAATATCTTCAGCTATTTCTCGATAGAATGGATTGCTAGTAACCTGAAAACACTCCAAAGATGTTTGAGCGAATAATGCATTGTCGTAAAGCATTTTCTCGAAATGGGGAACCAGCCAGCGATAATCTGTACTGTATCGACAGAGGCCGCCTCCCACCTGGTCATAAATCCCCCCATTACGCATCTTAAATAAAGTCAACTCAACCATAAATAGATCTGAAGGAATTCTAGTTCTCAGGTGATACCTCAACAGCAATTGTAGGCCCATACTGGGTGGGAATTTGTTAGGCCTTTGGAGAGCAAAACCACCATCTTCACTATCAAAGGCCTGCCGATATGCTTGTACAGTTTCTTCAACACAATTCCATTGAGGTAATGGTTCATCCAAAGGTTGAGGTGCCGGGGCTCTTCTTAAGTAGGCGGTCACTTGGTCAGCAGTCTCATGAATTTTCGCTTTTTCCTCCTGCCAATAGTATCGAAGACTTTCTAAAATTTGACGAAAGCTTTGACGCCCATACATGGGCTTTGGGGGGAAATATGTACCGCCAGTAAATGGCCTACCATCAGGGGTGGCGAACATATTCAAAGGCCATCCCCCTTGTTCACCAAGAGCATGCAGAGCATCCATGAAAACCTGATCAATATCTGGTCGCTCTTCTCTGTCAACTTTTACAGCAACAAAATTTCTGTTCAAATAATCAGCAGTTTCTAAGTCTTCAAATGACTCTCTTTCCATCACATGACACCAATGGCAGGTTGCGTAACCAATACTGACCAATACGAGTTTTTGTTCTGATTTTGCTTTGTCAAAAGCTTCTTGGCACCAAGGAAACCAGTCTACAGGATTATGAGCATGTTGAAGAAGGTATGGGCTTTT
>JACLAC010015825.1_pt1 | contig 45176 bp, 21 predicted proteins | sample 8027881 | NCBI WGS metagenome assembly JACLAC01 (sample SAMN15725517, study PRJNA655200) | protist metagenome | isolation source: fluorescence activated cell sorting (FACS) single amplified genomes of... | place: Spain: Blaines Bay Microbial Observatory, Mediterranean Sea | collected 2016-01-19 | reverse complement strand
TTTTGTTGTTGCCTTCGATGACGTCACCGCTGAAAAGATATCTGAAATCATACATTCGATATCGGGAGCAACTTCTATTCATGGCAGTGACGAGAACAACGGTAAGTGCGGCGCGGAAGATAGTACGCTTCGGATGAAGCGGGCGATGAATGTGCTCAGTCTGGAGATTGTCCGCGCGCTAATAACAAAGCGTGGCGAGGCAGCTGTAAAGGCTGCATTTGGAAAATTGGCTTCAAAGTACACTCGCGCGAGAGCTAATTTAGATGTTAAAGGCGTGGGACAAGTTCCTGTTAGCCTCACTTCCGAGAACGCACACCGAGTTGTAGTTGATCTCCGCGCTTGCTGCGCCGAGGTTCCCACTCCAACCGCTGCTTCTTTTGCTGTAAAAAATCCTGCATCTCCGCCGCCTCTTCCTAAGACAGCCGCCGGTGCTTTTCTCGAAGATATCCTTGCGCCTACCTCGCGCATCGACGTCGTAGCAGATCGTGTGCTGAGCCCAGCAAAGAATCATCACAAGGGTATTGGGATCGACCATCATCCGCCGTCTCACTATCCGCTTCCTGGTCAAGTCGCCAGTCCATTTTACAAAGGCAATGAGCCTGAAATCGCCGAACGAAAGCACCGCAGAAGAGGTACATATCTCGGGCAGAACATGGCCAAGTTTCCCATTCAGGTTGGGGCAAACCATGCAGCTGTCAAGTGGCAGAGTGCTTTGCGATCATCTACGCCGGCGTCGCTTGGGTCGTCTGCGTCAAGATCACGTGCGCGACGTCGCCCAGCTTCTGCGCCTCGCATGCGCCCGGGTGCGCCTGTAGAAATGACCCCGGAACAGGCTCAAATGGAGCGGCTGCGCAATCGTATAAAGTCAAAAAAGATTCAGAGATCCGTTACACCGGGCGTTGAAAGTTCTGCGCCGGGCGGTAGCCTAAAAGCGATGCTCAATCAATTTAAGACCCAAAATATGAAAATTGGTATCGATAATCACCAGCCTGCGCAGTATCCGCTTCCCGGCCAGTCGTCGAGCGTGCACTACAAAGTTGGCAATCCCAATGCAGAGAGGTCTAGAAGGCGGTCATTCGTTGGTCAAAATATGGCAAGATTTCCTCTGAAGAGGGGTGCAGTAAAAGCGGATGCAGCATGGATGAGCGGTCTCCGGAGTAGTAGCCCTGTTCCCCGAAAGAGGAGGTCTGCGACTCCACCGCCATTCCGCTCTGGCTCTGCATCCAAGGCGAAACTTCGCCCCGGTTCGTCCACGGCGCACGACAGAAGACGCCGCTCGCAAATGTATGGCAACGCATGGTCGAAAGCATTTTCTTCACAGAAACAGTAAAGTGCAAGTTTGCGTCTCCACCGGCAACATCATTATTATACCCTAAAGTAGTATATATAAATACTGTACTTTACTTCGAAAAATATCACCCCAACGCGTAAAACAGAATTTAATGCAATATTTATATTAACTATACGTACAACGTGTAAATGGCATCAACTTTACTATATATTTTGACTTTAAAAAGACTTGTGAACCTTGTCGACTGGATAAACTCGCCATGTGCAGTATTCGCGAAGTACATCCTTAAACGCATCACTGGGATTCCCCTTTGAAGCTGGCGGAACTTTGCAACGGTCGTCTGGAACAAGGTCCCCAATATAAAATTGTTTGAGGTATACAAAGGAAGCACGGCTCGAGTGGAACAATTCAAAAAATACAGTACTATCCTTGTTTTTTGCTTGGTTGGGAATAATTGTTGATCCGCCAGGATGCTCAGGAAGCCACCGCGTCACATCAAAAATCATCCCATCGATGCAAAGCAATGTTTCGCCGTCACCGTTGCGCCGAATAACTTCCTTCCAGCGAATCCCTTCCGGCCGCACGCGCGACTCAAACTCTCCCAGAATAGCCAGCGCAAGGTCTTCTAATCCCCTCAACTTAAGCTTTTGGGCGGCATTTAAAAGTGCCACGGCGTGCTCCGGATCGATGGTTACGTCCCCCATTCCTTTCGCCTCTTGCTCCAAATAGAGCAGCACGCGATCAAAAAGGCAGCAGTCCATATCAACCTTCACCTTTGGCCTAACTGAAGAATCATCGAGCACGTGCTTGGTGAGGGCTATGCAAGGCTGGAGAAGCTTCTTCTTTACTGGAAACCACTCATCATCGCTGCAAATTACGTCAATGACGTTTGCTCGCATGGGCCGCTCGGATCTTTTCGGATTATTCAGAAGATTCCACGAGCCACGCGTGCTATCCTGCGTGAGCAAGACCTGCGTGCTGGGCTCGACACGCCCCCTGAAGTTGTCCGGCATCGTTAGCGCGTCGCCGTCGTCTTCCTCTTCAACAGCCTCAGACACTCTGCCTACAAACTCGGTACCATCGCAATAAAAGACGAAAATCTCATGAAGCGTCACGCAAGCCATAAAGAGGACTTTTCCGATCTCAGACGCAATCCTCTGGGCGTTTGCCGAAAAAGCCGCCACCTGGGCGTGTCGAGGTCGCACGTCAACAACAAGTTCAGCCAAAACGTTCGCCTCGCCTTCCCACATCGACCACCCAAAGGGAACATCCGTCACAACCTCAAAATTGATTCGCATTGATTCACTAAGCGCAATATTCCCAACTCTTATCGAAGAGTCGGCCACTACTGGGACAAGGAGCTGAGGGTGGCTCCGAGCATAAATGAGCGGACGCTCGGAAGCGTCTCCAATCCATGAGGCAAACGTCGAGGGGTGCACAAAAGCGCACCTCCTCTCCTCTTTGTACTCAACTACCACCAATGAAACAGTTCGCCGCCGTTTCATCGCGCCCGTTCCATTGTCACTTCCCTGCACAACGCCCGCAAGCCTCTGCTTGCGTTCGACTTTCGCGTTATGCGCCTGCCACGGCATGCTGATCTTTCTGTTTGAAAGCAGAGGTGCGCTTTATAAAATAATTACGCCATAAACAAGAAAATAAAATGTCACGTGCGGGAAAAGGAGCGCAAAAGATTAATATAATAGTGATAAGCAAAATAAGAAAAGAATAAAAATTGGACGAAATAATTAAAATAAATTATATTAATTGGGCGGCACGCTCCTCGTTAGGGTAATCTTATTTTCTTAACTCCCAACTCCACCTGAGTGAATTCTACATTATATTATTATTTATTACTGCTATGATGATGATGCCTTACCTTATTATTATTTACTTTTATTATTAATTAGGGAATAGTGTATTAACTACTTACGAGTATCTATTTCTATTTTTTTATTTTTTATATTGTATAAATAATATTATTTATTTTTAAAATAAAGGGCACAAGATCCTGCAGTCGAATCTCCTCTTCTCTGGCCTATTATTATTTAGTATTATTGGAATACTCGATGAACATCGAAAGAAGTACGCGGGATAATAAAAAGAATCATGGATGAATGGTATACGAGCACGATATATTGTTTTCTTTTGTCTATTTGCTCCTTTTCTCGCTTCACGTCTTCACTCGGGTGTCATCATTCTGTTCGCAGCAGCTTGAGCGAAGATAGTGCTGGTGTTATTTAAAACTTCCGCTTCAAACATATTCTTTTCGGGGATTGTTGACGCTACTTTGTATTCGACGCAAATATGACTGACTCCACGAGCGACAAGAAGAAGCAAGGGTCGGTAGTCAAAATCAACAGACAGCTCTATTTAGGTGCTGTTAACGCAAATAACGTAGATCAGCTCAAAGCGCTCAACCGTTCCATTCTGCCAGTGCGTTATCAGGACAGCTTTTACAAAAATGTGCTCACAACGCCACCTGCTCTGACGAAACTCGCTTATTTTAAGGATGTTATTGTCGGCAATATCTGCTGCCGGGAAGAGCTTGTCTCGCCGCAAGGTGCCCTTGCTGGCGAAAAGACGTCAGCGACGCCTTTGAGCGCCAAAATACCCACGTCTTCGAAGCACGTATACATGATGACGCTTGGCGTGCTGGCGGCATACAGAAACAGGGGAATTGGCTCTGCCATGCTCAAGTATGTTATTGACAGGGCAGCGTCGGATGGCTACCAGAGTATTTATTTGCATGTGCACACCGCGAACGATTACGCGATCCAGTTTTATGAGCGCAACGGATTTGAGAATATTGGAAAAATCGAAGGTTACTATAAGCGCGTAACGCCCCCAGACTGCTTTGTCCTCGTGAAAACGCTGCGACAAGAAGAGAATTGCACTACTGATTGAAACGAAGCGCATTAACCCAATCATTATATTTACATTTTATTTTATTGAGAAGCACCACAACTCGAATTTAGTTCAAACTATTTATGATATATGCATAAAGTAGTACGAGTACGAGTAGTACTGTTGTGTACGATACATCATCATACGATAGAAAAAATCCTCACAAGCTAAAATTACTACATATCTATTCGCAATATTCTACCCACGCGTATTCCATGGTATTACGCCACCTCCCCGTTAGCATACAAACACTGGATTTCGTTCGGCGAGGAAGGTTGCCGGCACGTGGGACACTGCATCAATTTTGCTGCCGACAAAATACACTCGAAACAAAAAACGTGCCCGCACTGCGTGCACGCGGGACGCGTGGGGACCTCCAAGCAAACACCGCACTGAATTGTTACGGCATTCGCACTATTCGAAGAGGGAATCTCAGATGGAATAATGATATCTGCAACAGTTGAACGGTCGGAAGGGTATGATTCTGCATCCAGATGACCATAGGCAGTCCGATTGCGCCGAGCTAGTAAAAACGCGGCAATTGAGCTGACGATTCGCCTCATTTGAGAAATGCCCCGCATTCCAAGTTCGACAAAAATAAGATAGCCTAAAATTGCGTACGAAGGGCGGCCAAAATCAGGTTCAGAGACAGCGACGCGCTCGCAACCGAGAGCCCTTTCGGCGAGTGTGTGGTATCTGCCATTCAAGTAAAATATACCGAGGTGAGCTCGCTGTATCAATCCAATCGCTTCGCGCACTCGCGCTGCAGAGGGCGCGCGAGCCCAAATGTACGCCAAGAGGCTGAGTACGGAATTATTACGCGGCGCGTCTTCTTGCTGCTCGCGCGCTCTTGCTGCGCGTTGTGACATCTGAGCTCGCATCGCCATTGCCTGCTGCCGAGCGGTGCGATATCGAAGAGTTCTCTCAATCTGCGAGTAGCCACCAGCACGGTATCTTGCCCAAACGTACGGCAAAGCCGATATTAGTATCGTAAGGGCAAGACGGCGACGTCCCCCAAATGGACCCCGCCTTCTCTGGGATAAGACAATTCCTGTATACTCATCTCCCAACGTTTGCCCCGCGTAGGGGTACATTTCACTTGCACCAAGTAGTGTCGCGCTGTAGTACAAGAGGGTCGCTAAGAAATTAATCTCGGGAGTCAAGAGAGGCGCGAGCCTCTCTCCCAAAGATGATCCTGAAAGACACGCTGCCACTGCATCAGAGCACGAGTCTCGAAACGACCTTAGAACAGAGTCATCCTTTTGTGCGCCGAGAACGACGTCGGGAAGCGGCGCGCTCGCGAAATAGTCTCCCTCGCCCGCCTCCATTCCTATGCTGTCTCCTTCACCGTGAAATCCAGCGCACAATGTTCCTTACGAATACTAAATATGCACCCGGGGAAACGTATTCTTTGAAAAAAAGAAAATGTGATTGTTTATTTATAAGACACGTGGAACATAATATTATGACGCGGCACTTATTACGTCACGAATGTCCAGCATGAAATTTGTCTTTGCTACCACGATGAAGAAAACCGCAGAAACAAATTATAATTAATATGTAACAAACCAAATACTTTGTATAAAAAAAGAAAACAATACTATGCTCTTTGAAGCAGCAAAAAATATGAATAAAAGTATCGTTTATTATGCTAAATACTTGTAAAAATATTATTATTTAGCTGGAGCGAATGATTTTTACCGCCCCTGCGTTTTTGATTCGAACGAGTACTCCGTCGTCTTCGAGAGTATTCAAGGCGCGAATGAGATCGTCCAGCTCAACCATATCCTCCGAATTGGCTTGAATGTCGCGCATTAGCTGATTCACTGGGATGCGCTGCCCTGCATTGTAGCGCGCTCCAATAAGAGCCTGAAGCTCACCAGCGAGCATATCGGACGTCTCCCTCTCGGCAGCGCCAAGTCCCGTATTGATGGCATCCATATCGATTGTACCAGTACGCGGGTCCACGGCAGCGCGCTGCGTGGCGACATTCATCAGTCGGATCGCCTCCGCGACGTCATGCTCAGTAACTTTATCGCGCAAATGAATTTTGGCATGCGCTTCACTGAGGCGGATCAAAGACTCCAGCTGCCTTGGCGTGGCGGTAATTGTCTTCTTTCCGCCACCTAAGGCACCCAGCTGTCTCATTTCTACGTATCCTTGCACCAGCTTGCGCACAGCGTCATCGTCAATGCGAGGATGGCAGTGCTGTCGCGCATACGAGATGTAGCCGGCAAGCGTCTCAGCATCGTAGGGTGCAGGTCTCGTCAGGGGCGTCTCGTAGTACAAGGACACGAGATGCTTGGCGAGCTGCCTGTCTGTATCCTGGTTGGGTTTGTCGAGAACGAGGTATATGAGATCAAATCGCGATAGCAAGGTTGGGGGAAGCCGTATGTTTTGCACAATAGACAGTCGCGGGTTATATCGACTCTCGACCGGATTTGCACTAGCAAGGATGGACGTCCGCGCGTTGAGTGTGCAAATAATACCTGCCTTGGCAATTGAAATCGTCTGCTGCTCCATGACTTCGTGAAGCACAGATCGTGTTTGGTCGTTCATTTTATCGAATTCATCGATGCAGCACACGCCGCGGTCACTGAGGACGAGCGCGCCGCTTTCGAGGACGAGCTCCTTCGTCTCGGGATCTTTGCTGATGTAGGCGGTGAGACCAACTGCAGAGCTTCCCTTGCCAGATGTGTATATACCCCTGGGAGCAATTTTGTGGACATAACCGAGCAGCTGTGATTTGGACGTGCCGGGATCGCCGCACAAAAGGATGTTTATCTCGCCTCGCGAGCGCATCCTATGGACTGACTTGGAATCTGAAGGATCACCTGTCTCTTTGTTTGTCCCGCCGAACAGCATGCACAAAAGGCCCTTCTTTACGTCGTCGAGGCGCCAAATAGACGGCGCGAGGCTGTGCGCGAGCTTCTCGTAGATCTCAGGATCCTTCGCCATTTCCTTGTACTTGGACGCATCGGCAGATTTTTCCGATTCATCGACTGCGTCTTTTTCGGCAAAACTCGTGTGAAACTCGCTCTCCTCATCCGCGTCCGGATCTTCTGCAGAAAGTCTCCCCTTTTTCGTCTTGCGAAAGTGAATGACGTCGAGGTGCATCTTGTAAATAGAGCGAACAGTGCGCTGGTTGGGATTCACGCGTACAGGCACAGCGCGGAGGATGCCGCTGACCTCAACGCGGTCTCCGGGTTTAGCAACGTCAACAAGATCATCGAAGGCAAACATCATCACAGAGTGGGGCGTTTCACCCTCAGGAATATTTTCAGGGCTTTCCTGCAACTTGATGAGCTGTTTGTCCGCATAGAGAGACCTATTGTGGACGATCTGCATTGTGTGGCGACTGCCGCAATTGGGACACGAGCTTGGCTCCTTGATTTTACCCCGATCGATCATAACGTCCGCAGTGCCTTGGCATAACGCACATTTAAAGTGCGCCTGTTTTAAGTCTGGAATTACAGAAGACACGCGAATAACCATGCCCTCCAGTGCAACCATCTGATCGATGCTTTCCGGGTCGAGGGAACGCATCCGCTTCACCTCCTCTAGATTGTATACCCGAACTTGAATGCGGCGACCAATTTCATCCAGAGCGTTCGGGCCAAAGATGCGTTTATACTCGCCGTCGACGACGAGATCCATAAGCGGCACGATCTCCTGCGGGTAGTGAGTGAGCTGTTTGTAAAATGTGTAGCATCTATCAGAAAATTCACGTAGACGGGCGCAATCGATGTTGATGTTCATCACCTCTGATTCGTGAATTTGATGGAGAACCTTCAAATAGTGGGACTCTCCGTCGACCGTATACTCGCGAAGAAATTCGCGAAAAGTTGACATTGCTTCCTCTACGTTGACAGTCGTGCCCCAAATAACTGCTCTTGGAGCGTCTTGTTCAGGCACGCCCGATCTCGGGCTGCTCGCGTTCACAGTAGACGGGACACTTGCGTGCAGCTCCGCGCGGTGCAGCGGCGTCGACGCAAACTCTGGATGAAGCAAGCCCCGACTCGTCGGCGTCCTAGGAATGGTGCGGCTTCCCGCTGGCCCTGGAGTTCCCGGGGGAGGGCCCTGTGACGAGGGTGGGAGCATCATGGGGCGCTGGCTCATGCCAAGATCGCCACGCGGGCGTGGCGTTGCGTGAGCGGGTCGCGCACCGGATGCAATAGGTGTCGATGCCGTTGTCTGCGAGTAAAACGAGGGGTTCGTGGGCGTCGCTAGGGTTGCCGAAAGGTTATTTTGCGACTCCCACATTTGCTGCGTATCCTGCGCGTTTCTTTCCATCTCCATTTCGGCTTCAATGTCGCCCACGTCGGAAAAGTCATCGTGGGCAGGGGGATGATCTGGGGCGCCTCCTTGTCCTGTACCAACGGGCGGCATCGCGATTTGGCTGCAACAACAGGAGTGCTACTCAAAAACAAATCGAATAAAAAGAAGTCGAAAGAAAAATACAAAGGTGTGCTTCCACAGGCAGAACTTCCAAAAGAAAATCTAGAAAGGGCTGACGAACACGAATATTTATCAAGGTTTTAATACACACTTGCGAGACGACGACTGGATACCACCACGAAAAATAATAAGAGCAGTTGTTTATCCATGAAACTATAGTGAGGGACCGGCGTGTTACTAGAATAAATGATAAAAAAAAAATGAAATTTAAAAAACAACAAAATCGACAGAAGGAAGAAGACGCATCCAAGCGAAAGTCGTCTTGGGAGTTTATTCATGTTTATGTACTAGCACACGCATACAAGATAACCCGTGGGGTATCGAATCGTTCAACGTTTTTCAAATTTTGAATTTTTTTTTGAATTTTTTTTTTAAATTTTGATTTTTTTTGAAATTTAGAGCCGGTGCTTTGTTGAACGTAAATGGCGGAATGAAATATAAAATATACAATGTAATAAATACCCTAGAACATGATGGTGATAAATAAACATATAAATATCATATTATTATGACCCCGTTCTCCGTTTGGGAGAGAAGAAGAGTGGGAGAGGGGACAAAGACAAATTATTATGATGTATTGTAGCTTCCTTTTATTTCAGCATTGCACTTTTCATCATCCTCATAATGAAAAGGTTTTCTTAAAAGAAAGGAATCTCAAGGATGTTTTGGGGTCGCATGCATATATTATATTTTAAATATGGGAAACAAAGGAGGAAAAGAGACGAGGGGTGGAGGCCATCGGCTAGGTGGAGGTGCAGGAGGTGCTGGCGGTAACTTGTCGGCAAGCGAGCGCGCTAAAGTGCAACATATTGTTTCGATGGGTTTCGATGCATCTCCTGCTGTGTATGCCCTACGATCAGCGAAGTGGGACGTCCAAGATACTGTGGCGCTTCTTGTGTCGCAAGCGTCAACATCGCAAAGGCAGAGCCCATCCGGCAGTCGTACGACAGCTACGAACGGAGGTGGTAATACTCTCGGCGGCGGAAATGCGAGAGAAGGCTCCCGCCGCGAAGCCGCAGCGCTTGCTGCGGAGCGCAGAGCTAAACAGAAGTTTGGAAATGCATCCAGTAAGGTGAGGAAAACGACGTCGAAGGGCAGGGCAGAGAGGGCAAAAAAAGAGGCGTCCTTCGCAGCAGAGCTCGGGAAAAGTTCAGGAGCAGCAGTCACGGCGTCGGTATCATCTCTGGCAGCTGCGTCAACCGCTTTCCAGAATACATCGACTTCTTCGCGTGCGACTGCGTCTCGCCCTGCACCCGCGCCTGCGCAGGCATCGACGCTCGTGAGCAGAAATCCCGAGGAGCGAATCAAGGTCCTCGCCAATATGGTCGCCAAGTATCCTCCCACAGTCGACACCCTCGTTTTCATAATAACCGCTATTCTGGACAATCCAGGAGTTCAGAAGTATCGAGAGCTCAAAACAACCAACAAACGCTTTACTTCGCGCGTGGGGGCGTCTGAAGGCCACGGGGAGAGGTTTCTGACGGCCCTTGGATTTTCAAAGTCAGGGGAGTGGCTCGTTCTTTCCCCCCGGGCTGAAGACAAGGCGCTGCTGTGGCTTGGAAAGGCGTGCCTCGAGAAAATTAAGAATGAAATAACATATATAAGAGCTAGTGATCAGATTGAACTAGAAAAGGCGCTTTCGGCATCGGCGGCGAGCGCCGACGAAGAGGAAGCTGCCCGAAGGAAAACGTTTGAGTCAAAGGTAGTTCCCGAACCTGAAGAAGGATCGGGGGGCACCACACGCGTCATGGTAAAAATGGGGCCTACGACTGCACAGCGTCGATTTTGCGCCGATGACTCTGTCGAAAACATCGTCTGCTGGCTCGGAGCGACGCAGAGCAGCTTAATCCCCCCGCAACTTGAAAATGGAGAGTGGACGTTGTGCGACTGTACATTATATCCCGAGCGGGTCCTAGATTATTCGCTAATGAGAGATATGACGTTACAAGCGGCCAAACTGTGGCCGAGCTGCGAGCTCGAGTTGCGGCCAAAGCAACGCATAATCGAGTAAGGCGCAGCTAGTTTGTTCTTTATACACGTTATACTAACTATATACTAACTAATCAAATAATGTTTAAAGGTTATTCACACAGTACAGAGAAAAGTCGATCCTCATCGGTTTTTCATAGTCCAATTGATTCCACTTTGATCCAATGTAAAGTTAAATGAATGACTTTGGCATCCGTAGGCAGCAAAAAGTGCGCGGGGATTCCCAACCGGGCGCGAAGTGGACGCAGCTGCGAATGTCGATGCCGTCGAGGAGGTGCCCATACTAAACTTTGCATGGACGCTTCGGTCATCCTTTTCGAGATTCACGCGCAACGTGACTAAATTTTGCCACGCGCTGTTCTTCGGCTCCCTACTCACGCTGCTCGTGGATGATGCGTCGCAGGGCATCGTGCCGATGATTGCAATACCTTGGGCGACCAAAAGCTTCATCGCTCGCGGTACAGACATGTGAAGACCGCCGTTCACAGGCTCCGTAAGCAAATCTTGGTAGTAAAATGCTGAAACGGCATCGAAAACAGACAGCTTAGGCGTTGTGCGCGAGCCCCTGGCGAGCTCCTCGTGTACAAGGTGAAGAGTGCACAAAAGATGAAAGGACGACTGCGGACGATACACGCGCACGCGCTCCATAGCAGCATGCAGCATGGTATCAATATCGATTGCACGGCCTGCTGCTTGTCCTGCAGATGCAACATAATCTTCGAGCCGAAACCGAGCGATTTCAAAGAGTCGTCGACATCTCAGCTGCAAGTCGAGGTCAAAATACAAAACCTCACCCTCCGCGCCACCAACTTCTGCAGGCAAAATGCAATTAACGACAGCTTCGTACACGAGGTGCGACTTTCCTGTGCCCGCTGCGCCTCGTATTTCGACAACGTCGCCCGACGTTTCACTTTGGGTATTCGTCCGTCCGTGCGACATCAAGTGCTTTATCGCCGCGCTCCTCGCCGCATCGAGGGGAGTTATACCCGTCTGAACAAGTCGATGGCCCGTCTGCGTCTCAATTATTGTTCGCTTCCTTGCTTTACTGTTTTCCTCACCGATATCTATACCTGAACATCTTACCCAACAATCCCACGCAGTCTCATCAGCGCAGAGAAGCGCTTGGGTGGGACGCGAAGCTTGCGTCATATTAGTCGCTCTGGAAAATAACGAATGACGACGCTAAGGATGCAAAACTTCCAAAGGAGGAAAACTTATAGTATTTAAAAACGTTGTACAATATGCATTATTGAATAGTGAGAGGATGAAATAAAGGATATTTTCTCTTTTACACAAACGGAAATATTATTTTTTTTTTTTTTTATTCAATTTTATTGTAAATTGTAACATAAAACATAACATAGTTAGATTTACTCTACAATATTTATGTTACATTAGGTTTAGAGTTTCTTTGACCATTCCGCCCACCGACAAATAGACGGTCGACGGCGAGCCCTCGTGCATATAGGCAGGCGCAGTGACAACTTTGTGCGCATTGTCAACCAAGACCTCATCGAAGTCAACGTCGACGTGCTCAGCGCCATAATTTTGTATAGCTACGCTTGTGCCAGCGTATGGCCACGCGCTGCTTCCTTCTGCCGCTTCTTCGCCCTTTCCAACAGTGACAGCGACCCCTCTATTTCCGAGTATTGCTGCCGCAATGACGGGAGATATGCAGCATAGACCAATTGGCTTGCCACCATCGGCAAACTCGTTCAAACACCGTGCGAGCTCCGCGTTTACGATCATTTTTGAGGCGTCTCCTTGCGCCGTGTGGGCGTGGTTGCATAAGTTTTTCGCAGCACCAAAGCCGCCTGGAACAATAAGCGCACTAAAATCAGAGGCTTTGAGCTCGCTGAGCGGCTGAACGTTTCCCCGAGCGATGCGTGCAGACTCTTGGAGCACGTTCCGGGAAGACGTGTGCTCGGAGCCATCAAGGTGATTGACTGCGTGGAATTGTTTTTCATCGGGTGCATAGCACTGCACTTCAACACCCGCAGCGCTAAGATGAATTAGAGTCGACACACTCTCAGTGATTTCGCTGCCATCGTATACACCGCATCCCGAAAGAACTACGGCGACTTTTTTCCCGGCGCACGAAGATACTGACGCAAGTTTGGAACTCGCGCATTTGAGCACTCGAAAAGACATGGTACTTCTACTACTTATTTCCTTATGTGCCTTCCTCAATAAATAAACGTATAGTTGTTTTTGTCGTCGAGACGCTGAGAAAATAAATCTTGTGAATCTTCTCTCGTATTGCTTATAGAACGAACGTGAGCAAACTCTTTCAAATTTGGTGATTTGATGACTTGATGATGACAAGTGATATTATGTTATTATTTAGTTTACAATACAATACCTTATAATAATAAATATGAGGAACTGGCCAAATGACAAACGCTCCTCAAAATATTTCAATATGTAGAAGTATGGCTACATTCACCATATAATTAATATGTTGGTACTGCAAAATATGCATATTACAGGCATTTCTCATACTGACACATCGTCACGTTCTTGTTGAGGCACGATGAAAAAGTATCAATTTTATATTCCTGCCTAGCAGCCTCCTGCTGCCCTCCTTGAATGTAATAATAAGATTCAGAAGTCTATGTTTTAATAAAAAGGCAGTGTCATCAGTCATCAGCATGCCCCCCAAAAACACTGTGGACACGTCCGTTTTCTTCTAAGGGAGTATTTCTATCGCGCACAGTCTCTAATTCTTTTCATTCTCTCTTATATTTCACGCAGAATATATACACGTAGTATTTTTGGTTTTGGTTTACCTTGCACGCACTACGTCAAAAAGGGTCCTCCTAAACATGGTGCGTTTCCCTGTGTTTGTCGCCGCCTCGTTGCTATTCATTCTAAAGGACGCAAATGCTGGCGGTAACTGTTCTTTTAGCCCGGTCCTTGGGAACAATATGGTGCTCCAACGCGATGCTCCCGCGCGCGTTTGGGGAAATGCACTCCCAGGGGCGCGCGTTGCGCTCACGCTGGTGCCCTCAACAGGCATTCATGAGTTCTACTCGACTCAAGCCTCAGAAAGTGGCGATTGGAGCATTGATATGAAGGCGCGAAGTGTTGATATAAAACCAAATACAATTTTATTAGAGTGCAATGAGATGCCGACGGTCAACCTTACAAATGTACTTTTTGGAGACGTGTTTGGTTGTCATGGGCAGTCAAATATGGTATTTGGACTCGGGCAGGATATGAACGCCACAGAAGAATGTGCCAATGCGGGGTCATTCCCTCTCTTGCGTTTTACAACGTACACGCTCCAACCATGGTCTGTTGCATCGCCGAAAACAGCGTGTACGGGTACCGGTTTTAGTCCAATATCCGCGGTGTGCTGGTACTTTGGAAAAAATATATTTTTACAACTCAACAGTAGTGTTCCAATCGGCCTTGTTAGCTCCAACGTGGGTGGCACCGCTGTTGAGCTCTGGTCTGGGCCCGATGCGATAAAGCGATGCGATCAGACACAGGTTGTGAAGCAATCAACTTTGTGGACACCCTTGATACTTCCACTCACTCCAATGCAGATATCAGGATGGATTTGGTACCAGGGAGAGTCGAATGTGGCGTGCTCTCCAACTTGGCCGTGGATTCCGGGGACAAATTGTGCTATAGGCTGTCCCGATCCAACTCGCAGTAAAAATTGCACGGCCTCTGCGGAAAAGTGCGCCGATTATTATAGCTGTCAATTTCCAGCTATGGTGCAGGACTGGCGTGAAAAGTGGAACGGGGGAAATGATCATATTGCAGGACGTCCTGTTGGGCCGAAACCATTCATCTACGTCGTTTTAGCCCCATACACGGAGGGTGTGGGCGAGCCTGGAAATCCATCCGTGGCTTTCATTCGGGAAGCGCAGTATACGGCAAATAAGCTTCCCAATGTAGGGTTTGCTACTGCCATTGACTACGGCGACACCAGATCGCCCCTGGGAAATATTCACCCGCGCTATAAATCTATTGTTGGGCAGAGGCTCGCTGACACGGGTATGGCGAAAGTTTACGGTGTTGCCCAAGATCCCCCTTACCCTGAGGCACTGTATGCCTGGTATACATATGGGAAAGTACACGTCGCATTTTCAACGCCCGTTCGTATTGTCGAGCCTGTCCTTGGCGTATGCCCTGTCTTTAAAACGTCTTGCGCGTGGTTGTCAGTAGATGGAGAAAACGTCACGTTTCATGTTGACACGCAAAATGCAAGTATTGTCACCGCCAGCGTCTCCGCGAAGGCGCCGCCAAAGGTCATTCAATATTTGTTTGGGGATTGGCCTGTTCCAACGATCTATTCACTCTCAGCATCGAAATGGAAATTTCCTGCATCTCCTTTTCGATTGAGCATCAGTCCCCCAAATGCAAAATATGACATTTAAGTATCATTATCACACTCGAGCATGTTGTGACTAAATAAGTAGCATACGTACGAGTAAATATAATGATGTACTGCAGCGGCGTAGTTCACTAGCGTAGTATACAACGAGGTGTTGTGCTCGATATTTATTCGGGTGTGATTTATGTATATTTCTTTATAAAGTAGAGAAAAAAGTACATGAAATTATGTTACAGTTTACGCATCCGTCAAGAGTAAACTCACTCGATCGAGGACTTCAACCAAGTCCGGGTGGTGTGTTTTGAGCGCCTCTATGACACGGTGGACTCGTGAGGTCATAGCTTCCGCATGCGCGACCGCCTCTTTCGCATCGCGATCCGCCAAGTCAGCATGAATACCGGAGTGGAAGCCCTCTTTAAAGGCGTTATACTTTGCGATAAGTTTAGCTTGGCGCTGAAGGGTATCAACGAGTCGTTGTTTTTCATAAAGCTGATTATTGATGGCCTTTTGTTTCTCATTCGCAGACTCCTCGAGAGCAGCGTATCGATTATTCGCCTTGGAAAGCTCCATTGCGATGTTCTCGCTGTTGTTCAATTCTTTTTTTATAGATTCATCGTACTCCTTTAGTTCTTTCTCAATCTGACGAAGCTTCCCCTTCGTTTGCTTTGTCTTTTTCTTAAGACCTGCTACCGTCATACGGGCATCTTTTTTGCCCCTGTTGCGCGTTGAGATGGTCTCTCTTTTCATGATCGAGCGTTCCATCTCGCGTATCATCTTTTCTTGGTCGCGTTTCAGTGTCTCGTACCGAAGCTTCATCCTGTGAATCTCTTTTTCCATAGACTTTGCTTCCGACTGCCCGACCGTAGGGTCCAATGCCTTTACGGTTTCCTTTTCGAGCTGGATCTTCTTTTCCCAGAGCATGATATGCTTTTCGGCGAGCACAATTTCTTCCATTAGTGATGACTTTTCGGCTTTTGCAGCCTCTATGCGCTGATCCATGCGTATAGATTCAGCTTCCAGCTCTTTGAGTTCGTTGATAAAATCAGTCTCTTTTGCGTAGTTTTCGTTCGCTAGTTGATCCTGCGCAGCCTTATTCTTCGCGAGCACTTCATTCAGTTTTGACATGTTGTTGTGCAGCTCGTTGATGCCGCGTTTGAGCGCTCGGACGGCTGAGAGCTCATTCGCGACCTGACTCTCCACGCGAAGAGCCTTCTGCTTCATGATGGCTTCCCTGCTCTTTAGCTCGTGCACGACGCTGGTAATCGATTCCGACTCGTTAACGACAGCGACGAGCTCCGTCTGGTGCCTAAGCCACAGCCTCTCGAGTTCTCTCGACTCACTAGACACTGTTGTCGTTTGCTTGGTGAGATTTTTTATTGTGGCCTCGAGAGGTCCTAGATTCTCCTCTTCGTCTCCTGACGTGAGCTGCTCATATTTGCGATTGAGCCTATCGACAATGTACATTTTTTTCTCAATCTCGTCGTTGCGTTGCCTGATCTCAAGTTCGTACTTTTCGATCATAGAATCCTTGTTCTTTAGCTCTTTAACGAGTTTATCTAGGTTTGCGCGTAGCTCCTTGTCATGTGCAGCAGTGTTAAGGCAGTCGACCTTCAATCTTGCGACCTCGTTTTCAATTTGAGCCTTATCTATCTCAAGCTCGTGTATCTGGAGCTGGATAGCAGCTGCCTGCTTTGTAAAGTTTTTAGCAGCTTTACTTGCAGTCACTTGCTGACCTTGCCTTGACAAAATAACTGCCTCAACCTCTTGACGCTCCTTCTCAACAGCTGTAGTCTGTTTTTCGATGCCCCTGATCTTGAGCGCAATGCGCTCCCCCTCAACTTTGCGCTTCCTTATTTTAAGATCAGTTTCTTCAAGGGACACCTTAAGCCGCTCATACCTTTTTTCGAGCTTTGCTTGTTCCCGTTCCGTCGTCTCAATAGATTTTTCGATGAGCTTGATATTATTTTCGATCTTCATTTTTTGCGCGATGAGCTGCTCATTTTTCGCCTGCACCTCGCCAAAAAGCTTTTTGTACTGAGACGCTTCTGCGCGAATGCCCACCGTTGCTTCGCGTTCTGCTGCGATCGAATCGTGCATCGACTGCAAAGCCTCATCGCGTCGCTGCAATCCGATGAGAGAACTTTTCCATCTCTGCATCAGCTGCTTTTTCTCAAACTCAATGGCACCCATTTCCTTCGTCGCGTCGTTGAGCGTATCTTGTGCAGCTTTCGTTTCTTGCGCCTGGGACTGTCTCTGGGCTTCATACAAGGCGATTTCCTCGTGCAGTCGTTTCACCTGCTCATTGAGGGAATCAATGAGAAGATCTTGGGTCATTTTCTTGCTTTCGAGGTTCGTGATGTTCTCCTCTGCTTTGTAAGCCGCACGGCGTGTTACCGCAATCTCGCTCTTCATCTCCTCATTATATTCCTTTATTTGCCGCAAGGTGACATTTACGGTATCCAACTCCGATTTATTGCTCTCAAGAGTACGCTGCTCCTGCTCTAGCTGAATGTCATTTTCCTCGATTACCTTGTTCAGCTTTCGGCTCATTTCCTCAGCTTTTGTGCGGCGTTCGGCGATTTCATTGAACTTGGAGTGCGTACTCTCGAAGTCCATCTGAAGCTTCGCAAGCTGCTGTTGGACACCATACAGTGTTTGGCCAACGTCTGTCCGCGCCTCCTTTGCCATTCTCGTCTCCTCGACCAAATCGCGCATTTCCAAGTCGACGCGCTCGTAATGGAGCGTGAGTTGTTTCGTCAAGGCTGCTTGGACACGTTCCATGAGCGGGTCATCTCCAATATTACGAATCAGCTCCTCTTCGTCCTCGTTATCGCCTTCGCCCTCATATGAATCTTCGAAATCAGACGGCATAGCGTCGTTGTTCTCAGGGACGGGCGTCTCGTCCATGTTCTCGTCCGACATCGTTAACTTTCCCCCGTCGCCGCTCTTTTAAAATATTTACAAAACAGTGTTGTTGAGCAAATTTGTTGCGGAAGGTGAATTATATTTCGTGTAACGAATAAGAAATGTACCCGAGTCGTAAAAGGAAACTTATAGGTAGGGTTTATTTCAAAGACTACGCATGAAAAAGGAGGAGCTACCGAGCGCCCCGCTTTCCCCCTTATGCTGTTCCCGCGCACCGGACGGAATAGGCCAGCAAAGACACTCTCGTAAACGAGGTGAGATAAGCCTATGATAATGTATGAAGATTAAAAATTACTTATTGAATTATAAATAAATAATTTTCATCAACGGAACGCGCTCTTTTTTCGCCTGTCTCAATCCGAGACACGAAAAATGGAAAATCCTCAGGCCTTTTATCTCAGTACATTTGGAGAGAAATGGTGTTGTGTGCAAATAACGGATCTGTTTGGAAAATGTTTTCGAACACCGAATATATATTATAACGGCCTTACATGGAACGAATATATATTTCAACGGTTATTGTTGTCCCTAACTGTCACTCGATTTTACATAATTTATTTAATGCTTGTATTTTCGGTTGCGTGTTGCGCGGCGCGACTATGATACCATAGCGAAACACCTCAGCTAGGTGGGAGTGGCGCGTTCCTGTCGCTTGTACATCATGATGATAATAACCCTCTTCATTGCCCTGTTGATCAAAGTGCAAATGGCATATCGTTGTGCGGAGTATCGCGCACGTAGGAGCCGCAGCTCACGCACGAGCATTGTTGTGCTAGTTTTCAATCGTCACCAAATGAGAACTTCGTTCACGTAGGAATCGTATGCTTTATCTTCTTCGTTTGGAATAACTTCTGCAATCTGAATACATCTCATACTCATCAAGACTTAAATACACTTTTCAACAACGAAAGAGTAAACAATATGCCCGAAGATGCTGCCCGCATGAGTCTCGACTGCAATGAAGTTGCTCCCGCAGAACAAAAACCGGCGACGCCCAAGACAAAGAGGGTTCCTTCGTACTTGCGCATGACCAAATCATCGAGCGCAAAAAAGGCCCGCAAAAGAATTGCGGAAAGCCCACTTAAACGTTCAAGTGCAAAAAAGTCTCGTCCATCCTCAGCAGGAAAGAGACTCACGCAGCCGGTGGGACCAAAACTTGCGTCTTCGATGAGACCAAACGCGTTCGGCAAATTGCAAAGGAACCGCAAAAGTACTAAAGGCGCTTCAAAACCATTTACTTCGTCGCAATCTAGGAAATCGGGGCCTGTAAAGGCATTTGCATTTGAGCCTGATGCGACGGTGGCGCAAAAAGTGTATAAATTCCAGCACAAAACCCCTCATAGATTTCATACAAAGGGCAAAACAAGCTCCAAATCACCCCTCGTGCAAGCGATTCCCATGGAGCTTACCGAAGCGGAAGATCCGGTGTTTAAGACTGATTTGCGGCTCAGGAAATCGCAAGGGCTAAGCACGGAAGAGATGGAGATTGAGTATGTGAAACGTCACAGCAATTTCAAGGCGAGGCCTGTCAACGCGAAGGTGATGCAAAGTTCTGGCGACATCGGTGTGCCAAGGATTATGAAAAAGCCAACATGCGTTCCGAAGGAATTCAACTTTAGAACTGCATCGAGGAAGAGACGCACGAGCGATGTTTCTTCAAAAACGGGATCCAGTGGTAATGCAACAGCAAGGAAAGAGCATCAGCCTTGGTCCAAATCGGTCGGAAGGCCTCGGTCGTTCTCGTCGGCGTCTACGGGCAGTAAGCATGAGCTCACAAATCCGTCGTCGCCGAAACTTGCGACCAAATCCAGAGCATCGATGAGCCGCACAGAGGCAAAGAGCACTGCAGAGCTTGAAATGGAAGCAATTGAAAAGCACAAGGAGAAAAAGATGCGAGAAAAGACTTCCAGGGCAAGAGTGATCAATGCTGCTCGCCGCATGAGCGGTCCCATGAGGCGCAAAACCCCTACGATACCCAAACCATTTAACCTTCATGGCGTGGACGGCCACCAGAGAGCGCAAGTCGCACTCGCGCAAAAGCGTGCCGAGGATGATGCTCGCATAAAGGAAAAGATGAATTTCAAAGCGTCCGGCATGCCTGTGTTTGCCGAACCTAAGCAATCAAAAAAGACCAAGAAATCCCTCACAGTGGCAAAGGCTCCAAGTTTTGTTGAGCGCGACGAAAACGCAAAACGAATCTTCGAAGCGAAAGTCGCAGATGAGATGGAAAAGGAAAAGGCAAAACGGAAATTTACCGCTACAGGCCTCCCCAAAACGACGTATGAGAAGGAGTCACTACCCCCCAATTTCGATGCTTTTGAGCCGTGCGAGACAAAGCCGTTTCGGCTCAGCACGGATATGAGATCGAAGGAGCGAACTGCGTATGAGGTCAAAGTTGCCGTTGAAGCGGCAAAAAAGGAAGCCGAAGAAAAGAAGCTAATGGAGGAAAAAGCCAAGGAGGAAGAAGTGAAACTTAAAGAGCTTCGGAAAAATCTTGTTCACAATCCACTACCACTGCCTGCCACTACGTACGCATTTGCGCCGAGCAACGCTGTCGTGAAGTCGGCGCCACTAACCGAGGCAAAGACGCCAAAGTTGGCTACCAAAGCGAGGGCAAAGTTCAAAGAAAACATCGCGTGAATCCAAGCAATGGGTTTCCCAACAATATTAAAAAGACATAAATGATACGACAAATGCGAACATCCACGGCTGAAACCCCACGCACACAAGCTTGGAACGAAGCATAACATATGCAAATGCATATATATTTTTTAAATCAATCTTTCCTACAAAATACAAAATAAATATATAGCATGCGTCACAACCTAAATTATACATACGAATAAAAATATTTAAAAAAAATCTTCAACTTTTTCTTTCTTTCTTTTTTAAAATACTGTGTGGTACGAGTATGATATGCTATTTTTGACTACGGCGGTATCCCACAGGATGATTCCTTTCATCGGAATATGTTACGGGTAAATAATTCTTTAAGGGGTGCATTAGTCATTAGTCATTATTTTTTTTAATTGAATATATACGTAAATGTGGAGTTACATACGTCGTGAATTTTACATCAAGAATTTGTGACCCGGGGGCACCGCATTACTGTGGCAAGAAGAGCACGTGACCTGCTCTTCGTAGACGTCACATACGTGTGCATATGCATCACCTTGGCTCCTCAGCGATTTGCACTGCGAACGGCGGGAATACTTCGATAAAAGTGGCAGCTGCAGATCAGGAATCGCAGACAGCGATTCCTTCACATCATTTTCAAGATGATGTACATACCACATCAGCGCTTCGTGACAGTGGCCATCGCGATGAATCGCTTCGAGCTCATCAGACCCTTCAGAATCGAGATACTTGCGTGTTATGTTCCAATCATGCTGAAGGGTCTCCAGATCCTTCCGGATGAGGCGGTTATCACTATTGCGATGATAAATTTGATTAAACCCGTCATGGCGTAGTAAGTAAAGCAGAGCCTGAAGTTTCTGCAACTCTTGAGCAGTAAATTGGTCGCAAGGCTTCATCTTTCCTGAAGTGTGCTTTCCATTCTCCATCCAGCGATTGAGCGTAGAGGACATATCTTCAAATTGATCACCACGGTAAATCGCCCTTGGCGTCTTTGTCTTGGCCCTTACCACATCACTCACTCTTTTGATGGAGGCGTCGTCGTCTTTGACGATGGGAAACCCATCATCATCGCACTTGATCCTGAAAGTTGCACCTCCCTTTTTCTTGCACAACGCCGGCGGAATTTCCTTGAAAAGATTGGGGTCAATTGTTTGTTGGGATGTACCGTTAGGAAAAATTTCTAGTCCATTGAACGGTTGCCACATTCTCCTTATTTCCCCACTTTCCGGAACAGACCATACGTGATGCGGTCCAAAACTCCAGTGATCTAAAATTTCCTTTCTCCCTGGCTCCATGAACTCGATCCCAATACGCTCGCGTGCAACAAAACGAAGATGCTGTGTCCAGTTGTACTGTATAGGGTACATCGTCGCCGAATGCGCATCACCCGCTTGCCGAACTTTTGTGCATATGCACTGATGGATTCCAGCCGCGTACCACGGCAACTTGTTTACAATCCACATGTTTTCTCCCTGGTGCAATATTGTCGACGTCACGTTCCCTACTTTCGTTTTGGAATTAAGGTCTAAACGAAGCGCTTTTGCATCCACTGCATCGTACGTTTGCATACCTTCATCGGGTCGATAGCACAGTTTGCCTGCTGAAGTGTTTGAAGGGAAGGAGTTGAAGCAGAAGGGGTCATTCTTGGGGCCGATTAGAATCTCTGAATACTTAGGTACCGTAAATTTCGTTCCCCAAACTGGCCGCTTTCCCGGAAGAGCAGACGCATTGATAATCTCACATGTTGTTAGCGTGATCTCATTGTTCTCGTCACCATAGGGTATTCCACCGTAACCTTCGCAAGCACCGCATTTTGGTTCGTAGCTGAAGAAAGAAAAAAGTCAGTGAAACTGTTTTAAAGAAAAAAGAGAAAAAAGGAAAACATACTCCTGTTCGTCGCATCTGCGACGCCTATCCCATTTGTGTGGATTGCCATCCGGACCCTGCTGAGCTTTCACGGTAGCCAGAGCAAAGGTGAGTGATAAAATACCAAACGATAGTTTAGTTTTCATTTTTTTGACGGAGTGAAAAGTTTTTCCCGCTGATGTTGAAAAGAAGATAGAGTGCGATGAATATTTTGTTTCCTAAATAGAATGGATTACTCTGCCTTTTATTCCCACGGATTTGAAACCTTAATTTGCGTTCTAATCAGTCTTTAGAGGTTGCTGCGTCTATATGATATAGTGAATGAAAATAATAATTCCAAAGGTTATACGGAGAAATCTTTTACACGCATGCTCTTCTCTCACACTCCCCGCAGACATAACTAACATATGTACCATACTCGTACACTATATTAATACTCGTACGAGTACGAGTATTCGTAATATATAGATTTTTACAATTACAATAATATTTTTTATTTTTTTTTAATATTTCCTCATTCCTCATACCAATAAATATGGTACAATTACAAAAGAAAAACTCTCATGGAAAGTAGTAAAATCCAATTGGTTTTGAATTTTGACTGTTTTCTGGACTTACTCTCTATATATACGAGTACATACGTAACATAAGGTAATATATTATTACATAGACATAACATAAGGTAACATAAGGTAAGGTAACATAACATAACATATGTTATGTTATGTTATGTTATTTATTTTGATATTTCGTACGAGTACTCGTGCGTACGTGAGTAAATATATGTTCTTTATTCCCGTCTAATCAACTTTGTTTGGTGAGTATTGCTCGGGAGGTGTGTTGACGCCGCATATGAGACCTAAGTTGGTATTGCACCAGTACTTCGTATCTCGCGTTATCTTTGCGAGATTATGCGGCGGTGACTCACGCTTTTTAAACTGTGTTCCTTCTATGAATTCCCTTAAGCGCTTGCCATCGTCTGCTTCAATCATTGCAACCGGAATTTTGACCAGAGTTTCTTGGCCTGGATCTCCTGGCATGGTGAGCAAGTTTCCATGACCCTTCATGCTATTGACTAAAATCATTCCTAATGCTCCAGCAGCCTGTACGTTGAGCGCTTTTGTGGTAAATGTGCACTGACCGCGATTCACAAGTACAATTGCACCATCGTAACCATTTTTGTTTTCAGGGGGAGGCGTCACCTTTTCGCATGCCATAGCTGGCAGAGGCAGTACTTCGATGCGTCCTGCAGGCGCCTCCACTGCTGTCATAAGGGGGGATCCAAACATCGCCCCAAACATCAAGTAAGACTCTGTAGAGGGCGGAGGAAGTTCGGGACTCCAGAATAAAAGCTTTGCTGCATTGTCAACAACTAAGCGCTTTCGCTTTCCTCCTCGCTTTCCAATCTCGTATTCCCACGGATCTTCGCCATGCTTTATTGTTCTGTCAGCAGTAGAGTCTCCCGCCTTGCACAGTGATTTTCCATTCTTACCTCCTGAAAACTGTATCTTTGCGAGGCCAGTCGCCGCTGCCGCAAGAATATCTTTACCCGACTCTGCGTCCACCATAGCGGCACGTATTGTTATCATTTCGGGGCGCTCGCCTGCCCCCGTGGGCATCTCTACTACCGCTTTGCTGTCAGTTATGACAACCATGCCCACTGCCCCGAGTTTCTGCACCGCTCTAGCCTTTGTCCAAAAGGAGCATGCGCCCCGTATGACGACAACAATAGTCCCGTTATAGTCACTGCGTTTGAACTTTTTGCATGCTTTTTGATCATCGGCCAGACGGAGGAGATAAGAGCCGCAGTCGCGGCCCGACGAGCTGAAGGGTTGACCAAATAAAGCTGGTATACCCACCCAGGATTTCCCTGCCATTATTTCGGGTTCTACAATTCTGATGTTTGCTTCTTCAGGCGGACTCCCATCATCATCCTCCTCCTCGTCGTGAATACTAGCTCTGGCGTCATCAAGGGATTTCTGCAAACGCTTTCTGATTTCAGCTTCGTTGCTCCCTGATGCGGGGCGGAAGCGCAATTTAAGGGGAAAATTCGCTTCGCCGATCATTTTCGCAGCTTGCGCGGCATCGAGACGCTTCGGTTGCATTGTGCTTTTCCCATTAATTGATATGAGTGTATCCCCAGCAGCTACTTTGCCTGCCTTCGACACCGCTCCTCCTTTTGAGATGCTGGAAACTTCCATATTGTCGCGAAGGCTAATTCCCAGGGGGCCTTTTTTTGGTATCTTTACATAAAAATCAAACTTTTCGAGCTCGCGCTTCAGCTCAGCTTCTAGCTGTGCTTTTTCTTTTGCTGCCTTTGCCGCAGCAAGGGCACGCTTGTCGCTTTGGGCTACATTGGCAGCTGTCTTCACTTTACGTCGTATGCGAAATGTTCGCGGATTGGGAGTAGTCGATATATGTTTTACTGTCTTGTGAAGTCCCATGCCGACTAAAGACTCGAAGTTGACGGCCACAAGTTCGTCACCAATAACCAGCTTTCGAATCCTTTCAGCGACCCCACCGCGCTTGATTTCAGACAAAAATAAATATTCCCCGCGCTCCTTAAACGCTATACCTAAAGGCTCATTTTTCTTTGCGTCGAGAACGACATCAAAGTATTCATAACCTTCTTCTTCTTCCCACTTTGGCTTTTGCAGCACATTGCTGACGTGGCTCCTCAACGTGCAATCAATACTTGAAGACGATATGATTCGCTGAAGTGCTTGAGGGTGAGTGATCACCCTAGTGGGAAGGCTAGCTTCATGAACGCGCGCGAGGAGGTCTGCCAAGTAGCTTGCCTCAATATCTGCTCCGGCGCACAAACGTCCGAAGAGGAATAAAACGACCAGCCACATCCGACGAATATTCTTTTCACTGACTATCAACACGAATGCTTGCGCGAGTAACCTGCGCGAGTGGGGAAATTCACTTGTTGAAATAAACATTTTCGTGCGTAATTAATCTCGATTTACTATTTTCTTACGTACCCTGAGGTGCTTCACTTTTTATTTATTTATTTAAAAAAAAAAAACATATACAATATAAATATTATTTATTTTTAAATATTTATTTAAATACATTATTATTTTTACGTAGGGGGAGTAGTAACGGATATGTTAAAAAATTGATTTTTTATAAATAGGGTAGCCCTTATTATTTATTATTTTAAATATGTATGTAATAATAATACAAGTAATAAATGCCAGCATCTATTCAAATATTTGCCTTGTTTCCACGATGAAAATTATATTTATATTGACTAGGGCTCTATGGATCTTTCAAAAGTAACATAAAACATCATACGAGTAACTCATAACATCATAAATCATAACATACGAGATACGAGATCTCGTACGAGTAATATAATAATACCTTAAGTACTACCCGGGTACGAGTAAGTGACAAAGTAACTACGAGTAAATAGTATTTTAAAAAAAATAATTTTTTTAAAAAAAAAAAAAAATACCCAATACGAGTATAATAAATATATAGTTATTTATTTCAGTATCCCATCGAAGCTACTATGTAGTACTCGTATACTCGTAGGTGACAAATAACAGTTGAAAAAAAGGATGTGCAAAATAAGTAATATTACGAAAGATGGAACTGAGTATCTCATCCTTTTCACGTTCTTTTCTTCATCAATGCCTGTTCTCTTACACGTGAAGAAAAGCCCACTTAATTGCCCGTTTGAACCATCTTTTCGAAGATAATGGTGAAGGATAATGTGAGTGGTGAAAAACGCTCCTCGGAAACATATGTGACTAATTCGGGTGAGTTTTCTCCAAAAGGAGAGAGTAGGATAGCCACGGGTGTTCCATTAAGATTCGACGGTGGTTTAAAACATAAATCTAATACTGCCCCTGCCAGAATTGGGGCGAGGGGCGCAATTCTCTCAAAGACAAAAGCAAGCAGGTATATTGGGAAAATATACGTCACTACGCGTTTGGAAGATGACCCCCGTCTCGAGACTAATTCTGTGACTTATTCTGTACACAAAAATGTGGTCACTGGTCTCCTCGCATATCAACGATTCCAGTCTCATAAAACATATGTAGTCCATCTAAAGGGCATTGAGGAAACTTTCGGCAGTTATCGTGCAGAGTGGAATAAAAGTCACAAAAGGGCGCAAAAGATATTTGGGCGCAGTCCTGCTGGGATGTTGATTCGAAAGGCGATTCAATGGGAGCATATGTCGCTATATAGGAAGCAGACGAGATTGATTTCTCAATATGCTTCAGACGTTCTCCTCACTGGATGCGATTTTTTAAAGTTAATCAATTACGGAGTCAAAAAGAATGCCCATTGCGCGTACACTTACGTCGTGGTAGACAAAGGACTTTATTTTTCAGAAACAGGCATTATGTTTTCAAAAGACCTACTATCAAAACACGCTGTACACGCAAATGCGGCGTCTTCAGTGCGATACGCTGGAGAGTTTTATGTGCAGTGGCGTCCTAAAGAAGGCATGGGAACAAAACAAACACCATGCAGGAACATGGGCGATTACGACTGGACTCTGGTGGTAAACAACAATTCTGGCACGTATGCCCCTCAAAGTGGAAAGCCACTTGAAATGATGAAATCGCTATTGAAGCGAAATTTTCCCGACCTTGAGTTGAAAGTCGAGGCTTTCGATAAAGGAGACGCGGGTGCTTTGTGCCACGTTAAAGACAAGACTGGTCCCGAGTGCGTCCCCATTTGGGAAACGTTAGATAAATTGACTTCAAAAGAGAAGCGTAAATATACCGAGCAGAGAGATAAATACAAGTTAGAGAGCCTGATTGCTTCGGGTCTAGTAGACTGAAAGTGTTATATATTGCTAGTCACTTTTTGAAAAGAAAAAGTATTCAACATATTGCTTCATGCCAATATTTAAAAATGAATAAATATACGAGTATAAATAGAATGTTTTCTTTTTTAAAATAAATACCGAACTGAGTATGCAAACGCGTGAATTTAGTGTGCAGTGGCACTGCATTGATTATATTTTTTTTAATGAATAATTATTTATCTTTTCCAGTATATAATATTTCTTTATTTGATAAGGCGTAAGATGTGCTGAAGAGGAAGAACTATGCTACAGCGAGTTGGCAAGTTACCGCACACGAGCCCTTCTTCAAAACTTATTTGCTGCTAAGCACTGCGGGGGCTTGAGCAAGTCTTTGCACATGGTTCATGTACTCAGCATATGCGAAACTCCCACCAGCATATGATCCTCTGTCTTGAATCAGGTGGTGGTAGAAAAACACTTCTTCTGGAGTCCCTTCCACAAAGGAAAGAAACTTCAAACCATTATTGTGCTGCGCACGCAGAGCGCGGACGACGTTGACGATCCTCTTCCTGTAGTCGTTGTCGCCATCGAGGGGCTCCAGGTGAAGTCTCGATACGTCGATACCCTCAAGACTCGGTACACCAAAGATGCTTTGCAGCATTTGCGTAGGCGCTGCGCGTCCTATCCAAAGGAGCAGCTCGCATCCTGTATCCATGAGAAAGATGCCCTGCGATGAGAGCTGTTGTGCTGTCAACGGGATCGACGGCGGCAGTTTTAACCTTTGATCGCCTAGAGTTAGAAACTCGCTCTCGTGGACGGAGACATCGTCGTCACCCGATTTTGCTACTAAACGACCACAATCGTTAGGCATGGAAATGAGAGAAAATAATTTGGGGTGAAAGAATGTTTTTGACTCCTCGATAGGCATGCGCGCGATCGCTTGGATGATCGCAGCACGCTCATCAAAACTGACACTATTGCCACCACGAAACGCCCTATTTTTCTGCATCGCCATCGTGTATAGAGGCAGAAGCTCAGCAGACTTAGGAAGCGCAGCTGATTGTTGTTGTTGCTGCTGTTGCTGTTGCTGTCCATACATCGGGGGCATTCCGCCCATGCCCATGCCCATGCCACCCCTACGACTATTCGCGCGCAAAACATCGACGCAAGCACCTTGAATATATCTTCTGGCCGCGTCAAACCCGCTCGATGCAGCGCGGGTTGCAGCAATCTTGGAAACGAGATTGCAAAAGGCGTCCTGATCAAGATGCTCGAGGATGTCCTGCGGCTGAGATGTGACGGGCAAAACAGACGTCATTACACGTATGCGCCGCTCGCCATCCGTTGATGTGTACAACAGCGCTGCCTGCACAACAGCCGTCTGCGTCGCGATCATCTGTTGCTCGTGGCCAAGCACAACTCCAAAACTAGCATCTTCGTCACAGTTTGGAAGTGCAAGCAAGTCATTGCCACGAATGAAGAAGTTTCCATAAAAATTGGTTACACGAACGCCCGACGATGCCCTTATCCTCATTACTGCTTCCCACGCGATAGTTCGCTTCAATGAGCGTTCGATGTCTTTCGACATGCGCGACCCATCGACCTGGCCATTAAATCGCGGATAGTAATGCATCTGTCCACCGGTGAGCCTCGGAAGGAGCCCTAGTGATGCAGCGTCGCAGTAGCGATGCGGACAAAGAAATACTTCTACGGATATCTGATGGCGACTGAACTCGAGTGCCTTAGTCTTGTACCACCCCTCGCAGGGCTGTAAAAGTGTGTGCTCTTTGTCCGTGCCCATCAGCCGAGGATTTTCCCGCATTTTGAGCTTTCCTACACCAAGTGAAGCTAGTGTAGACTGAAACAGGCACACCTTTCCTCCAATGTGCGCCATTACACTGTACGCAGCTTGGAGCGCAGGGCCCAGGGCTGACTCTGTGACGACAGCACCAGCGTGCATCGATGGAAGGCTATCCAATAGGGCGTCGATAACGTGCCTCGAGTCTACGATATTTACGAGAAGATACTCTGGAATGGGAAGGAATAGATCATCAATGTCACTCACAACGAGCATCTGGGGCTGTACAAGCGTCTCCCTGAGATTATAAAAGTGCACGGATGTGTCGTAAGTTATGACGGCGATCTGTGCTCTCGTGGACATAGCAATATCATCAAGCGCACTCTTTATGCCGTGCACAGCCGTTGCAAGCATCCCAGATGCGACGGCATCATGACTTACGTCGATCACAAACACGTAGACAGGAGCTTGGGGGGGTCGCACCATATATTCGCGAGGAGCGACGATCTCTACACATCCATTTGAGAGCTCAGGGCGCTGTTTGCGGTCAGCGCGCAACCCAGTTCCATCCAAGTGACTGAAGTATTGACTTGATGTCTCGTTCACGAGATTGCATATGTTGCAGCGCCACCGATGACCATTTTCGAGCCAGGTAACAAACGGATTGATATATGCACGGCATTTTTTGCACCGAACGACGCCAATCGCACCAAAGTTGACAACGGGCACCTCTTTATCGCCCTTGGCGAGTGGCGTGAGGACCGCACCGATAGGCACACCGGCATTTTTTTGCAGCGCAGCAGTATTAGGGAAATACCCAGATGTTAGACGCATGTATTTTGAAGGGCATTGAAGAGAAGGATCCAGCTTCACAGGCTCCGGGGCTTGATTGTACTGGCCCATACCTGGCATCTGCGGTGATGGAATACCCCGCGGCCCAAAATTTGAAGCTGGGGCGGGCGCATTCCGAAAAGCAGCTGGCGCGCCTCCCTGGGCGTGCGCCGAGGGAGGGGGTCCGAGGCTCATATTTTGAAACGATGCGCTAGGCGGTGGACCGCTACCAGCACGTGGTTGCGAAGGTGGTCCCGCCTGTGCACCAGTGTAGGGACCGGAGGTTGCTGGGGGGCGCGCTGCTGGCAAACCGCGGGAATGATTCATATGCTGAGCTTGAACTTGTCCAGCAGGGCGAGGGGGAGTCCCCGACAAAGTGGAAGGGTGGGGTGCTCCGGGATTACGAATCTGATGCTGCTGAACTCCACTATGGCTTGATACAGGGCGCGGAAGGCCATTTTGTGGCGCTGGTTGCCCTCTTGGCGCCGTTTGCATATTCGGGTATGCTTGCTGCGCAGGTGACGATACGTTTGTAGGTGGTCCTCCCAAGCTTCTAGGACCCATGCCTCTAGGAGGACCGCCCATGCCCGTAGGGGGTCCTCCAATGCCTCTTGGAGGCCCGCTCATCCCTCTTGGGGGTCCGCTCATCCCTCTTGGGGGTCCGCTCATCCCTCTTGGGGGTCCACTCATCCCTCTTGGAGGCCCGCTCATCCCTCTTGGAGGTCCTCCCATGCCCATCGGGGGTCCGCTCATCCCTCTTGGAGGCCCGCTCATCCCTCTTGGAGGTCCTCCCATGCCCGTCGGGGGTCCGCTCATACCTGAAGGTGGTCCTCCCATACTATACTGCGCTGCAGGGGGACGCATACCCGTGGAGGGAGGCGCGTTAGAAGCGTATTGTTGCTGTTGGCCAACGGGGCGATTATACATGTTTAAGAAACAGGGCAAGGTGAACGGAACAAAATCAATACAAGGATGCGTTTAATACGCAAAGAAATATATTAAAGCACTTGAAAATGGTGTGCGTTATGAAATTCACGTTCAAACCAAAGAGAGAACGAAAAAATGGAGCGCAAGGCAGCAGTCAACTTTCGCCGATGACTTGTTAAATACAATTGTTCTTTCAGGCACGTTTTCCGTTCGAAACGTACAGTAGAAAATCGTATAACGTACCTTCCACGGTGTTCAGGCCTCGCAATTTCTGTGAGTACATTCCAATGTGTGGAGGCAACTTCGTTTGCCCGTGAAGGAGATATGATACGCGAGCTATCGGAAGCAATATAACAAATATATTAATAATCATGACGAGCGTTGCATTCAGCGATCCTTGACCGACTCTTTACAAATAAATTATAAGGTGGGTGGGTACGATATGATGTTGTTATTACCATAGTAAATAATATATACTCGTAACTAACTATATATATATATTATTATATATTTATCTCACCACTCGTACGCGTACGAGTAATATGTAATATATTGTAATAATTACATATATATGAGGGTACCTTAATAGTATAATATATATACATATATAAGTACGAGTATTCTATATTATATACTTCTTAGTTATGTTAAATAAATACCTTATTCTTATAATATTACCATGGGGTAGGGTAAGGTACCTCAAAATATTTTAAGGTATTGTGTAAATACGAGTTATTATTACTTGTACCAGATTGTACAATAGTACTACTCATACAATACTCGTACAACATTGTATTTAAAAAAATCATATTTAAATACTAAATATTTAAATAACATTAAAAAAAAAAAATTAAAAAGCAACGCCATCGACCACCGGGTTTCATGGGGCCACTACATCATTTTCTTACGCCCGCCCTACGCCTACTTTATTTCCTTAAATTCAAGGAAGCGGTATATATTAAATATATTTTTTCGAAGTGTTCATTCTTATGAAATACTATTGTTTTCCACGTTTGATGGTGCAAACGGAGAAATGAGCGCTGGACGCGAGAGCACGCATATCGATGGCGACGATATTTGCAATGTTTTAGGTGGAAAAGATGAATTACCAGCCCCTTCGGCGCTTTCGCCAATGGAGGGATTAAAGAATTTAGTGGAAACGTCGTTGGAAAATGTCAAGGAGGCCTATGCTAAGTGGACAAAGAGTGGGCGCGACGAGCCTTCTGCTGAAGTTGACAAGTACAGGAAAATGCTATGCAGGGACGGAGCCCGACTCATAGCGCAAGATCCATCTCTCGCAGAAGTTAATGAGGTGCAAACAGCGATATGGCGGTACGGATTCTATAAACTCATCGAACACTATAGGGGCCTCCTTGCCAAGGGGAAAACGAAAAGGAGGACCTCCACGGACGCTCCAAAGCGCAAAAATAGGGGTTTAGGATGTAATGCATCAAAGGCGAAAAAATGGGCTGCGGGCAGGCTAGTGAACGAACTATTCAAAGGAAAGCAATTTTACACAAAATTGTCAGAGGCACTGCGAACACAGGCGCGGCAACGTAAATCAGACGCCGTTGTCTGGAGACTTTACAAAGAACACATATCGCGCACCTATATCTTCATGGGCGACCTCGAGAGGTATCGCGAACTTTACAATAGGTCGGGATCGAAGACATGGGATAAGGCGAAGTTGTGGTACGAGATGGCCATTGGGTTGGTTCCATCGAATGGAGCAGCACACAATCAACTGGCTGTTGTTGCTATGTATACAAAGCAGGAGTGCGTTGCGGCGTACCAGTACACCCGAAGCCTCATGGTATCGGATCCATTCAAGACGGCAGAAATGAACTTGAAAAACGTGTACAAGAAAAACAAGAAGTACTGCGCACAGCTACCGTGGAGCGATCCTCGAGGATGGGGCCGTCCAGTGAAAGTTGCGGAAAAAAAGGCGACGCGGAACGCTTTTCTTGCGCGCTTTGTCCGGTTCCACGGAATAGTATTCAATTCGGAAAGCTCCCTACAAGAGCTTGGACAAATTTACATGTACACGTCTGCGGTGTTTCCCTCGCTTCTTCGTATGTCTATGCTTTCGAAAGATCAAATGGTTGCGCTTGTCGTATTGTGCATCGTTTCCCTAATCCGTCTTGATGACGAATTTGACGCCGAAACTGATCAAAAGCTGCATTTTGCGCGCGCTATGCTATTTTCTGTCATTTCCAACTATTGCCTTGAAGCAAACGTGCAAATTGTCCCTGCGCACGCATCTAGGGCAGCCGCGCACAACTTTGCACTATCACGTCAGCTTATTGCAGGTGTAAATGTGTTTTGTGACTGGGCTGAGACGTGTCCAGAACTACTCCACGAGGATGGCGTAGATGACGCAAACGCCAAAACAGCGCTGCCCAAGGGCGCACGAGAATGCGAAATGAACGCACGGCGTCATATGTGGACAGCGATTGCCGGTTTGCTCAACCGAACGAGGGACCTCGCTTTGCAATACGCGTCATCTATTGAGAGCAAGTCTACTGGTGGGAAATCTCCCAAAATACCAGTGTTGTGGGAGCAAGTTCATCTCCGGGGCTTCAAGCCCCTTGCGCGCGCATACGGAAGTGTCAAATATCGCAAGAAGTTGAAGAAGCAAACGTCACGCGTTGTGATGGCGTACCGCGCCCACAAGCTTCATACGTTTGCACGTTGGGCGATAAGCGCCGCGCCGCGCAATTTGTTTTTGTATTCAAACTGTAGATTTAGCACGAAGATGCCCACTGAAGTCCAAGGTGGTTCTCAAATTCTCATCCCTTCTGAAGATTATAACGGTGTTACCAACGACATTGTAGACCCAGGATCAGATTCTGACGATGCAGCCCTGTGCCTCCATCCCGGAGAGGAGGAATCTGACGAAGATGACGATGACGATGAAGAGATTTTGCTGGTCGCGAAAGACATCGCCATCTCAGATGAAGACTCCAACGACTACGTGCCTCTTCCTAGCGTCGACTTTTTGTATCGTGGCATTTTTGGATACAATTGCTAATGAAAAGTAGTAGTATGTTGTCATAATATATTATTAATTACAATATTACCTTACCTTACCCTAAGGTAAATATATATAATAAAAAAAAAATAAAAAATTGTTCTTGCAAATATTAAAAAAAAAGTTTCGCAATCCAACTGAAATACCGGTTCGCTACCCGCATGGAACACAATAAGACGTGTAAGCATCGGGTATATAGAACACATAACTGTGATTTATTCCGTAGTTACGCCGTTTGAATCGAAAGATCAGAGTTGTCTCGTGCACCATATCGCTACGTATTGATGTTTCGTTCTGTCGTGTATTTCAATATTTCATGTCGTAAAAAACAAGCGGAATAGCTTTTTAGTAACGCGCATTATGGTTGAGAGGTCTTTTTTGAAGTGTAAGTTTAACTTTGCAGGCAGGGGAAACTGAAATTGGGCACAAGTTCATTATGATTTATTTTTACCAAGAGGGGTACGAGTGATGAGTTCGTAAAAACCAATCTGTCAATCCCCTGAGTTTCTTCGGTGAAGACAATATTACGACCAACTCTGACGTACGTTAACCCTTTGCAAAATATCACCCCCTGCAATCCTCTTTTCATGTATATTCTCTTACTTTTTTCCAAACAGTTGTCCGCATCAGCGAAATAGTGGCAAACTCGGAGGAGCTTGTGAGTTGCATCGCAAAGGTTTGTCGAATCAACGTCGTAGCAACGTTAACAAGCAGCAGCGGAAACACATCTATTCGTGTTGCCGAAGCGCTCATTGGAGATGAGACTGCTACGATATGTTTGCTCGTAGATGGAGACGCTGCCGTGGATTTGTTGCTGGGTGCTGACTGCATTGTCGTCTCGAACGCACACGTCGAAACGTTCGACGGCCACCCTAGATTAGTCGTGCACAGCGGGGGCGGCAGCGTTCGTTTGTATCCAGTCCCAGAAGTGTGTGCGCCAGGTATCATTCTCGAATCCCCGCGAACTGTCAACACGGACAATTGTTTGTCGTTCACTTCCCTTCATTATTAGTACCAGTAGTCGCGGTGTATTTTTTTTTTAGTTTTTATTTGAAAAAAATTATGTACATAAAGTCAGACGAAAAACATAAAATACATTAGGTGCGATGTGTATTTTATTATGATATGAATTTAATGTAGATTTCTAGCCAGTCTTTTGTCGCTTAGGTGACTTCCTACTTTGCATCTCTTCACTAATAGCTTCACCGCACTTCTCTTTTGCCGTAGCGAGAAATTGGACAAGTTTGTCGTACTCGTTCGAACGAAGTTGAGGCATATCTCCATGATCGTGCTTTCCGGTATAGTAGTATGTGTACTTATCATCGGTCACCACCATAGGGGTAATTTCAGTGCCAATATCCTCGGCTCTAACCTCAGCAAGTATGCGCCCTTCGCACGATACTTCTGCAAACGACGCCATGATTCTTTAATAAAAAAGAAACAACAAAGCTTTTTCTACAATTCTAAGACGTTTTAACGTCCCACTTTCTTTTCGACAACGTAATCTTATTTAATTGTAAAATGTATACAAATAGAACGTGCAGAACTCCCTTTTTATTATCTTCTTTTGAGCAAGGGCAGCCCGCCGTTTCCAGGAAGAATGCATCCTGTTTTGACTTATCCCTATGCTAGCTTGTGCTAGCATTCCCACGGCGACGATCCACACAAATTTAAAAAAAAAAAATAATATTTTTCAAAATTGATCCTCCTTGATCCCAAAGTTTTGTTATGTTACCTTAATATTATTATTTATTATTATATTTATGTATGTATAATAAGGTAATATATTATTATAGTATGTACATCATCCTAATAATACATCATAACTAGTATATATATAAATAACATTATCATTATATTTTAAGGTATTACTCGTATATTAGTACTCGAATAAATATTTTTAAAAAAATAAATATTTATTTATTTATTATATATTTATTTACGAGTACAGTATACGTATACGAGTAGTTAAATAATAGTAAGGTAACATAACATAAGGTAACATACGAGTATTATGTTAGTATACGAGTACTATATAATATAATATACTAATAAGGTAACATGACATACGAGTATGTTATGTTATGTTATGTTACCTTATGTTGTTACCTTACTGCTATTTAGTACTATGTACTACTGCTCTGCTAAGGTGTATATAATAACATTAATATGTATATATACTCGTACGAGTATGTGCTGTTTATATATTATAATTAATATAGCAGTACGAATACTAAAGGTATTGCACCGCATACCTTACCGCTTAATAAAATAATACGAGTAAATACATACATAATAAATAATAATATAATAAATAAATATTGTTATATAATTTATCACTATCACATGAATGAAGATGTCGCCAGCAGTCGACAGCTGGCGGCGGCTCCCATTATTACTAAATATGTAATAATAGTGTGTAATAAAAGAAAGAATAGAATTGGCATTATCGCGCAGGCGTGCCCAGGGTTCCCTCGTCTGCTTTGTTTTTGCGCCATCGCTATACGATGAGCTGATTTTAGGACAGGGTGAAGCGCGTTCGTAGACACCCCTTTTCTCGACTTGTCAATTACCTTCTGAATTAATGTTCATGTTAAGATAATATATTATAGTAAACATCGAAAGGAGGCAACACTTCTTATCTATTTATTTCTTGGAAGGAAATAGGGTCCTTTCGTAGGAAACGTTGTATACGTATAACGTTTTCATTTCTTCGTGCGCAGACGAGCGCTACTAAATCTCTTTTTTTTTATATATACAGTACGAACGCAAAACATGTCCTTTGCTTCGCCCCTTTTTTGGCAGATCCGTTACCTTGTTCAGGGTTTGAACAAAAAGAATCAAAAGACACACGTTGCCGAGTTGGATTCTCTAGTCAGACTCTTCGGTCCAAATGCTCGAATCCATTTATTGGCATGCATCTTGGAAGATTTGGACGTACGATCTGCCGCAACGCGCCCGGCGTACCTCAAAGATTCAGTCAAGGCCCAAGTGTTTTTGACTCAGGTAACGCAGTTAGCAGACTCGGCTTCTCTCGGTGCAGATATGCGAAATGTCATCGAAAAGGTAATTGCGACATATTCGGTATCAGGGGGGAGCAGTCCCGTCAATGAAGAGTACGTCAGCCACCTTTGTGCTGTACTAAAGATCCCACTTTCACAAGAACTAGACGTGGCGTTGGCGTGTGCTGAGTCCACTGCCAGTGCCGAGCTTGCGCGCTCAGGCAAGACTTTTCTTTTGTCCAAGCTCAAATTATCATCTGATTTATCAGGGAGCGTTCCCACCGCAACGGTGCATCGTATCATTCTGTACTTGCGACGAATTGAGGATCTATCGGAGGAGGAGTTCGCTGATTGCGAGGCTGCGCTCCTTAACTGCGACAGAGATATGGAATTGCGCTCTTTCGTCTTGCCTGCGCGTCTTTCTACAGTCCGTCCAACAACAGACGCTCTCTGCCCCCTGCGTTCTTCGCCCTCTTCTAGCAAGAATCGCATTAGTGTGTTGTCCGCTGGCGACATCCTGAAGTGCGTTTCGCTCGCAGATGTTATGGAAGATTTGGGTTACGTTTGCACTGAGTCGCCTGACGCTGTTATCAATCTTGCCGCCTCTCTTGGATATGCCCGAGAGGGAGGCCAGCTTCCAGAATCTGAGGTCGCGAGAGTACTCGTTATGATGACGAAGACGAAAAATTCGGATGGAAGCGCCCCCACGCCTCTCGACGGCGCTATGTCCCACGCCTTGCTGGCCAACATGGCATCTCTTGCGGACGGCGCAGCACACCCGAGTGTGCCTGATGAAAACCCGACCGTGTCACCTTCATGGAATGTCTCCAACTTTGTAGATGCCGTCAGGTTTCTGCGCCCCGAACTAAACTGGGATGGCGTTGTTCTCGCTCTGGAAGATGTGTGCACGGATCACGTTGCTGGGCACAGGTTTACAGTTATTGCGGAAGCTGTAGCACGAGCTACGGGCAAGCCGCTTCAATTCAACCTTCTTCTCGGGAGAGCGTGGAAAACCCCGCGAACGCAGCTTCATCTAATCGGAAATGCGATCTTGATTTCAGATGAGCGCATCGTAGCGTTCGGTACATCTGGCGCTTCGCCTTGGGCAAATGTGTCACTCGTTCAAACGCTTTTGCTTCTCGCCGAGTGCGGTTTGTACGCAGAAGTCCGCCACCTTTTTGTAGAGCTTCCTGTGAAACAGTGCCCCGACGTGCTCCTTGTTGCGCTGATGATGGCCAAGAGTGAGCGAGATACGTTACGCGAGGAAATGTACGCGACGCTACTTCCCTCGCTCCTTAACAAAAGCGCAGCGAACGGACTTGATGCGAATTCTTTGCGAATATTCCAGCGCGTTTGGGACTTGAAGCGCGAGCTTCTCCTCCGAGGCCTCGTCGACAAGTACACCCGCGATCCTAACTCGCTGCAGTTCATATTGGAAATCATATGCCAAGTACCTGAGGGTTTCCAGAGCGTCCTTGTGCTTCCAATGCCGCGCATGGTGCTTGATATGGCGTGCCTGGCGAGCGTGGCGAGCGAAAATCCTTCTGCTACCGCATCGCACCTGAAGTTCAATCTCGAAAAGTGGATCGTAGAGAGGCTATCAAACGCCAATTCTCAGGGCGGCCCTAAGTTGCTCGAGAGCCAATACCACGAGCTGCTTATGTTTGTTCAGCTTAAACTTAACAGAAAGGATGTGCGCGTGGGCGTTGCCCTCAGTCCAGTGAGCGTAGCACGCATATTTAAAGCGCTGTCTATGGTCGAGTCGGCGCTCAAGCTTTCTGAAGAAACCGTTGTAAAGACGAAAAAGATGTTTGCATTATGCTGCAAGGTATATCCACAGCTCGCGCAGCCACATTTTATAGAACAGGTGGCGGCATCTACAGCGGAGAGTTCGGCGTCGGAACAACCTGCTATGCCTGGCGCTCAAGAGAATACTACTGGTAGCGAGGATATTGAGGAACAAGCCAATGCCTACTTTCAAAAGATTTACACTTCCCAGCAGAGTATTGGTGATGTCATCGAGATGCTGAAACGCTTCAAGAATAGTTCTGTCAAAAGGGAGCAGGATATATTCTCATGCATGGTCCACAACCTTTTCGACGAGTACCGTTATTTTCACAAATATCCCGAGGAGCCTCTCAAGATTACGGGAAAACTTTTCGGTGCGATCATCGAGCATCATCTCGTTTCGAACATGACGCTCGGTATTGCCCTTCGATACGTTCTCGAGGCCCTTCGCCAAGAGCCCAGCGCAGGGGCTGGAAACAACAAAATGTTTTCTTTTGGTATGTATGCGTTGGAGCAATTCAAGTCTAGACTTGCGGAATGGCCGCAGTATTGCAATCATATCCTCCACATTGCCCATCTGCAAAAAATATATCCCGAAGTTGTTGCTGAAATTGCGCGTCTTGTGGGCCCAGCGCAGCAGTCGCTACAGCAGCAGCAGCAGTCGCAGCAGCCGCCTGCTATGCGCCCGATGCTTCAGCCGGGCGCTGGATCTTCCGAAGGAACAAACATTTTGGGGGCAAGTGATCCTGGACATACCCCTGTGCCAAACGGAATCGGGAATGTCGCTCAACAGCAGCCGCAGTTGCTGAGGCGACCCCCTCAAGCGCAGGATATACCCGCTATGGCGCGAATTGCTCAAAAACCGATTGCAGGTAGCCAAGGGCCCTCATTACAGCAAGAGGCTCGAACTCAAAGCGATCCTGACGCAAATTACTTGCCTCTTAGAGGCACAGAGTCGGGCGAGTCATACGAGATGCTCTGCAAAAAGTTACGACAAGTTATCGGTGGACCTAGCGATGTGGACGGTACTGAGGAGCTGGAAGGTCCCGGCGATGAAATCGAGGACCAGATTCACTTTGTAATCAATAATATGACAAAACAAAATATGGAGAGACAAGTCACCCTCGCCAAACAAGTGCTTCGGAAGGAACACCACAAATGGGTTTCGAATTATATTGTAGTGAAGCGCGTTAGCACGCAGGCAAACTTTCACGAAGTATACATGGAGTTTCTGGATAGAATGCGCGAGCCTGATCTTTTCAAGGAAGTTCGTCATTGCACACTCAGCAATGTGAGAAAGCTGCTCCGGTCAAATAAAATCGTCAGCAGTACGACGGAGCGATCGCTGCTAAAAAATCTTGGTTCTTGGCTTGGGAGGCTCACTCTTGGTAAGGACATTCCTCTCCTGCACCGTGAGGTTGATCTCAAAGAGCTACTGTACGATGGCTACGAGAGGGGCTGGCTTATTGCTGTGGTTCCCTTTGCTGCTAAGATCCTCGCTTCCACGACTACCTCAAGAGTATTTAAGCCCCCTAATCCTTGGCTTGTGGGGCTTTTGCGAACGCTCAGTGAGCTTTACCAGCTTCCCGACCTCAAGCTGAACATCACGTTCGAAATCGAGGTATTGTGCAAGAAACTCGGTGTGGATTTGAAGGACATATCGCCAAGCAACAGACTTGCGCAGAGGCTGAAACCTAAGCTTGAGGGGAACCCTGATTTTAATGTCATGAATCATCAGCAGGTGCACATGATGGGCCTTCAAATGGGTTCAGGTAGCTCCTCGATGCAAGGGCTTGCTTCGCAGCGAGGTGTGCAGTCCCTCATTCCCGACGCGGCACAGCAAAAGGCGCACCCCTCAATGCAGTCGTTGGGCAGAGATCTCCAATCGCTCAACTTGAGCAAGCTTTCTCAAAACACTGCCGTGGACGAAAAAGTGCCAGCGGAAGCATCGAAACTTGCAATTCCGAACGAAACGGTTATTCCTAATCTCGCTTCGTACATCCGCGTGAGCGATAAGCTCGGCGTTTTTCAGAGCCGCCCAGATTTGAAGCGGGCCATTCCCATTGCTGTTGATCGCGCAATACGCGAGATCATCCAGCCAGTTGTCGAGAGAAGCGTCACGATCGCGTGTATCACAACGCGGGAGCTCGTCACCAAAGACTTTGCGATGGAACCAGATGAGAAGAAGATGAGCAAAGCGGCACACTTGATGGTAGCGAACCTCGCAGGTTCACTATCTCTCGTGACTTGCAAGGAGCCGCTGCGCGTCATTATTGGAAACCACTTGAGGACGCTTTTAGGACCCGCCAATCTTGAAAATGCGGAACTTGACCAGATCTGCAGAGTGTGTGCAGATGAAAATCTCGATCTGGGATGCATGCTGATCGAAAAGGCAGCTACGGAAAAAGCGAGGCGGGATGTGGACGAGCAGCTCGAGACGGCGCTGAGAGCGCGCAAAGAGCACAGGGAACGAACAGGGCAGCCATTTTACGATATGGCGATATTCACCTCCGGAAGCCGCTATCCGTCAGCACTTCCAGATGAGCTACGTCCTCGCCCGGGCGCAAATGGAACGGGCATTTCCCCCCAGCAGCTCCTCGTCTATGAAGCATTTCAGCGTATCCCACGCCAGCCAGTTGCCCCGCCCTCGGGCGAGTCGGCTATCGACGCTTCTCACCCGAAACAGGAGTCTGAAAAAACGGTAGGATCGTCTGCGATGGGAGCTGAAAGCGGCGAAGGCGATGCGCCCTTCCTTCTCGGACAATGGCGCATGGTTATATCTTTCCTTGATCAGTGTATGCTTGCAATCGGGGGTGGTGAGAATTTTGTCGAGCCGTCTCTCTCGTCGCTTCCGAACGACCACGAGATCAAGGCTCGGCTTATGGAGATGTCGAAAATTGCAAGCGTCGCCAAATCTCCAGCTGTCAGAGAAGAAGCTGCGACGGCGTTTGCACAGCCTGTTCTGAAGCGACTTTACGAAACAAAGCCAAAACAGCATCTCAGACGAGATGTCCATGTCGAGATTTTGAGGTGCATGATTGCATGCTCACCCAGCGGCGTTCTCCGCAAGAAGTTGACGCAGTGGGTCATGTATGCTCCACCCCAGCATAAACTCAACAGGGAAGTTTCCCGTGCACTTCTCTCCTCGAGTCTTTTGAACTTGCCAGAGTACGATCCCTACCTCGCAAAGCTCATGGACGGAGGACGCCAGGCAGCCGTCGTCGCGTTTGCTTGCTACCTTGTGCAGAGCTGTGTGCTCATCGATAGGACTGTTTCTGCGGGCGATTTTCGCATTACGTTGGGTATTCTCGAGGGGCTATCCAAAGCTGACGCAGATATTGCGAGGCTGCTTACTGATGTTAGAAGTAGTCTGAGCGGTTCTGAAGCGTCCGATCCAAAACCTTTAGCCTCTGGCTCTGGCGATGGGCCGCCTATGCGGCAACGAGTTGGAAACCTTCTGCAAGCATGGGTGCAGCTGGTACAGGAGAACGATGCTCCTACCCGGGAGCAAAGCGTGCAGTATCTCCAACTGCTTTCGCAGCAAGGTGTGCTCAAGGGAGATGAAAATGCCGATAGATTCTTTAGAATAATGCTTGAGCTTTGCGTAGAGGCCTACATGCGAACGCCGCCAAGTGAAACCAAAGAAGCAGGCGCGCCTTCGAAGCCGGGATCGGCATTCACTGCAATCGACGCCTACGCAAAGCTCGTCGTGCTTCTTGTCAAATCTGCCGATGCGAGATTCAAAAATAGCCTCCTCGCCAAGGTTCTCGACATAGCAGCTCGTGTCCTGCACTATGAGATTGAGATGAGATCCCAAAGAGGCGCTGCCCTCGAATCAGCATTCGATCAGCGTCCCTACTTTCGCTTTTTCTTGAGTTTGCAAGTGGATATCACTTCCTCGTACGAGGCGGAAAATGCTGGCGATGAGACAACTATCAGTATGCTCAAAACATTTGCGGATCTATACCACCGGGTGTTGACGCCCCTGCGTATTCCAAGCTTTACGTACGCGTGGCTGGAACTCGTGACGCATCCCACGTTTATGCCTCGCTTCTTACGCACATCAAACGAGAAATATTGGGGGCTGGTCAAAGACCTCCTTGTGGATGTTCTTGACTTCATGCGACCCAGTCTCAAGGCGTCTGTGCTCACTGACGCCCTCCGCGGTCTTTACAAGGGTTTTCTCCGCGTCATGCTCGTACTTTTGCACGATTTTCCCGAATTTCTTTGCGCCTATCATGTTTCTTTCTGCGATGCAATAGCTCCGTCGTGCGTGCAACTACGCAACCTCATTTTGAGTGCATTTCCGAGAAGTATGCGGTTGCCCGATCCGTTTACTCCAGACCTGAAGGTAGATCTACTTCCTGAGATTTCTCTTCCTCCGCGCGTGCTCTCTGACTTCAGCGCAAGTCTCGTCCGAAGCGGCCTCAAAAATGATCTAGACGTGTTTCTGAGGATGGGAAACTCAAGCATGCTGGCGAGCATGGGTTTGGCGGAACGGCTAGAAAAGGATACATCTCTCATGAATTCCGTTGTCATGCACGTGGGCATGCATGCTATCGCTCAGCTTCAGCAACAGAACAAGATGTCGTCAGTGCCGAATGAAGTGCAAAGTGCACCGATGGAGCTTTATATGCATTTAGCGACGACTTTGAGTAACAGCGGCCGCTATACATTCCTTAATGCTATAGCGAACCAGCTACGATATCCAAACAATCACACTCACTACTTCAGCTGCGTCGTACTCTTCTTGTTTTCAGAAGCGAGGCACGAGATCTTACAAGAGCAAATCACGCGTGTTTTGCTCGAGAGACTAATGGCGCATCGTCCTCATCCTTGGGGCCTCCTCATCACTTTCATTGAACTGATAAAGAATCCAAGGTATAACTTTTGGAAGCACAAATTTGTGGTTTGCGCTCCAGAGATTGAGCGTCTGTTCGAGTCTGTCGGGAGAATGATCTCTGGCAAGTAATACACGCTGCGCGAATATCCATACTGCACTTTAAATACATATAAAATAAATTAAAAATATATTATTACACACAACTCCTTAATGATATCAATGTATTCACGCGCATATTCTCTCTTTATACTGAACACGACCTGACCAATGCCGTATGCGGCCCAGGATATCCTCGTTGTATGCTTCCTTCGTGATCACGCGGCAGCGACTGCCGCCAGGAACAGAGCCGTCGAAAAATATAAATCCAGCACCCTTGAACGATTGGTTAGACATAGCCGATTTTGCGCACTCCAAATTCGACGCAAAATGCGACTCAAGGAATGCAATAACGCACACTGCGCTATGTGAGAAACACGCTGTAAAGAAATTTTCAATTCTTCGCGCATCACTCTCGCACGCAAATCTGCGAACGGTTAGTAGCTGCTGAGTCGCACAACCATAGTTTGCTGTGGCATCTCGAAGCGCTTGCAGCGTGATGTCTGTGACTTTGGAAGAAACTTCCGCTTCCATTTGAAATTGCAAAGACACCGGACCTCGTAAGTTTGAGAGATCTGAAAAAAAAGAAGTAAGAGTACTTTCGAAGGCAAGTTCAGTCCCGGCGTTACCGAGAGCTTGAGCTGAGCCTTCGATGAGAGGTGGTCGGAAGGAACACTTTTCAGGCGAATAAAAAATATTTCGGAGACAATAGGTCTCGCACAATTGCATCTTTTCAATCGGGAGTAACAATCTCGCTTCCCATGCAATAAGAGAAGCCGCGATAATAATGTTGGTGAGTAGAAGCATCGGAAACCTTGAAGCTTGCAATAGCACGTTCCTAAAATAGTTTTGACGAGAAACTGACGGATTGAAGGTGTTATTGATTGCGTAAACGCAAGCGATGCACCTTTTCTACTTTACCTCAATTTTGCTCACTGTTCGTTTTCATCCCTACTCTTGAGTGGGGTACGAGTCCTCGCATGATAATAATATTGTTTTTAAATATTTTTATATTCAATAAATAATGATAATAAATAACAAATAACTATTTGTAAAAAAAAAATAATAATCAATAATAAGGTAAGGTGTATACATTTTAAGGGAGGACATACAATGCTGATTCAGTTTCTTTGCATTCTCCATACTTCCATTTGCACTGATTCCTGTATCTACGCGACATACAACGACCCTTATTCAGCAGAGCGCACTTAAAGTATGTACAGCGCTTGTACTTGCGAATCCAGACACATGACGTCATTCCATACTCGAACCTTCCAAGGCGCGTGCATTCCCTTTTCGTGTTCATGGCACATATGCTATCTTGAGATGACAGAGTAGGAGCAGGAGTTGGTACAACGTCAATACAGCTGCCATAATTCGTGTATGTGCAGACTTCACTTTTCCTTTTACATTTTTTGCGCATACCAGAGTACTTTGAACACTGAACATCCGCACAGCGTTTTTCTTTCCGTATCCAAATACAACTCTTACGATATGCTCTTGACATGCATCTTCTTGCCCCCCGAATGATGGTGCATACCGATGTAGGGGTTTGTGTCGGATGGCTTGTGGGACTTAATGTCGGAGTATCTGTGGGACTTACTGTTGGAGGGTCTGTTGGGATATATGTCGGAACCATTATCGAAGGGTAGTTGGTCGGGGTTCGTG
>JACLAC010023138.1_pt1 | contig 45184 bp, 27 predicted proteins | sample 8027881 | NCBI WGS metagenome assembly JACLAC01 (sample SAMN15725517, study PRJNA655200) | protist metagenome | isolation source: fluorescence activated cell sorting (FACS) single amplified genomes of... | place: Spain: Blaines Bay Microbial Observatory, Mediterranean Sea | collected 2016-01-19 | reverse complement strand
TTGCAACGTTTGGGTCTCCCGACGCGAGCCGAACGGAATTCGTTCTGACCTTTCCAACGTGACCAAAATTGGGTTTTGTCCGAGTCAATGTTTTGGAGAGATCGAAGCCATTCACTGCCAAACGATTCCAATCGAGAAGCCAGAGGAACACCACGAGAAACCTCTTGAAAGAATTCATCTTGCACGTCTGAAAGGAAAAATTAGGGTATGCAGATCTTTCAAATCCAATTTCACTTTTTGGTGGAGAATATATGTATGATGTCGGGAGTCGCTCGTCTATTTTGTATTGCGTAACCGATCTTGATCTTATGCTTTTGTTGGGCACTCGACTGCCATTGCATTGTCATAGCTTGTGAAAAAAGCTGCGTCGCCTGTTCTGGAGAATTGAATGATGTGTTCAGCATCGAGAAAAATTCCGAGTCGGGAAATTTTTCCCTGTTTGTTCGAAGGAGTCGACTGATTGATAACGGATGTGCCGCGCGTGCAGGGCCCAGGGAAATGACGGGACTTTCAACGCAAGTGAGAAAAGCAAATCAACCGAAGGTATCGAAAGGAGAAGGCTTTCTACCAGGAACAAAGAAAGAGACCATCTGAAAGACTGAACTATCCTCGTCGCAATAGAACAAACTGAACGGAAGACAGCAAGTCAAAACGATTGGCACAAGCAACAACTAAAATCCAATTTGCAGTAGCAAGAAAGAGAGCCCAGAACTCGAAACATACCACAAAATACCGACTTGAAACGAAACAACAACAATCATGTCGACTCCCGGATCCAGCGGTTTGAACAACCGATTCACCTCGTACCAACAATCCTATGCCGGTGCAAGACTGGCCGAAGAACAGACGCAGACCCTCCAGAACACAGTCTCTACCCAATATCAGGCCGAGGAAACTGCCAATGCCGTTCTGAACCAGCTGCACTTTCAACGCCAACAGATCCAGCACGCCAACGACGACGTCTGGGAAACCCGGCAGATGACAGAGGAAACAAAGCGAGCATTAGGTGCTCTACAGGCCAAGTACCGTGAAAAGAAGAACAAGCTTCGGATGATGATTGCCCTGTTGGGACTCCTAGATCTGTTAATGTTTTACCGGCTGTTGCGATGCCGGGGATCCTTTTTCTGTTGATCGAATGGAACGAGTGAGCGAGCAAAGTATTGCATACTATACAATGCAATTGGCATCAGACTTTGGAATTGAATAGAGTGTTATCAGTCACTTATGACCCGACAACAAACAATAAGTATTGGCTCGCTAATGTCGCCAATACGGGTCCTACAACTTGGCTGGAACCCTAGATGACAAAGAAAATTTTTACGTGTAAAATTATGAATAGACGTTTGATTATCAAGCAGATGTTATTTTATAAAGTTAGCTGTTGGTTTGGATACATGAAGAAACAATTTGGTTTATTATTGCTTGGCGTTGTACTTTTCGTAGTATTTGTCCAGATTTCGGACCTTGAGAAGATTGAAGGGGATCCGCGCCGCAAGAACCGATGCCACACCCAGCGCCAATTTGGCAATGGGTTTGGCTGCCTTGGATCCACTTCCTGCCGTTAGTAGGGTGATTCCTGTTTGTAACAGGACGCCAAGGACAATGATCTCATAACTGTTCTTCAAGACCATGCTGCTGCGTTCGTTTTGCCGCTCGACTTCGAGAGCTCTCACACGAAGCTTAAAGTCACCCTTTTCCAGGCGATCAATTGTGTCCTGCATGCTGGCGGTCCGTCGCGGTTGCGTCACGAACTGGTTGATATCCTCAGGTCTCAGACCGACACGCTTACCTATACGCAATAACGTTGTTTTCAGAGCATTTCCGTCCTTCAAATCGATCAATTCCTTCAAGTATGGCACCATGATTCTTGTCAAATCATATTTCGGGTTCAAGGTTTTACCAATACCATCTAGAGTGAAAAAGGCCCTCAGAACAAATGTCCACGTAGGGGGGAAGATGAAAGGAGAATCTCTGTTCAGTGACAAGAATTCTTCTCCCAGCTGGGATCGGCGAGCACGAACAATATTCTTTTGCTCTTCTTCCGATAGATCGTTTTCCCACGTCGAGTCACGCTTCAGAGTGCTTTGGAATCGATCGATGAAATCTTGACCGACACGTTCGATTGCCACTCTGTCGAGATCGGGTCCCGTTCGAAGCATTCCCATGCGTTCCAAAGCATCACAGGCATCCTTCACGTTTACATCATAATAGACAGCAAACATGAAATCCACAAAACCCTTTCGCTCGGTCGGGCCGAATCGATCCATCATACCAAAGTCGTAGAAAATCAGTCTAGCCTGTCCATCGGGGCCCTTTTCCACCGAGATATTACCGGGGTGAGGATCGCAGTGGAAGAATCCGTGTCGACAGAGCTGTTCCAAAAACGCCTCGGCAGATTTTGTACTAATGTCAATCGGATCAAGTCCCATTTCTTCGATCGCTTCCATATCTGTAATTTTGGCACCGGGTGCAAACTCCATCGTCAATACCTTTGAGCTCGAGTATTCTCGGTAAGTCTCGGGGACACGGATGTGTCGGAACTTTGCCTTGTCGAAATTTTTGCGAAATAGTTCGCCGTTTCGCAATTCGTTGTTGTAATCGATTTCCTCGTACAACAAGCGTTTATTCTCCTCGTAAATACTGACCCAGTCGCGTTGTGTGTTTTTGTCGAACAAACCACCCTCAGCCGTCACATCCAATGCATCCGCAAAGACTGCTAGTTGTCGCAACTGACCCAAATCGACTTCAAAAAGATCTTTCAAATACTGTCGCTGGACTTTTACAGCAAATTTTTTATTACCCTTGGTTGCCAAGTGGACCTGACCAAGAGAGGCACCTGCAAGTGCCTTCTTTTCGAAGGTATCATAAATCTGGTCAATCGGTTTTCCCAATTCTTCTTCAATAATGCTAACGGCTGTGTCTCCAGAAAAGGGTGGAACATTGTCTTGCAGCAATTTCAACTGTTCGATGTACTCTTTTGGAACAATATCGATTCGAGTGGAGAACAATTGGCCAACCTAGAAAAGTTTAAGCAAATTTGTGTAAGTTAATTATCAATAATATAGGGTTTCGAACAACAAGGACAAGAATGATGTTTTCATGACTTACTTTGATGAATGTGGGACCCAAGCGTAGCAAGTTTTGCGTTACTTCCGCACCCAACCGTGATCGTTCTGCCGTAAATTTCTCTTCCGACCATTTACCGGTTTCAAACTTCTTGCAGATTCGTCGATCCTTCAAAAAAAACGAAGAAAAGTATGCCCAGACTTCTGCAGATCGTCTGAGGACGGCCCATTTCTTTGCCCATTTTCCCTTTGCTGCAATTTGACCGGTGCGTTTCCATCCCGACTGGAAGGCTTCGGCATCTTTAATGTACTCTTCATAAGTTGCCTCTTGCTTTTTCCTTCTTTTCTTTTCTCGTCCACCCGTCTTGATAATGTTTGCCATACCCTTGTATGCCGAAAGAAGAAAGAGTGTTGGCACTGTGATTGTCTTTTTCGACTTGCTGGCCCATCGGTAGAAAAGAGCGACGGAATAATAAAATGGCGCAACATTTAAATTCTGGACCAGTTCTCTCGTTTTACTGTCACGAGCACTCTTTTTCAGAGTTGAGTTGGCACCTGCCAAAATCAGTTGCATTTCAACTTCGGCACTTTCGGTTCTGTTCAAATCTTGTGGTGATTCCTTAAGGTCAAAGAGAGGTGCATCCGAGAATGCAACATTTTCTATCGGTGACCTCAGGAGTTTTTCGAGTGTTTCCATTTGTCTTTCGATCTCGTCCTGCTGGGCCTTTTGGATTTTAGTAGCCAGGTCTGTGACATAGTCCGACAATTCTTGGGCCGTCGCATTTGGCAACTGGCTCATTTGCGCATCCAATGCGATGTTGACATCTTTCATAATTTCGGAAGAGCCATCGTTGATGCTCTGTCTAATTTCATCCATAAGTTCCACCATTGACGCATTAATGTCTGCCGTTATCGAATACAAATCGACTACTTCGGTAGAGCTGGCGGAATCTGTAGAAACACTCTCGATGGTAGAAGAGTCGCCATTGATTCCAGTCGGCGACAGGTGTGAATCTTCGGAACTTCCGTCGATGGTTTCGATTTCTGCTTCCACGGCTTTTTGTTCTTCGTCCGTTGTAGCGTAGTATCCATATCTGCGACGACGGGATGTTTCGGATCCCAGAGACTTTGACACGGTGGGAAGAGAGGATATCATAGATTGCGACGTGAACCCATGTACTACCAAGGACGCAATATCATCATTGTTTTCCGAACCCAACCAACTTGGAACAAGTAGAGTCAGGAAACATAACGTAAGCGCCGTTGGATTCATCTTTTTGCGCTTATTCCTCCAGAGCTGGAAAGTGGGTAGAATGAGCCAATCAATCGACTCGAACGCAGTGCCTTTGGAATTGCAGTCGTCTGGCACTTTGGTAGATGACAGAAAGGAACGGCAGATTCGGTATGTTTACAAAATAATTGTCAAAGCTTATCTTGAGTTGCCTCTGTCAAAGCCTTGTCAATACACAGTAATAAGAGTAGCCCGCGAAAATAATCTTGATTGGCAATCCGTTGAGAAAAGATCAAGGCCAATGGAGGGGTTGAAGCATCTCTACGAGAAACCATTCCATGGAAATGTGAACATGAAAAAATTGATTTCCAAGCCGGTTCAACGTGGAATACACGGATAGAAAGTCAACTTGACGTCTTCAAAGAAGAAAGAAGGAGGTAATCGAATAAATCTGCCAATAAAAATTCAGGCTCGTGAATCTCGAGCGTCCTCGCCGGGTCTTTCGAAAAGGTGATGACGTTTTTGAAAGCTGCAATCCTCCTATTTGTAAAGGTACTGCACGCGTGGGCTTCTCATCAATCAAGAGAAACCTAACGGTCATGGCACGCAGAAAAAGATCTTTTTCAGTACCAGTATATGCATGATATATATTATACATACTTTAAATATGTTCGACTATTTAACTGAGCAATGGTACAATTTCTATCTGTTATTGTTGGCTAGTATTCTCCTAGAACGTAGTCGCTCCTCATAATCGGTGAGAACGGTCTTGGAAGTCAGTATGGGTAGTGATATTTCTGCAACATTGTGGCGGCAAGGCTTGGCATTCCGCCGGTTAATCATGTCGAGTCGATGTGTCGTATTGCGGGCGGTTTCGATGTCTTGTGATAATTGAACTGCGCATTGAGCCAAATCTTTGTCTAGTTTGAGCCCTGTAGCATTGGCGAGCTCTTTTGGCCACAAGAAATTGACATGATCGTGCTTTCTCAGACGATAGCGGGCCAGAACCATCGATGATGCCGCAAGAATCGATGGTGAATATTGCAGGCTTGTTTGAAACGTTAGCGACATCTCTAGAATATAGGAGCAAATGCTCGACATTCGAGTGTCCAACCCCACGTCAAGTACCGTCAAAAAAGCAACCATAAATTCAATAGAGGAAGGGTATGCCTGCGTATTGAGGAAAGATACCGTGAGATACTAGCGCTCAACAAGTCGACCTTTTCGCCATACAGATCGATCAACGTACCAATTTCCATTCCAGGTGTTTGAGAATCAATTCTTCGGTAGCAATGACATTCGCAACAGAAAAAATGTTGTCACAGGAAAAGCAGATATCCTTCTCTGTAATAGCTATAGTGTTACACTTTGATGCAAGCAAGAGGCAAGCTCCAGCGACAAGTTGAAAACTGCTTGTGCTTACAACCTGCATGTGATTTGTATCGGCGAGAAGAGGTCAGAAAAAATCAGTGGTCTATTTGCTTGCTAGGCAATCTGTTGGAAATTGGAGGACTTACCCGATTGTATGAAGTGATGAACCTATCGAGAAGAAGCATAGCCTGAAATATCGTGCGATCTTCCAGACCAAAGCATTCAGCAATCTCCACCATCTGAAATAAAAGAACGTGGGTTAGATTCGAACAACGATTCATGACGCAAAATGATTTTTTCAGAACCATCACTTACCCAGTCTACCATGTGTTGCCTGCTTTGGGCATAGTGCATAACGTCATTCTTTTCTCTGAGAGAAATCTTTTCCAGATGCATGATTTGGCGCAGAAACACCATGTTATTTTCAATGTCTTGGCAACTTCCACTCATAAGTCTCGACGATATTCGATTTATCGTGTCTATAGCCTCGATTTCACTTTCGGATCGATACCAACGAATGACTCTCCCTTTCCAAACGGAAATCCCCAACGGTGAGTGCATTTGATTTGTCTCCTTTGGTTCTCGCAAAAGAAAGTCTTCTTTTGATTGAAAATGGCTTGTGTATAGTTCGCGGATGAGGAAAGGATTCCTAATTTCCTCGCATGACATTGACAACAAGAGTTTTGTCCCCGTAGCCCGTTCGATGATATGAAAATATAATTCATGTTTGCGAGATAAAGCTCGATAGCATTTCAAATTTTTGAAACCCATCAAACTTGCTTGTAGTGCAATCTCGTTTTCGAAAGCGTCCCCGTTCCGTTCTTTGATTTGAAGTGATCGATGCACCGTACTGGAAAGACAATAGCGGTCATTTTCATCATTAGTCCTGCTGCATTTCCCTATTGAACTAGACCATAGTGTTTTGGAATCAGCAACGTCCCGCCATTGTTTACAAACCAAGCTAGCAATTCGGAGGGACTCCCCGTCTACGATTTGGTTTTCGGAAACGAAAAACTTGAAGACTTGATGAAGAATATCGGAGGAAAGAGAAGACATTTCGACCGCGAAATTACAATGATGATGAACGGCTCTTTGTTATGTGCAGTAGTCAGAGGCTTGGAGTTCTTTCATAGATTGGAAACGCATTCAAAGCTGCGATTCGATTCTACTTCTTGTTTTGTCTCGGGTAATTCCAAACAAAAATTGCTTTTGGCTCTGTTTTTGAATCCTGTCCGTTTTCCTCGTTTGAAAATTTGAAAATGGCGTGAAGACGGAGGCAGATAAAGTTTTCGCGCGCACTACCGTGTGCGCTAGCACTAGTAGACTTTTTTTGCAACTACAGTATTAGAAAATTATAGAACTCTAACTCTCCAATTAGAAAGTACTTTAGCTTTATTGAAACGATTGAAGTGATTTGGAAAACAGGGACTTGGCGTGCGCTGGAAGGCGAAGCATTGCCGTTTTGGATTTTTGGATGACATCGTCGGCATCGTCGGAGGTCGTACTAGGCGATGGCTCCTCCGCATTCATGGTTGCAGCTTGCCGATTGTCTTTTATCGCGTTGTAGTGACCTACCTTTGGACCAAATAAAAATCCAGTCCGTGGTGCCTGTAGCATTTTAAAGACCCGAACCCCATCCTTTATCATTTCTTCGATGTATTCGTCGGATGTTTTGAGTGCGTCGACCAGACCCAGATTGAGGGCATCGGTTCCCAGCCACACACTGCCGTTGCCAATCTCTTCTATTTTGTCCTTGAGCACAGGTCGAGCGTTAACTACGTGTTCTTTGAACGCCTTGTGAATCTCGTTCACCATGGTCTGGGTAACTCTTCTTCCATCCTTGGAAATTTTCCCCAGCAAACCGATTGGTGCCTTGTACCGTCCTCCTCTGTACTCCAGTGGCTGGATACCCCAGTTCGTCAAGAGCTTGCGAACGTTGATTTGTGTAGCAATCACTCCGATACTTCCTAGATAGGCAAAGGGAGAAGCATAGAGCTTTCCGGGACTCGCCGTACAACAGAGCATGTAACCACCAGAGGCGGCTACCTTGTCGACGCAGATGGTCAGCGTAATACCTGGTTCGTTTCGCAGTCGCAGGAGGTGTTGACCCGCCAACCCATAGTCCGAGACACTTCCTCCGGGGGACTCTAGGAGGACAACCACTTCGAGCGGAGGCGTCGTTGAACTCGCTGTGTTGTTTTTAGCCTGTTCTCCTTTCATCACTTGGCTGCGGTATTCGCTCAACAAAAAGGAGACCTCTTGGCGGAGTTGAGTCATTCTAGTAATCTGTTCGTCTAATTTTGTCCAATCCAGAACCACTACCGTTCGATCATTCGTAGTGATTTCTTGTTTATCAGTATCGCTTTTGGAGAAGGCAAAGGCTGAATTGCCGGATCTCGCTGAAGACGATGGCCACTTGAGCCCCACATGCTTGTTCCTGATTGATTTTTGGAGCGCCATTCCGTCCTTGACATAATATTCGTTCAGACTGGAAAACAAAAATATGTTAGAATTTGATCGAGGATAGAAACACCGGAACATGGCATGCTTCCGACGGTAGCAATCCATTCACTTACCTCTGGAAACAAAAATGTTGGTCAATGGGCGGAACATAGGCTGGATTCGAATCCAGCGCCCTGTCAATCAAAATTCCGACCGTTTTCGCAAGGCTCGGCTTGCCACCACCTTGAACGGTAGGATCTGTGGACTGCATCCGCCGCAAAAAATCGACAAACAATAGGAGCTTTAGAATGTTGGTCGCTGGTTTGTCGGAATTGTTGGCTCCCAAGAGGTACAACAAGAGCTTGAAGATTTCGTTCCGAAACGCAAAGACCGCTAGGGCAAGGGTGATCTTGGTCCTGTTTTTCTTTAAAAGGTGGAAGGGTCCCTTCTTGGATTTTTTCAACTTCTTGGAAACCTTTGTTTTGGCATCTTCGCTTTCTTCCTCCTCCTCGCTGTCGCCGTCATCGTCGCTATCAGAATCAGAATCGCTATCATCCGAGTCCTCACTATCTTCTGGGGGAACATAGTCCGGGTTCTCCTCTATGAGATCATCAGAGGTGAATTCTACATCTTCCTTCTCTAGTCCACCGCCAGTTGGGCCCAGCGGTAATTTCAAAGAACCGATGCCTTTCTCGACTCTTGATGTCTCTGCCAAAGCCCAAGATAGGGATAAGCAGCAAAGCATAACCAAAAAGTTCCTCATCGCCAAATCTTCTGTCGAATCAGGACCAATAGTGTAGTCTTTAGGTCAAATCCGATCAATATCGCACTTCTTGGCTGTGTCAAGTGAATAGAAAAATGAATAATGGTGACAGCAACGCTGACGAATTCTGGAAGAAAGCAAATTTCAAACCCAAAAAGAAAAAGATCGTTGCAGAGTGGCAGGTATTTTAGTCGAGTGACTCCAACCTTAATCACGACTGAACAGTCCCGCAAGGTGGTGACGACTGAGTTGTGAAACCAATCCACTGAATCTCGTCGTCAGCAGGAAATTGAAAATGGAAGAAATCGATCTTCATGTCAACGGCTGTTTCATGAAAGCAGTATTGGATCATCTTTCTTTCTGACCGTTGCCAACAAAGTCTCGGTTCGTTAGTTAGTGTCCTCAACCAATAGGACTGAAACATACTTTCATCACCATGAACACTTTGCGTTCCTTCTTGTGCCTTTCCCTCGTGGTTGGCAACCTGTCGGGAGCCGCCGCCTTTTCCCAAAACTCGCCCAACACTGCAAGGCCAAGCACCGTGCTCCAGCAGACTGCCGACGATTTTTCGCGCAGAGACTTTGTGGCCAGCAGCGCTGCTATGCTCGCCCTGACGGGTCTCTCACCTTCCGCTAGTGCAGCTTCGGGCATAGCAACGTCATCCGACGGAAACCTTCCCGACCTACCCAGCGAGGCTGTCCGTGCCTATCTTCAATACCGAGTCCAGCTCCAGATCTCTGCCGACTCGTATATTTTCTCCGTACAGGACAAGATTGGAGACATTGATGAGTGGGGAGAAATTGGACAATTGTTCCGCGTCAGCAACAACCGTGGACAGGGACAACCCTCTAAGATTGGTATGTAGTTTTTTGTTTCGAACAAGACCCCTTTTTCGGCTCTGGCGACAATAGTTTTTGTTTGTGTTCGAGTATGCTTTCTTATTGACTTTTTTGTTTCCGTCATTTTTCTAGAACGTGACTTTGTCAATCCCATGAGAATCTTGCTCCTTAGTTTCCCTCCCGACGTTTCCGAGGAAATGAGAGATGCTCAGTTCCGATTTGAAAAGGCCGCCAACAGAATTTCCAAGGCGACTGCCGGATACCGAAGAGATTTGCCGGTGGAGATCACGCCTTCCACCATTGCCGAAGCCAAGGCCGGCTGGGACGAGGGAAGAATAGCCCTCAACGAGTTTTTTGTTCTTCTCAACACGGCTGTTGGACTCGACGAACTCACCCCCATTCCTCCCGCCGGACCCAACCAGACCAAGGAGTACGGACGAAGCCCCAGGCGATACAACGAGTTGCAGAAAAAAATCAAGCTGTGTCAAAATCGTGGTGGACCCGCGCTTTCGCAGGCTTGGGGTAAGTTTTTGGAGTGCATTCGTTCGTTTTGTGAAAACGCGGAAATTCTAATCTCACACACTTTTTGTCTTTTTTGTCACTTCGCAGGACAACTCATGGTTTCGGGTTATCTCCAGGACAGTTGTGGAATTCCAGATATGGACGACTACTTCAGACAGAAAAAATAAATCTAAAAACGTTGTCTATTTCATTATAGCTAAATCTCAATTGTAAAGCTGTCTAGCGGTGTCTGTATTTCTTTTCTCCGCCCCTCCAATGTCTGGAAAGTTCTTCGGACCTTCGTTTCTTGCGCCGTTTGTTTTGTTCTTGTTTCTTCATTCGGCGTTCTGCGGCAGCCCGAGGATTCTGGGCGGCTTCGGCCTTTCGCTCGGTTATGCGATTCTGCTTCTTGTTGTATGCACGTCGTTTGACTTCTGCATAGGCATTCAAGAAGTCGGTCGAGGATTCACAACTTTCCTCGATGAGTCCCAAGACCTCTTCGGCAAAGCCGTATTCTGTTTCGGTTACATCAGTTTCACTGTTTGGAGAGACCATGGATGAGTAGGAGCGTTTTTGAGACAGTTCCTGGTTTTGTATTTCATTCTTTGCCTCGATGGAAGATCGATGGAGACCTTCCAGCATCAATTCCAAATGCGGAGCAACGATTTGGAAGTTGCTTGAGGCAAACGCCGCGTAGCATTTGAAGACCGTCATTCGACGTTTTCTTCCCTTGCTTTTGGTAATTTGCGACAATCTTCGCAGGAGCCAAAATACTGGATCTCGACCCTTGTCAGACTTTGCTTCTTCGTCGTCGGATTCGTCGTCTTCTTCCTTGTAGCAGAGCTCGGGATTTTTCGACATCAAAGGAAGGGCAAACACAAGGGTCTTGACACCAAGATCAGCAAGATCTTGGCTGTGCTCCGCTTCCGTGACATTAAATTGGAACAAAGTATTCCGAACGATTTCGAACAACATTCCTTTATTTCGGGATACAAGTTCGAAGGCCGAGTTAGACATGAACAAGTTGTTCAGAATCCTTGAGGATGACAATTTGATCCATGGGTGCTCATCGGTTAAGCACTCTATGATACTGGTCATAAGCTCGGATTGCTGGATCAAAACGGATTTGAAATCTTTGATCATTTTTTCGACACAGAGGAGCGAAAAGTATGTAGTTTCCCAGTCCAACTCTTCGCGTCCGTCTAGCGTTTGTTCGAGATGCTGGATCCAGGATCGATGAAGAGAATTCGATTTCAAGAAGTCGGCTCGAGATTCCACCACGAGACCTAGAACCTGGAGCGATGCCAAACGAAGTGGGCCAGTCTGCGAAGACCACCGTAAACAGTAGTCCTGGAAAGTTTGGAGGAGTTCCGTGGAGGACCGTTTCAGTAGAGACATGATGCATTTTGAAACTTCGGCTCGGCAGTCCTTCGAGTCATCGTTTACGAGTTGTAAGACGAGTGGGAGGAACACATGTTGTGCGTTTCTCAGCAGGAGCTCTTGCGGCAACTTCTCTATCACCAGACTGAGAAGATTAATTCCTGACAATCTCCCTTCCTGATATTCGTAGCTGATATTGGCTACTACCTGCTTGAGGTGTTGCTCAAATCGTCCTTCTCCCATGGGATAATCTAGCAAATATCGAACAAAAAGCCTAGCGCACTCCTGACGTAGCAAAGCCTTCGGACTGCGAACCACAAGCTTCATCAAGGATTCCATGAGGTCATAAAGTTCCGGTGACATGTAACGACGAATCAATATGACCTTGATCAGAATTAGTGCTGGGTTGTGTTGATCTGAATCCGTAATTGATGCCTTGATGAGCGAGATGAGAACTTTCATTTGCTCAGAAGTTAGAGGCAACTGCGCGTCAATGCCATGATCTTCGTCTATCTTTGGTAGATTTGCCTTGGCAATTGTTTTTGTACCAATCAAGTGCGTCAAGGTTTTAAAACAAGCTTGTGTAAGGTCGTGGTTTGTACTCAAAGAAGATCCTGCAGAAGCCAACAATGTCAATGTCTTTGTCCCAATTGATTTTGAGCATGATGGTATGGAAGCAAGATTAGATCGTAGAAGGACCAAGAGGCACTTCAGTGCTACCAGGGCCACTTCAGTGTCTCGGCAGTGGCAAACACATGCAGTGAGCATGGGTATGAACGGATCGAGCATGGTTAGAGACTCCTCTCCTCGAATATCGATCTTCTTCAAAGACGCATTCATGAGGTTCAGTCCAAAAACGATTGCAGTTATTGTGGCAGGTTCATTTATTGTTCTGATGTCGAAAGTCTCCAGCAAGCTGTGGCGTGAGCTGCCAGTTAATTTCGGTGCACTTGCACCATCCTGTACCTTTTTGAGCTCATAGGATTGATCTTTCTTCATAGACACTGCTGACTTTCTTGATCGAGACGAATCCATCGTCGATGGTCGCCACTCTACAACACTCGCAGTTGCTTGAACTGGCTTGTTGTTAGAGCTTTCCACTTTCTTCCTTCCACTTATTTTGATCGCCACATCTTCATTATCATCTTCTTCATCTTCGTCACGTTGAATAGTAGCAATAGCTTCTCTGCCAATGAAGGGATGAATAGTTACATATACAAAAGGAAATAATTCGCTTCCCTTCAAGCTCTTGTTGTTCGAAATTCCGACAGCAACTCGAGCGAGCACTTCTTTCACTTTTCTTATAGTTTTCGCATCGATATCGGGGAGCCTCAGTCTCTCCAGCAAGGGGGCTATGACGCAATGGACAGCAGATCTTGACTGATTGCCGGATCTGGCTTTCGACGGTGTAAAGGTAATCATTCTACAGAGCATTTCTATCGAATGAACACTCTTGTTTCCTCCAGCTTCTTTGACAAACCTAACATTTGTATCCTGGGACTCCCGTCTTTCGTTTGCAACGCCGAAAAGGTCGTCTTGAATCAAGTCCATGATAGCCGCAGTGCAGTCATCGAATGGAACGGTGATGTTTTCGACATTTTCTGTTGAGGTTGGTTCATAAACATCTAATAGCTGTAGCAAGATGGTGTGCAACGTCGCAGATCTCACATGCAGTTTGTATCCTTCCGTTAGTGTGATGGCAACTTCACGAATGACATCACCTAAATACTTCAGATCAATCGAACACACCATTTTTGCCAATGTGTTTCTCGCTACATCTCGGGCGTTGGAATCCTTGTTCCTGAGAGCATTACAAATGACTGCGAGGATACTTGGAAGTTTCATGTCGAAAAATTCTTCTGGAAATTTTTGGAAAAGTTTCACCAACGCCAATATAATTGCAGGCCGAATTGTTTTCCCTCTTTCTCCATTTTTATCCGTTTTCTCCTTCGAAAGAAGACCCTCGATCTTCGGTATAATGCGGTTTTCCAAGGAAGTCCACACTGATGTCTTTGTCCAGGAACAATCCTTTCCAGTCTCGTTCTTTTTGGTCAACTCAAAATTGAATCCATCGATGATTGCACATAGAGCGCCCACTGAATAGCGCTCTTGCTCGACGTCACGATCGAATTGATTCAAAACAAGCCAAAGCATGCTATTGTACTTATTCCAGGGAAGATGCCTTGCTATCGCACCAAGCGTCGCGATCGCATCGAGTACAAAACCCTCCTCTGATCTCATTTTGCACTCATAAATTGGATGGAGAGCAAGTGGCAATAGCACTGTCGATAAGGATTGAGAAGAGATTTTGCTTTTTGAATCATCGGAATCGATCTGAGAAAGAGATTTTCTTAACCTTTGGAAAGCTCTCGCACGACGGTGAATCTGAACATGAGTTATGCCAAGGAAAAAATCCAGATCGTTGTTTTCATCGTTGCATAGTATCTTTAGATCCCCACAGAGATTAGTAGAGGGAACATCGCTGAATCCTGTTGCAAGCTCCCTAATTAGAAGAATGTAATATCTTCGGACTTTGGAATCCTTACTCTGCAAGCCTGCTCTAGATAAAGGAATCAATGCTGATTCGACCGTCTTTATCCATAGCTTCGCATTTTCATTCGGGTCCCGGACGCGTGAAGTAGCTTCAGCTACCAGAGCTTTCAGTGCATTGAAAGAAGCACGCGAGATAACACCATCTTCGTTGTGAAGGAAATGGAAACAAACATTGATGATTGGAACCAACAAACTTGAATTGGAACCTGAATTGGTGTAAATCGAGTTCCATGTGCCTTCACCTTTCTCTGCTTTGGCCAAGGCGAGAAGCTGTGGGATCACGCATTTGAAATCAATTTCGTCAACGCGAGTTTTATTCACTTTCGAAAGGTTGACAACGATCTCTGCGACCGCCTTGAAATCTGAATTCTTAGATGCTGCCTTATCAATCAAAGAAGCGATACTGGATCTGATTGTCAACATTTCGATTCCGACTCTTGACTTAAAGGGTGAGAGGACGGATGATAATCTCCAAAACACGGAGAGAGCCACCTCTTGCTCCAACTTGGGAACAATCTCATTCAAAATGCCAACAACATTCGTTTTGTCCTCGTTTTGTGTTCCATTGTTAGGTTCGAGGAATGGTATGAGGAGGTTGCATAAAGTTTCCACAAAAGATATTTCTTCTGTTTCTGTGTTCCAGTCCTCAAAAGAAAACAACCCACATATGCGAAATAGAATGTTAAGCTCTCTCCTCCATGTAGGTGAGTTTTTGATCGATATCTTGTTGTAAGATCTGTCCGCAGTGGCAGAGACATCATTCTCTTCCTTTCCTTGGAGTCTCATTGTGAATTGCTCCAGGAGCAAAGGGGCGAATTTACAGACTAGATCCTTACCAACTAGTATAGAATCTTCGTCCGTTACAGTGAGTAGATTCTCAAAGAATGACAAAGAAACTTGTATCACTGACATCCTGCTTGTCGCTGCGATACATTTTACAACAGCATGGACTGCTTCATCATATAAATACAAAAGTTGGATCAGATTTGAATCAGATGATATTGTTTGTAACAGAGTCAGGATGGCAGGGCATCCTTCGTTCCTGATCACCATTTCTGGGAGGAGCTTCAACGAGGGACTGAGAGGAGACCACATTGTCGCTGCAACTGATGTGAGGTCCAGGGATGAACCAAAAAGAGAGAAGATATCATTAAGCCTGTGGAAGCACAATGTTCTGATTGAGCTTCGTAGAATGCTGTCTATGCTTCCATTTCTGTCTTCATTATTACTCTCTTTGGCCTCTTTTTCGACTTGGACAAACTTGCTGAGCTCGACCGTGATTGCCGTTAACTGTGGGATCCAAGAAAGGACATGGTGACCAAATTGAGATAGGACACTTTGAAGTAAATGCAAAAATCCTTCAATTACTGGGCTAGGTAGTAATCGCATGTCGTCTGAGCTTGTTCTCATCAATGTGTCCAAAATTCGAGATCTATCGTCTGATTCATACGATTCCACGAGATCCAACTTTTCGCTTGTGGGAATGAAGCACCTCGTCATCAAGTAAAGAAAAGGGAAAAAATCTTCTTCTTCTTTGCAAATGACTGACATGAAAGAGAGGACTGCTGCCCTACGCGCTGCTGGTGAGTCATTTGAAGATTTCCCTGACTTTGCCGTTACTCTGCCAAAAAGTACACGGGCCAAGATTGGTAATATGAGCTTGCGGTCTTTATTGTTCATTTTTCCTTCGTCAATCACCTCGCTTAAACTCAAAAGAGCGGTGCGAAGTTTCCCCTTCTGCATTATTTCTTTCAAATGTTTATGGTATGGGACCAAGTAGTCGAATTTAAATTTCATCAAACAGGAAAGCGAATAACCCGCAATGGTCACATCTTGATGGCTCAAAAAGGACCGGAAACTTTTTTCAAGCAATTGAAACTTGATAAGTTGCTTTGGCCCTTCTATTGCTGAGAAGGCACGGAGAAAGCACTTCAGGCGTTTCTGTAAAATGTAACCCGGGGCTTTCTCTATGTCCCCACTCTTTTTCTCCACGAATTCGTCAAGATGAAGTTCACGAGCATCTTGGTCGTTCGAGTGGAATGCAAAATATTGCTCATGTAGAAAACCTAAGAAAAGTGGGACAATACCACGTGAATGCTTCACCACGACTTTGTGCCCTTGTTCCGCAACATTCCATACAGATTCCATAACGGTTTCTGTATCGGTGACGTGATAACATGGGACTTCTCCATCGATCAACAACATGGATGTTTCAAAAAGCGTCACATCGCGTCCATCAGAAGCTTCCCACCTACAGCACGCTTGGAAGTGTTTTTCTTGAGACTTTAAATTCCCACTCTCGCTCGAATCTTTCGATAATGGAGCTCTTGTGCCATTCCCTGTCATGACTTCGACGAGTTTGCTCTCGAATGATGGCCAAACAATTTCTTCGTGGGCCACAAGAAGAGAGAGAAGAGCTTTCTCCGCAGATTTCCATATTGGAGCAAATTTGGCATTGAAAATGCCCATCATATGATTTGCAGCTACTTCAGCGTACACCACGGGTAGTCTGCGTGTTCTTGCAAGAACTTCCACCTTTGCAATTAAACCACCAATCTGACGCTCGTTTTCCAGCATGATTGGTGACGATTCAAGTTTCAACAAGACTTCAATAATGTCGCACGGACCTACAGGACCCGTCATATTTTTTTCCCCAGTTGGATGGTAGCCTCTCTCCTCATCTAAATCGTCGGTGAGATCAAGGTCGGCATGATCAACAACGAATATTTTCTTCGGAAAGCTCACAAGAATTTGAAGCGTGTATAATCGAAGAAAGTGACTTGAACTTCTCAAATTTGGTGTAAGCAGATCGAAAGCATCATCAGCGTTGTCGAGCAAGGGTCCAATATTGAACCTCTCCAGAAGCGGAATAAAGGAGGCCACACCTCGCATGGCCCAGAGCGAACCACCGCATTTGGTGACAAGATCTTTTGCCAATGTTTTGAACCGTAAAATGCTCTTTTTCGCTAAAGAGGATTCAATAGATGACTCGGCTTCAAGTGTAAGGAAAGAGAAAGCTTCAAGCGCCAAGCCTCGCAGAACATTTTCGTCTGATGGATCAGTAGCACCTGCTATGTTTTTGGTCGATTGAAGTAGCCAATCAACAATTCTCTTGAATTCTTTTGTTTCGACATTCCCGCTCAATGTGGCCAGGAAGGGGGTACATCTCATGTTGAAGCAGAGACTAGCAGATGAACCTTTATTCACGAGACACGCATCAAGTAAAAGATTTTGTTCCTCACGAGAGATCTTCAAGTCACTCGCAGCCACCGAATCGAATAGATCAAAACCCTTTTTTGATTCATTGTTCGCGGTTGAGTTCACGTTCAGAGAAGCTGGAGATTTAGAAGAGACAACTGCAAAAACTATGTCGAGACAGGCAGCAGGATCTGATTTGGCCACCCGTACTGAAGCCGCGATCAACAGAGACATTATTGCTGTTCGAGTGGTCATATCTTCCAAACCAGGTGTCAGTTCCTTGGCAAATATCAGAGAAAGAGAATGGATAGATGCAACATTCGTCTTTTGTGACTCCAATATATATTTCACATTTTCTTCGATATCCATAAAATCTTTACCCTGAAGAGGTATCCAAATCTGACTGAGCAAAGAAAGCATTACACAACTATCGTCAAGTGCCAGTGATTTGAAAAAATTTCCAGAGCATATTTTCGAAATCGACTCATTCAGGGAACTAAGATCATCATCAGAACGTCCTTGGAAGAATTTGCCTGATCGCACAGCCGCAACTTGGACAAGCATTTTAAGATTCGCTCTTATAGGGTAGAAAGATAGAATTGATTTCTCCTCTTTCCCTTTCAATTGCTCCATATACTTTTCAATGGAGACAGAAAGTAATCCGAACAGTTCCAAACAGACCGAGGCATATCCCGTTTCGTTTAAATGATACAGGATCTTCTTCAACACAGCTGAGGCAACGCTATACACCAAATCATCATCCGTATCTGTACCGCTCGCCTTTTCCGAGCTATTCTCTCGGCAGGTATATTCCAGAACGAACTTGAGAATACGCCCCCCTTGAGAATGAAGTTTTCCAGGCACCCCCTTCATGAGCTGAAAGAGAAGATTCGATATACCATCGACAGCGTCCATTTGAGTACGTTGAAGTATTTTAGTTTGCGTCTGCGAACTGGTCGAAGCCAAAGCTCGGAGCACTCGACGAATGTGTCTTTCGCGTGCTTTTTGACTTTTGATTTTCCGAATATGCGGAGCAAAGGTCTCTGCCGACAGACGCCGAATGAGTTCACGGCGATGACCCACAGTGATTCCGTAATATTGCCTCATGGATTCGATCTCGTTGACAATCAAATTTGAATCGTATCGAAAGATGTACGACAAAGTTCGAAAGGCGGTTTCGACGATAGTGACGTCCAGTGGAATGGGTTGCTTCTTTGATTCTGGCGGTGGTGGAGGAGGATTCAATAAATCTTTGAAAACGCGAGGAAGAATTTTGGTGTGCAAATATGGATGGATTTCATGGCGAAGATCTCTGGCCAACACCGAAAGTAGGTGTAGAATATCAGTTGTCGCGTGATTGATGACAAATTCTTCTCGGGCGTTCGAAGGAGACGATTCGTCGATGGGTGTCGGCCGTTCAGGCATCACAGCAGGCGATAGCATGTAAGACATTAAAATATCAATGATTTTGTCCAAGTTGTGTAGAATTTCGGGAAGAGATCGAATCAAAATCCAGATCTCCCTATGAAATTTGGAAAAGATTTCAGATGCGTTCCGATCCAGCGCTACATCTACTTCGCTCGAAAAATTCGTCGATATCTCCAGTTGATTCTCCTCTTCATCAATGTCCAACTCCAAGCTCACATTTTTCTCATCTCGTTTCTCAGATTCGGTAGAGATCTGAACAAACGCGGTCTTATCATTGCCACCGCCAGTACTTTGCGTCTTGTTCAATTTGTGGCGGTTCTTTTTACGCCCTTGTTCTCGAGGGTTGTGGATAAATGATTCACGTGTGGCCGCACTCGTAACTCCTCCCCCTATTCTGTTCTTGTACGACCGATAAACATCTGCGGAGGCCTTTTTCGATCGCTCTTTCGACGAGGCAAATCGAATGCGCTTTTTCGATCTCGAATCGGTGTTGATCGACTTGACGTGTCGCGAATCCATGCTTCAATCTTTGTTTTTGTTATCCACCAGGATAACAAGATTATCCCGCTTTTGTTTTATTTCGGTAAAGCAGTAGTCCCCTCTAATGGATGTGCTAAACGCGAGCTATTGGATATCCGCCCTGGAGCTTTCGTTGTCACCTTTTTCTCGTTCGTAAAGAATTTTTACCAATTCAGGTTTTGGACAAAGGCGATTATTGACCAAAATGTTGGGAGGATTTTATTGGTGGTCTGTCTTTGTACGTAATAAAAAGATAAAAAAACCAATAAGAAACGAACTATAAATCATATGTTCAATACATATTATAAATACCCATAACAGAAAGTCGCGCAACTTTTGTCCTTTCAGAAAACTACAAAATCAACGGGAACATCAACAATCCGTCCATCACAAGTTTCAATCCGACGGTACAAGGCAGACTTGGGATATCCAATGCTCTCATTTGTTCATAGAATAGAAAACTTGCGAGATAAATCATAGAAGAGAGACCAAGTGAGTTCATGTTGTCGACCTTTGAGGAAAAAGTCGAGTTTGTCAAGCGGCATTATCAAGAAAAGGGATATCGCGTCCACTCTGGATTGCAGTTTGGGGTGGAGCTTGTTTTGTACGCCGACCGCCCTGATCTTGTGCATTCCGACTTTTGCATCCATGTCACTCGTGATGGTAAGTTCACTCCAAGTCTTGTGTCGTCCTGGCGGATATATTTCGATGCAAATTATCACTGACGAACGGTTTGTTTCTGCTGGCACTCAGACGAAACGATTGACTGGAGAGAAATGCAAACCCTGGTTCGTTCTATGCCGGACCTACACAAGACTCTCGTCCTTGTGAATGTAAAAGGGACTGATGGGGACAATCCATATGTGGAAGAACTCGCGATAACGACAGAACACGCTCCATTTCGGCATCGACCCAAGACGGTAGAAGTCGGCGGTCAAAAAAAGACCCAAAAAAGAACGAAATTAGAACGTTGAGGCTAGATTGTATTTCTAAAAGACCCATCACAGTTGTCTCTGTCACGACGAGCAGGAGAAGCTCCTATACCGATCATGCAACTCCATCATCATCCCTCCTCCTCCATTCCTCGCAGCGCCTACTGCCTCTACCACATCCACTAACTCGACATTGTCCGTACTTCTTTACGAGAGTGGATCATTGGCACTGGTGGAAAGATCTGTCTACATTTCGCAGGTGCTGCGAAGACTATAATACATTAGATCTAGAGACTTACCATCACAATTCAATTCTTACGCAAAATTCAAAATTCTCATTTTTGGCGTGACCGTTCCCAAAATTTTTGATTGGAGGGAACTGAATTAGTTTCTTTATGGGCAGTAGCGCAACGGTTTGGCACGCGTCTGCGGTATTGTGCCAGCCGACTCACCCCAAAGCCGAAAGCCGTGCCGTATCGTTTCGTTTTGCGGGAGGATATTTCTTCTCAAATGACACCCCGTTGTGCCACCCTATCTACGAGCACCATCTGCACTTTTGTATCCTTCACTGCCAACGAGAAAGGACAAAGCTTGGTCTTATTCTCTAATTCTAGACCCGACCGTGAATTTCGTTTCTAAATAGCAACTCGGAGACACGCTTTTCTCGGTTCCATTATAAGTCGCTCCAAAGACGAGCAAGAAAACGCCAAGTACTTTTACCATTCGGATTCATTGCCAATCTTGAGCCATGGAAAGTATCGTCAATCGCGCCACCCACAAGGTGGTGAAGAGGACCAAAGGCGCAATGAAAAAGACGGGGAAAATGACCGGAATCCTTACCAAAACCAAAAAAGACAAGACCGTCAACGACGAAGATGAGGAAGACTATTACCTGGACGAAGACGAGGAGCAGTACACCGACGAAGAAGAGGACGATGTGTACAATGGTTACCACGATGAGGTATCCATGACCAAGGCCAACCACATTCTTTCATCTAAGGGAACCCATCGTCTCAATCGTATCTTGCGCAAGTCCAACAACGACGACGAGGACTTTATTGGAATGGGAATGGAAGAAAAGGTGGTCAAGATCCAAAAGCTCGAGGATCCCAAAAACCAGGCCGAAGTTGCCGAATTTTGTACCAATGTTGTTCTTCCACATCTTCGAATTGATGATCGGTCGATTGGTGGATCCACGGTCATTCCGGGAGAATACCCCGAGGGCATCTCCCAGGAGTCTCTTGTTTGCATTCGGTGTAAATCTTTCGAGTTGACGGGTTCCGAAAACATTTCGGTAACCTGTTTGCAAAATCCAACCACATACGCCAAGCACAAGCGATCTCTGGGTCTTTCTGGTAAGGGAAGCAAGGGACGAAACAAACTACACTATGTCCTTTTGGCAAGGTCTAGCAACAGCCCGTTGCTTTCGTACAGTCAGGCTGCCGACCAAAAGACCAGCAAGGGTGCTTTGGAAGCCGGATACGACAAAATGTTTTCCGGCGAGGGAGACGACGACGATGATCTTGGTGTCATGGACGAAGCCAAGGACGACATGGAAGCCATGGGTGGCGGAAACCAAAGTTCCCAACCATTGCGAATCGATAATGACATTACCAACGAAATATCGTCCTTTCCCGCCCTGGTCTGTCTCACGCTCAACAGCGACGGATCCAATCCCGACATTCGAAAGCTTATCGAGCTGGACCAGCTGACGACGGTGCAAGATGTGACAGCCACTGTCGTTCAGCTGGCCTTTACGAATGGTGACACGGTCCGCTTCGATTTCAGCGAAGACGACGAGGCCAAGGTGGTCGAAGCCGGCCTTGTCAAGGAGCGCTTCATCTGGTCGCTCTTGCAGGTCCACGCCATGCTCTGCATTTCTGTTGTGGAACGAAGTTCTCTCACCAACTCCAATTCCGGCAGGACAGTACTCCCGCCACTCAACATTCGGAACCTGGATCGAGCCGAATTGCAATATGTGGCGACGGTCAACAATTTTTTGAAGAGCGACATCACACTGCGTGCGCTCCTGGATCGACAGCGGGTCCTGGCCCGGGACGACAAGGGCGCAGAGTCGGAAGAAAAGAGCGGAGATATTCGAGATGGTATGACGTACGATTTGATGATGGGAAACTTTGCCACCCGAGTGGCCATTTTCCATTCCGCCGACGAGCGCGCCGAGGCCGAAGAAATTCTCAACTCGACGGAATGGACGCTTTCCCTCAGTAGCGACGAGGGTGCCGCCGCCACGGCTGCCGAACGACTCTCGATGGTTCTTCAGAGACGAATGCGCGATCTGGAGGCAGAAACCTGTCGGCGGCTGATTGCCTGGGAGGACGAAAAGCACTTTTCGGTCACGGGGCAGGCCGGACTCTTTTCCCAGAGTGCCAACCGCGATACCGTGGACGCCCTGTCTCTGGCACATCTCTTCACCACTCTGGAATCCTTAGACAGAGAGCTTATTGAAATGGAAGATTGGTTGGAGGACAAGGTCTTGGCGATTAAACCTCTCACAGACGATTGTCGAGATATCGAGGAAGAGAACCGTCAGCTGGAACAACAATGGAAATCATACGACTTGCTGGGGTCGGAAATGCGACGCCTGTTGAAGGGACTTGTCATTGACGAAGAGTTGGAGTCGATTCTTGGAAATCCTGCCTCGGCCTTGGTGTACGACGATGCCGGAAATATTCAGGTAGAAGAGAGCGAAGAGGGTGTCGACCGCGTATACGACGCCGGAAAATCCCTCCAGGAGGCGACGGAACACGCCGAAAAGGCCGGTGGTCTGCACCTTCGCGCCGTCAGCGAACGAGTGGACGCTCTGGCCCAGGCTTCCGAGTTTTTCTGTACATCCCTGGCGCAGATCATTGTAACCATTATGGAACAGTTCAAGACCGAGGTGGTGGCGGCGAGTGACCACGGAAAGGTTTCGAAACAAGATACCCATTCCATGATTGCAAAGAAGGTTCGTGACACACAGCGAAAGTTCCAAAGTTCTCTTCTTGGATACATCAAGCTTATCGAAGTCATGGCACTATTGAGTCCAAAAATCCTTCCGGCGATTCGAGATGCTTATTCGGAGATGGTGGCCGAGGGTATCCTTATGAAGAAGCGAATGAAAGGATACTTTCAAGCACTCCCCGGAAGAAATACAGCATATCTGACCATCGCTTCGAAAGATCTGAGGAATTACTCCCCGTACGAACCCGCGAGCAACGAGATGACGGTGAATGCCGAAGATATCAAGTACGCCCTCAGCGAGCTCCTTCCCGTCGTGGCGAGAGAGGCCTATTTTACGGCAGCTCTTTTTGGTCTTTCCAGCAAGGCCAAAGATGGACGCGAAAAGAAACGAAACTTTGAAGCGGCCAAAAAGAGTGTCGACCACTCGACGCAATACTTCCGATATTACATTCAGCGAACCTGTGGCATTGTCGAAGAAAACGAAAAGGATCCAGAGTCGCGTGCAAAGGCAGATCCCATGTTGTCACTTGTTGCCTCCATTCATTTGAACGAAGCCATGGAAAATTACATTGACCGAGAGAAAAAGGGCGGAGATCACTCGCTTTCTTTGGCATATGTCCGAGCTACAATCTTGGATCTTCGCAAAAAGGTCGACAAACAGTGGGTAGCCTGGGTAGAACAGCAAATCGAATGGATTCGCAGCAACCCTGGAGTACCGGCAAACGGAAAGAGGGCTGGAATTTTCCCCGCGTTCGCCAGATTTCCTTGCTATATCGATCACATTCTTCTCTGCTGTCGAGAAGGAAGAAATGACAACTTTACTCCCGATTTGGCTAGCATCAAGGTGGTCAGTTATTATCTACAGAAGATTGCAACAGCTCTTTTGGAAAGTCTCAGAATATGTTCCGAGCAAGAGACGACAGATCAACAGTACGCCTCGAGTGTTATGCAAATGGAGAATAGTTATTTCTTTACCCAATCAATCAAGAATCGCGGAGGTGAAATCACTGCCCTCTTTCAGAAACAAATCACAAAAGCCAATGCTGTCTGCAAGGCTAGCACAGATGCATATTTAGGATGGATGATCAAGCGAGAATTCAAGAGTCTGCACGCATTGTTCTCCAATATATCAAAGATTCGACGAGAAGTTGGCGACAGAGATGTTCCTATGCACGTCCCAAAAGCCACATTTATCAGGACACTGACGAAAGAATCAAATAGAGAAACGATGAAAGAAAAAATCGCAGTCATATATTCAAGGATGGAAAAGCACCTTTCGGAAGAAGGAGGACTTTTGCCCGTTGCTTGGAAGGCCCTCGTAAAGGTTCTATATGAATGGTTTGGAAGGTGGGAGAAGTTGAGTTCTCAGATCTATAAGCATGTATTGGAACCCAGTGCAGTTGACGTGGTTCGCATCGCCAAAGCTGCTGGTGCAAGCAACAGGCAAGACGAACGAACCACTGGCCGAATTTCAAGCATGGAAGGACGTGCCAGGGATCTTAGCTCTCGAGCAACCATGGCGCAGATTTAATGCGATGTGCCAACTCACGGGTTACACTTCCAAATCACATATTGTAAATTTAACTACAGGAATCGTTTCCAAAAATTGCCTAGAGTGCTTTGCAAGTTTACAAATGAAAATTGAATCTAATTACTCTATACAGGAAAAATTGTATTGTTCCATCGAATCATCTCTAGATAGCTTCGAGCCCCCCTTCTTGCCCAGCAGAAGATACCGATCCATTTTGACTAAAATCATCGTCTGTTGCCTTATCGTTGACGGAACCCGGTGCCAAGACTTGCACTTGTGTTTGAGGAATCGCCAAAGGCTCATACGCCTCTGGAACCAGGAGACCGACGAAGAAAAGGAAGATGGCAAAAATAAAACACAAGAAACCCAATAGTTGGAAAGGTCGAATTGCGTACCCCGCGTACGAGCCCGCACCACCCGGTGATGTAAGAAGATTGAAGAACAATACAATGCATGTATGTGGAACAATGTTCTTGATCAAAACCACCCAGATGAATGGAATGTTGCCGATCACTGGTTGGATCTGATCACGGAGGCGACTGATATTCCCAAATGCGCACTCATACCAAATGGATTTCTTGGTCCATCGTCCTGGTTGGCGTGCCATGCGCCTCATGAGGAGCCAGTGAGTCAACGCCAGACCAAAAATGAAAGAAAGAACAGCTGATACCAATCCGGCCCAGCCCAAAAAGTCCTTGTTCGTAGACCAGCACCCAACAGCGATCGCAATGGGGATAAAGTTGGCGAACATGTAGGCAAGAATGGGTTTTGGGCCTACAATTCGGTACTGTTCAAGGATGCCATAGGCCCATGACGCCCCGAAAGCTTCCAAGAATCCCACCAGAAGCATGACGAAGTTGATGTAGAAATCGACGACATCCAAAAAAATCAACCCGGCATCCGTGCAGTAAAGAATACCAAAGAGGAAACTTGGAACGATGTATCCAATAACCAACGTTCGTCTAGGGACATTGTGGAAAATCGCAGTATCCTGGAGGACAGTGACTCCGGCTATTTTGAGTAGAGAGGAAATGAGACATCAGCACGATTAGAATTGTTCGTAGTCGTCAAAAGAATGCACAATGTGGCATAGCAATCCCGGCACTTACATTCGACGAAGGCAAAGGCAGAATCAATTCCCAGAAGGAAGAGATTGAAGAAGAGCAATCGAACCCAATGAATACCACCGGGGAGACTTCCCAGAACCACGGGCCAGGTTCCAAAAACCAAACTGAATCCAGCATACGAGAGATCGGTGACCGAGACATCTTGGAGGTGGGCCAAGTGTCCCAGGGCCGCAAAGACTGCGAATCCCGTAATAAGACTGTAGACCGAGTTGAGGGTCACAACGACACAGGAGTTTCGAAAGACGGGCTCGTCTCGCTTACAATGGGACCCGTAGGATGTCAGGAGACCAAACGTCAAACTGTTGGAAAAGAAAACCTGGGAACACGCCTCAGACCAGACCTTTCGCTCGGTGCGAAGAATGGAAAGATCCCATACACCAATGAAAGCGTTGATACCATCGGAGGAACCCGGTAGAGCGACGGCTCTCCCAAGGAAAATGAACAAGATGACAAAGGGCAATCCCATGGTGAAATAGGTAAGGCGGCCGGTGACTCGAAGGCCAAAGGCTGTTGATGCATAAATGATACACCACACCAGACTGTTGCAGAAGTTGAAACATGTTAGTCAGTCTTTCGCTTGATGTTTTCTATGAATTTTGGGTTCAACGTCAAATGGACTTACGCAGTGTACCCGACATTGGCGGGAACGATTCGGGAGGGTTTGAGATCGGGATCGGTAAGACTGTGCATTCCGATGATTTCCTCGGTAAAGTAGGTAATCGCATCCCCGCCTGTCAACCCCGGCTTGGCCCATGGAGTATCCTCATCAAAGGAGGCCACAAAGGCGTTGATAACCCATGAAATCAGAACAATGTAATAGGACCCCACAATGAAGGCGCATGCCAGACTAGCCACTCCGACTCCCCTGAGTCTAGGACTGAATCCGCCTACAAGTAAAAAGAGGAATTTGATTCATAAATGAGAACGAAGCTTTGATTTTGGTTCGATTTCGAATGAAACTGTGTGGTACGTACCGAAGACGCCAATATCACCCGTCTGAAAGTACTGCCCAAACCCAATCTCGAGGACGGAAAGGGGCAAACCTATAACGAACAAGGCGATGAGGTAGGGGATGAAGAAGGCACCCCCTCCGTATTGAACCATTAATCCTGGAAATCGCCAGACATTTCCAAAGCCGATGGCCGCTCCAGCCGCCGCAAAGTAAAAGGCAAGTCGTGAGCTCCAGAACTCTCGTTGCGGCGGAGCAGTCTCTGTCTTTGTAGATTCTGTTTTAGGCATGTTGAATAATTTGTTTTCTGGAATGAAGAAAGATAAGCTTCTTTCTTTTGATGCAGATGAGCTTTGTGAAATGATATGAGTCTGGAGACTTGGAAAATTTTTCTCAAATCGACTTGTGATTTTTCGATTCAACTCAATCGATGACCAGTTTTTGTTCCCGATTGTTCTCAAGCTTTTTTTTCTCGTTGAAGTCCTGAAAACTTAAATTCAAGCCTTAATTAAAACTATCTGCGAACTATTTCTCGCACTTCAAAGAACAACATTTCGTGGGATACAAGATTCCCTGTCCCCATTCGTTCTTTGTCCGGTTCAACCCAAAAATTAATGTCAGTTCAAGTCGGAACGTGATACCACAAATTCATTTAACACACGCAACCAAATTGTTCTCCTGGGGCAGAAGCCCAACAGAAAATCAAAGTAGAAAAACTGCGTGCAGGATCCTACTCACATCGATGACCAATTCCAGAGAATTCCTCTGTCTTTCCAAAACGGTCAAACCGAGGGAATTGATTTGCAAACAACAAATTCGTCCCTTCCATACTTTTCTATCTCCTTTTTATCAAAACATTCATAAACAAACAACCACGAAGCTCTATATCTCATATTCACACAAGATAATACACAATGAGTTTCTCAGAGTCTTTGTTCTCAGTCGACGAAGAGCTGGAGTCCTTTTCGGGAGGTAGTTACGAGTCTGGTGTCTCTTATTCGTCGGCTGTCTCGTCCACTTCAACCGGCCGAAGTCGTCTTACTTTGAAGAGAGATGATTCTGATGATAACCAGAGTCTCGCAACCCAAGAAAACAAAGACCTCACCAAGTTTCGAATACTTCTAGTGACCATTCTCTTTTGGACGACCATTGGGGTCGGCCTTTCGGTTTGGATCTACTTTACCGAAGAAGCCGAAAAGGGATTTGAAGAATACTACGATAACCAAGCACAAGAATTGTACGAAGAATCCACCAGCAAGATCATTGTAGCTCTCGGAGCTATTGATTCTTTTGCCCTGGCCCTCTCGGCAAAGTTTTCGGACTGGCCCTTTGTGACCGTCCCCAACTTCTCCACCCGGGCCGAGCGATTGCGAAATTTCTCCAATGCCGTTCAGGTTAGCAATTACTACTATGTCCAGAATGACCAAGTCCAGGATTGGCAGGCCTACTCGCTCGAGAACGACTTCTGGATCGAGCAGGGAATCAAAAATCAAGACTCCAACCCTGCACTGCCCCGAAAGAACGCTTTGACTGGCAATCATCAAATCGAAATCGGAAGGAATTCTTCATTTCTGGTAAGTTTTGGATCGAGGTTTACTATCCAATGCTGACTTATGAAACCCAACGTGCTCACACTTATAATCTCCTCTCTCTACCACTTTAGCCTCGATGGCAACAATCTCCCGTCACAGCTACTTCTTCGCATGCCTATGATGGCTTCCAGAACGAAGCACTTGCCAGTGCCTGGGAAATCTTTCAGACCGAAAACCGGGCGGTGTTGAGTCATGTCAACAATCTCGAGAACAGTCTAGATCTCGAGTTGGACACTGACGAACAGAACACTTACATTAGTGCTGTTGTTGGAAATACCTCCTATCACACCGAACCCTTCATTGATATCTTTTACCCCATTACGAACTATGATGAAGATACGGTAGTAAGAGCAGACAACAACGACAATATTGTCGGCAACGAAGTTGTAGGAGTTGTTGCAGTGACTCTGTTCTGGAGAGACATTCTACGAGACTGCCCTCCCGGTGGAATCGATGGTATGTATGTCGTTATTGAAAACACATGCAACCAGACATTTACCTACACCTGGGTAGAATCCGACTTTGTCTATCTTGGAGAAGGAGACCTTCATGAGTCGGGTTTTGATGCCCAAGAGTTTTCATTTGAACTCGACGACGATGAAATGTATTCCGGGAGACAGTCAGATGTCCATGAATGCCGATACACTATCCGTACCTATCCTTCGACCGCAATGTTCGACAGCTATGGAAAGACAGAACCAAGGTAAGTCCAACAAAATTCCAACAGAAACTGAATACAGCCAACAAAAGTTCAAGGATTTCTCACTCCGTTTCACATTCACTCTTTATTACAACAGCCCTGGTTATTTCGCTGGTATTGCAATCACCATCTTTATCTTCACCTCGATGGTTTTCATTTGTTATGATTGCCTCGTAGAACGTCGTCAGAGAAAAGTGTATTCCTCTGCTGTCAAGAACAATGCCATTGTTTCGCAACTCTTTCCCAAGAATGGTAAGTTGAAAAAAACTGATTTATTGTTTGCCTTTCACTTTGATCACGATACGCGCCTAACGAGAACTTGTTTCGCATTGCACTTCAGTGAGAGATCGCCTCTACAAGGAAAACTCGACACACCAAAAGAAATCAATGCAACCAACAAAGGTTCGCCTCAAGTCCATGATGCATGATGACCATGCCACCACACCAGAAAACGAAGCCGATTCACCCATTGCAGACTTGTTCTCGAACTGTACCGTCCTCTTTGCTGATATCCAAGGCTTTACAAGTTGGTCCTCGGAACGTTCTCCCGGTCAGGTTTTCGTTTTGTTGGAAAACATCTATGGAGCCTTTGATCGCATTGCGGACCGTCGGGGTGTCTTCAAGGTTGAAACGATTGGTGATTGCTACATGGCGGTTACCGGTCTTCCTACTCCCCAGAAGGATCACGCAGTGATCATGGCAAGATTCGCTCGTGATTGCAGAGATCAGTTGACAACATTGACAAGATCTCTCGAGGTTTCTTTGGGTCCCGAGACTTCGGAGTTGACTATGCGATTCGGACTGCACTCCGGACCGGTCACTGCTGGTGTCCTACGAGGTCAGAAATCTCGATTCCAGCTGTTTGGTGATACGGTGAATACTGCTTCACGAATGGAGAGCACCGGAGTCCGCAACCAGATCCACATATCCGAGGAAACAGCTCGCTTGCTTACGGAGGCTGGAAAGTCTAATTGGCTCACACCTCGAAGTGATAAGATCAAGGCCAAAGGAAAGGGGGAGCTTTCGACGTATTGGCTGTTTGATAAGGACAAGACTGCAAGCAGAAGAGGTAGTACTTGTGCATCAACTATCGCTTCGGATGCAACATTTGCAACTTCGGGGTCAATCCTTCCAAATCCGAACGCTGTTGTGAAGACTTTGGTGATGAACGATAAACGTGGGCGACTCATCGACTGGAATGTAGACTTGTTTGCCGGTATGATTCGAAAGATTGTCGCTCGTCGTGAAGCTCAGAACCTGATTCACAAATCGAACAAGACCAATCAAAGATTTGTTCAAATCGGCGATGAAATCAGCATCGCTTCTGCCAATTGTCAGGGTATGGTTTTGGACGAAGTTGTTGAGATCATCGAGTTGCCAGCATTTGACCCCAAATTTGTTGCTTTGCAGGAAGACCCACATTCGATCAATCTTGGTGCTGAGGTAATGGAGGAGTTGAGAAACTACATTTACACAATCTCTAACAAGTACAAGCGAAATGGTAAGTCCAAGGATATCATTAGAACGCGCAATGCAGTGTTTCAATCCAGAATTTCTCGCTCAACGACTTTTCTTCTTTCTCAGCATTCCACAACTTTGAGCATGCTTCTCATGTTACCATGTCGGTTGCAAAGTTGCTCTCTCGCATTGTTGCTCCGGACATGGACATCAATTCCGCTTACTGCGAGTCTACCTTGCATGATCATACTTATGGAATCACTAGCGATCCATTGACTCAGTTTGCTTGTATTCTCGCTGCTCTTATTCACGATGTGGACCACCAAGGTGTCCCAAATACTCGGCTCATCGAAGAAGAGGATAGTGTTGCTATCAAGTACAAGGGAAGATCTGTCGCTGAGCAAAATTCAGTGGATCTTGCATGGGCGTTGTTCCTCGAACCACAATACAGTGCATTGCGAGGTGCTATCTGTCCCACGGAAAGAGAACTGAACCGCTTGCGTCAATTGGTCGTCAATACGGTGCTTGCGACTGATATCATGGACAAGGAACTCAAGCAGCTGCGCAATCAGCGCTGGGAAAAGGCCTTTTCGTCTGAAATGATGGATACCAATGAAACGAATCAAAACAAGATCAACCGAAAGGCAACGATCGTGTTGGAGCACTTGATTCAAGCTAGTGATGTGTGCCACACTATGCAGCATTGGCACGTCTATCGCAAATGGAACGAACGTTTGTTCGAAGAAATGTATGTTGCCTACAAGACAGGAAGAGCGAAAGCTGATCCTAGCGCTTTTTGGTACAAGGGGGAACTTGGGTTTTTCGATCACTACATCATTCCGCTTTCCAAGAAACTGAGTGATTGTGGTGTTTTTGGAGTTTCCAGTGATGAATATTTGAACTACGCCTTGCGTAACCGCAAAGAATGGGAACAACGCGGCCATTCCATCGTCGCTGAAATGATCGAACGCCTACAAGAGAAGAACGGGGAATCGACAGCGGGACCTGTTGCTGTGTAAACCTCTGTTCAGGGAAAATTTAAATTTTGTATGGGTCCAAGGTGACTAAGTAGATAATAAATAATAATACAGTAAAGACAATTTTAGGACAATCCAAACAGTCTAATCTTGAGTAGAGAGTTGATTTGAGCACAATGGCGACATGTAACTCGACTGAGATATGCATGAAATATCTGTAACGTTACTGAGAAATGTAATTCAAATAAATCTATCAATAAGTTTACGGTAAAGACCGGCATAACTTCTGGGTGGTTTGACAGAGGCTCATTAATTCGAATCCGTCAACCTCATGATGATGCATTTCATGTTCTGAATAAAGGGGATCTAAGTCAGTGGAGTCTTCTCCTCTGACATCCTGAATTTCATCTGTTGCAAAATTATCCTTCCATCGAAGCACCACCGAGGTTATCGAATCAATGCCATCTGTTATGCTAGGCGAGCGGGTTGTCGTCGACCGAACACAATCCAATATAAATTTACTCCTCTTCACCCTTGTTAATGAATCGCTTCACTATGTTTTCGTCGATCCATGGCGTTGTGCTTAGGGCAAGACCGATACGAAGTGGAACGGCGAATCGCGCAAAGTTGACAAAGGCAAAGGCTTCAGCACCAAGCTTTTTCTGGTCCTCTGCATCAGAAAAGTCAGGCCAGTGGCCAGTGACCTGCTGGTATCCCACAATACAGACAGGAACCTGCGGTCGAAAAAATAAAAACATTAAGTTAGAGTGGTGAGTAAAAGTCACAAAAATTCAAACCTCTGTATTGGAGGATCATCCAATTCGATCCCAACCGGAACGGAAACGTACCGAAAGAGCCCAGAAACCCATTTCCCACAGAGCGTAAGAAATAACTCCGGCAGTACCGGCTTCTTTCACTTGCTTCATAAGCTTTTGAGTCTCCGAAAGCTCCTCTTCCTCCTCAGCTTTCTCTGGTGCAGCCTCTTCGGTTGCTTCTGTCTCCTTCTCGAGAGTAGGCTGTTCTTGGAAAAGAGAAAGAGTCTCCCTTTGGACGCTGCGCTGAACCGCCAAAGGACGGGCTCCTGGTGCAACAAAGGCATTTGCAGCATTGATGATGCACAAAAGGGCGACGAAAAATTGGATCGAGAATTTCATTTTACTTTGCTTTGATGAATTGATGTCCTGTTGAAGTTTTGTGTCTTCGATGGAAAATAATGTGTTATGTGTGTCTCTTCCAGATTGCAACCGAATTGCTTCTTTGGATGGCCGATAGATGAACGAGTGAGAAATTGGGAAACTTGCATTACTTCTTGCATCTTTACACGTACACCTACAGTACGCACATTGCTTGGCGATTTGGAAAACTGACGTCGACATCAATGCATCAGCCCTCCAGTCATGAGTGAATCTCATGAGTCAGTCGTGCATTCATGAAAAAAAGGACGAACCAATCGCGTTTTCATACACGTACAATACTGCCTGTAGATAGAAACGATACAGATGGTAAATAAAATCATACTTTCTCAAATTTTTATTAGTTCTAATCGAATCACTAAAACCCCCTCAATAAAGCTGTAACGGAGTCTTCAACTTATTCGTTGTCATCCTCATCATAATCGTATTTCTTCCCCCCCACGAACGCTTTCGGTGTGCGATCACCGTCACTCTCATACTTATTCGAGAATTCGTCCTCATCGAACTGTCTATGGATGCTTCGGGATCGTGTGGTAAAAGGCATTTCCTCCTCACTGCGCTCCGATGCAGGTTCGGGGGAGCGTTCTTTCCTCAATAATCGTTTCCTGGATTTTCGATCAGACTTTTTGGAATACTGGCGATCTCGTTTTCCATGTTTTGAGTAGAAGTGACGAGAGTCGCGATGACTTCGGACTCTTCTCCTTTCGTTGTAGTAATCTTCTTCATCCGAAAAGTTGTCCTCATCCGAAGACTCGCTCGAATCATCGGAATAATCGTCGTAGCAGCGTCTTCTCGACCTCAATAGCCTTGACCGCCGACCCCGTCTTCGTGTTCTGCCCATGTAATCTTCAGCATGACGTTCCCGTTCTCTTGAGATCATGAACCATACGAATAGTAGAAGGAAGGCTGCACCAAAACCGACACCCAAACCGATTGCAAGATCTGAACTGGATCCCTCGAAAATCTCAATCGTTTCGACAAAGTCGTGCTTTTCGTCACTGATTTGCTTCGTTGTGGCAGTGGTAGGAGACACCTCAACACTAGTTTGAGGGATGAATTGCGGATCCAACACTTTTGGAGGAACAGTTTCTTCAATCTTTTGTAACGTAGGAATGTTCTCTTTCCAATCGACGGGTCTTTCAATCGTGCCATCGAATACTGGCTTGGCTTCATCCTTGATTTTGGACCATTCTTGCTTCTGCATTGGAATTTCAGTCTCTTCATACGGAGTATCAGCACTTGGAATTTCAGGATCACTACTTGTTTCAGGATCCAACCCTTGACTTAGATAGTCATCGTTGAATTCTTTTCCTTCGTTACCAACATTTGGAGCTCTGTAGGCGGAACACTCCTGCTTGTCTCCCCACAATATACAAGATTCATCTTTGCTGCAAGTTTCCGAGCAGGCATCCCATTTATCACAGATATCTGGTCGATCCAACTCTTCAAAAGTGGAGCAAATAGCAGCCATTACACTTCCAAAGGTTAGAGATCCATTTATAATAGCACCATTCACAACCAAGGTCGGCGAGAACTTCACTTGGTACTTTTCAATATCTGACAGGGATGTTTCCATCAATGTGTTTCGAACATTCTCTCGGAAGTTACCAGAATTTTCCATACACATCTCTACCTCCTCTTTATCGATACCCACAGCATCGTAAATACTCTCGGCACATGATGCGCTATACTGACTATAGGAACATTTCATTCCCCATAGTTCAACGTATGCCCACCACTCTTTGCCGATTCCATCGACCTTGCCATAAATATTCCAAATGCAAGTTCTTCTCATGCTCTCCACCATCACCTTCGTACCCTTATTATTGTAGTGTGCTTTATCGAAAGTTGACGGTGCCTCGCAATATCGACCGTAATTGCTACAATGTCCCTTACAAGGAACATGAGAGTCGTCGTATTGTCGGCATCCTTTCTGAGTCCCGTCTGAAAGCATCATCCTTGGCTGAAAGACAGCTTTTGAGCCAAATCCAAGTGCTGCTTCCAGGAACGAGTTCAAAAATTGGTGACTCGCAGGATCTCCCGGCGTTGTAAACAGCATATAGCTTGTTTGACCATCGCTGGCCTTGGGCACTGGAAACGATATGCTTGTTTCCACTATGGAGCCCGATACAATTTCCTGTCGCAATCTGTCCGCGTCGGACTTGAGAAGAAGCATCGATGGAATAGTAATATCGGATCCTGTGCCATCATCGTCCATAAAGGGCTCGGCCTTTTCGCAAACCTCGTTGACATTGGTCTCGCACAATCCATCTTCCGAACAGAGGCATCGGTCGTCGGCAATAAATACAGCTGCGGCACCATCCTTTTGGGCATTTCTAATTTTTTCGACGAAACTACATTCTCCCCTATCGACCAAAAGAAAATACCCTTGTTGTTTTATGTACGCGGGGGTGTCTGGAAGTTGCCCATCACATAGGGGTCTCTTTGTATAATACATAATATTCTCCATCGATTGTCCAAAGTAATTCTTTCCAAAAAGAGCTCCATGGTGTGTCAGGTCACCTGCCAGTCGTGCTGGTTCCTGTTGTGTGGTTGTACGAAAGAACGAAGGAAAGTCACTTGTGAGTATTCTCCATCAGCAATAAAACCTCGCAAGCAGCACAAGCGGGCACTTTTTGAATTTACCTTGATTTCGACTCTGCTCGATACGGAGACTTTAGGTTTCTCCGTACTTCCTCCTGCGCTGCACAGGGCAATCGCCTCTGCCAACAAGAGAGTCCGCAAAAGAAATCGGATCGTCATGGTCGATACACAATTTGCGGTAATCGAGTTAGTTGTTTGTCGTCCTGCAGACATTCAATTCCCGTTGGTGCTGGATGATATGACGGCAATGAGACGCAATCGAAAGAATCGTTCATCTAACGGTAGTAAAGACCCAAAATTTCCAACTCTCACTTCGCCATCGACATGTCACGGGAAAGTCCAGTTTTCGATAGGTGCGCGATGTTTCTCGTTCCAGTCGTGCAGACGCCCGATTATTTATGCCGACACCGCGACCGACGGCTTTTTTCATGTTCCTACGTATGATAGCATGGTTGAAACAAGTGTGGAAGATACTATCCTACTAACAACAAATGCAGAGAACGAGTTCCTCGTAGAAAAGAACGAAGATCACCAGGTTCTCTGACTCATGTACTCTATAAATCAAGTGCTGATCTTGCGCGCAAAAGTGTCGCTTTGAGACGACCTTAAAATTTTTCAATATCCATTCAAGTCCGCTTATCGAGTTTGGATCTAATTACCATACTGGCACCTACCTTTTGTCGAGCAAGTGCTGCTCCTCAAACAAAATAGTACCATGCTGCGCGTTCATACCATTGGGAATTTTGTTCGTCGTCCGGATCTGGAACCTGCTCGGCACCGTACTTTTTTTTCGTAGGAACAAAACAATAATTCTTAGCGAATGGTGTACTGCAGTTTTAGTACCGGGAAGAGAAGCACGACGCGAGATAAAGCAGAAAAATATCTCCGGCTGCACGAACAAATAAAGAACACCATACAGCCGGTTGCGGAAAGCAGATCGCAACCCTCTCTATATGGCTGGGACCATGGCTGCTAGTGTTCCAAGGCAGGACCTGCCATCTGGTTGGAAAGATGACCCAAGGTACGATATTAGCATTCGACTTGGATCGACTTTTGTATGGGCGAAGATTGTCTTCTTCATTGGGTTAAGATTTATACGATCGCGTCGAAGAAGCGGTATTTTGGATCGATTTCAGTCGCTCTTCGACCCTCGTCAATTCCAGCACCCGACACATTGTGTTTGGCAGTTATAGAACCCTTGGGTTGCTATTTGCAAGCAAATGCTCCGTTAGGGCGCCATGGTGAAGCAGAGACAGAGGATCAGCAAGCTGCACTCGAGACGCGTTTCCTCAGCTAAACCGTATCCTTAGTCAACTTCACTTTTCGGAAGCACCCGCGCCGGAATCGCTATCAAATGTCTTTGGATAATTACTCTTGATCGCAAATGCGTTTTTATTATGCCATTTGGTACCGTTATATTTCCGTTCGGTTGGACTCATGACCTATTTTTCTCCCTTTTTTTCTCGGTAATCTCGCGTCTGATTCACTACTTCGTTGCACTTGCTTACTCCACATGTGATCTGTTTGCGCTTTGTGATTAAACTCACCCCAACAACATTCGCAATACAACTACGCATTGCAATAAACAATGATACGATGAAACGACACAATGATAGTGCGGTGGATTCAAACCCAAACTCAGCAACAAGCTTAGAATTAGGCATGGCGGGAATGAACTTGATATCGTCCGGCAGCAACGGAAACAACAAAAATAATGGCATGAAGAGCAGGAGTCCAGTGCCCAATTCAGGCGATAGTGTGCAAAGCATTCAATCTACCGGAACCGCAGGCTCTTTTCAAAATGACAGTTTCGCCAGTGGTGGCAACATCAATCGTCCACCGGGTCTCGCTGGATTGAATGTCCCACCAATTGGTAAGGCGGGTCATGTGAAGACTTCTTCGAATTCTTCCACTGCGGTGACACTCACTCCCACGTCTTCGGTAGACGGAGCGAATGATCTATACGCTGGCATTGGTGGGCGAGGACAAAGTTCTCCATCTACCTCTGATCTTCCCGGAATACATTCTCTTGGCAGCTTCGACAAAGATGATGGTGCAACCGATGGCTTGATGGGATTGCAAGCTTTGCGAGAACGATCTCAGTCCTCGCCAGGACATTCCTCCAACGCCGGTAGTTTGGCCAGTGCTGGTTATGGTGCCTCACCGCGCGAGTTTTCGGCAAATGCCAGGGGATTTGTCCCACAATCGCAACAGCAAGGACGCCCTCGGCTGATATCCAAAGATGGCGTTCGCAGTGTGAGTGGAAGCAGCAGGCCACCTCTTGCTGGAGGATCGACCCACAGCGTTGATGGTTTAGCGTTTTCGGGAAGTAGAAGCCGAGACGCGAGCCCCACTCCAAATACTGGTGTCATCGGTCGTCCCGATTCCTTTGCTGGATACGGAGGAAGTATGATTGACAGCCTTGATTCATCCCTGCAACGAGCTTTTAGCAGCGACGCGGTAGGAGAGTACAACAGCTACGCCGGACAAAATCGCAATATGAGCGATAATGCCAACAGTAGCTTTGGAGCAAGCGGATTGGGAAACCAGCAACGCGGAGGACTTCAAGGACAAATTCCCGGACTGCATGGGCCAGGCGGTCTATACCCTAACCATCATGGTTCGCAATCCCAACAAGGACAGCGTTCTTTGTCTGGAGCAGATTACTATCACGAGGCAAACTATGAGGCAGGATTTATTCCTCATCATGCGGGTGGAGGTGCAGAAGGAGACTACTCCATGCAACAACAACAAGATGTTGGATATCACCATGCCCATCAACAGCAATATCAACCTCAGGGACCACATAGAAGAAGCATGAGTATGCAACATGCCCGGTACAATGAGGGCGATAATGGTCAGGGAGTGTACAGTTTGCACCAGCGCCAGTCTTCCTTGGGACGCCACGATGGTCAAATGCAACGCCGCAAATCCGACTTTGGTGTCACGGGCGGCATTAGCGATATGTACGAACGAGATCGTCTTGGCAACAACTACCACCGCCAGGAACGTCTGGTAAGTCCCGCGCACAGCCCTATGCACTCTAGTTACGGAAGCCACAACAGACATCCAAGCGACATTAGTGGTGCTTCTACCGCTTCTCCGTCGTTATCGATGGGCAGTGGCGTAAGTAGAACAGAGCAAAAATATGTTTTTCTGAACCAAAAGTTTCCATCATTCTCTAACAATGCGAATTCTTCTTTTCCTTTAAATCAGCCACTATATGGTCGCCACCGCCTAACCCATTCGGACGAAGATCTTTCCCATCCATTGGCTGGAGAAAATATTGAAGTTCCGGGAGAAGACCAATATTACAGCGAAGGAATGAGCCATCCGGCCTCCTTCCAGCGCTCTGCTTCCATGGGACATGCACCAACCTACGGTGCTGACTCTCACCACCTTCCAACTGCCGGTGCAAGCATGCAAGCACCAAAGATTGTTTACAATGTCAAGTTCAAGCGTACGCAACGAACTTTTGAAATCGGTCCACGTTTGAATCGGGACTTGAAAGTTGGGACGTACGTGAAAGTGGAAGCTGATCGTGGGGAAGATCTCGGAATTGTGATTGGAAGGGCCAAGAATCCTCTCGCTCGTTCATCGAGTTTTGGAGGTGGAATGGGAGAAATGCCAACAGCCGGAGCAGGTGGAGGCGGAGATCTGAAGAAGATCATCCGTCTCGCGACGCACGACGAGGTTGGATTGCTAGTAATGAAGCGCGAAGAAGAGGAAGAACTCCTGAAGGTTTGTCGCCTCAAGGTTCGACAAAGAGGAATGCCTATGCAAGTGGTAGATGCAGAATACCAGTTTGATCGGCATAAACTCACCTTTTTCTTCGAAGCCGACACCAGAATTGATTTTCGAGAGCTTGTCCGGGACTTGTTCAGCATCTACAAGACTAGAATTTGGATGCAGCAATTGGATAAGAACACTTCCGCTACATGTCCAGCTGCTCCCGCGCCCGCTCCGTTGGTGATGGACTATGGAACACCAATCATTGCTCCGGTGAGTGAGTACGAGGGCTATGGACAGAGGTCTGGAGCGTCTGAAGACGGGACAGACTAATTTACCTACACACAAAGATAGACGATACAATAACAGAGACGAAAGTTCAGAGACAAGAATACGAATATTAACGAAGACAAGAATATCATAACAATACATTTGGGATTCAAGAAGAGGAATTGCTTGGTACTTGAACATCATGTGTGCGACTCAAAGCCACCGAAGCAACGTTATTTCTCAGCGGGTCGCAGAATAAAACGAAAAAACAATATATAAACGTAGAATATTTAAATAGTAAAATATATAAAACATCGAACAAGCTATTAAATGAAGCAGAAAGAGTTGTAGCAACAAATGATATAACATCCATGGATTTGACGCCTTAGGCGGACGGTCTGCCAAGACGCTACACCAACCGCTGATTCGTCGAGAAAGACTGCACTGTTGTCGCGATACGGGTAGCGAGGACGGAAAGCGAGCATGTTTCCTATCCTAGAGTACAACAAAATTGTTCGGAGACGAGTCTTTCCTAAGAGATCTAACTTTGACTATTCAATTGATTCAACATATAATAGTTCTTAGTATTTACATTGCAAAACTTGGTCCGATAGGATGGGTGATCCACAACCGAACCATCTTGCTCAAAAACAAAATGATCGACATCACAAAATAGACAGAGAAATTCGGCATTGCACCATTGTCATTCGTTTCGGTTCCGTGACTTTTTTGTTGACACAAAAGCACACTGCGCCTGCGCGCCTCCTCTTGCAGCAAGGAACCAAATCAAGGCAACCGACCGACAAGGCGCCTTACTCAGCCCCATAACAAATCTTGTAGCTCTCGCCGTCGCATCCCACTGCAAAGATAGAACCCGAACTCAAGATGGAAAAGCAGGAGTTCTGATTTAGAAACAGTAATAGAGAGGAAAGACAGATTGTGAGAGAGATCCAAAAGTGTCACAAATCTTCGCAAATTGTTCGAGGCAACTTACAACCGAAAGAACACTCATGAAGGAGTTGAGGGATAGCAGGCAGAAGATTCCGTTGAGCGCAAGCAAACTCCACATGGAATTGACAGAAAAAACGGAAAACAATACGTTGGCACCACCGTAGGAATAGAAAGCGTTGCCAGCATAGGAGGACTTGTAGTTGTAATACGGAATGCCCATCCAGGAAGACCATCCGTCCTGGCAAGAAGGATCTTCACAGGCTACGGGTTCGCTTTTCTCGACGTCGGTCATGGTGAAAGATTGATGTGTTTGCGAAGCGTTCTCGTTTGTGGTACTTTTGAATTATGAGAACTTTTGGGCACACGAGAAATGACAGTAAAGAGATGTGAAGAAGATTTGCGTGTCAACGAGAAGAATGGAATTCCACAACAGGAGGCAGAAGCGAACCCCACGTCGATTTTATCCTAAAGGAGCATGCGCTTTACAACACAGTTCCACGTAGATTACTTACGGTCGAATTGTTCCGTATTTATTATTTAGAAGAGATTTCCTCAGTTGAATGCATGTGTAGACCTAGTTTCCTTCTGAGCGCGTGCCTGACACAAAAATGAGGTTGGGGTAAATTCATTATTTCCATTTGTTTTTTTCGAACGGCGAAATGGTGCAAGAGCTTCGCTCAAAAGGAACAAAACTGACAGAAAGTAAAGTTCAAGTACTGAAAGTTCTCAGTACAGAGATGGAACCTCTCAAAGGAATGTAAACCATTCGTCTTTGTTCAGTACATTTTTAGGTATATAATTTTATTTAGATTTATAAATTCATTCTATTGGTAGTGTTTATTCGAAAAGACGCCGTGGACTGAGAAAAGCATTCTTCATTACGGCGACGGCGGCTGCTCTACTAGTTTTCTCAACTCGTCTCCGAACGAAGGGTACTTCACTCGAACACAGCCCATGATTCGTTCTGGAAGGTATTCCTCCTCCGTGGCTTCTAGGAGAAATCCCATGTCGACCACCAACGTTTTTGCGTAACCAAGACTTAACTTGATAACTCCTTCCGCAACTTGACTGCTTCCAGTGTCCAGAACTAATTCCATGAATCGATCACTTCTGTTATAATGTTGATGGAGTCTTGTGCCCATGATGGCTGGCGTACTTCCAACAGCCTTTCTCACCAGAAAATTACCCTCAACAATCCTTGGAATAAGCTTAAACGTTTCATCTCTGAACTGATCACTGTCACCGAAAATGAACTTTTGGCAAAGCTTTGAAGATGGCGTGCCGTCACTTCCGTCAATGGTACTCATATCGTGAATTGCATAGTAGAAAATAGCATGGAAGCATTGTGTTGCAGGTATTATAATGTTGACAGCAAAGATAAAGGCTGGTGTGTCACATTCTAGTCCTTTTTCCTTCATCTCCTTTTCACGCTTTAGAGCCATCTGAATGCGTTCTATAGGATTAAATGCCATTCCTGTACGAGCTGGACTATCCACACGTACGCAATCCATGGCGATCAATTCGCCAATACTAGATCCTGCGTTTATCTTCACTCTATCCTCAAGATAATGCGGACCACGGACAATGAAAGAATTAGGGTCTGGTTCTGCCCACCGTTCAGGTCCAAGAGGTTCTGGATATCTTCCAATGTAGGGAAATTTATCGGTTGTGAAGCTATCAATTCGCTCTCTGTTAACGAATCTCAAGTCAAAGGCAGCTGGCTCTTCTGCGTTACCAGTTGCTATCATACCAGCACTCTTCGGAGGGCTTTGAAGTAGTTGGGGTGACAAATCTCGGAATCTATCACTTTCAATCGCGTCTTGGATATCCAATGTCTGCATCAAAGCAGCGACTCCAAAGGAATCTGCATATGTTTGATTGGAAGCTTGGCATACCACTGGTCGAGTTGGAATCCAACCTTTTGGGTCGACTTGTACGACTGCTGTCAACATACATTCATTTGTGTGCGGGTTCTTTCTCTGATACACATTGTCTTTCGGCGGAGCTATTGTATACACCTGATGCATAGTCCCACGAATGAAACCGGGTTGTGGCGGGCAGCTAGCGTGTTGTGTCGACTCGTAGAGGATGATGTAAGACCCATCGGGTTCGTATCGCCAGTAGCGAATCAGAACAAAATCTCTCGCCACTGAAGATGTTGGGAACAGGTACAATGGTCTACAAACCAAATGTAAAACATCCCGGTGATCATCAATCTTTTCGAGCACGCGATATGATGCAGATTGGCCAGAATTTGGAGTAATCGGAACCGCGCTTCCGTTTTTGGGACGCGGAGGAATAAGAGCATACGATATGATGCACATGAAGACTTCAGCAGGGTGTGCATTGAGGACCAATTTTGTTTTCAATGGCTTGCATTCCGATGCATCGTCCGCTGCGGATCCAGAAACTTTCATTGAAAGTTCATCAGCCCGGATCTTATCCTCTTTGAAAATACGAAGGTGTTGCGTACCGATTCCCCATCCACCATCCAAAGGTTTCCATTCGGTGGTACCTTGTGCCAAAATATTCGCATCCCTTAAAAAGAAATTGTTCTTGGTATATGATGGGTCCAAATTAATGCTTTTTGGAGATGAGGCATTGTGAATGTTGATCCTATCGTACTCATCTTCACTCATCGTTTTCGCAGTGAAGACACTTTCGGGGATGAGAGCCCTGGTGGTCCTTCCTCCGTGTTCGGCAAATCGGTGAGCCCAAGTAGAGTGTTTGATGTATTCCTGTTCCATACACGCATCTAGCTTCGATTTCCAAATCCGTGCCAATGCATAGTCGGTGCTAGCAATTGTCAGACTGTCCTTCTTTTTTCAATCTTCGTTTGTATCCTGCTTCTGCAACACCAGCGGTCCCACCAATCGCAGCAGCGCCACCAAGAAATACCAAACCAGCGGCAAGGCCGACTCCTGCTGTAACTACCCCAACTCCAACAGCAGCACCAGCTGCTACTGCTACCTTCGTAGCATCCACCATTCGCTTTGCTTTATCCGACCGAAGCTTTCGTTGTTTATTCACAAATTGGTTGTGGAGCTTTTCTTGTTCGAAAATATCCCCTTCGTCGGTGCTTCTCGTTTTTGCAATTCCATTCAGTTCAAAGGATTGATTTGTGGTGTCCTTTTCTTCCAGTAGCGGTAAATCTCTCATAAAAGCTTTTGTTGGAGCACTCGAATGCCGTCGAAGCGTTGCTGGTCGTCTCAGAGGTGACGGCGACGGCAGGGGCGACGGTAAATCATTCAAATGGATTCCATTGTTTGAGTAATCCATTCCATTATCATCCAAATCAAAATTCACATCGAAAGGTTTTCCACGCTTTCCAATTTTTCTTCGCCGAAGGAAGGATGGCTTTCGCCGCCGTGCCGCTGAATTGGAGCTGTTGAGGGAAAGTTCGTCCCAGTTGTTGCTTGGATCTTCGTCTTGTTGAGGAATCATAAATTCTTCGAGGCTGTTATTGTGTTGGTGCATGGTCGATGCAACAACGTCTGCCTCGGCATCTTCCGTCCACGAAATATCTATGCAATACAGTGTCACTTTTCTACCGGAAGTTGGAGATACCGTCCCCGAGGACGTCGTCAAAGAAGAGGGGTTTCGTTGTTCCACATACAAATCCGAGACATCACATCCAGCTTGTCGGGAAATCTTGAAGCTTGTCCTTGGGAACTTGGAATCGATAGCTCCATTTTTGCCAGGTTCGTTCATTACAGTCTTATCTTTTTTGCTTTGCTTTCGCCAGTAGGACAAAGTTTGATCGGATTCAAAGATGAAGTATCGATCTTGCCAATAATTGTTGCGATTGCGTTTCAGCATCCAACCTTCCAAAATAATTTCTGTGGAATCGCTGCTCTCTTTATCTTCGAGACCCCTTCAGAAGTGGGAGAGGCTGCGTCAAAAGAATTCTCAAACACCGCCGAGGAATCATCTTCGGTTATTTCGACCCGGCCGCTCATTTTCTTTCTTTCTTTCGTTGGGCGAGAAATTCGCAAACGCCTCAAAAGTTGCACAAGAAGTTGGTTCCAAGTTTATGAATCACGCCAGGGAAAGCACAGAATAGGTTTTCGAAAACTCTCAAAGGTTTTATTGACTTTAGTGCCACAGAGGACACTTCTGTTGAAGATTCCAAAGCAATCCAAAATCCTGTTTGTTGTGGAACCGTCCAAAATTTTGGATTGAAGGGTGAAGAAAGAACGACAATCAGACAATCAGTAAACTTATTGAAATTGCAGTTCTCAATTGAAGATTCAGTTGGCACGCTCAAGCCGTGACGACATCAACCTTCTTTTTCCGGGTTGGCAGGTATTTTTTGGTAGAAATCTCCCCATCGCCTAACACTGGCAGCGCCCCATCCCACCTGGACAACTGTGGCAGTTGACTTTGACGTCTTTGGGCTTGTTTTTAACTAAAAAATAGCACAGTACAGTCGTTACGTTTGGTTTACGTACACGTCAAAGTTGATTTTGATTCGGCGCGATGGTACTCGGTTAGTTTTAAAGCGAGACTACGGTAGTACCACTCTGAAAGGGATCGCGGTGCATAATTTTCTCTCAAAAAGATTCAGATGAGATTGAATATATAGCAACAGACTCTCGCTTGAGGCTACTCTACATATCATTCATTATCATCGAAATCTTGTTCCTGTACTATAGCTAGTATTATCGTATGGTCTAATTTTTAGAAAGCCTTGTTGTGCTGCGTCGTCGTCTCTACCACCAGGTAGTGCTAGTAGTCGTCGTACTAGTAGTACGAGCAGGAGGACGAGGAGGACTACTACTAGTAGTACCGATTAGTAGTATAATCTTCCTCCTCCTCCTCCTCCTCCTCCTCCTACTACTACTAGTTGTTATCCCCTCCCACTCCTCCTCATAATATCCTGTTATTGAGCATGGCAAAATGAGTATCAAGAAACTTGCG